>ERZ724512.102-NODE-102-length-32304-cov-7.116004_pt1 | contig 32304 bp, 32 predicted proteins | sample MGYA00376045_ERZ724512 | MGnify/ENA primary metagenome ERZ724512 (study PRJEB28724, sample SAMN07190883) | activated sludge metagenome | isolation source: activated sludge of sewage treatment plant in Hong Hong | place: Hong Kong | collected 2016-03-17 ... | reverse complement strand
AGCGACCGACAACGCGACAATTCGGAAGTGGGCGATGTGGTTTGTAGCAAAAGATAGCCGTGTATAGGTAATTCCTATATGTCGTAAGAGATTGCTACAGTCGGCCCGTGGACGCAGCCCGCAGCCCGTACTCGCCCGGTGCCGGTGCCCCACCGCTGGTCATCAGCGGCCGCGACGCCGAACTAGCCGCCTGGCGCACGGCCCTGCAACGGATGGCCGCCGGGCGCCCGGGCCGGGGGCTGGTGCTCCACGGCCTGCGCGGGGTGGGTAAGACCGTGCTGCTCGGCGCCATGCGCGACGAGGCTGCTCGCCAGCAGTGGCTCGTGGCCAGCATGGAGGTGGGTGCGTTCAGTGGCGGCTTCCTCGCGCATCTGAGCGAAGCGCTCTACCCATCGCTTCGCCGGCTGGCCCGACCGGGCATCGGGAAGCGTCTCAAGCGGGCGCTGGCCACGTTCGCAGCCCTGAACGTCAAGGTCGATGCCACCGGCGCCTGGACCTTCGGTCTCGACCTGGAACCAGCCGCACCCCCGACAGGCACCCTCGAACTCGACCTGATCACGCTGATCAGCGACCTGGCCGAGGCCATGCAGGAGCAGGGTGCCGGCGTCGCTGTCCTCGTGGACGAGATGCAGGATCTGGATTCCGAAGCGCTCGCGGCTCTGTGTGCCGTAGCTCATCACTGCGCCCAGCGCGGCTTGCCGTTCCTGCTGTGCGGAGCGGGCCTGCCGTCGCTGCCACGCGTGCTGTCGGAGGCCAAGACCTACGCCGAGCGGCTGTTCGAGTACCGCTCGATCGGCCCGCTGTCGCCTGAGGATGCGACTCGGGCACTCGTGGAGCCGGCCACCATCGAGGGGGTGCGCTGGGAACCGGCCGCCCTCGACTGGGTGCTCAAGGCCGCCGGCGGATACCCCTTCTTCCTGCAGGAGATGGGGCAGATGATCTGGCAGGTCGCGCAAGGGCCGGACATGATCACCCTGGCCGATGCCCGGGAGGGCGTGGCGGAAGGCCGGCGGCAGCTGGACGTCGGGTTCTTCCTGTCGCGCTGGGAGCGCGCGACAACCTCCGAACGCGGCTACCTCGAGGCGATGGCCCGCGACGGCGACGGGCCGAGCCACAGCAAGGACGTCGCCGAACGCCTCGGGCGTAGCCTCTCAAGTGTGGGACCCACGCGAGCCGGATTGATCGGCAAGGGCCTCATCTTCGCCCCAGAGCACGGCCGGGTGGCATTCACGGTCCCGGGGATGGCCGACTTCATCACCCGCCGCCAGGAGGTCTGGGAGTGACCAAGCGCGTGGCCCTGCTCGGCACCCGCGGCATCCCGGCCCTGCACGGCGGCTTCGAAACGGCTGTGCAGTACATCGGACCGGGGTTGGTGCAGCGCGGGTGGGACGTCACCGTCTACTGCCGCAATCCCGGACAGACGCTGACCCAGTTCGAGGGCACGCGTTTGGTCAACCTGCCCGCGCTGCGCTTGAAATCCGCCGAGACCCTCAGCCACACCGGCCTGAGCGCGGCACACGCGCTGTTCCAGGACTTCGACGTGGCGATCGTGTTCAACAGCGGAAATGCGCCGTTCCTCTCTCCCCTGAAACTGCGCGGGTTGCCCGTCGCGGTCCACGTCGACGGCCTGGAGCACCAGCGGGCGAAATGGGCCGGCCTGGGTGCCCGCTACTACCGGTGGGCAGAGCGCTCTAGCGTCAAGCACGCCGACGCCATCATCGCCGACGCCCGGGGCATCGCCGACCACGTCCGGCAGCGGTACGGGCGGGAGAGCGTCTTTCTCCCCTACGGCGCGCCGCTGACCGACCCGCCGGCGGATCGGGTGGCGGAACTGGGACTGACGCCCGACGCCTACCACCTGGTGGTAGCGCGGTTCGAACCGGAGAACCACGTTTTGGAGATCGTGCGTGGGTATCGCCGCAGCGCAGCCAGACTGCCGCTGATCGTGGTCGGAGCGCCCAGCTACTCCCACGAGTACGCGGCGGCTGTCGACGAGGCCTCGGCGGCTGACGACCGCGTCCGGCTGGTCGGCTCGGTCTGGGACCAGCAGTTGCTCGATCAGCTCTACGTGGGGGCCCGCAGCGTGCTGCACGGACATTCGGTCGGCGGCACGAATCCGAGTCTGCTGCGCGCCATGGGCGCCGCTGCCCGCGTCACCGCTTACGACTGCGTCTTCAACCGGGAAGTGACCGCCGGCAACGCGCTATGGTTCGTGGACGAAGTAGGCGTCGCGGCTGCGGTCCAGGCCGACGAGGATCATCCCGACGAACGTGGGACCGCACTGCGGGAACGGGCCGCGACGGCCTACCGGTGGGACGACGTGATCGATGGTTACGCGCGACTGTGTGAGGAGCTGGCACGACGGTGATCGGAGCAGCGATGGTGGCTGGAGCGCTTCTGTTCACCGGTGTGGGCCCGGGCCAGCCGATCCCTTCAGCAGCCTTCGGCCAGCACGTGGCAGGCATCGCGACGGCCGCACCCGCCGGTCTGCAGCTGACGTCGGTGCGGTTGTGGGACACGGGCACCCGCTGGGACGAGGTGGAACCCGCACGCGGGCAGTTCCGCTGGGACGCTCTGGACGCCGCGGTGACCAACGCCCAGGCCGCCGGGGCGACCGACATCCTGTACGTGCTCGGCAGCACGCCGCAATGGGCCGCACGCGAGCCGCAGATGCCCGGTCTTTACGGCCCCGGCACGACGTCGCTGCCAGCCGATCCCGAGTACTACCTGGACTATGTCCGGGCGCTCATCAAGCGCTACAAGGGCCGGATCACGGGCTACCAGATCTGGAACGAGGCGAATACCAGGTCGTTCTATGAAGGCGACTGGGTGGCGCTTGCGAAACTCACGAAGCGCGCCCACGAGACCATCAAGGTGCTCGACCCGGCGGCCCAGGTTGTGGCGGCTAGCAGCACGGTGATCCCTGGCAAGCTGTTCCAGACCGAGAGCTTCTTCGTCCGCTACGCCCGCGCCCTGCACAAGCTGGGCGATCCGGTGGACGCCATGGCAGTGCACCTCTACCCGGTGGACACCAGCAAGGGGCCGGACACGCGCGCGGCGAGCATTGTGGCCGCCCAGCGGGTGCTCAATCGGGTCGGCGTCAACCGGCCGCTGTGGGACACCGAGGTCAACTATGGCGACCGCCGCCCGGGACTGCCGCAGATCGTGCCGGACGCCCAGACCGCCGCGACCTACACGGCACGCACCTACCTGGACTCCGCCACCATGGGCATCGCCCGGACTTACTGGTACGGCTGGGACCTGCACGTCCTGGGCATCGACCACACGACCGACGCCGGGGTGACACCGGCCGGCACGGCGTTCCTGACGGTGCGAGACTGGCTGACCGGCGCCCGGCCCGCGGGCTGCTCGGACGATGGCGGCGTGCGCACGTGCCACTTCACCGCAGCCGACGGCTCGGCGTTCACAGTGGTTTGGGCCAGCGACGGCAGCCACGAGGTCGACACCGCCGGGTTACAGGTGTGCCGGCTGGACGGTGCATGCGCGGCCGCTGACACGACCACGGTGGATGCCCAGCCGGTGCTGCTCAAGCAGTGAACCAGCGGCTCCCTAGTTGTCGCCGCTGATGACCCAGCCAACGGGCGCGATCGGCAACTCACAATCCGTGCGGTCCTGCATGAGGCACTCCTGGAAGTCCCGCAGTTGGACAGGATCCACCGCTGGCGTCACAGCGGGCAGCGCGAAACCCACGACCATCGCGGGCACAGCGACTAGGACTGCGATAGCACCCAAGCCTGGTGCTGTGCGAACTCCGATGCCACGCACCGCGACCAGCAGCCCCGCACCCACAGCCAGCACGAAGTAGCGGCCGTAGGCCTCCGGGTCCAAGGCCCACGCTGCACCCGGTGTCTTTGCGCTCAACTCGCCCGCGACGATCCAGGCCAACCCTGCGAGCAGCCACACCGGTGACGGCCCGCGGCGGTCGAACCACGCGAGTCCGACGAGCAGCAGGAGGAAAGCTGCTCCGGCCAGCACCACCGGGCCGCTGTTGTCGAGCGGCCAGAGGCGGTGCATCCACTCCTCTCCGAGAAAGGCATGGTCGGCGTGCACTGCCCGCGACGGCATGCGCAGCGGGCGTAAGGGCACATTCCCGCCGGATACACTCGGGCGCAGGTTGTGTGAGGGAGGCGAGAACTGTGGCAGTCGCGGTCGCCTCGCCCAGCAGCGGGTTGCTGTCTGCCATGCGGCCCAAGCAGTGGGTCAAGAACCTTCTGGCTACTGCGGTTCCCTTGGCGTCCGGCCGCTTGCTCGAAGCCGATGTCGTCGCGATGACCGTGCTGGCCTTCGTAGTCCTTTGTATGGCATCCGCTGCGGTCTACCTGACCAACGACATTCTCGACCGGGAGGCTGACGCCCGCCATCCGCGCAAGCGCACCCGCGCAATCGCCGCGGGAGTGGTGCCCGTGCCGCTGGCCGCGCTCACGGCTCTCGGATTGGCAACAGTGGCGGTACTGCTTCCGCTGCTGCTCGGCAGTGCGCAACTGTCTTTGCTGGTGATCGGGTATCTGCTTCTGCAGGCGTTCTACGTCTTCTGGGCAAAGCACCAGCCCGTCCTCGACCTGGCCTGCGTCGCGGCCGGTTTCGTCCTGCGGGCCGTGGCCGGTGGTGTCGCCAGTGCCATTCCCATCAGTACCTGGTTCCTCACTGTGACCGCGGCGTCGGCCATGTTCATCGTCGCGGGTAAGCGCTATAGCGAACTCGTGACGCACGGCCACGAGGCCGGTACCCGGCAGGGACTGCGCGAGTACTCCGAGGGTTACCTGCGCTTCGTCTGGGGCGTCTCAGTCGGCATCGCTGTGGTCTTCTATGGCCTGTGGGCTGCCGAACTGGGCAATGGCGGCAGTGCCATGTGGGCGCGACTGTCGGTCATACCGTTCGTGCTGCTGCTCTTGCGCTACGCCCGGGACGTCGACACGGGATCAGCAGAGGCCCCAGAGGACATCGTCTGGGGGGACCGGGTATTGCAGGGTCTTGGGCTCATCTGGGTTGCCATGTTCGTGCTGCAGGTGCTGTCGTGACGGTGCTGACGGGCTGGGGTAGGACGAGTCCCAGCACCGCTCGCGTTGTGGTGCCGACTTCTGATGAGGATGTGTCGCTGACCGTCGAGGAAGCTGAGAGCGCCATCGCGCGCGGGCTGGGCCGCTCCTACGGCGACCCCGCGCAGAACGCGGGTGGCACGGTGATCAGTAGCGCCGGCCTCAACTGGATCGGACCGCCAGGTCCAGTGATGGAGTTGGGAGCCGGAGTCAGCATCGACGATCTGCTCAGGGTCAGTGTCCCGGCCGGCTGGTTCGTTCCCGTTACGCCTGGAACCCGTTTCGTCACAATGGGCGGGGCCTTCGCGGCGGACATCCACGGCAAGAATCACCACCGCGAGGGCAGTTTCTCCCGGCACGTGCAGAGCCTCACGATGCTGCTCGCGGACGGCACCGAGGTGACGGTCAGACCGCAGGATCCGCTCTTCGACGCCACTGCCGGCGGCATGGGACTCACTGGGTTGATCACCTCGCTGCGATTGCGCATGCTCCCGATCCAAACCAGCCGGATGCTCGTGACGACCACGCGCACGCCGGATCTGGACAGCCTGCTCGCCGCAATGCTCGAGGCCGATGAGCACTCGACCTACTCAGTTGCCTGGGTCGACACTCTTGCCAGCGGCGCCAGCCTCGGGCGCGCCGTACTGACGACCGGAGAGCACGCCCCCCTGTCGGACCTGTCCCGCCGGGCGGCCGAGAACCCGCTCGCCTTCGCTCCCCGGCAGATCGCCGGGACCCCCGACATCATCCCCAACTGGGCGTTGAACCGCCGCACTGTGCGGGCCTTCAACGAGGTCTGGTACCGCAAGGCGCCCGCCAGTCCGCACACCGGTCTGCAGAGCATCGCCGCCTTCTTCCATCCCTTGGACAGCGTGCACAACTGGAACCGGATCTACGGCCGCCGCGGCTTCCTGCAGTACCAGTTCGTGGTCGAGAACACCGATGTCGTGCGGCATGCGCTGGAACGGGTGGCCGCGGCCGGCTGCCCGGCCTTCTTGGCGGTTCTCAAGCGGTTCGGCGCACAGAACACAGCTCCGCTGTCCTTTCCCATGAACGGCTGGACGCTGGCACTGGACGTACCTACGACCGTCCCCGGGCTGGCGCAGCTGCTGGACCGGCTCGATCGGGAGGTTGTCGATGCCGGCGGCCGGGTGTACCTCGCCAAGGATTCCCGGCTGGACCCGTCTCTGCTGGCGCCGATGTATCCCGGGCTGCCGGAGTTCCGCCGCGTGCGCGACGAGGTGGATCCAGGCCGCCGCTGGCGCAGCGACATGTCTGAGAGGCTGGGATTGTGATCGACGCCCTGGGAAAGCCACAGTCCGTGCTGCTGATCGGGGGGACCTCGGAGATCGGCCTGGCCATCGTGCGGGAACTGTCGGGCCGCTTACGCAGAATCGTGCTCGCTGGCCGTGACATGGCGGCTCTGGAACAGGCCGCTGCGGAATTCCACGGGGCCGACGTCCAGACCGTCTTCCTGGAACTGACCGACCCGAGCACCTGGGAGGCCGCCGTAGCCGCGGCCTTCGAACCCGGTGACATCGACGTGGTGGTACTTGCCGCAGGAATGCTTGGCAACAACGACACCGACCCGGCCTTGATGGCTCAGGTCAACTACGTGGGGCCCGTCGCCGTCGGGACGCTGGCCGTCGAGCACATGCAGCGGCAAGGGCATGGCGTTCTGGTCGTGATGTCGTCAGTGGCAGCCGAGCGCCCCCGTGCCGACAACTACCTCTACGGGTCGACCAAGGCTGGGCTTGACGCCTGGGCCAACGGGCTGGCCGACGCGCTGGTGGGCAGCGGCGTGCGTGTGCTGGTGGTTCGGCCGGGCAAGGTGCGCACCCGGATGAGCGCAGACTCCCCGGACGCCCCCCTGACCTGCGACAAGGAAGATGTGGCCGCGGCCGTGGCCAACCACCTGACGCGCGGTCCGACAACCATCTGGGTACCCGCCCCGTTGCAGTTCTTCATGAGCGGACTGCGGCATCTACCCCGCCCGGTGTTTCGCAAGGTCGCCGAGCGGCGCAACTGATCACTCGGGCAGGTCACCGCGGGCCAGGGCGTTCTCCAACGAGATCCCACTCGCCGCAGCGGGCGCCGGCCACGTGATCTGCAGGTCCGCGTCCGTGGGATCGAGTTGGGGTCCCAGCGGCACGTCGGCGTGCAAAGTGACCACCACCGAGACCTCCGAGAAGCCCTGGTAACCCCACGCCGTACCCGGTGGAATCACGACGGTCGGACGTTCCACGGGCTCCAGATCCACCGGTATCCAGCGGCTGAATGTGGCTGACCCTTTGCGGACGTCCACGACCACCAGTGCCAGCCGCCCCGTGACGCACGTGATCAGCCGGTGACCGGTCTCGATGTACAGACCAGTGACCTCAGCCCTGTGCACGGTGTGCATCGAGCCGATCTCCGGTCGCCAGTCCGCCGGCAGCGCCGGACCTAGTGCATCGACTCGATACCAGTCATAGGACCGAGGGGCCTTGCGCCGAGGGGTCGCCCGGTAGACGCCGGCAATGGGAAGCCGCTCAAGGTGCACGCTGGTCAAGGTAGCGAAGACCCGTTTCGAAGGTCGGCTTTGCGGGTACAGCGACCATGGAGTCGTGTTCGGCCGCGAAGGCGTAACAAATCGGTCACAAAGCGTCACCCGAATTGCCACTACCTACGGCATTCGTGCCAGTCTGCAGGCTGGGGAGACGACACAAAGGCGGAGGCTTGGATGGCAATTCAGCACGTCGACCGTGCAGCAGGCCGTCCTATCCTCCCTGAGGCCCTGGCCCGTTTCGCGCAAGAGGATTCCGGCACCAGGTCGCAGCCCTTGCGACTACTTTCGGTGATCGCCCTCTGCGTGGACGCCCTGCTGATTTCCGCCTCCGTTCTGCTGGGCTTTTTGGCTCGGGCTGCCGGGGCCTACCCCTGGAAGGCCGCCCTGGCGATCCTCATCGTGTGGATCGTCGTGCTGTCCATACGGGGCGCCTATGACAGCACCCGGATTGGAGTGGGGTCCGAAGAGTTCAAAAACGTCCTGACCGCCACCATTGGGACGTTCGCGTTCTTCGCTTCCGTGGGATTCGTCCTGGAGATCACCGACGGCCGGAAGTTCGTCTTCGCCACGTTCCTGGCTGGAGCTGTGCTGCTGCCACTCGGGCGCCGGCTCATCCGGGTCTGGCTGTTCCGTCAGCGCCGACGTGGCCGCTTGATGCGTCGCACACTGGTCATCGGTTCGGGTACTGCCCTACAGGAACTCGAGAGCGGGCTCTCCCGGGATCCCAGGACCGGCTTCAAGGTCGTGGGCACCATGCGCGGACCCGCATCCAACTCATCCCTGGACGCCTGGCTGGACCAGGCCAGTTCCGCATTGATCGACTTCGATGTCGATGCGGTGGCCGTCAGCCAGTCACCCACAATGTCCAGCGAGGTGGTGCGCCGCCTTTCGTGGCGCTTGGAGGGGCCGAGCATCGACTTGCTCGTGGCACCGACGCTGGGCGACGTCACGGGACCGCGCCTGAACATCCGGCCGGCCGCTGGTCTGCCGCTACTGCACCTGGAGGAGCCACGGCTGACCGGGTTGCAGTCGTCCTTGAAGCGCGCCACCGACATCATCTTCTCCATGCTCGGCCTGCTGTTCCTCTCGCCGTTCCTGCTGCTCATAGGCCTGGCCATCCGCCTTACCTCGCCAGGGCCGGCACTGTTCATCCAGGATCGCGTCGGTCAAGCCGGCCGGGTCTACCGCTTGGTGAAGTTCCGCAGCATGTTCGACGGCGCCCACCAGGAGCGGCAAGAAACGCTGGGCAGCATCGCCGGTGACCCCGACTCCTACAAGGCCGACCCCCGGATCACGCCACTCGGACGCTTCCTGCGCAGATGGTCGCTGGACGAGTTGCCGCAACTGTGGAATGTCCTGCGCGGCGAGATGAGCCTGGTCGGACCCCGCCCCATGCTCGTGGAGGAGCTGCCGCTGCTGGGCACTTCCGACCACCGGCGTCACCTCACCAAGCCCGGTCTCACAGGCCTGTGGCAGGTGGCCGGGCGCAAAGAGGTCGAGTGGAGCGAGCGCATGCAGATGGACCTGCGCTACGTCGAGAACTGGTCGCCGACGCTGGACCTGGTGATCCTCGCGAAGACCGGTAAGGCCGTGATCAGCGGCAAGGGCGCTCACTAGCGCTTTTTAGAGCGCGGAGTCATCCCACCCCTATGGTGCTGCATGTGAGTTGAAGCAGCCTGATTCGCTGGTTCCCTAGCTCCACCGCTCCCGCTGTGGACCGGGCAAGGGCCCAGTCACTCCACGCAGGGCATCACGCACACCATGCGCAATGGCTGCGCTCTTGGCCCGGCGCGGCCGGTCGAAGATCAGCGTGAGACCGATGGCCACTGCGGTACGGCGCAGCAGGCCTAGCGCAAATCGCCGATCCTGGTGCCAGTTACGGGCGGCGATGAGCAGTCGGTTGCGGGTCATGTAGTAGTCGCGGAATGGTGCGTGCCGGGTCAACAACACGGTGCGCCCCAGGATGTGCAGCGCGCGGGTCCGGCCAAGCCGGTGCCGCAGCGGCAGCGGGCAGATCAACACGGCATAGCCCGCACTCAGCAACCGCCGCGACACGTCGGTGTCCACCCCGTCGATGACCAGATCCTCGCTGAATCCTCCGGCCGCCGTGAGCGCCTGCAGGTCGAACAGGGCTCCCGACTGCATCACCTCGGCCACACGCAGGAGGTCACCCACGCGCTCCCCGCGATACACCACATCACCGAGCTGGCCCGGGCCCATCGCGCCGGGCCGCAGCCCCTGCTTGGCGGCCTGCCCCCACCAGGACACCAGCTGCCGCACGTAGCCGTCATCGATCATGGAGTCCTGATCCAGAGTCAGGATGTGGCTCGCGCCGCGCTGGCCAGCCCAGGTGGCGCCGGTGTTGAGCGATGCCGCGATCCCCCGGTTGACCGGCGAGGTGATCACCTCGACGCCCGCCGGCAGGTCGGCCACCGGGGTGGGGGAGCCGTCGTCCACCACGACGACGGCATCCGTCTGTTGCTGCAGTGCCTGCACCAGATCTGAGAGCGGAACGGATGGCTGGTAGGCAGCCACCACAGCGCAGACGCGGGGTTCAGGCATCCCCGGAGTCCTGTCGTGAGCGTTCGAGATCGTGGCGCAGCAAGGCGACCTCCTCGGCCAGCCGGCGAGTCCGGGCCTCCAGGCGGCTGACCTCGTAGCTCAATTGGACACTCACCAGCAGCAGCAGGACCGCCGCCATCAGGAACAGCAGGTTCGAAGGCACGGCAATGCCGGCCAGGTCTGCCAGTGAGCGCAGCAGCGCAGGGAACGCGGCAAACACGATGAGGGCGCCTGACACCAACAGCCACAAGACGGCGAACTTCTCGCGCAGGATGCCGCGCCGCAGCATCTCCACGATGAACGCAGTCGCACCCAGGGCCGCGAGCAGGCCGAGCACATAGGTCTTCGTCACGTGCCGACCTCGGGAGTCCTGCCCCACACAGCCACCAGCAATGCCAGGCAGGCCCGGCCCAGGTAGGCCGCCGAACGCACGGGTCCGGCACTGGCCAAACCCTGGCGTCGCACATCCATGGCCACTGGCACCTGCACGATCGGCAGGCCGGCGCGGGCGGCGATCACCAGGGACTCCACAGTGTCACCGAGGTACTCGGCCGGATAGTGCTCGGCGAACAGGCGGATGGCCCGGCGGTCCGCGGCCCGAAACCCCGAGGTGGTATCAGTGAGCTTGGTGCCGGTGATCCGGCTCAAAGCCGCCGCGAGCACGCGCATGGCCCAGAGCCGGGGACCGCGCACGTGATAGTCCCCGCGGCCTGCAAAACGCGCCCCAACGACGACTGCGGCGTGATCCAGAGCGCTTAGCAGGTCAGGGATGTACGACGGGTCGTGCTGTCCGTCGGCGTCTACTTGCACAACCGCATCGACGCCTTCCTGCAGCGCGTACAGAAAAGCGGTGCGCATGGCTCCGCCGACGCCCACGTTGAAAGGCAGTCGCAGTACAGGGATACCGGCCTGCCGGGCGACCCCCGCCGTGCCATCCGTGGAGCCGTCGTCCACCACGACGATGGCAGCGTCCGGGGCGGCTCGGCGCACGGCCGCCACCACCCGGGGCAGGCTTTGCTTCTCGTTGAAGGCCGGCAACGCCACCAGCACCTTGCGGCGTGGCTCGGGAACCCCAGGATCAGTCACCGTCGGCGCTCCTGCGTCGTGCGGCCATCCCGCCAGTCTAGGCCGACGGGCCGTGGCATGCGGATGGGTCCGGTCACCTTCGTTAGACTCTGCCAGGGGGGCCGGGACGGCCCGGTCCACGGGGTGCGCAGTGAGAAGCCCACTTGCACCTCATGGTCATCTCGGCGATAGGAGCGTGCATGTACAAGGAACACCGCATCGCCGTCGTCGTGCCCGCATACCGCGAAGAGGGCCTGATCGCGCGCACCGTGAAGGGCGTGCCGGATTACGTCGATGACATCGTCGTCGTCGATGACTGCAGTCCCGACCGCACCTCCGAGGAAGCGGCAGCCGTCGACGATCCCCGGCTGACGCTGCACCGCCTCGAGCGCAACCAAGGCGTGGGCGGAGCGATCCTCACCGGTCACCAGATCGCCATGGAACGCGGCGCCGACGTCATGGTGGTGATGGCCGGCGACGATCAGATGGATCCCCATGAGATGCCGAAACTGCTCGATCCCATCGTCGAGGACGGCTATGGCTTCACCAAGGCCAACCGCTTCTACTCGCTCAATAGCGTCAAGGGGATGCCTCGCTACCGCATCGTCGGCAACATGCTCCTCACCTTCGTGAACAAGGCAGCCTCGGGCTACTGGAACCTGGTCGACCCGCAGAACGGCTACACGGCCATCACCCGGCAGGCCCTCGAGAGCATCCCGACGGACAAGGTGTCCCGCAGGTACGAATTCGAGAACGATCTGCTCGTGTGGCTCAACGTCGCCAACGTCCGCGCCTGCGACGTCAACATCCCCGCGCGATACGCCGATGAGACCTCGACAATCCGGCTGACGAGTTTCTTGCCGAGACTATTCGCGGTCTTCATGCGCGGCTTCTGGCGGCGCATGTGGTACAAGTACATGCTCTGGTCCTTCTCGCCCATCGCCTTACTCTTCTTCCTGGGCCTTTTCATGCTTGTGATCGGGATGGGCGTGGGTGTCTGGATCACCGTGCTGGCCTTTGGCGGCACCAGTCCCAGCGCCGGTACGACCGTGCTCAGCGTCGTCCCGTTCTTCTGCGGCTTCTACCTGCTGGTGCAGGCGCTGGTGCTGGATATTCAGGCAACCCCCGACTAGTCGAAAGCATTGTGATGCCCGAGTCCACGTCCCGAAAGGCCGTCCTCGCCTGGGTGGCGGCGCTTCTCGGCGCTCTGCTCACCGCAGGTGCCTGGTCCATCGCCTCCCCCGCCGGTTCCTCCCCCGACGACAACTTCCACGTCGGCACGATCTGGTGTGAATCGGTGTGGCACAGCGGCCGCTGCACGTTCCAAGAACAGGCCGCTGGAGCCTACGGCCAGTCGTGGTATCTGGTTCCGCCGGAGGCCGCCTTCTCGGGTTCGGAGTCCTCGACCACAGCACCCTGTTACATTTTCGACAGTTCCCATAGCGGTGACTGCCCCCTGCCGACCGGCCAAACCAGACTGCCCATCAACGACGGTCTGTACCCCCCGGTGTACTACGCGTTCGCCGGCTTGTTCGCGGCGGACGACATGAACCAGACCGTGGTACAGGTGCGGTTGGCGGTGAGCCTGTCGGTGATTCTGCTGCTGGCGGCCGCCTACGCCGCGAGCCTTCCGTGGTTGCGCCCGGCTTTCCTGGTTTCCGTCGCCGTGGGCCTGGTGCCCCTGGGCCTGTCGGTCATCGCCTCCACCAATCCCAGCGGCTGGGCCGTGGCCGGAGTCATCGCCTCCTGGCCGTTGGCGGTGACGACGCTTTTGGCTGCGGATCGACGTGGTCGGATCACAGCCGCGATTCTGTGGTTGGTGGCGGCGGTCATGGCCTGCGGAAGCCGTGCTGACGCCGCGGCGTACATCGCCTTGATAAGCGTGCTCGCGACTGCTGTGCTCTGGAAGCGGGTCAGCTGGGCATCACGCGGCATGGCGGGGCTGGTCGCAGTGGGCAGCGCTTTCGTCCTGCTGGGCAGCGGACAGACCTCCAACGTCACCAGCGGTTTTCTCGAGGACGTCGGCGCGCGTTCGACAGGGCTGCTGGTCTGGCAGGCGATCAAGGGCATCCCCGGTCTGTGGTTCGGCGGTACCGGCGCTCCTGGTGGGCCCTTCAACACCGTCACCAACCAGTTGGCATGGTTCGACGTACCGATCCCGCCGGCCGCCTGGATCGGCTTGCTACTGGTGATCGGCGCCCTGATGTTCATCGGAATCGCCTGGCTGCCGTGGCCAAAGGCGGTGGCTCTGGGCGGTCTCGTCCTTGCCTTGGCCGCGCTGTCCTTCTACACGCTGCTGTCCAACAAGGCCTTCCCGGGCGAGCTCGTGCAACCCCGCTACTTGCTGCCACTGGTACTCACCGTCTTTGGGGTGGCGCTCATCCGGCCGGCCTGGAACCCGTTGCACCTCACGGGCGCGCAAGCCGTGATCGCGATCGTGTTCGTGTCCATGGCCCAGGCCCTGTCGCTGCACGTGTTCATGCGGCGTTTCCTCACCGGCATCGATGCCGACGGACCGAACCTGGCAGGTGCTCCCGAGTGGTGGTGGACGAGCTCGCTATCCCCGATGCTGGTGTGGCTGCTGGGCGCGCTGGGCTGGACATTGGTCGTCCTGGTGGCCCTGTGGCCTCTGTACCGTGCGTCAGGCGGTGCCGGCCCTGCTGCGCAACCGGGAGCCCGGCAGTCGTCTGAGACACTGGCGCGGGAGGCATTGTGACGGTTGTGAACGACGTGGATCCACGTGCCGTGCTGGGTGAGGGCACCCGCGTTTGGCACTTGGCGCAGGTGCGTGAAAATGCGGTGCTCGGTGCCGACTGCGTGGTCGGGCGCGGCGCCTACATCGGCCCGGGCGTGCGGATCGGAAGTAACTGCAAGATCCAGAATTACGCCCTGGTCTACGATCCCGCGATCCTGGCTGACGGAGTGTTCATCGGACCTGCCGTCGTGCTGACCAACGACCAATACCCGCGAGCCGTTTCCCCGGACGGGAGTCTGCGGGGTGCCGACGACTGGCAGTTGGTCGGGGTCGAAGTGGGCACCGGCGCCAGCATTGGAGCGCGTGCGGTCTGCGTAGCCCCGGTTCGGATCGGGGCCTGGTCGCTGGTCGCGGCCGGTAGCACCGTGATTCACGACGTCCCCGACTTCGCGCTTGTGGCTGGCACGCCGGCCAGGCGGGTGGGCTGGGTCGGCCGTCAGGGTGTTCCCCTGCACGAGGCGGACCCGGGAGTCTGGGTATGTCCTGCTACAGGTGCTCGATACCAGGAGACAGACGGTCGTCTACAGGAGGACGCATGATTCCCGCAGCCCGCCCCCTCGTGGGCGACGACGAGCGCAAGGCAGTGGACGCCGTGCTTGCCTCCGGCGGCCTGGCACAGGGCCCGCAAGTGGCAGCGTTCGAGCAGGAGTTCGCGGCGATCGTGGAATCCCGGCGCTGCGTCGCTGTCAACTCCGGGACCTCCGCACTGCACATGGCTCTCATCGCGCTCGGGGTCCGATCCGGGGACGAGGTCATCGTGCCCAGCTTCACCTTCGCCGCCACGGCCAACGCCGTCCGGCTGGCCGGCGGCACCCCCGTGTTCGTGGACATCGACGAGCGCACCTTCTGCATGGACCCGGCGGCCGTTCTCGCGGCGCTGACCCCGCGGACCCGGGTCCTGATGCCCGTGCACCTCTACGGTCATCCGGCTGACATGACCCGTCTGGGGGCGATCGCAGACCAGCACGGGCTGCTGATCCTCGAGGACGCGGCACAGGCGCACGCGGCGCAGTGGGAGGGGCGGTCGGTCGGCGCCTGGGGTGACGCGGCGGCCTTCAGTTTCTACCCGACGAAGAACATGACCTCCGGCGAGGGTGGGATGGTCACGACCGGCTCGGCGGACGTGGCGCGGACGGTCCAACTCCTGCGCAACCAGGGAATGGAGACTCGGTATCACAACGAGATCGTCGGCTTCAACACGCGCATGTCGGACATCCACGCGGCAATCGGACGCGTACAACTGCAGAAGCTACCCGGATGGACCGCCACGCGCCAGGAGAACGCTTCCTGGCTGACCGAGCATCTTGAAGGCGTGATCACGCCTTACGTCGATGACCGCGCCGTGCACGTCTATCACCAGTACACGATCCGCGTCCCCGGCCACGACCGCGATGCTTTCGTGGCGGCACTGGCCGAGCGAGGCGTCGGCAGTGGGGTGTACTACCCCGTCCCGGTGCATGCTCTGCCCTCCTTCGGCATGCAACTGGATCTGCCCGCGACAGCCGCGGCCGCGGCTGAAGTTGTCAGTCTTCCGGTCCATCCGGCCCTATCCGCGCAGGATCGGGAGACGATCGCGCAGGCTGTCAACGAGGTGGCGAAAGCGGGTGCCTGAGATGCTGCGCGCCGGTCTGATCGGCCTGGGCTCGATGGGGGTCAACCACGCACGCGTGCTGGCTGGCCTGCCCGGGGTCGACTTCGTCGGGATCGCCGATCCCGCGCCCGGCCCCAACCCACGAACCCAGGGTCGGCCCGTCTATCCCACCGTCGAGGAGTTGTTGGAGCAGCGCCCCGACTACTGCGTGATCGCAACGCCCACCGTGACCCACCTGCCACTTGGACTGCAGCTTGCGCAGGCGGGCATTCACGCGCTCATCGAGAAGCCGCTCACCCTGGATGCGACGGAGGCGGCAACACTGCACGCCGCCTTCCAGCAGCGTGGCCTCGTCGGCGCGGTCGGACACATCGAGCGGTACAACCCTGCCCTGCAACAGGCTCGAGACCGCGTCGAGAACGGGCAGCTGGGCGAGATCTACCAAGTGGTCACGCGTCGCCAAGGTCCCTTCCCAGCCAGGATCGGCGACGTGGGGGTCATCCTCGATCTGGCGACCCATGACATCGATCTCACGGCCTGGGTGACCCGTGGCCGGTACACGGCACTGTCGGCCCGGACGGCACATCGCAGCGGTCGTCAGCATGAGGACCTCGTGGCCATAACGGGCCTGCTGGACACCGGCACTGTCACTAATCACCTCGTCAACTGGCTATCCCCCATGAAAGAGCGAGTCACGATCATCACTGGTGAACGGGGAGCTCTGGTGGCGGACACACTGACCGCCGACCTTACGTTCTTCGAGAACGGGGTCGTCCCGCTCGGCTGGCCCGTCCTGGAGAGCTTCCGAGGGGTCACCGAGGGCAACATGATCCGCTACGCGTACGCCAAAACCGAGCCGCTGGCGATGGAACATGAGCGGTTCCGGGACGCCGTCCTCGGGGTCGGGCATGACATCATCACGTTCGCGGAGGGCGCGCGCACAGTGGCTGTGGCACAGACAGTCCTCGCGTCCGCCGAGTCCGGCCAGACTGTTCCATGTGAGGACATCTCGCTGGCCTGAGCGCAGCTGCTCGTGCGCGGGCGGCCCATGCACGGCGCGCTATCGCCACCCGATTGCCCGCCTGCCGCGCGAGCTGATGATCTCGGGCTAGCCTGGCCCATGGCCACCTGGCATGACGGCATCGATCCGCGCGTTCACAAAGGGCTGGAGATCGGGGCGCTGCACAATCCGCGCTTCGATCCGCAATCGCCCAACGTCTTCTTCGTGGATCACACCGACACCGCATCCCTACGGCGCAAATACGCCAACGACTCCCACCTGCAGGACAAGCTGGACTCGCTGGTGGACGTCGACTACGTGTGGGGCGCCGACGACCGCGTGCTTGCCGAGGTGGTCAAGGAAATCACCCCGGTCGATTTCGTCTACGCCTCGCACGTCTTCGAGCATCTGGCGAATCCCGTTGGATGGCTGGAACAGGTGGCCGCGGTGTTGCCGGTCGGCGGTGTGCTCTCGCTGGTCATCCCGGACAAACGCTTCTGCTTCGACGTCAATCGTGACCTTACGGGAGTGGCTGACCTCATCGACGGGTACCTGACCAGCGCCAGCAAGCCGTCATTCCGGCAGATATACGACTTCTACAGCCGCATGATCACCGTCGACACAAGAGCCCTGTGGGCGGGGGCCGAAGACCACGTCGAGCGAGTGCGCGACGATGCCGATCCGGATGAACTCGCCATGGAATTCTGTCGGCGCAGCGAAGCAGGCGAGTACATCGACACCCACTGCGGTGTCTACACCCCGGCCTCATTCCTGGCCATCGTCGAGAAACTGGGCGGGCTGGGACTCATGCCCTTCACCATCCGCGCCTTCCAGTCCACGCCGGTCAATACCCTGGAGTTCCGGGTGGTTCTGGAGAAGCTACCCGACACGGGCCCGGACCGGCGTCGGGAGGTCATAAGTGGTTCCGTGGCCGCGGCTCGCAAGGGGGCAGGACTTGGGCCCGGGCCAGCATCACCATCCCGCCAACTGCAGTTGGGCCCCCGTGAATTGCGGTTCATCCTGGCCAAACGCCGCCTCATGGAGCGAGCCCATGGAATGCGAGGACGGGTGCGCGCCTGGCGCGGCGGCAGTCGCGCATTTCCCGGCTCTTAGAATGGAAAGGGACCTTGCGGGTCCGTTTCTGCCGACTGGGAGAGGGTAGTGGATCTGAGCATCTTCGACGTTGACCTGCCCGTCGTGCTCCCCGTTGCCAGCAACGCCTCCTCGGTCTGGGAGCGCAATGCCCCCTCCGCCCTGCTCGCGGTAGCACTGGCAGGCCCCGGCGTCCGCTTCGTTCAAAATGAAGCGGACGATCTGACTCTGGGACTGCTCGCCGCAGCGCTGGATGCCGAGGTGACTGTGGTCACCCAAGACGAACTGCGCGTGCAGTCGATCGCAGATCTCAACCTCCTGCAGGTGGACACCGCGGTTACCTGGCCCGAACGCGCCGACGTGCTGGTTGTCGGCGACACACTGCCACGAGTCGAGGCCGACGTGGTCTTGGCGCGCGCGCCCATCGCGGCGCCCACAGGGCACCGTGTGCGGGTGGATGTCATCGGGTCCGACGTTGTCGTTGCACCTCCCCACGAATCTGCTTCACCGCACCTGCTCGTGCGGCCCGAGCAGGTCGAGGACGTGGTCGCGCGGGTCAAGCGCGCAGTGGATGCCTTCGCTCATCGCCGCCCCAATCCCTGGGGGTTGAACGCGATGGGCAGTGCCCTGCGCTGGGCGCAGGCGTGTCAGGCACAGGCCCAGGATGCCGCTGAACAGGCAGACGCCGAGATTGCCCGCGCCCACGATCAGATGCGCCAGGCACGGGAGGAACTCCGTGGGGTCCGCAGCAGCCGCTCGTGGCGCTACACCCGCTTCCTGCGCCGGATGAGCGGCCCATGAGGCCCTCCCGGCGTCCGCTCGTGGTGGATGCGGCCGGTCAGCTGCAGCTCGAGCAAGGCCGGCCCATACGCAGCGACAGCGGATCAGTGGCCGTCGTCGTGCACTGGAGTGACCGCCCGGCAGTGAGCCGCTCCGCGCAGACACTGCTGCGCGAGTTCCTCGACGCCGGATACGCGACCGCCTTCGTCAGTGCCGCGACCTGCGATGAGCCCCTGCAATTCTCGGATCGGGATCTTGTCGATGGCATCGCCGTGTACCGGCGCCCCAACGTCGGGTACGACTTCGGCTCCTGGGCAAGTTTTCTTGCCCAGTTTCCAGCTACCCGGGAGGCATCCCGGGTGATTCTGGCCAACGACAGCCTGCTCGGCCCGTTCGCGAGCATCCGCCCCGTTCTCGACGCTTTCGACGCGTGTCCGACCGACATCTGGGGGATCACCGGAACGACCCAAGACGCCGCCCACGTACAGAGCCACATGGTGGGGTACAAGGACGGTGTGCTCACTGAGCCTGCGCTCCGGCGCTTCTGGCGTGGCATCCGCGTCGAGTCGTCCAAGCGCGATCTCATACTGCGCTACGAGATCGGGTTGAGCCGGCTCGCGCTCGCAGAGGGATACGTCCTGGCGGCGCATTTTCCGTGGAATTGGGCCACCTCTCTGGGCCAGAACCCGACCAGTGCTGGCTGGCGGCGGCTGATCATGCACGGCTTCCCGTTCGTCAAGCGGGAGCTGGTCCTGCGACCACCACCAGAAGTGTCCGACGCGCACGATGTGGCGGATGTGATCCGGCAGCGGTGGGGACAGGATGTACTCGAATGGGTGTGAGGAGGGTGGCGTGGCCCTGGACAAGGCGATGAACACGGCCCGTTTCGGCGCCCGCAAGGCGAAGGAGGTCTACGCCGTCGAGGGACTGTCGGGCGTCATGCGACGGACCCGGGCATGGCGGCGCAAGCAGCGGGCGGCGGCGGCGGCCGCCCCGACCCTGCCGCACGGTCCGCTCCCGCAACGGCCCACGTGGCATCAGCACGTCCTGTGCGTGGCCGAGCGCAGCCTTCCCCAGTGCTACCACTACCGCGTGCAGCAAAAGCGGGAGACCTGCGCACACCTGGGCATCCCGTTCGACGATGTCGGTCTCGACGACCTCGGCGAGGTGCTGACGCGGATGCAGCTGGCCAGCATGGTGATTGTGTACCGGCTGCCCGGTGGACCCGCGCTCGACCGGGTGCTCGAAGAGGCCCGGCGGCTGCGGATTCCCGTGGTCTACGAGGTGGACGACCTGGTGTATCGCCGAGATGTGACAGCGGCCAACCCGAACCTGGACACTCTGCCCAAGGGTCTGCGCTCGGCTGTGATCAGAGGCTCGGATGGCTATATGTCCGCGCTGCTGGGCGGTGAGTACAACCTCGCCTCCACGGCACCACTGAGCCAGGACATGGCACGTGCAAACGGCCGCCGGAGTTTCGTCGTCGAGAACGGTATCGATGCCACGATGATGGAGATCGCCGAGGGTCTGCGGGTGGAACCACGATCTCCCGCACATCCCCAGGCCTGCGAGGTCGTCTACGGTTCCGGGTCCCGCGCGCATGATCAGGACTTCGCCTTGGCCGCACCGGCCGTGGCCCGCTGGTTGGACGCGACGCCTGCCGGCCGGCTGACAATTATCGGACCGGTGCGGATCCCAGACGCCCTTCTACGCCACGCTGACCGCATCACCCGGGTGGCAGAAACTCTGGCCTACGGGGAGTACCTGCGCCAGCTGCACGGCGCCGCGATCGCATTGGCCCCCCTCACCCCGGATTTCTTCAACTTGTTCAAGTCGCAAGTCAAGTACCTGGAGGCGGCGCTCGTCGGCGTGCCCGTGATCGCCTCCCCCACCGTGTACTCCAGCTACATCGATCACGAGCGCACGGGCCTGATCGCCGACACCGAAGCGGACTGGCTGAATGCCCTCACCCGGCTGTCGGCGGATCCCGCACTGCGGGTCCAGTTGGCTGCCGCCGCTCGGGACCACGTCCGGCAGTGGGAGTTGCCGAACCGTCCCGCCCAGCAGATGGCCGAACTGGTGGCCAGCCTCTCGCCGGATCGCGCGCAGGAGACCGCATGAGGATTCTCACTGTCAACGTGCACTACGCGCCGGAATCCTTCGGCGGTGCCACGATCGTCGCGGAAGAGGTGACCCGGCAATTGGCGGCGCGCGGGCACGAGACGTATGTGGTCACCGGTACGACCGACGGCTCGCTGCCTATCGCCGGACTGCACCGGTACCAGGACGCCGTGACTCCGGTGCTGGCAATGGGCCGACCCCTTCCCGCCAGTCCGTCGGAGGAATACAGCCAGCCCGGGCTCGCCGATCGGTTCGACCAGATCCTGGACAGTGTCCGCCCCGATGTCGTGCACTTCCACGCCATGCAGGCCCTGGGTGTGGAGATGGTGCAGCGCAGCCTCGCCCGCGTCCCGACGGTCGTCACGCTGCATGACGCCTGGTGGTTCTGCGAACGGCAGTTCATGGTGCGCTCGACTGGCAAGTGGTGCGGACAGGTGGGTATCGATGCCCGCGTGTGCGCGACCTGCGTACCCGATCCCGCCTCCCACGAGCGCCGGCAGGAGCTTTCCCGCACGATCCTCAACGCCTGCAGCAAGGTCCTCACTCCCAGCGCCTACTGGGCCGAAGTCATGCGCGGCAGCGGTGTGCATGACCATGTGCTGCAGGTCAATCGCAACGGTGTGCTGCATCCGGCGGCAGGCCACTCGCGCACGCCGCACTCGGGTCCGGTGCGATTCGGATACGTCGGTGGCGACAATCCCATCAAGGGCGCGCCGCAACTTCGCGCAGCTCTGCGAGGCATCTCCCGGTCGGATTACGTGCTCCGGCTCGTCGATGCCGGCATGAAACTCGGACACCAGACGATGTCCGCGCAGGACTGGCAGTACAGCGGGCTGATTCAGATCATCCCGGGCTATGACTACCGGGATATCGACTCCTTCTTCGACAGCATCGACGTGCTCCTGTTCCCCTCCCAGTGGCGTGAGAGCTACGGCTTGACTGTGCGCGAGGCCCTGCTGCGTGGGGTGTGGGTGATCGCCACCGAGGGCGGGGGAACAGTGGAGGAACTGCAGGACGGGGTGAACTCCACCCTCATCCCCCTGGATGGTGACTCGGCGTCCTTGCAGCGCGCGATAGAGGCAGTGCTGCAGTCGCCTGGCGACTATCTGGGTCGCGCCGAGCCACTACGACCTATCCCGACGTTCGCTGAACAGGCTGCCGACCTCGAGGACTTGTATCTGTCCCTGTGCCAAGGAACCACTGATTGACCATGCCCCGCTGCAACGTGCCTGAGCGCAGGACACAGCGTTAATCAGTACTTCCCTAAGCGTGACCACCGGAGACCTGGTTCGTTTGAGAGACAACGACGCGGTTGATAGACCGACGTAAGCGCCCGTCCATCGCTCACCACGGCGCCCAACTCCAACAACCGCGCCGAATTTCCTAGCCCAGGGGGCCGGCGGCCTCGGACGCCAGCGAGCGCCACGTCCCAGAGACCGACCACTCCCCGCTGATCTGAACCAGACCCGCCTCCAAGCCACCCGAAGGACGGACCACGAGGTCGAACTGCTCGGCCACGTCGTCGACGAAGCGCGAACTGTCGACAATCGTGGCCGACAGCCGATACCGGCCCGGCTGTAGCGGGCAGGACGGAATGCGCAACCGAACCTCCCCCGGTCCTACCGGAACCTCCAGCATGCCTCGCACGTGGGTGCTGGGGCACGCCACCCGGACCCCTGATTCGTGCACGATGTTGACGGCGAAGATCGCCTCGTGCAGTTCCTCCCGGCACTCGTACGTCATCTCGAATGTCAGCGGTCTTCCTGTGATCACGGGTCCGCCGTCATCGGTGTGCACCACAAGGTCGTTCACCAGAGCCTCGCCGGTACCGCGGTGAACGAGCCCGGTGCTCTCGTCGCGGACCGAGTCACCGAGGTTGACTGAGTCCAGATAGGCCCGCACCACCTCTCGCCCACTGCCCTCGAGCTGCACCTGACCGCCGTCGATCCACACCGCCTGATCGCACATGTCCTCGATCACGGCCATGCTGTGCGACACGATCACCACCGTTGACCCTGCCGACCGCAACTCGTGCAGGTGATCGAAGCACTTGCGCTGGAACCTTTCGTCGCCGACCGCGATCACCTCGTCGATGACCAGGATCTCGGGCCGGACGGCCACGGCGATGGCGAATCCGAGGCGCACGTACATCCCGCTGGAATAGACCTTCACAGGGGCGTCGATGTGGTCACCGAGATCCGCAAAGTCGATGATCTCCTCCATCGCCTGGTCTGTCTCGAGAGGTGACAGACCCAGAATCGACGCGTTCAGGGCGATGTTCTCGCGGCCGGAAAGCTCAGGATGGAAACCAGCGCCGAGTTCCAGCAGCGCCGACAGCCGTCCGTCGATATGGACGGCTCCCTGGGTGGGCCGGTAGATGCCTGCCATGACCTTCAATGCGGTGCTCTTGCCCGCTCCGTTAGGGCCTACGAGACCGAAGGTCGAACCCTTGGGAATCGTGATCGAAGCGTGCCGCAGCGCCCAGAAGCCATCGCGATGGGAAGTCGCGGGTCCCCGGACAGCCCGCTCCTTGAGCGTCTGCCGGCGCTGGGTCTTGATCCGGAACCGCTTCGAGACGTCGATGAGTTCGATCGCGTTCTCACCCACGGACACGCCTCACCGTCGTAGCCTGCTGCATCGGGGGAAGTCTACCCTTGGAGCAACCGCCCGCAGTCGAGGCGCTGCGTGCCGGACGTGACGACGGGAGTACCGATGGCTGGGTGGCGGACGAAGTTGGCCGGTCTGCTACACGAGCAACTCGCCCCCTTGTACACCGCTCAGGAGGATCAGGCACAGACTCTGGACCGGGTGCGGCGCAGCCACGAGGAGGTCTTGGGCAGCCAGCAGGAGGTCTTGCACAGCCTTCGGCAGACCCAGGAAGTCGTCGAGCAACTGACTCAGGAATCCGCCCGGGTGTCCGGGGAGTTGCTCAGCCTGGTACACGAGATCTACGGGCCTGCCGGACCGGCGCATGGCCACAGTCTGGTGACGGCTCTGGCCGACGGGCAGGAGGTGCTGCTGAATTCGCTGGCCGAGCTGGCACCGCCGCCGGTGGGTCCACAACTACCAGCCGAGCCTGCGGCGATCACGGTGATCATCCCGACGTGCGACCGCCCTGGCGGCCTCGACGAGGCGTTGCTGAGCCTGCGCGCACAGACACGACTCCCGCGGCGGGTCGCTGTCGTCAACGATGGCAGCGCACCGGTGCATGATGTGGTCGAGCGACACCGGCCGCACCTGCCTGACGTGCGCCTGCTGCATACCCCGCAGGCCTACTCCGGCGATGCGGTGGCCCGCAACACGGCCCTGGACTCCCTGACCGACGATTGCGTCGCCTACCTCGACGACGACAATCTCATGTGGCCGACCTGGCTGCAGACCGTCCATGAGGTGTTCAGTGACCCGCATGGACCGGACGTGGTCTACGGCGCCCAGGTCCGCACGGATACCGCATCCCAGGCTGGTCTGCTGTTTAGGCGCTTCGATCCCGACGCACTGCGTTCGGACAACTTCATCGATACCGGCATGATCGCGCACCGCGCCACCTCCATCCGGTGGAATCCGTCCGTGCGGCACTGTTCCGACTGGGACTTTCTGTTGTCCCTACTGTCGAGGCACCGGATCGAGGCGGTTCCTCGGATCGCTTCGGTCTACCGCCACGACCAGGCCGTGCGCATGAGCAGCGCACCCGGGTTCCGGCTGATCCGCGAAGCAGTGCGCGTCCACCACCGCTACGACGGGCCGTCCCACGGTTGTCCTGTGTGCCGCAATGACGTTGCACACTGGGGCGTTGACGAGGTCTGCCCAGTGTGTGCATCGACTCCATGGGACCGCGCTGCCGCGCTGGTGGCCCCCTACGTCATGAACGCGCTGGACGGGCCGGTGGCCCTCGAAGGCGCTGGCGATGCAGTGCGGGCCGTGATCGCAGCCGAGCGGGCGGGCGAACCGGTGGCGACCCTCACGGCGCACGGGGACGGCGTGCGCGTGCAATTGCCGCAGGAACTGCCCGATAGCCTCTCCGCGCGGTTTGGCCTCGCCACCCACGACGTGGTTGTCGTCTCGAACCCAGGCGTTGACCTGTCTGCTTTGGCGACGGACTGCCAGCGGATCCGCGCCTACCTGCAGTAAGTGAACCACTCGTTCGTTGGCTCAGAACAGCGTCAGATGAACTCGCCGACGTCCTGGCCGCCGCGTCTGGCGATCAGACTGGCCACGAGCAGCATCGCGGCGGTCCACGCCACCAGCGCCATCATCTGCCTGAGGTCCGGCACCTGTAGGTCGTAGAGCAGCGTCCGCCCGGCGGTGACGAATTCGGCGAATGGGCTGGCCGAGACGATACTGCGCACGGGAATCCCGTTCCACTGTTCCGGGATCATCGTCAACGGATAGATGATTGGCGTGAGGAAGAAGATCATCTGCATAGCCACGGCCACGAGCTGCCCGACGTCGCGGTAGAAGACGTTCGCCACAGACAGGGCATAGGTGAAGGAGGCGGCGAACACCAGCAACAGGACCACCCAGAAGGGTACGAGCAGCCAACTCAATCCGACGTTGCCGAAGACCGCGAGGATGACGGCCAGGATGCCGAGTTCGATCAATGACTGCACCCCGATGGCCACCGTGTTCGCCACGACCGGCACAAAGCTCGGGATGTAGATCTTCTGCAGCAGTGGGCCATTCCCGAGCAGACTGGGGATGCCCTGCGTCGTGGCGTTGAGCAGGAAGTTCCAGGCCACCATGCCCACGAGCAACCAGACCCAGTAGCGGCCCGGATCGCCGTTACCGAGATTCGGTGGGCTGATCCGGATGAACAGCGAGAAGACGATGCTGTAGATCAGGACCGTGGCAAGCGGAAGCAGCAGTGACCACGCCCAGCCCACGGCGGTGCCCTTGAAGCGGCCCTTCAGATCCCGCCGCGCGAAGTTCCAGATCAGGTACCGGTTACTCCACAGCCCCGCTCGCGACGCACGGGCGTCAAGTACGGCCGACCCCATCAAGCCATCCCAAGCTCGAGCAGACCCTGCAGATACTGGCCGTAGCCACTCTTCAGCAGCTTCTCGGCCAGGGTCGACAGGTGCTCGTCGTCGATCCAACCGTTACGCCAGGCCAACTCCTCAATGCAGCCGACTTTCGTGCCCTGCCTGCGCTCCAGGACACGCACGTACTCACCGGCATCGTGCAGGGATTCGAAGGAGCCCGTATCCAGCCATGCAGTACCGCGCTGCAGCACTGTGACCGACAGGCGGCTGCGCTGCAAGTACCACTCGTTCACCGCCGTGATCTCCAGCTCACCGCGAGAGCTGGGCCGGATGCTCTTGGCGACGTCCACGACGTCGGAGCCGTAGAAGTACAGCCCCGGGATGGCGTAGTGGCTCTTGGGCGAGGTCGGCTTCTCCTCCAGCGAGATGGCCCTGCCGTCGGCATCGAACTCCACGACGCCGTAGTCCTGGGGATTCGAGACCCCGTACGCGAACACGTGCCCGCCGTCGACCCCGGTGAGCTGGCGCAACTGGGTCCCGAGCCCGGGACCGTGGAAGATGTTGTCGCCCAACACGAGAGCGGCCGCGTCACCGGCCAGGAACTGCTCACCGAGGATGAACGCCTGGGCCAGACCCTCAGGTGCTGGCTGTGCGACGTAGGAGAAGGACATTCCCAGTTCGCTGCCGTCTCCGAGTAAGCGCTGGAAGGCGGGTTGATCCTCGGGCGTGGTGATGATCAAGATCTCGCGCAAGCCGGCGGCCATCAGGGTGCTGATGGGGTAGTGGATCATCGGCTTGTCGTAGACCGGCAGCAACTGCTTGCTGACGCCACGCGTGATGGGCCACAGTCGCGAGCCGGTCCCGCCGGCCAGCACGATGCCTTTCACGCCCCCGAGTGTATGGGGAGACCGCTCAATACCCGGCACCGCTACCGTGGATGAGGTTGACCAAGGAGAACATTCGTGAAGCTACTCGTGACCGGCGCCGCCGGGTTCATCGGCTCCAACTTCGTGCGCCGCATGCTGACCGGGGCCTACCCGACCCACAGCGACACCAGCGTCACCGTCCTCGACAAGCTCACCTACGCGGGTGTGCGGGCCAACCTCGACCCGGTTGCCGACAGCCCGCGATACACGTTCATCGAGGGGGACATCTGCGACGGGGACCTGCTGGCCGACCTGATGCCCGGACATGACGCCGTCGTCCACTTCGCCGCGGAATCCCATGTGGACCGGTCCATCACCGGGGCCGCCGACTTCGTGCTCACCAACGTGCTCGGCACCCAGCAACTGCTACAAGCCGCCCTGAACGCCAACGTCGGCCGATTCGTGCACGTGTCCACCGACGAGGTGTACGGCTCGATCGACCAGGGCTCGTGGCCAGAGGACTTCCCGCTGGCCCCCAACTCCCCGTACTCGGCCTCCAAGGCCAGTTCGGACCTGCTGGCCCGTTCGTATTTCCGCACGTTCGGCCTCGACGTGGTCATCACGCGCTGCTCAAACAACTACGGGCCCTACCAGTTCCCGGAGAAGGTCATCCCGCTGTTCGTCACGAACCTCATGGACGGGATCCAGGTGCCGCTGTACGGGGACGGCCTCAACGTGCGGGACTGGCTGCACGTGGACGACCACTGCCACGGCATCCAGCTGGTGCTCGACGGGGGCCGGCCGGGGGAGATCTACAACATCGGCGGCGGGACGGAACTGACGAACAAGGAACTCACCTACCGTCTGCTGGACGCCATGGGCGCCGGCGAGGACATGATCCGGCCGGTCGAGGACCGCAAGGGGCACGACCGGCGGTACTCCGTGGACATCACGAAGATCTCGTCGGAATTGGGGTACAGGCCCGAGGTGGCGTTCGAAACCGGCTTGGCCGAGACGATCCAGTGGTACCGCGACAACGAGGCCTGGTGGCGGCCGCTGAAGGGGCAGCGATGACCTGGCTGGTCATCGGCAGCCGCGGCCAGCTCGGTACGGATCTGATGGACCTGCTCGGCGACAAGGCCGTCGGGCTGGACGTCCCCGATATCGACATCACCGACCTCGACTCCGTGGCGCAGGCCATCTATGAGGTGGGTCCAGAGTTGGTCGTCAACTGCGCCGCCTACACGGCCGTCGATGCCGCGGAGTCCGACGAGACCACGGCCCAGGCCGTCAACGGGACTGGAGCGGCCAACGTCGCCGAGGCTGCAGCCCAGACCCGGCTCATCCACGTGTCGACCGACTACGTGTTCGACGGCACGGCGACCACACCCTACGCCGAGAACGCAGCGCCCTCTCCCCGATCTGCCTACGGCCGGACCAAACTCTTCGGCGAGCAGGCCGTGCTGCGTCACCCGGAGGCATACGTGGTGCGCACGGCTTGGCTGTACGGCGCCGCGGGCAACAACTTCGTCAAGACGATGCTCGGCCTGGAAAAGACCCGGGACACCCTGAGCGTGGTGGACGATCAGGTCGGGCAGCCCACGTGGAGCCGGGACCTGGCCGCCCAACTCATCCTGCTCGGCTCGTCCTCGGCCGCACCGGGGATCTACCACGGCACGAACTCCGGGCAGACGAGTTGGTACGGCTTCACCCGGCGCATCTTCGAGCTGACCGGCGCCGACCCACAGCGAGTACATCCCACGACGACTGACGAGTTCCCCCGGCCCGCCCCGCGCCCGGCCTACAGCGTGCTCGGTCACGAGCGCTGGCGCGAGCAGGGTATGCAGCCGATGCGACCGTGGGAACAGGCCCTTGCCGATGCCCTGCCGCAGATCCTGGCCGACGCCGGATAGTGTCCTCTAGCCAAATAGGCTCTGGCAGCTCGCAAACTCCGGGAGCAGCCCGGCAGCCAACGCGGCCTTCACAGATGGCGCAGCAGCATCCTTCGCCGACAGATCCGCCTCATCCCGGGTGATGCCCCAGTCGATGCCGAGGTCCGGGTCGAACGGGTCCACCTCGTGCTCGGCCGCGGGGTTGTAGGCCGTGCTGCACAGATACACCACTGTGGAGGCATCGGCCCGGGCGACGAATCCGTGCCCGAGCCCTTCTGCCAGGTACACCATCCGCGGTTGCGAGGAGGAGAGTTCGACGCTCTCCCAGGTTCCGAAGGTCGGCGAACCTACCCGCAGATCGACAATCACATCGAGGACATTGCCCGCCAGGCAGGTCACGTACTTCGCCTGTCCGGGCGGTACGTCTGCGAAGTGCAGCCCGCGCAGCGTCCCCCGAGCCGACACCGAGCAGTTTGCCTGGGCCAGGCTCAAGTCGTGCCCGACAGCCCCGGCAAACAACGGCGCCTTGAACCACTCGAAGAAGTGCCCCCGGCTGTCTGCATGGATCGCAGGGGTGGCCACGAAGGCTCCTTCGATGGACAAGCGCGTGAACTCCATGCCCTACTTCTACCAGCACCACCCATAACGGCCGCTGCCATAGGGTGATCGCGTGAAGGCGCAGGTCGTCCTAGCAACGCACGCTCCGCGGCACGATCTGCTCGCCCGCCAGATCGCCTCGGTGCGCGAGCAGACCGTGTCTGACTGGCAGTGCCTGATTCTGGACGATGCCTCCCCCGATCGCACCGTGGTGGCGCGAGCCGTTGCCGGCGATGAGCGCTTCCGGCTGTTGCCCGCACAGCCACACCTCGGGCCCTACCGTGCGTTCGAGCGACTGCTCTCGCAGGCGCCTGCAGACGTACCGGTCTTCCTGTGCGACCAGGACGATCGGTGGTGGCCACAGAAGATGCAGGTGCTGCTCGACGCTGGCGGCACCGCCTTCTGCGCGATGCGCGTCGTCCGGCCGGACGGGAGCCTCGTGCGATCCCGGTTCCTGCCCCGCGCGCCCGACGCGCAAGCCTTGTCCCCCGCCGGGCTGCTGCTCATGAACTCCGTTTCGGGCACAGCCCTAGTGATCTCACAGCGGGTGCGGACCGCAGCCCTGCCGTTTCCCGCACCGCAAGCCCGCGGGTGGCACGACCAGTGGCTGGCGGCCGTCGCTGCGCGGCTCGGAGAGTTGCAGTTCGTCGACGAAGTGCTGGTCGACTACACCCAGCATTCCCAGCAGGTCGCCGGCGACGGCCTGCGTCGCCTGAGCCCCACGCAGATCGGGTCCTTCCTGCAACGCATGTCCGCGGCTCCTGTGCAGGACCTGCGCAGTCGCACCGCATGGGTGATCGAAGCAGCGCGACGACTACTGGAGCTTCCCGGCCCCGAGGACCCCGCCTTGGCCGCCCTCGCGGCGGGTCGCTTCGGCAGGCAGGCAGCTCGCGGAGTCCGGAGTGGCCGGGTCCCCGTTGCGCGCGCAGCCCTCCTGCTGGCCGGGGCCAGCCTGGGGGCCGTGCGTCAGACCAACAGTCCTTCGTAATTGTCCGGGAGAGTGCTGGCGGCGAAGAACCAGGTCTCGAGCGCGTAGCGCCAGTCGACGAACTCGGATCCCAGCCCCGTTCGATGCAGCAGGTAATGGTCGAAGAAGATCGCATCCCCAGTGGCGAACACGGGCGACACGATCGGCCGCTCGCCGCGGACCTGCTGGACCACCTGTCCGGAAACATCCCACTCGAAATAGGCACCCTCGGTGCCGACGGGCACGATCTCGTCGAACCGCTTGGCGACGATGTCCAGCCCGGAGGCGGTCTGGCCGCAGTCGGACAGGGCCACCCACAGATTCAGCGCATGCTTGTCAGCACCGAGGAAGGCCCCGTCCTGGTGCCAACTGCCGTTGGGGTCGGGTGCCACCTTCCGCAGCGTCCACTTCTCCATGCTCACGGCTGGTCGCTCGTCGAGGTAGCCGGCAACGACATCAGGCACGCCGGCGCGCCGGAACTCGCTCAGAATCACTTCGGCCGCCGCGGGGACATCCGGCACGGGCCTACCGCCGGCCCAGTTGATGCTGCGGAAGTATGCCGACACCTCGGCACCACTCAGGTCGGTCAACGGCATGAAGTAGCGGGGATCAAGTTCCCGGGGCTCTCGGACGAAGGCGGCCTCGGCGGCATCGATGGTCTGCCGAAGGTCGGCGCAGGCGCGCTCGGAGAACAGGCCTCTGACGATCAACGCTCCGTGATTGCGTACCCCGGCGGTGACCACCTCGGTATCCAGCTCGCCAGCCATGATCTCGGGCAGACCGTCGGCATCGTCCAACTGCCGATCGCTGCGGGGAGGCCATGTTCCAGGCTTCGGTGAGGCAGCGGCTCGCACGAACGCCTCACGCCGCAACAGCAGTTCAGTGCGGGTCCGCATGTGCCCAGCCACATCGGGGTCCGCAAGTTCGACCAAGCGAAGGGCGGCGTCGATGTCCCCGGCGTCCAGAAGCGGTTCGATGCCCGGATAGCGCTGCAGATCAAGGCCCAATGGAATGTCCGGCCCAGGCGTGGCGTGACTCTCAGGCACGGCCTGAGTCGACGTCAAACGCTCCTTGAGTTTCTGCCACATGGGGCTCACCTCTCGAGATACCAAGGACTCAATGATCTCACCTTCGTAGACTGCACTTTATGACCAACGGGTCGCGAGCGGTTCTGCAACGGGCCAGAAAGCAGGCCGGCGCTTTGCGCGATATCTACCGCCGCAGCCACCAACGGCGCGCCTGGATCCGTGCCCGCCACGCCGAGAGCCCGTCGTTTCGGGACGCAGTCGCCGCCGACGTTGCCGTGACGCTGCACTACCGGGGAGAGGGGCGCACCCACCTGTCTCGCACGGAACTGCTCGCCGAGGCGTTGCGACTCACCTTCAGTACCGATGCTTTCCTCGCTCAGGTCCTGTACCGCGGGCGGGTTGCCGCCCTGCGCCGAGGTGTGCCGGTGGTGCCGCGTCTGTGCCACGTCGGCGCCATGACCCTCTCGCAGGTCTGTATCGGCGATCCCGTCGTCATTGCCCCGGGCCTGTACCTCCCGCACGGCCAGATCGTCATCGACGGCATCACGCAGCTGGGCAGCAACGTGACGGTCTTCCCGTGGACCACCATCGGCTTGCGGGCGGGGGACTTCACCGGACCGCGGATCAGTGAGGGTGTGCACGTCGGCACCGGGGCCAAGGTGCTCGGGGCCGTGGAGATCGGGGCGAACGCGCGGGTCGGTGCCAATGCCGTGGTGATCCGCGACGTCGCAGGCGGCGATACCGTCGTGGGAGTGCCCGCACACACACTGCCAGCAGGGACCGGCCCGACGGGAACGCCAGTCACGTGGCGAAACTGATGCGGCGGCGGCCGCGGCTGGCGATCATCGTGGTCGTCCACAAGATGCCCGTGCAGGCACTGAACACCGTCGAATCCCTGTCTCCCTCCCATCAGCGAGACGTCGACAGTCGGGACTACGAGGTCATCGTGGTGGAGAACCACTCTCCGGAAACCCTCGATGCGGCTGCCGTCACCGCCCTGGGTCCGAACATTCGCTATGTCCTGCGAGATGAGCGCGGCGAGTCGCCGGCCGCAGCCGTGAACGCCGGTGCGCGAGCCACGCGAGCACCAGTCGTGGCCCTGGTTGTGGACGGCGCCAGGATGATGACCCCCGGCGTCGTCGCCGGCATTCTGCAGGCGCAGGCATTGACAGCCACGCCGGTGGTGTCGGTTCCCGGCTACCACCTCGGTAGCAAGGTGCATCAGGAGGCCGTCCTCGAGGGATACACAGCCGAGCAGGAGCAAGCCGCCCTGGCCGCTCTGGACTGGCGAACCGATGGCTATCGCCTGTTCGACATGGCGGTGCTGAGCGCTTCCTGCCGACACGGGTACCTGCGCCCATTGGGGGAGAGCAACTGCATTGCCGTGCCGCGGTCGCTGTTCGAGCG
>ERZ724512.99-NODE-99-length-32503-cov-4.629993_pt1 | contig 32503 bp, 30 predicted proteins | sample MGYA00376045_ERZ724512 | MGnify/ENA primary metagenome ERZ724512 (study PRJEB28724, sample SAMN07190883) | activated sludge metagenome | isolation source: activated sludge of sewage treatment plant in Hong Hong | place: Hong Kong | collected 2016-03-17 ... | reverse complement strand
CAGCGCCAATCCCGACTGGGACAAGGTGCAGAGCCGGGTGAAGAAGGCACTCAAAGAGACGGAGAAGGCCGCGCAGCCCACCGCCTCGGCAACCACGACACCCAACGGCACCGCTTCCGCGTCAGCCGCCAGCACTGAGCCCACTTCGAGCGCGACGACCTCGGCCACGCCGTCCAGCAGCGCGTCTTCGAGCAGCGCGTCGTCTACCGCCAAGGCCAAGAGCGAAGACCTAGAGGACGTCTGCGGCTACCACCCCGAGAAGTAGCGCTCGAATCCTCGAGCTGGGCGGGATGCCGTCCGCGGTCTCACCTTCGCAAGCTCAGCACAAGGCAGGCGCGATCAGCGACCCCTCGTCAAGCTCAGGGATCGCTCGGTCTCAGTGTTCGTTGGGTAGCTCAGTGTCCGTAAGCCGGCTCAGGTTCGTCGGTTGTTGATAGCCCCGGTCGGCATCCAGGTGCCGGGCGATGTCGGCCCCCAGAGCATCCAGGTCGGCGACGCTGCTGCGCGACACCACCAGGCGCAGCGTGCTTCCGTCCAGCCGATACAGCGTGAGCAGGCCATCGGCTATGGTCACGCGGCTGATGTCGGCCCAGCGTCCGGTCTCGTCGGTGCCACCGCCGTACACCCGGTAACCCTCCTCGTCCAGCACCACCTCGACCGACATCGAGTGCGCCATCGCCCAGGAAGCCGTGAGCAACCCCACGCCGAGCAGCAGGGCGAGCGTCCCGATCAGCGCCAGGGCCAGATGCCAGCCCAGCAGGTGGGACATCAGCATCAGCACCAGTCCGATCACCATCAGGGCGGACGCGAGCGCGAGGGCACGCAGCGGCGGTCGCTGTCGCACATGATGAGTCGTCGGCACCCCACACCCCTGTTCTGCCGTTCGCGCGGCGAGGGTGGGATTCGAACCCACGGAGCCGTTAAGCTCGGCCGCTTTCAAGGCGGCTGCACTAGTCCACTATGCGACCTCGCCAGTCGACCCATCATAACGATTCATGCTGTGCGTAGGATCGATTCCACCTAGTTCGGCCCGCTGACTACGGCGGACGCTGCTCTTCTCCGCTCCTTCCACTGGGTTCCGCCCCCGCTGGCGCGGGCGAGGGGATTGAGCACAGACGCGAACCGACAACGGCTAACCCGGCTGGTGACATTCACCTGGACGGGGCCAGATGCAAAGCTGGGGGCATGCGAATCGTCTCCGTAACCGAGCCCGGCGGTCCCGAGAACCTGTTCATCACCGAGGCGGCCCCGCCGTTCGCCGCGCCCGGCGAGGTGCTCGTCGCCGTCCACGCCGCCGGCGTGAACCGGGCGGACCTGCTGCAACGGCAGGGCTTCTATCCGCCGCCGCCTGGCGCCAGCGACATCATCGGCCTTGAGGTCGCCGGCGCCATCGTCGAGCTCGGCGAAGGCGTCCACGGCTGGGCGATCGGTGACGAGTGCGTAGCCCTGCTGGCCGGCGGTGGCTACGCCGAATACGTGAACGTCCCGGCCGGACAGGTGATCCGGCCGCCCGCCGGCATCGACCTGATCAGCGCCGGCGGGTTGATCGAGGCGGCCGCGACCGTCCTGTCGAACTTCGACCACGTGCACCTGAAAGCCGGCGAGACCGTACTGATCCACGGCGGCACCGGAGGCGTCGGCACGTTCGCGATCCAGTATGCGAAGACGATCGGCGCCCGCGTGCTCACCACCGCCGGATCGGCGGAGAAGCTCGAGCTGTGCCGCGAACTCGGCGCGGACGAGGCCTTCGACTACCACGACGACTGGGTGGCCGCGGTCGCCGAAACCACCGCCGGCAAGGGCGTGGACGTGATCCTGGACGTAATCGGCGCCAAGTACCTGGAGTCGAACGTCGCCTCGCTGGCCCTGGACGGACGCCTGGTAGTGATCGGCCTCCAGGGGGGACGCAAAGCCACCCTCGACCTGAACGCACTGCTGGTGAAGCGGGCCACCGTGACCGCCACCAGCCTGCGCGGACGTCCGGTCGCGCAGAAGGCCGCCATCGCCGCAGCCGTTGCCGAGCGGGTGTGGCCGTTGGTGACCGCCGGCGCGATCAAGCCGCCACGCGAGACCCGCTTCCGCTTGGCGGACGTCGCCCAGGCGCACGCCCTGCTCGCGTCCGGGGAGAACATCGGCAAGGTGATCCTGACGATGTAGGCGCCGGGCTCAACCCAGCTTCGGCCCGCGTCCGAGCAGCCATTTGAAGCGATGGGGTACCTGTCTAGAATCAGGCCCAGTCTCAGTGAGGATCCGAGCATGCGCGTCGACTTCGCCCCGTCCAAACAATCGAGCGTGGGCATCGAATGGGAGCTCGGCCTGGTCGACCTGGCCTCCGGCGAGCTCACCCCGGCGGCCGAATCCGTCCTCGAAGCTTGCGGCGGCGGTGAGACCGAGCCGATCCGCAAGGAATTCCTGAAGAACATGATCGAGTTGGTCTCCGGCGCGCACACCACCGTGGGCGAGGCGGTCGCCGACCTGTCCGCCAACCTGCTGATCGTGCAGCGTGTCATCGGGCCGATGGGCATCGGCCTGATCGGGTCGGGCTCGCACCCCTTCAGCAAGTCGGACGCGCAGGAGCGCTTCACCGGCTCCCGCTATGACGTGGTGGCCGACCTCAACCAGTACTGGGGACGCCAGATGGCCATCTGCGGCACCCACGTCCACGTCGGCGTCGACCACAAGGACAAGGCACTGCCGATCACCAACGGCCTGGCTCGCTTCTACCCCTACCTGCTGGCGGTCACCTGCTCGTCGCCGTACTGGGAGGGCGCCGATTCCGGCTATGCGTCCCAGCGGACGATGATCTTCCAGCAGCTGCCAACCAACGGGCTGCCCTACCCGATGAGCCGCTGGTCGGAGTTCGAGGAGTACGCCGAGGAACTACTTGATTCCCACATGATCAGTGTCGCGGCCGAGATTCGCTGGGACGTCCGACCGTCCCCGAAGTTCGGCACAGTCGAGAATCGGACGGGCGACTCGGTGCCGACGCTGGCCGAGATCGGCTGCCTGGCCGCGCTGACCCAGTGCTTCGCCGAGCATATCTCCCGCGGCTACGCCCGCGACCACACCTACGAGTCGTTACCGCCGTGGCTCGTGCGCGAGAACAAGTGGCGTGCGGCGCGCTACGGCATGGACGCGGAAGTGATCACCCCCAATCGGGAGAAGCGCGAGGTGCCGCTGCGCGAGGGCCTGTTGAACTGGCTGGAACGGCTCACTCCGATCGCACGAGACCTCGGCTGCGAGACCGAGTTGCACTTCGCGGCCGAGCTCGCCGAGCGGGGGGCCAGCTACGTCCGGCAGCGGGAAGCCGGCGGACCGGAGGCCGCGCTGCGCCTGCTGCTCGCTGAGACCGGGGCGGCGTCCCCGTTCGCCGGCTGAGCCAGCCCCCTATCATGACTTCCGTGCTGCCCTTCCTGCTCCTTGCCACCCGCGACCACGACACCGCCGCCGCGGCCGAGTACCAGTCGGTACTGCGGCACACCGGGCTGGACGCGTCCGAACTGGTCCACCTTCGGGTCGAAACGCAGCCGTTACCGCCGCTCAACCTGAGCGAGTACTCGGGCGTAATCCTGGGCGGGAGCTCCTTCAATATCTCGGACGAGATCAAGTCGTCGATCCAGCAGCGGGTCGAGGCCGACCTGCGTGGGCTGGTGGATCAGATCGTCGACGCCGACTACCCGTTCCTCGGCATGTGCTACGGCGTCGGGACGGTGAGCACGCACCTCGGCGGCCGGGTCGACCGCGAGTTCGGCGAAGCGGTCGGCGCGATCGAGGTGACCCAGACCGAAGCCGGACTGAGCGATCCGCTGCTGGCCGGGATAAGCCCACTCTTCCACGCGTTCGTCGGCCACAAGGAGGCCTGCAACGGCGCGCCGCCCGGGATCGAACTGCTGGCCACCGGGGTGGACTGCCCAGTGCAGATGTACCGGGTCGGGATGAACGTGTACGTCACCCAGTTCCACCCCGAACTGGACGCCGACGACCTCGCCGCCCGGATGCGCATCTACCAGCACGCCGGCTACTTCGCCCCGTCCGAGCTGGACGACCTGATCACCATGGCAGCCAACAGCCAGGTGAACGGCGAGCAGCATCGCGTGCTCCGCAACTTCGTTGAGCGGTACGCCCGCTGACGATCCCTGAGCCTCTCCAACGATCCCTGAGCTTGACGAAGGGTCCGTCTCACTGCAATCGGGTGGCTGCGGCCCTTCGTGACGCGCTCGTTCCTCACGCTCCTCAGGGACCGCTTTGGCAGCTAGCGGAGCTTGTAGGCCCGGAACGCCACCGCGTTGGGAACGCCGAGCGCCGCACCCTGGGCGGTGGTCATCTCCGTGAGCAGGTCCCGGGGCAGCGGGTGGCCCGACAGCCCGCCCAGATAGTCACCGTGGGCTTCGAGCGCGAGGATGCCACGCTCGAGCGGGCGTCCGCTCACGTCCACCGCATGGGTCGGACGGCTGTCGCCGGCGACCAGCAACCAGCTCACTCCCCACTTGGGAAGCCCCTCGTCAGCGGCCAGTTCCGGGAAGACCCAGGTGTTGTCGGCGTCCCGGATCGCGTCCACGCAGGCCAAGCCGGCCACGCGGTGATCGGCCTGGTTCAGGCCGGCCACGAACTCCACCTCCCAGGAGCCCGTAACCACCACGTCCGGCCGGATCTTGCGAATGTGTCGCGCGATGTCGCGGCGGATGTCCAGGGAGTAGACCAGCATCCCGTCCGGGTGGTCGAGGATGGTCAGGTCCTGCACCCCCACCACCTCGCTGGCCTCCCGCTGCTCGGCGGCGCGCAGGACTCGGGTCTGCTCGGGCGGACGCTGCATGCCGGCCTCGCCACCGGTGAGCAGCAGGTAACAGACCTCGATGCCGCGGGCTGTCCATGCGGCCACCGCGGCTGAGGTGCCGTACTCGATGTCATCCGGGTGCGCCACCACGCAGAGCACCCGCTTGAAACCGTCGTCTTCAAGTCGCTGCAGGTTGAACTCGGCCATAGGCCCAAGGTACGTCGCGTCCGTCCGGCTCAACAGGAGGACTTCTGCCCACGGGCCCGGCCGCCACCGTCCACCCCGTACCCCGTCTCGCCCGTCCCACCCGAACACGTTCGATAAGTGGACGGGGTCAGCCCACGGGGCCAGCCGACGGGAGCAGACCCCTCGGACAGGATCAGCCGATCAGCAGGGACGCACCTTCGGGGTGTTCTCCGCGGTCAGCATCGGGTTGCGCACCACCACATCGCCGAGCGCGTCGTCGATACGGCTGAGCACCTCGTCGGGGAGCTGGACGCCGCTGGCGGCCACGTTCTCCTTGATCTGGCTCGGCCGGGACGCACCGATGATCGCGCACGCGACGTTCGGATTCGCCAGCACCCAGGCCACCGCCAGTTGTGCCATGGTGAGATCGAGCTCCTCAGCGATCGGACGCAGCTTCTGCACGGTCTCGATCACGTCGTCGCGCAGGAAGCGCTGGATCATCGCCGCGCCGCCGTTCTCGTCCGTGGCCCGCGAGTTCTTGGGCAGCGGCTGGCCGGGCAGGTACTTGCCGGTGAGGACGCCCTGGGCGACCGGTGACCAGCAGATCTGGGAAACGCCCAGTTCCTCGGAAGTCGGCACGACCCACTCCTCGATCACCCGCCACAGCATCGAGTACTGCGGCTGGTTCGACACCAGCTGGATGCCGAGATCCTTGGCCAGCGCGTGACCGGCGCGGATCTGGTTCGCGTCCCACTCACTGACACCGATGTAGAGCGCCTTGCCCTGGCGGACGACGTCCGCGAACGCCTGCATGGTCTCTTCCAGCGGCGTCTCGTAGTCGTAGCGGTGGGCCTGGTAGAGGTCGACGTAGTCGGTCTTGAGCCGCTTCAGCGAGCCATGGATCGACTCCATGATGTGCTTGCGCGACAGCCCGCAATCGTTCGGCCCCTTCGGCCCGGTGGGCCAGTAGACCTTGGTGAAGATCTCCAGCGACTCCCGCCGCTCGCCCTTCAGCGCCTTGCCGAGCACCGACTCCGCGACCGTGTTGGCGTAGACATCGGCAGTGTCGAAGCTCGTGATGCCCGACTCCAACGCGGCGCGGACGCACTTGGTTGCGGTCTCGTTCTCGACCTGTGAACCGTGGGTCAACCAGTTGCCGTAGCAGATCTCCGAGACCTTCAGGCCGGAGTTGCCGAGGTAACGAAACTTCATGCCTGCTCCTCCTCCTCAGTTGGGGCTACGTCCGCGGGAGCTTCCGCAGCCACCGTTGGCTCCTCGACCACCGTCGCCTCTTCGGCCGCTTCCACTGGAGCTTCGGCAGCAGCCACCGGTGCCGCTTCGGGCTCGGCCAGCGGGTTCACGATCGCAGCCCCGCCGAGCGTGGCCAGCATCTGGCGGACGTTGGTCAGCTGCGCGGTGATCGCGTCCCGGCGCGCCGTGGCCGCCTGCAGTTCGCGCTCGGATTCGCGCCGGATCTTCTCCGCGGCCAGCCGCGACGAATCGACGTGCTGCGCGGCTTCGTCCCGAGCGGTCTTGATGTGCGCATCGGCCTGCGCCTTGGCCTCGGCCAGCGTCCGATCGGCCTCAGCCTCGATCGCGGCCTGCCGCTCCTGGGCCGCGGCAATCGCCTGTTCGTTGTTTTGCATCTGGACGGCGAACTCCTGTGCGGCCTTGTCGCGGCGCTCGGCCAGGGTCTTCTCGAAGTCGGCAGCCGCAGCCGCAGCGCGGGCACGCTGGTGCTCGTACACCGCCTCGGCCTCCTCGCGGCGAGCGGTGGCCTCGCGGTCGGCGTAGTCGATGATTTCGTCGGCCTGCTGCTTGGCCGCCTCCAGGACGCGGGCAGCTTCGGCGTCCGCCTTCGTGGTGACGTCCGTGGCGTAGCGGTCGGCAGCGGTGGTCGCCTGCTCGGCGGCAGCGGTGGCTTCGGCCGTGACGCGATCGGCGTCCGCCTGGGCCTTCGCGCGCAACTCGGCAGCCTCGTCCTCCGCCAGCTTCAGCATCTTGCCGATCCGGGCGCCCAGATCGGTGAAGGACGGCGCCGCGGCCTCCTTCTGCTCCTGCTCGAGCGAGGCGATGCGCGCCCGGTAGCTGTTCGCCTGCTCGCCGAGCTGGGCGACCTGCGAGTTCAGCTTGGTGACCGCCACCGAGCCGTCCGCAGCCTCCGCACGGGCCTGGTCGAGTGCCTTGCGCAGGTCGGTCAGGGAGCGATCAACCTCGTTCGGGTCGTAGCCGCGCATCACCGTCCGGAACCCCGGGTTCTGCTGGGTCATGATTCCTCTTCCGTCACTTGGTTGGGGGTCTGGCCGGGACGCTCAGAGACGGCCAGCGCCTCGATCACTCCCGAAAGGTGCCCGAGTTGGGCATTGATGTCATCACGGCGACGGGCCAGTGCGGCCACTTCCGCACGCGCCCGTTCCATCAGACTACGCGCCTCACCGCGGACGCTGTCGGCCTCGGCGCGGGCCTCGGTGAGCAGCGTCACCGCTTCCTCGCGGCTGGCCTTGGTCTTGGCGAGCGTCTCGCGCTGCAGCTTCTCCAGATCGGACGCGGACCGCTCCCGGATCAGTTTCGCACCGGCCTCGGCCTCAGCGAGCCGGCGTTCGGCGCGCTCCAGCTGGGCCTGAGCCTCGGACTTGGCGTGGTTGACGAGGCGCTCGGCCTCCTCTTGGGCCCGCTGGCTGGTGTTGGCCGCGTCCCGCTCAGCGGCATCGAGGACGGCCTTGGCCCGGGCGGTCAGATCCTCGGCGCTCGCGGTGGCCTCGGCGATCAGCGACTGGTGCCGGTGAGCGGTGGAGGTGGCGGCGAGCCCGACCTGCTCGCGGACCCCGCGGGCGTGCTCGGCCAACTCCTGGTGGGTCTGCCGTTTGAGCGCTTCCACCTCGGCCTCAGCGGACGCGCGCAGGCCGGCCATGGCCTCCTGCGTCCAGTTCACGTGGGCTTCGGCCGCAGCCAGTTGCTCGTCCGCTTTCGCCTGGGCCTCTGCCCGCAGCCACTCGCGTTCGGCGTGGGCGTCCGCTCTGGACTTCTCGGCCTCCGCGGTGAAGCGCTCCCGTTCGGCGTTGAACTCGGCCCAGCGCTGGTCGACCGCGTTCTGGGAATCGGTACGGAAGCGCTGCAGTTCGCTAATCACGCCCGAGTGCAGGGCGGCCAACTCGGCGTCCGTCTGCTCGCGGCGATGGGCGTCCGCGGCTGCCAATTCCTCGCGGCGCCGCTCCAGTTCGGCCTCGACTTGGGCACGCTCGTCGGCAAGCTGTTGGCGACCGTTGGCGGCCACCTGCTCGGCCTCCTCGAGCATGGCAGCGGCGCGAGCCTGGGCGTCCGCGATTCGTTGCTCGGCCTCCGCGCGGGCATTCGAAGTGACCTCGGCCGCCGTGCGTTCGGCGGTTCCGGTGATCATGGATGCCTGCTCGGTGGCGTCGCTGAGCAGGGTCAACGAATCCTGGCGTGCCTCCTCGAGCCGAGTGGCGGCAGACGTCATCGCCTCTTCGGCTGCCGCCCGGTGCTCGGCGACTTCGCGGGCGAGCTGTTCGCTCAGCTCACGGTTCTTCGCCGTTTCCGCGCGCACGGCATCAGCCTCAGCTTGGGCTTCGGTGCGAAGCTGGTCAGCCAGGTTCTGAGCCTGCGTGAGGATCTCGTTGGCCTGTCTGGTCAGCTCACTCCCAGCCGGCTGGGCGGGCGGACGCACAGCGGGATCGAGCACCCTTGAATGATCTAGGGCCGCGTTGGGGAAAGCAACTTCGCGACCGGGCTGGGGCTGCTTATCTGTGGTGAAGGTCGAGCTTCACTCCACGCGTGATCAACCAACCCGGAGTCCGGGCACGTCGGTAGAGTTCTCGGGTGCAATATCTCTCCACTCGCGACCCCGCCGGCGCAACGCTCGGGTTCACTGACATCCTGCTCGAGGGGCTGGCCCCCGACGGCGGCCTGTACCTGCCCGAGAGCTACCCGCAGGTGGACGGAGCCCGATTGGCCTCGTGGCGGGCGCTGCTGGCGTCCGAGGGTTACGCCGCACTGGCGCACGCGGTGCTGTCGCTGTTCATCGACGACATCCCGTCCGCTGACCTGCGCGAACTGTGCGCGCGGGCCTACACCGACTCGGTGTTCGCCGATCCGCAGGTCGTGCCGGTCACCGAGTTGGACGGCGGACTGTGGCTCGCGCATCTCTCCGGCGGACCGACCGCCGCGTTCAAGGACATGGCCATGCAGTTGCTCGGCCAGCTCTTCGAGTACGAGCTGGCGCGGCGCGGCGCCGAGCTGAACATTCTCGGCGCGACCAGCGGCGATACCGGTTCGGCCGCCGAATACGCGATGCTCGGCCGGACTGGGATCCGGGTGTTCATGCTGACCCCCGCCGGCCGGATGTCGCCGTTCCAGCAGGCCCAGATGTTCTCGCTGGACGATCCGGCGATCGTGAACATCGCCGTGACCGGAGTCTTCGATGACTGCCAGGACCTGGTGAAGGCGGTCGCGTCCGATCTCGAATTCAAGGCTCGCTATTCGTTGGGCGCAGTGAACTCGATCAACTGGGCTCGGCTGGTCGCCCAGGTGGTGTACTACATCGCTTCCTGGCTACGGGTTACTTCCACGGACGATGAGCTGGTCTCGTTCTGCGTTCCGACCGGCAACTTCGGCAACATCATGGCCGGACACGTTGCGCGGATGATGGGGCTGCCAATCGATCGGCTGGTGCTGGCCACCAACGAGAACGACGTGCTGGACGAGTTCTTCCGAACGGGGCTGTACCGGGTGCGGTCGGCCGCCGAAACCCACGAGACCTCGTCGCCAAGCATGGACATCTCAAAGGCATCCAACTTCGAGCGGTTCATCTTCGACCTGCTCGGACGGGACGCTGCCCGCGTCCGGGAACTGTTCGCGGTGGTCCTGCCTCGGGACGGCTACTTCGATCTCTCGGGGACGCCCGAGTTCGCGTCCCTGCAGCAAAAGTACGGCTTCGTCTCGGCAGCATCCACGCACGCGGACCGGGTGGCCACGATCCGTTCCCTGTGGGAGACCTCGGGTGTGCTGATCGACCCGCACACTGCGGACGGGGTGTTGGTCGCGCGCGACTTCGTGCGCCCGGGGGTACCGATGATCGTCACTGAGACCGCGCTGCCGGTGAAGTTCGCCGCGACCATCGTCGAAGCGATCGGACGCGAGCCCGACCGCCCGGCCCGCTTCGACGGTCTGGAGTCATTGCCCCGTCACGTCATCGACCTGCCGAACGACGCGGACGCCCTGAAGGCCCTGATCGCCGCCCGCGTCCGCTGAGCCTCGGTCGTGTCAAGGCCGCCCATCGGCCGGTTGACCTGTCGTCATCTCCCACAAGCTGGACACTTCCAGCCGACATCGGCTCGAACTGTCCAGCTTGCGTGTGGTGATTGAGGCGGCCCGCGCTCAGCCGACCTCGGTGGCCAGCCCGCGGCGGTCCAGCAGGTGCTGCAGGTCCGGATCCTGGCCGCGGTAGTCGCGGAACGCGTCCATGGCATCGACCGAACCGCCGCGCGCCAACAGCCGGCGACGGAAGCGATCGCCGTTCTCCCTGGTCAGGCCGCCGTTGGCGCGAATGAAGGCGGCCGTGTCGGCGTCCAGCACCTCCGACCAGATGTAGGCGTAGTAGCCGGCGTCATAGCCGCCCTCGAAGACGTGTCGGAAGTAGCCAGAGCGGTACCGCGGCGGCACCAACTCGTAGTCGAGTCCAACCTTGGCGAGCGCGGCCTGCTCGAACGCCTCGACGTGCTCGGGGCCGGTCGGCAGCTCGTCCAGCGGGGTCGAGTGCCAGACCTGGTCGAGCAGGGCCGCGCCCAGGTACTCGGTGGTCTTGTGGCCCTGACCGAACCGAGTGGACGCTCGCAGGGTCTCGATCCACTCGGCCGGCATCGGCTCGCCGGTGGCGTGATGGACCGCGAACCGAGGCAGGATCTCAGCGTCCAGTGCCCACATCTCGTTCACCTGGGACGGGTATTCCACGAAGTCACGTGGCGTTTCCGTGCCCGACTGCGAGCGGTACCGGACGTCCGACAGCAGCCCGTGGAGCGCGTGCCCGAACTCGTGGAACAACGTGATCACGTCGTCCCAGGTCATCAGCGTGGGCTGCCCGGCCGGCGGCTTGATCAGGTTCGAGTTGTTGCAGACGACCGGCAGTTGTCCGAGCAGGTGGTTCTGGTCGACCAGGTTGTTCATCCAGGCCCCACCCTGCTTGCCCGGACGGGTGTAAAAGTCGGCGACGAACAACCCAATCGGAGTCGAGTCCGCGTCGTTCACCTCGAACACCCGTACTTCATCCTTGTACCCGCGCAGGTCCGCACGCTCGGCGAAGGTGATGCCGTAGAGCCCGTTGGCCGCAGCGAACACCCCCTCGTTCAGCACCCGCTCCAACTCCAGGTACGGCCGCAACGCGGACGCGTCCAGCTGGTAGCGCTCAGCGCGCAGCAACTCCGACACGTATTGCCAGTCCCAGGCGGCCAACGGGCCCTCCGGCTCGATCCGGCGCCAGACCTCGGCCATCTCGTCGGCCTCTTTCCGGGCGTTGGCAACGGCCGCCGGCGCCAGCTTGGTCAGCATCGCCCACACTGCAGCACCACCGCGCGCACAACCGTCCGCCGCGACGTAGTCGGCGTGGTTCGCGAAGCCCAGCAGGGCGGCGCGCTCGGCCCGCAGCCGCGCCAGCTCCACGATGATCGGACGGGTGTCATGCCCGCCACCCAGCCCGCGCCCGATCGAGGCCTTGAACAGCCGCTCGCGCAGCCCGCGGTGCTTCAACACGTCGAGGGGACGCTGCCCCGAAGTGTTGTCGAGCTCCAGCAGCCACGCGTCGGCGTGGCCCTGCTCGGCCGCGCGTTCGCGGGCGCCCTCAATCTCGGCATCGCTCAGCCCGTCCAACTCGGCCCGATCGGTGACCAGGACCGCGCCGGCGTTCATCCCGGCGAGCGCCAGCCGACCGAACGCCGACTGCAGTTCGGCGATGCGCTGGTTGAGCTCGCGCAGGCGCTGCTGCTCGGGATCAGGCAGGTTCACACCGGCCCGCTCGAAATCGCGCAGGCACCGCTCCAGCCAGTACGCAGACTGCGGATCCACTTCGACTTCTCCGGCGGCCACCCGCTTGGCCAGTGCTGCGACGCGTTCGTAGCGGCTGCGGCTGAGGAAGATCGCGTCCCTGTGGGCAGCGAGTTGCGGGGCGATCGCCGCCTCCACCGCGTCGAGGGTGTCGTTCGTGTCGGCCGGCTGCTTGGTGTAGAACGCGTTCAGCGCGCGGCTGAGCATCTGCCCGGAGGTCTCCCAAGCCTCGATCACGTTCGCGACAGTGGGTGGCTCGGGGTTGGCCGTGAGCGCGTCCAGGGCTTCCAGCTGCTCGGCCATACTGGCCTCGATCGCGGGCTGGTAATGCTCGTCACCGATCCTGGTGAAGTCGGGCAGTTCGTACGGCAGGGTCGACGCGGACGTGAACGGGTTGGTGTTGTCGAGCGGCATACCGGCCATCCTTACCCGGTTCGGAGTCGCTGGCCAAGCCGAACGGATTTGCCCCCGAGTTCTCGCGAAGGGCGCGCACAGAGCCAGTTCGGGCCGGACGCCGTGCAGATCCGTTCGCCGAGTCGGGGTGCACCCTCGGCGGGTGCGGACAAAATGCCCTGGATTCGGCCCAGATCGGCCAAACCGGCCGAAAATCGCCGAATCCTGGGCATTTTGTCCGACGCTCAGGCCTTTCGCGGCGAGGTGGTGGCAGACTTCCGCGGGATCGAGGCGGCCAGGCACGCGAGCGCAAGCACATTCGCCCCGAGCATCGCCCACTCCAGCCAGGTCATGTTGGCGGTGAGGCCGAGCACCGCGCCCAGCACCACCACTGCCAGCGCGACCAGATGCCCCCAGCGCCGCTGGATCGCCACCCAGCGGGCGCTCAGGCCGTAGGCCAGCGCGGTCATCAGGGCCACGAACCCGTACAGCGAGCCGCTCAACGCGTCCACGGGCGGAGCGAGGTAGAGCCGCAGCCCCATCACCGCGAACAGGACCGTGAGCATGGTGAGCAGGACGACCGCCAGCAGCCGGGCGCGCGCACGCAGCGACCCGCCTCCGACCGCAGGCCGGTTGGGTGTGGATTTGGGCACGACAGAAACCGTAGCGTTCCAGCGACGGCGAAGCGCTGGTCGCCAATAGGCTGGCGCGATGAGTTTCTCTGCGGTTGAACTGGTCGGGTACCTGGCGTCGGCCCTGGTCGTGGCTTCCCTGGCGATGACCTCGGTGGTGCGACTGCGGACGGTCTCGCTGATCGGGTCGCTGGTCTTCGTGGCCTACGGCGCGCTGCTGCCATCGATCCCGATCATCATCACCAACGCTGCGGTCGCCGGATTGAACATCTGGTTCCTGCGCAAGGAGTTCGGGGCCCACCGCGATCTGGGCGCAGTGCCGATCGAGCCGCGGGCACCCTTCCTGGTCGACTTCCTCAGCTCGCACACTGACGACATCGCCAGCTTCCACCCGAAGTTCCGCCTACCCGAGGCGGGCGACTTCGCCCTCGTGCTCACCCGGGATGGCCTGCCCGCCGGTGCGCTGGTCGGACGCCCGGACGCTGACACCCTGCAACTCCAGCTCGACTACGTGATGAGCGCCTACCGGGATTCACGGATCGGCGACTGGCTGTACGGGCCGGGCGCGAAGGCGCTCACTGACGCCGGGTTCAGCCGCGTGGTGGCCCAGCCCGAGTCGGCCGCGCTGCGCACCTACCTGCTCCGCGTCGGCTTCACCGAGACGGACGCGGGGCTGGTGCGCCAACTGCGCCCTTGAAAACCCTCGGCGGTAGTTGAACAATAAATCATGACTCTCTTCGGGCTGCCGCTGCACCCACTCGTCGTCCACGCCGCCGTCGTCCTGCTGCCACTGGCCGCCTTCGGAGCCATTGTGATCGCACTCTCCGCGCGCGTTCGGCAGCGTTTCGGCTGGCTGGTCTTCGCAGGAGCCTTCGTGGCGGGCGGCTCGGTGGCCGCAGCCCGGATCACCGGAGAGACCTTCGCCGGCGGCACTACCGGCACCGGCACGCTCGCCACCCATATGACCTGGGGCTTGCTCGCACCTTGGCCCGCGACCGCACTGGCGGTGAGCGCGCTGCTACTGATGCTCACGAACAAGGCAACGAGCCGTCCGCTCAAGATCACCGTTGGCGCGCTCACGATCGTTTCCGCCGTAGCCGCGCTTGCCGTGATCGTCGTGGTTGGCCACTCCGGCGCCTCCTCGGTTTGGGGCGCGCCGGCCTAAGGGCAAGCTCACCACCCTTCGACAAGCTCAGGCTTCGACAGGCTCAGGGAGCGTCGGCGCCTCACTCGCAGAAGCTGAGCTCGCCGGCCTGCACCATCTCGGGCTTGCCCGCGCCGATGAAGCGCATCTGGTTCGGCAGGGTGAACATCTTCGAACCGTCGCCGAAACCGATGTCCTCCAGCTTGCCCTTCGGGTACTTCGCCTTCAGTTCCTTGAAGCTCAGCGTCAGCGGCACATCGTCGGCCAACTGCAATGGCGCCGCGAACTCCTCGGACAGCTGGAAGCCCCACGCCGCCAGCGTCCGCGGCGACGACTTGTGCGTGTCCGCAGCCACGAACTGCACCCACAGCCCGCCAAAGGTGCGGGTTTCGGCCCACGGGCTGGAGTCGTCCAGTTCGCACAGGATTCCCTGCGAGGTTTCGTCCGGTGCGCCCAGCTGGTCGCTCAGCAACTCGGCCACCGGCGCCTGGTTCGAACCGAAGTTGAAGGTGCCCAGGCCGTCCCCGCGCAGCACCAGGCTCGCGGCTGGAGCCTGACTAGGGGAAACACTTGGCGAAGCGGACGTCTCGGCAACCGTGGGCGTGGCGCTCACCGTCGCCGAGGGCTGGGCAGAACTCGGCGCCGTTTCGGTCGGCGTGGTCGCAGGAGCGGACGGGTTCACGGTCGCGCATGCCGCAAGCAGCAGCACTGCCGGCAACGCGAGAAATCGACGAAGACTCATCGGGCACCTCCGGTGGGTAACGGGCCTCGGTCTCAAGGTACCCCAGTAGCCCACCTCGCCATCGCTGCCGCGGCCCGTGGGCACTAGCCTGAGTCGGGTCAGCGGCAACCAGTAGTGAGGAGCAGAGATGGCTCAGGAGAAGAAGCGAATCGGAATTCTCACCGCCGGCGGCGACAGCCCCGGGTTGAACGCGGCCATCCGCGGCTTCGGCAAAGCTGCGATCGGCAACGGCTGGGAGCTGCTCGGCTACCGGGACGGCATCCGCGGCCTGGTCGAGAACCGCTACTCCCTACTCGATCCGAAGGCGCTCTCCGGCATCCTCACCATCGGCGGCACCGTGCTCGGCACCAGCCGGGACAAAGTGCATCGCATGGTGGTGGACGGCGAGGTGCGCGACATGCGCGACCAGGTGGTCGCGAACTACGAGAAGGAGGGCCTCTCCGGCCTCGTCCTGCTCGGCGGCGGCGGGACGGCGAAGAACGCGATGCGCCTGGCCCAGGCCGGCCTGAACGTGATCACGCTGCCGAAGACGATCGACAACGACATCGCCCGCACCGACACCACCTTTGGCTTCGCGACCGCCATGGAGATCGCCACGGACGCGATCGACCGGCTGCACTCGACCGCGCACAGCCACCACCGGATCATTCTCACCGAGATCATGGGCCACCGCGCCGGCTGGCTGACCCTCGGTGCTGGGATCGCCGGCGGTGCCGACATCATCCTGTTGCCCGAGATTCCCTATTCGGTCGACAGCGTCGCCGACACGATCAAGCAGCGGCTGCAGAAGGGCTCCACCTTCTCGGTGGTCGCGGTGGCCGAAGGTGCTCGCGACCGGCACGACATGGCCGACTACGAGGCCGCGCAACTGCTGGTGAAGGCGGCCAAGAGCCCTGAGTCCGCGCGCGCAGCCAAGGCCCACCTGGCCAATGTCGAGGACGCTCAGCGCGAGCACACCTTCAAGCTCGCGCGCGAGTTGGAGGCGGCGACCGGGCTGGAGTCTCGGGTGTCGATCCTGGGCTACGTGCAGCGCGGTGGGACGCCGTGTGCTGCCGACCGGCTGCTCGCGTCCCGGCTGGGGACCGCGGCGGCGCACGCGGTTTCGAAGGGCCAATTCGGCGTGATGGTGGCCGCCCGCGGCGAGGACACCGAGTTGGTGCCGTTGGAGGAGGTGGCCGGACAGGTGAAGCTGGTGCCCACCGATCACGAGTGGATCGCGACCGCGCGCAAGCTGGGCACCGGGCTGGGCGACTGAGGTGCAGCGTCGATTCGCGCAGATAGACGTCTTCGGCGACGGTGGGATCACCGGCAATCCGGTGGCCGTGGTGCTGGACGGGTCCGGACTGAGCGACGCCAGGTTGCAGGCCTTCGCGTCCTGGACCAACCTCTCGGAGACCACGTTCCTGTTTCCACCAACCGACCCGGCCGCCGACTATCGCGTCCGCATCTTCACCGCGAGCGCCGAGTTGCCCTTCGCCGGGCACCCGACCCTGGGTAGCGCACACGCCTGGCTGGAGGCGGGCGGACGGCCGCAGCGTCCGGGCGTGGTGATGCAGGAATGCGGGGTCGGGCTGGTCGGGGTGCGGCTGGACAACGCGCGGTTGGCCTTCGCTGCACCACCGCGGCGACGCAGTGGTCCCCTGGACGAAGCCACGATCACGCTCGCGGAGATGGTGCTCGGCATCCCACGCGAGCAGTGGGTCGCGCACGAGTGGGGTGACAACGGTGCACCCTGGATGATGGTGCAACTCGCGGACGCGGACGCCGTCCGCAGCGTGCGGCCCAATCACTCGCACCTGGGCGCGACCCAGCATCTCGGGGTGATCGGTTTGGCGTCCGACCAGTTCGCGTACGAGGTGCGCGGCTTCGTCGGCGACTGGGAGGATCCGGTCACCGGCAGCCTGAACGCCGCCGCGGCGCAGTGGCTGCGCGGACGCGGCCTCGTCCCGTCCGAGTACGTGGCTGCGCAAGGCTCACAGCTCAGCCGCAGTGGCGAGGTCTTCATCAACGACGACGGCACCCGAATCTGGGTAGGCGGCCGCGTCCGCACTGTGATCACCGGCTCCGTCGACCTCTAGTCCTGAACGAAAAGGGGACGGTTCCTTTTTCGTTCAAGTTATCCACAGGACCGTCAACTTGAACGAGGGTGGAACCGTCCCTCAGTCGCGGGTCGAAGGCGTGGGACGCCGACTGTGCGGGGCATGGCTCGGCGACTAGGCTGGCTGGGTTAGTTGAAACGAGGTATCCATGCCCGCACTGCGCTCCCGCACCACCACCCACGGCCGCAACATGGCCGGCGCCCGCGCTCTGTGGCGCGCCACCGGCATGGTCGAATCCGACTTCGGCAAGCCCATCGTGGCGATCGCCAACTCGTTCACCCAGTTCGTACCGGGGCACGTCCACCTCAAGGACATGGGTCAACTGGTCGCGGGCGCGGTCGCCGAAGCCGGCGGCGTCGGACGCGAGTTCAACACCATCGCGGTCGATGACGGCATCGCCATGGGCCACGGCGGCATGCTCTATTCGCTGCCGAGTCGCGAGCTGATCGCCGACTCGGTCGAGTACATGGTCAATGCGCACTGCGCGGACGCCCTGATCTGCATCTCCAATTGCGACAAGATCACCCCCGGCATGCTGCTGGCCGCGCTTCGGCTGAACATCCCGACGGTCTTCGTCAGCGGCGGCCCGATGGAGGCCGGGCGCATCCTCGGCGATCGAGTGGTGACCGGTGCCCCGGACGAGGGTGGCTCGGCCCGGCTCGACCTCATCGACGCCATGGTCAAGGCCGTGGACGACAACATCAGTGACGACGAGATCGCCGCGATCGAGGAGAACGCCTGCCCCACCTGCGGCTCCTGCTCGGGCATGTTCACCGCTAACTCGATGAACTGCCTCACCGAGGCGCTCGGCCTTTCGCTGCCCGGCAACGGTTCGACCCTGGCCACCGCAGCCGCCCGCAAGGAACTGTTCCTCGAAGCCGGACGCCTGGCGGTGCGGCTGGCCAACCGGTACTACGGCGAGGACGACGAGTCGGTGCTGCCGCGATCGGTCGCGACCAAGGAGGCATTTGCCAACGCCATGCGTCTGGATATCGCGATGGGCGGCTCTACCAACACGGTGCTGCACATTCTGGCTGCGGCTCGCGAGGCCGGCGTGGACTTCACCATGAACGATATCGACGCGCTTTCGCGGGTCACTCCGTGCCTCAGCAAAGTAGCCCCGAATACTACGAAGTACTACATGGAAGACGTGCATCGCGCTGGCGGTATGCCCGCGATCCTCGGCGAATTGCGCCGCGGCGGTCTGCTGGACGAGAACGTGCACGCGGTTCATTCCGACACGCTCGCCGAGTGGCTCGATACCTGGGACATCCGTGGCGGCGCAGCTTCCGCCCCGGCCAACGACCTCTGGTATGCCGCACCCGGCGGCGTCCGCACCACACAGGCGTTCAGTTCGACCAACCGCTGGGCAGACCTCGACACCGACGCGGCCGACGGCTGCATCCGCTCAGTCGAGCACGCCTACACCGCGGACGGCGGCCTGGCCGTGCTGAAGGGCAACCTCGCTGTCGACGGCTGCATCGTGAAGACTGCGGGCGTCCCGGAAGACCAGTGGACGTTCCGCGGCCCGGCCGTGGTCACCGAGTCGCAGGAGGCCGCGGTCGAGGCGATCCTGAGCAAGCGCGTCCAACCCGGCGATGTGGTGGTGGTGCGCTACGAGGGCCCGAAGGGCGGGCCGGGTATGCAGGAGATGCTCTACCCGACGTCCTATTTGAAGGGGCTCGGCCTCGGCCCGAAATGCGCCCTGATCACCGACGGACGCTTCTCCGGCGGCTCGTCGGGGCTGTCGATCGGCCACGTGTCGCCGGAAGCCGCGTCCGGCGGCACCATCGGCCTGGTCGAGGACGGCGACATCATCGAGATCTCGATCCCTGACCGCAGCATCAACCTGCTGGTGGACGACGCCACGCTCGCCGAACGCCGTGCCCGCCAGGACGCGATCGGGTGGAACCCCCAGGGACGCGTCCGCGAGGTGTCGACGGCGCTGAAGGTGTATGCCGCGCTGGCGCTCAGCGCCGACAAGGGTGCGGCCCGCTCGATCGACTGAACACGGGGAGAGACGTGACCATCCGTGCCCTGCTGATGGACGCCGACGGCGTCGTGCAGTACCCGCGTTCGGGCTGGCTGGAGCGGTTCGCGCGACTCGGTGGCCCTGGGTTCACGAGGGAGGCGTTCCGGCGCGAGATGTCCACCCTCACCGGCCAGGTGGACCTGCGCGACGAACTCGCCGAGATCATCGCCGACGGCGGCCACGACGCCACGCCTGAGGACTTCATCGAAATCTGGTGCGACATCGAGGTGGACGCCTACATGCTGCGGCTGGTCGACCGCGTCCGGGCTGCCGGCGTGGTGACCGCACTGGCCACCAACCAGCAGAGCTATCGCGGCACGCACATGCTGACCAACCTGCCCCACGCCGACCACTTCGACCACCAGTTCCACTCGTTCCAGATGGGGTTGGCCAAGCCCGATCCGGCGTTCTTCCGCTACATCATCGAGGCTCTCGGGATTGCGGCGGACGAGGCTGTGTTCGTCGATGACATGGAGATCAACGTCCGCGGGGCCCGGGAAGCCGGCCTGCAGGGGGTGTACTTCTCCGCCGCCGACACCTACGGCCATCTGCGCTCTCGACTGAGGGAACTCGGCGTCCCCGGAATCTAGGGCGTGTTGCGCAACGACACGCCCTAGCTGAACTCTCAGCCGCGCACACGATCCTTGAGCCAGGCGTTGGGTCGCGAACTCCGTCCGCCTCGAGACCCGCTACCCTCGCTGCGTGCTCGAATTCAGCCTCACCGAAGCCGACCTGGCCGCGTTCGCCGCATTCCGTGCGCAGGAATCCGGCGAGGAGGCCAAGCGCATCGAGCGAATCCGCCTGATCACGCCGTGGGTGACCGGAACCATCGCGTATCTGGTGGTCTCGCTGGCTTTCGTGATCCCGATGATCCTGGGCAGGCAGTGGGCGCTGGCCGGCGTGGGCGAGTTGGTGGCGATTGCCGTGCTGGCCGTGCTGGCCGTCTGGCAGTCGCGGCACCTGGACCCGGTACTCGGCCGGCTGCTGCCCCGCCGCTACCAGGCCAAGGCCCAACAAGCGCTGGCGCGGACGGGGAGCGAACGCAAGCTCTGGCTGGACTCGGACGGGTTGAGTGTCGCTGGCGCGGGTCGCACCAACCACATCGCCTGGGACGGTATCACCCGGATCGCCGATACCGACGAGCACTGGTTCATCTATACCGGCGCGGACGCAGCCCATGTACTTCCCAAGCGCCTGGGTGCGCCCGCCGCGGAGCTGGTCGCCGCGATCAGTGCGGAGGGTTGTCCACCGAACACGGTGGACAACCCTCCGCACTAATTCTACTGGCGGCTACGGCGCCAGGCGCTCCTTCAACCAGGCATCCCCCTCGAGCCGGAAACGCACGCGATCGTGCAGCCGGCTCTTGCGTCCCTGCCAGAACTCCCAGACATCGGGCACCAGCCGATAGCCGCCCCAATGATCTGGGCGTGGCGGTTTCAGTCCGAACTTCGCGGATGCCTTCGCCGCGTTCGCCAACAGCACCCCCCGATTGGCGATCACCTGGCTCTGCGGTGAGGCCCAGGCACCGATCCGCGAATCCAGCGGACGGGTCTCGAAGTACGCGTCCGATTCTTCGGCGGACGTGCGCTCGACCACGCCCTCGATCCGGACGACCCGTTCGAGTTGAACCCAGTGGAACTGCAGCGCGGCCTGCGGGTTGGTCGCCAACTCCTGGCCCTTACGCGAGTCGTAGTTGGTGAAGAAGACCAGCCCGGAAGCGTCCGCGCTCTTGATCAGCACGATTCGCGTGGACGGACGCCCGTCCGCCCCCACGGTGGCCAGGGTCATCGCGTTCGGCTCGGGCACGTTGGCCCGGATTGCATCGTTGAGCCAGCGCTGAAAGAGCTGCAGCGGCGCGCTTCCTGCGTCCGCCTCGTCGAGGCTGCCCTTCTCGTAACTGAGCCGCATGTCTTTCAGTTCCACCCCGGCAGCTTATGCCCGCGGGCTCGGACGAGGCCGTCCCAGAGTGCGCTGAACGTCGCTCCGCTTCGGCTGGAGCGGCGCGATGACGGCGAGCCATGGGCGACTACAGAGGCACTATGACCCGCTGGCGAAGCTCATCGAGACAGTCGAGGACGTGTTCGAGGCGGCCGGGGTCAAGCCTGCCAAACCCGAGTTGGATGGGGTGCGCCGGCTCGTCCGCGTCAGGGTGATGTTGTCGGTTCCCCACGCACCGCTACCTTCGGCGGCCGGTCCCCACGAATGGACGCGACCATGTCGACCACCTGCCGCGTGGCCAGCACGTCGTGGGCACGGAACATCGTCGTGCCCAGCCAACCCGCGACGGCGGTGGCCGCCAGCGTCCCGTACAGTCGATCGTCGACCGGCAGATCGAGGGTCTCGCCCACGAAATCCTTGCGGGACAAGGCCTGCAGCACCGGGTAGCCAAGACCGGTAACCGCGGCGGTGGCCCGCAGCACGCGCAACGAGTTGCGGGTGGTCTTGCCGAAGTCGAGGGTCGGGTCCACCAGCACACGCTCGGCCGGCACCCCCGCTGCCACCGCCCTCTCGGCCCCGGACGCCAAGGTGCGCAGCACGTCCGCGACCACGGCGTCAGGGTCGTCGCCATAGCTGACCGACACCGGGTCGGTGCGCGGCGGCAGTCCGCCGGTGTGTGAAACCACGTAGCCAGCACCGATTTCGACGGCAACGTGCACCAGCTCTGGATCGGCGCCCGCCCAGGTGTCGTTGACCAGGTCTACCCGGGCGTCCGCGCAAGCCAACGCCACAACTGAGCGCCAGGTGTCGAGGCTGAGCAGCACTTCCGGGTGCCGTTCGCGGGCCGCCAGCAGGAACGGACGCACCCGCTCGATCTCTACGGCCGCGTCCACCACTTCGCCTTCCTGCCCGGCACGGACCCCGCCGACGTCGATCACGTCCGCACCCTCGACGAGCATCCGGTCGAGCGCGACCAGCGCCGGTTCCAGGTCGGTGAATCGAGCGGCGGCGTAGAACGAGTCCGGCGTGCGGTTCATGATGCCCATCACCGCTGGCCGCGCCGCATCGAAGCGGCGTCCGCGCAAGACCAGCGGGACGGTGGACACAGGCACACTGCTGGCGAAGGGCTGATCCATAGCTCCTACTGTGCCGCAGCCGTCCAGCCCTGCCGCGAACCGAATCGCTATGCTGCGTCCCCGAACCCCAGGAGAAACACGTATTCCGACAACACAAACGCTGTCCTCTCCCTGCCGGTCATCCTGGTCGCGATCGGGCTGAGCGTGCTGATGATCGTGGCTGTCTGGAAGGTCTTCACCAAGGCCTGGCCAAGAGGCTCGAGATGCCGTGGTCGCCGAAATGGAGTGGGGCTGGCACCTCAGGCGATGACTGCCAGGAGGTCGCCGCCTTCCACGGCTTGGGCGTGACCGATCGCTAGGCGCTGGACGGTACCGGCGACCGGGGTGGTGATCGCGGCCTCCATCTTCATGGCTTCGATCGTCGCCACCTGCTGGCCGGCGGCCACCTGATCGCCGGCTTCGACGATCAGGGTCACCACGCCCGCGAATGGGGCGGGGATCTGGCCCGGCGACTTCGCGTCCGCCCGTTCGGCCATCGCGACCGTGGACGTCACCGAGTCGTCCTTCACCGACACCACCCGCATCTGGCCGTTAACCGTGCAGACCACCTGGCGCACGCCACGGTCGTCCGGCTCGCCGATCGCCGAGATGCCCAGTAGCAACGACTTGCCGCGTTCCAGCGAGACCTCGATCTCCTGGCCCTGGCGCAGACCGTGCAGGAACTCGCGGGTCGGCACCACCGACAACTCCGAGTACGCCACCACCGCTTCCTCGTAGTCGCGCAGCGGGCCGGGGAACAGCAGCCGGTTCAGGGTGCGCCGCGGCTTCTCGGCCAGATCGGACGCGTCCGCGTCCGACAGTTCGGTTACCACCGGCTTGGTGACCCGCCCGGCCAGCGCCTTGGTGCGGAACGGCTCCGGCCAGCCGCCCGGCGGATCACCCAGGTCGCCGTTGAGGAAGCCGATCACTGAATCCGGAATGTCGTACCTCTCCGGGTTCGCCTCGAAATCGGACGGGTCGATCTTCTGCCCGACCAGCGCCAACGCCAGGTCGCCGACCACCTTCGAGGACGGGGTCACCTTCACGATGTTGCCCAGGATCCGGTTCGCCGCGGCGTACATCTCCTCGATCGCCTCGAACCGGTCGCCCAGGCCGAGCGCGATCGCCTGCTGGCGAAGGTTCGACAGCTGTCCACCCGGAATCTCGTGCACGTAGACCCGTCCGGTCGGCCCGGGAAGGCCCGACTCGAACGGCGCGTAGAGCTTCCGAACACCCTCGAAGTACGGCTCCAGCGCGGTCACCGCGGCCAGCGAGAGCCCGGTGTCCCGATCGGTGCCTTCCAGCGCCGCCACCAGCGCCGACATCGACACCTGCGAGGTCGTCCCAGCCATGGACGCGGCCGCGACGTCCACCGCGTCCACGCCCGCATCAATGGCGGCCAGCAGCGTGCCCAGCTGACCACCGGCGGTGTCGTGGGTGTGCAGATGCACCGGCAGGTCGAAGTTGCTACGCAGGGCGGTGACCAGCGCAGCCGCGGCCGGTGCCCGCAGCAGACCGGCCATGTCCTTGATCGCCAGGATGTGCGCGCCAGCGGAAACCAGTTCTTCGGCCAGCCGCAGGTAGTAGTCGAGCGTGTACAGCGACTCGCCCGGCGAGGTCATGTTGCCGGTGTAGCAGAGCGCGGCCTCGGCCACCGCGTGGTCGGTCTCCAGCACCGCCTCGATCGCCGGCCGGATCTGGTCGACATTGTTCAGGGCGTCGAAGATCCGGAAGACATCCAGCCCCGAGCGGGCCGCCTCGGCGACGAACGCCTTCGTCACCGCCAGCGGGTACGGGGTGTAGCCGACCGTGTTCCGGCCGCGCAACAGCATCTGGAGTGGCAGGTTCGGCATCGCCGCGTGCAGCGCGTCCAGCCGATCCCAGGGGTCCTCCTTGAGGAACCGCAGCGCCACGTCGTAAGTCGCGCCGCCCCAGGCCTCAACGCTGAACAACTGCGGCAGGGTCCGCGCGATCACAGGTGCGACGTGCAGCAGGTCGCGGGTGCGGACGCGGGTCGCCAACAGCGACTGGTGCGCATCCCGGAAAGTGGTGTCGGTGACCGCCACCGCGCTCTGCGCGCGCAGTTCGGCTGCCCACTGGGCCGGACCGACCTCGAGCAGTCGCTGCCGCGAGCCGGCCGGCGGCGGTGCGGACGCGACCGCGGGTGGCAGCACCGGCAGCTTCTTCCGGGGACGCAGCAACGTCCGCGGGTCGCCGTTGGGCTTGTTGACGCTGACCTCAGCCAGGTAGGTGAGCAGCTTCGTGCCCCGGTCGGCGGGGAGGTGGTAGTGCAGCAGATGCGGACGGTCGTCGATGAACGACGTAGTCGTGTGGCCATCGAGGAAGTCGGGGTCGGAGATCACCGCTTCCAGGAACGGAATGTTGGTCGACACCCCGCGGACGCGGAACTCGCTCAACGCCCGGAACGCCCGCCGCGCGGCCGAACGCAGGTCGGTGCCCCGGCAGGTCAGCTTGACCAGCATCGAGTCGAAGTGCGCGGCGACCGTCGCCCCGGCGAACACGACGCCGCCGTCCAATCGGATTCCCGCGCCGCCCGGCGTCCGATAGACCGAGATGATGCCGGTGTCGGGACGGAAGCCGTTCGCCGGATCCTCGGTCGTGACCCGGCATTGCAGTGCGGTGCCGCGGACCTGGATGTCGGCCTGGGTCAGTCCCATGCCCACCAGGGTCTCGCCAGCCGCGATGCGGATCTGCGAAGACACCAGGTCGACGTTCGTCACCTCTTCGGTGACGGTGTGCTCCACCTGGATCCGCGGGTTCATCTCGATGAAGACGTAGCGGCCGTCCTCACCGAGCAGGAACTCAACCGTGCCGGCGTTGAGGTAGTTGATGTGCCGGGCGAAGCGCACCGCGTCCGAGCAGATCCGGCGACGCAACTCCGGGTCGAGGTTCGGCGCGGGGGCGATCTCGACAACCTTCTGATGTCGACGCTGCACCGAGCAGTCCCGCTCGAACAGGTGGATCACCTCACCGGTGGCATCGGCCAGGATCTGCACCTCGATGTGCCGCGGACGGATCACCGCCTGCTCCAGGTACATCCGGGAGTCGCCGAAAGCCGACTCGGCCTCGCGCATCGCCTCAGCCAGCGCAGCGCGGAGCTTGTCGGCCTCCTCAACCCGGCGCATGCCGCGTCCGCCGCCGCCGGAGACGGCCTTCACGAACAGCGGGAAGCCGATCGAATCGGCGGCCGCCACCAGGGTGTCGACGTCGTTGCTCGGCTCCGAGCCGCGCAGCGTCGGCAGGCCGGCCGCTATGGCCGCCGAGATCGCGCGGGCCTTGTTCCCGGTCAACTCCAGCACCTCGTGCGAAGGACCGATGAACTTGATCCCGGCTTCTTCACAGGCCTGGGCCAGGTCGGGGTTCTCGGAGAGGAAGCCGTAACCGGGGTAGATCGCGTCCGCGCCGGCGTCCTGGGCGGCCTTGATGATGCCGGGCACGTCGAGGTACGCGCGGACGGGGTGGCCGCGCTCGCCGATCTCGTAGGACTCGTCCGCCTTCAGCCGGTACTCGGCGTGCCGATCCTCGTAGGGGAACACGGCGACGGTGCCAATGCCCAGCTCGGTGGCTGCGCGAAAGGCGCGGACGGCGATCTCGCCGCGGTTCGCGACCAGCATCTTGTTGAACATTTGGCCTCCTGTAGCGGGTCAGCCACTCTATTGGGGCTGCAGCGTGGTTGGGCACCCCCTGCCCGCCGGGCGCTGCTCAGTTGCGCAACATTTCCCCTCCCATTATGGCGCTTCCCGGGTTGATCGAGCGGGTCGAGATCGGCGACGCAGGTGGCCTCGACAGGCTCGACCTGCCGAACGCAGGGGACGTGCCCTCGCCGTTGGGCAGGCTCAGGCCGGCCACCCACCCAGGCGCTCACCCTCTCGGCGACCCTGCTCCCGTCCGGCGGCAGCGGCAGCGGAGTTGCGATGACTGGCCAACAAGTCGCTGCCCATGGCCTTCCGGCTACGCTCATCCGGGCGCAGCAGCGCGACCGCGGCGCGCCGTCCGAGCGCCTTGGCCTGCATCGCCGGACGCCGGTACGCGCGCACCGACCCGCCCAGGGGCGCCAGAGCGATCACCGAGGTGGCGGACGCGACCACGTCCAGGTTCGCCGGCGACCGCAGCCCACCGTCCAAGTGCAGCCGGCCGTCGATCCGCACCGCCGGGAACACGCCTGGGATGGCGCAACTTGCGGCCACCGCGCGGGCCAGGTCGGCGGGCTGTGAGTGGGAGAAGAACGCCGGTCGACCGGACGCTGCGTCCGTGGCCACGATCACCAGCCCGTCCGGCCATTCGGCGCCGGCCAGATCAGGCACCAACCGCGCGACCCACCGGGTCTCGGCGTCGGCAGACCAGGCGCGCTCAGCTCGTCGACCCAGCCACGCGAGCGCGTGCCGCCGGCTCGGGTAGACCTGTGCCGCCCCCAAGGCCAGCACCGCACCCAAGCCGACGCGTCCGGGAGCCAGGGACTCCGCGCTGGCTACGGCGAACAGCCGCTCCGGCGTCCAGCCGGTGGTCAGCCGCGCCGCCACCAGCGCACCGGCCGAGGTGCCGATCACGGTTGCCGGGGTTAGCTCGACCCCTGAGTCGGCCAGCCCCGCCAGCACTCCGGCCTGCCAGGCGATGCCAGTGGCGCCGCCGCTGCCCAGCACCAGTGCGCGGTCGCCGGACGGGGTCATGCTCAGATTGTCTCCCACCAGCCCGAGCCATGCTTCGAGCCGTCCGTCCGGCAGGCCGCCAAATATCACCCGAAGCTGAAAGAACCCTCTGGGCAATTCTTCTTCGGCTCTCAGCCAAGTCGCCCGGTTGCACGGGCAGACTGGCCCAAACCGTCCCGCCAGAGAACGAAATGAAGCTGCTCACCACACTGATCGCCACCTTGGCCGTGCTGTTGGCCGGCTGCGCGACCCCCGGAAACAACTGGACGCCCGGTCCGATCGTCACGATCGACGCGGCCCCATCCGAAACCGCGTCCGCGGGCGGGGGGACCCCGTCCGCAACGCCGTCGGCCAGCTCTACCGAAGTAGGTCCGCCGACCGTCCCTGACCCGTCCGACGCGATCAACGTGGCCAGCTACGGCCGCGCCCACTTCGCCAGCCCGAGCGGACGGATCTGGTGCGCGGTCGAGGACGGCTGGGCACTGTGCCACTTCCCGAAGGGCATGAAGATGAGCAAGGTGCCCGAGTCTTCCGAAGTGTGCCCGGACGATGGGTTGGACGTCACCGGCATCTCGGTGGACGCGGCCACCAGCTATTTCTGCAGTGGCGACCCAGCCGCGTTCCCAAAGGTGGGCGACGCCAGTACCAAGTGGTGGAAGAGTAGCGGCTTCCCATCGGTCAAGTACGACGGCACCAAGTTCGCGGTGCTGCCGTACGGCAAGAAGCTGATCCTCGACCATTTCATCTGCGCGAGCGAGAAGGCCGGCGTCACCTGCGCCAACACCGAGACCGGCGCGGGCTTCCGGGTCGCCCTGGCCGGAGTCACCCTGATCAAGTGAGCTCAGCCGCCCGGGGCCACGCCCGAACCGGCCGGCCACGGACCGAGCTTCAGCCGCGATCTCCGCGTTCGGCAAGCAGAAACAGCACCTGCGCGCGGATCAGCTGCTCTGGCAGCGGCTCGGACAGCGGGAACCGGAGGGTGCCCTTGCCGGCCCGGTGGCCGGTGATCGCGGCCTGGAATGCCGCGTCGCCCGCCGGCACCGGGTAGATCGACAGGTGGTCCGTCCACCCGCCGAAATGGACCAGGTTCCGGCCGTCCACCACGAAGGTGGGGATGCCGTAGGCGATCTTCTCGCTCGCTTGGGGCAGGACCTCGCGGATGATCTCCCGGACCCGCTTGAGCTGTTCGCGCGCGGACGGGTCGAAGCCCTGCAGATATTCATCGATAGCTGAAATGAAGCTCTCCATCTTCCCCAGATCGGCGTGCCCAGCGTCCGCTGCTGCGGCCAGCATAAGGGGCCGAGCCGGCGCTTCCTGGCGAGCGGATCGGGCGACGGCTCCGCGAGTGCCGACGCGAACTCAAGCCGCGCCGAAAACCATTTCAGGGCAAATCCGCAGTTCACCGGACGCGGGGCGCCCGGCTGCGGAAAGATTCAGTTCGTGGTTCCGGTGATCGATGGCCCTGACACGCCGTGCAGTGTCTGCCACGACGTTCACCGCGACTTGGCGAAAGTGATGGGCACCACTGCGCCGGACGATTGGCTGGCGATCAGCGACGGCGAGCGACTTGAGGCCGAGCTGACCCCCGACGTTTGCATCCTTTCCGACCACGGCACCACTAGGCATTTCGTCCGCGGCCACATCCAGTTGCCGATCGAAGACGTGCCCGACGTCTTCGTCTGGTCGGTCTGGGTGGAACTGGACGAGGCGTCGATGGCGGCGATTGCCCAGCGCTGGTCGGATCCGAACCGGGCCTCGATGCCGCCGTTCGCCGGCAGGCTCGCCACCGAGCTGCCCTACGAGAAGCCGACGAAAGGGCTGCAGGTCAGTGTGCACACCCGAGATCCGGGCATGGTGCCGCTGCTGATGCTGTCGGCCAGTTCGGGTCATGTGCTCACGGTTGAGCAGGTGACCGGCATCCCGCTGCACCGGGTCGCGGAGTTTGCCGGGCTCGTCCAGCGTTGAACCCTGCATGACCGACTTCTTCGAGATCTTCAACCCCGGGTTGCGCTACACCCGCGAGCAGCAGGATGCGGAGAAACTGCTGGTCGTGCGCACCGATCAGGGCGGGACGGGACCACGTCCGCTCGATCTCGACTCCGGAGCTGTGGTGCTGCGCATGCCCGGGTCCAGCACCTATCCTGCGGCGATGGAGACACCAGAGGTACCGCCGACCGACGACAAGGACTGGACATTCGTGTTGGAGCGGCCGTGCCTGGAGTGCGGCTTCGCGTCGGGCGAGGTGGATGTGCACGAGTTGCCTGAGCTGGTGCGCGCCGCGGCAGCACCCTGGCGGGAAGTGCTGGCCCGACCGGACGTGGCTGTGCGGCCCGATCCGGTGGTTTGGTCGCCGCTGGAGTACGCCTGCCACGTGCGGGACGTGCTGCGGCTGTTCGCCGAGCGGGCCACACTGATCCGGTCCGAGGACAACCCGGTCTTCGCCAACTGGGACCAGGACGCGACCGCCATCGCCAAGCGCTACCGAGCGTCCGATCCTGCCGAGGTGGCCGCGGCGATCGCAGCCGCCGCCGAGGCCAACGCTGCCGAGTGGGCCGCGGTGACCGAAGACGAGTGGGGCCGGCCGGGGACACGCAGCAACGGCTCTGCCTTCACCCTGGCGACCCTGGGTCAGTACTTCCTGCACGACCTGCGTCACCACCTGCACGACGTGGGCGCTGCCTGAGTTCGGCCACGACCCAACGATTCGGCCGGCATCACCGCACGAATGGGACAAAGCTGACGCTATCGGCGCGACGAGGTCGGCGGTTTCTACCGGTTAGCCCGAGAACCCGTCCACGCGGACCGGAATTGTCCCGTTTCTTGAATGGCGCCGGCCGAATCGGCTCCCAAAACCCGTCCAGACCGGTCCTGGGACGCTCCTCAGCCCGGAGCCACCTGGGCAGCAGCGATCTCCGCGACGGACTCGATCTGGGCGGCGGGCGCTGCGGTCTCAGCGTCCTCCGGGAACGCCTCGTCCAGAGCGGACGCGGTCAGTTCCCGGCCGAGTTCGATCAGTTCCTCGGCCCGGTGGAAATCGAGGACCTTGGCCGCGTCCACCGGCACCGTAACGGTGACATCGGGCGGGAGGGCCGCGAGGCGGTAGCGGGTGATCAGCGAACCCATCGTGTCCAGGGCCATCGCCGCCACGTCGGTCAGTCCAATGCCGGGCGGCGCCGGCTCGTAGCCGGGACCGACCGGTTGCTCTGGCGTCGAAGCGGTAGCCGGGACCACCTTCGGCGGACCGCTCGGCGCGGCGGAGTCCTCGGACGCGTCCTCGGTGTGGCCGAATCTGGACGTGATCCAGGCAAGCACGTCGTTCTCCCACACCCCGGCAGCCCCTTTCAGGAACCGGTCCAGCCACTCGGCCGGTGGACGCTGCGCGGAACTCACCTTGGTCGGTGCCACCGAGAGCGCGTGGTCACGGGCTCCGCCCAGCAGCACCGCCAAGGTGAAGTCGGCGTCCGCACCGATCACCGGCTCGACCGGCACCGGGTTCAGCACGCCGCCGTCGACCAGCAGCCGTCCGTTGACCATCACCGGCGTGATCACGCCCGGGATCGCGATCGAAGCCCGGATCGCCACGTCCACCGGCCCGGAGGAGAACCACACCTCGCGGCGTGCGCCGAGATCGGTGGCCACGGCGGTGAACGGAATCGGCAGGTCTTCGATCATCGCGCCGTCCAGGATCTCCGAAACTCGCGCGAGCACCCGTTCGGCCCGGATCGCGCCAGGAGCAAGGATCGCCGGATCGAGCAAGCGAAAGACGTCGCGCTGCGACAGCGAAGTGACCCAGTCGGTGTACTCGTCGAGCTTGCCAGCAGCCAGCAGCCCGCCGACCAACGCGCCCATCGACGTGCCGGCGATCGCAACGACCTCATAGCCACGCTCGGCCAGCACCTGGATAGCCCCGATGTGGGCGTAGCCGCGTGCTCCGCCCGAGCCCAGAACCAGTGCCACCCGCTTGCCAGCCATGCGTCCATTATGGGCGGCCGGCGGACGCGTCACGGCTCGGGTGGGCCGGTAGGGTTTGGCCATGACGCAACCGCAGCCGCAGCCGGTAGCCTACGGCTGCTACCGGCATCCGGATCGCCCCACCTACATCGGCTGCCAGCGGTGCGGACGCCCGATCTGCGGGGATTGCATGATCAGCGCGGCGGTCGGTTTCCAGTGCCCCGAATGTGTCTCGGCCGGAGCCAAGCAGACCCGGCAGCACGAGCTGCCGTACGGCGGGACGCGGGTCGCCAACACCCGGGTGACCACCATCACGCTGATCGGAATTAACGTCGCCGTCTGGGTGCTGTACCTGCTCACCGGCGGGTCGGCCTCGCGGATCCTGGCCAACCTGTTGCTGCTTCCGTCCGGGCAGTGCACGCTGACCGACCAGCCGGGTGCGTACTATCCCGGGGTCGACACTGCGACATGCGCCACGATCGGGAGTACCGCGTGGGTTCCCGGGGTCGCGGACGGTGCCTGGTGGCAGCTGCTGACCAGCGCGTTCAGCCACCTCGACACGGTGCACATCCTGATGAACATGGTTTCGCTGTGGTTCCTCGGCCCGCCATTGGAGGCCGCGCTGGGTCGCGTCCGCTTCCTCGCCGTGTACCTGGTTTCGGCGCTCGCCGGTTCGACGCTGGTGATGTGGCTTTCCGATCCCAGCACCCAGACCCTCGGCGCGTCCGGGGCGATCTTCGGACTGCTCGGCGCGCTGCTGGTGATGGTGTACAAGGTGCGCGGCGACTACCGGACGGTGCTCACCTGGCTGGCGATCAACCTGGTCTACACCTTCGGCTTCGGCTCCGGGATCTCCTGGCAGGGCCACGTCGGCGGCCTGATCGGCGGCTTCGTGATGGCCGCGATCATCGTCTACGCGCCCCGCAAGGACCGGGCGCGGACGCAGTTGCTGGGCAGCATCGGTTTCGTGGTGCTGCTGCTGGTCCTGGTTGCGGTGCGGGTCGCTCAGCTCAGCTGAAGTTTCAGGACGCAGCCGCGGCCAACTCGGGCCAGCCCGACGCGTCCGCGCACAAGCGGCGATGGAAGCCGGTCTCGCCGGTCAGTTCAGGATGGAACGCCACCCCGGTGACCGCGCCCTGCCGGACGCCGACCACCGCCTCGCCGCGCCTCGCCAGCACGCCGACCGCTGGACCCCACTCGACCACCCGCGGGGCGCGAATGAACGCGACCCGCACCGGTCCGTCCGTGGTGTTGAGGTCGACCTCGGCTGAATCCAGCTGCGGGCCGAAGGCGTTGCGCTGCACGGTCACGTCGAGCACCCCGAGTGAGCGCTGACCTGGCGCCGGATCCTGCACCCGACCGGCCAGCAGCACCAGCCCAGCACAGGTGCCCAGCGTTGGCAGCCCGGACGCGATCGCGTCCCGCAGCGGCTCGAACAGGCCGAACGTGCGCAGCAGTCGATCGATGGTGGACGACTCCCCACCCGGCAGCACCAAGCCGTCGACGCGCAACCCGTCCGGGCCTTCCAGATCGGCAGGCACGCGCAACTCGGCGACCTGTGCGCCCAGCCCAGCGAGTAACCGCACGTGTTCGCGCACCCCGCCCTGTAGCGCCACGACACCGATCCTCATCGCGTCCCCTCGAGTAAGCCCAGATCCACCGATCGCGCGGGGAGATCCCGGCCTACGCCGGGATGACGGTGGAACGGGGCGGGCCCAGGATGACGGTGGAACGGGGCGGGCCCAGGATGACGGTGGAACCGGGCCAGGTGAATGTC
>ERZ724512.98-NODE-98-length-32794-cov-9.056172_pt1 | contig 32794 bp, 30 predicted proteins | sample MGYA00376045_ERZ724512 | MGnify/ENA primary metagenome ERZ724512 (study PRJEB28724, sample SAMN07190883) | activated sludge metagenome | isolation source: activated sludge of sewage treatment plant in Hong Hong | place: Hong Kong | collected 2016-03-17 ... | reverse complement strand
GAAGTTGATGGCCGAGCCATCGCCGCTCACTGGTGGGTTCAGCGATGTTTGTGTGATTGCCTTCGAACTGGCAACAATAAGCGCCCCTGAGTTGGCGTTGGAAGCAGCTTGGAGGTCAACAACCTGTGGCGTCAGTTCTGTGCGAGTGAGACGGGCAATCGCGGCTACTACTCGGGCGGCATAGGCGAGTTGATTCGGGCTACTGCCGTCGAGTGCGACCAAAAATCTGGGGCTGAACTCGTACGGAAATGCAGCGAACCCGCCAAGCGGAGCGCCACCACGGTGCATGGTTAGCGTAGATCTCGGGTCGATCCCGAAAGACATACGCGCCATCAATGGCCCACACACTTGGTGGGGGGTATAGGTAAGCGCCAGTTCCAGGTCGATCCACTGCTTGCCCAACATCTGGCTGTCCAGATCGAACGTCGCGTCCAGCCGCCCGCTGCTATCGAGCAAGGCCCGATAGACGACAAGGTCGCCAGACCGAATCACAACAGTTGCCGCGTCGTCCTTCTGCACAGGCGTGTAGTCGGCGAGCAGATGCACCTGCACATGGTCGAAGCGACGGCCCAACGATGTCCGATCGATTCCGACCCGAAGGATGCTCGTCTTGATGAAGGTGGTTTCACCACCCACCCTCAACTGGCTGAAAGTCACGGTGTCGCCTGCTAGGGCAGCATCTGATCCCGCTTTGTCGATTCGGGCCGTGACCGACTGGGCCAGCGGCTGCAGCCCGTTGACCAAGAGCGACATCTGGTCGGAGATTCCATCACCCTCGCCCGAGACCCGAAGGTAGGCACCAAGTGTCCCGGCGTTTTCAACGCTGAGGCCGGGAGGTCCCGTCTCTACGACAACTGCGCGCGACAGCCCAGAAGCCGGCGGCGGCACAGTGCCACGGGGCCGGCTGACGACCGAGATGTTGATCCTGATCGGATTGTAGATCCGGGCCAGAGTCGACACCAACGTCAGCACCGCTTGCTGTTCAGCGGCGGCGGCGTCAGTCGGCGCATAAATCGTGACCTGCTCCAGCACCGGCGGGAAAAAACTCGCAATACTAGCTACCGGAGGCTGGATCCCAGTGAATACGGTTGCCAGGTCGCTAAGAGTCAACCGCTGGGTGGGTCCGCAGAACGGGTCAGCGCCGTCCAGCGCGCGAAGCGTGAACGAGAGGTTGATCGATGACGCCCGAGGCTGCGCCGCCGAAATGTCTGCGTCAAAAGGTGTTACAGCGGTAGGGGGCACCGCGGGCGGCAGATTGACTGCCGCCACAAACTTGCCATTTCCGTCGCTAATTTCCAGGTACCCAGCACCGATATTCATCGGTGCGTGAATCAAGCCTCGCAACCGCGTGGCGGTCAGTCCCGAAGGCACCTGCACGCTGACACTCTGGCTGCTGTCGGGGTACAAATCCATCCTCGGCTGTAACCCAAGGACAGGCCAAGGCAGGGTAACACCTGCCTCATTCGCCCCACTGGCTACACCCGGCGGGTCTGCGGTGTCGCCAGGCTGCGCATATGCCGAACCTGCAACCGACCCGACCAGCAGTGCTGGCAGCACGAGCACCATCGCTCGGATCAGCTTCCGTCGCACCGCTGCGACTATCCGCTGGAAAGGGGCATTGACGCCCGATTCGTGAACCGGGGACCAGGCTGAACCGATCGAGTGCACGCTGTTCTACTTTCGCGACTTTCTAGCTTCGAGTATTTGTGGGCTGTACGCGTCCGACGAGGCTTGTGTCTTGAATCTCAAGCCGCCGTCGAGCGGTGTTGGGGTCATGGATCGCCGTGATTGGAACGTTCTTCGTTGTAGCGCCGCGCCGTCGGACTGCTATACGCCTTCGGATTGCTATAGCGGTCAACGACCACTGCAGCGAAGACGGCTGCGACCAAAGCCAACAGGATCGCGACTGCGAGGTTGAGTACGACATTCGGAGACGATCGGTGTAGCGGTGGAGTGGCAGGCTGCAGTGTGGCGACCTGGATAATCGTCGCCGAGCCTTCGAGGTTGACCACAACCACTTGCATTTGGTTAGCGATTTGGTTGGCGGTGGAGGCGGCCCCTGCAGCAGTCGGCGCCGAAACTGAAACGTTGATCACCGAGGTGTCCTTCGGGATCGTGACCTGCATTTTCTCGACGAGTTGGGGCACGGTGACACCCAAACGGAGGTTGTCGATGACCGGTTGCAGAACCGGATCGGTGGTCACCACCTGCGCATAAGTCTTCATGCGGGCCGCCAGGTACAACTGGGCAGTTTGACGTGTTTCCACCTCCGCGTTCGCTGGGAGGTTAGGCGTGAACAACATTTGAACGGTCGCTGTGTAACTCGCCGGAATGAGAAATCCGGCGCCTCCGAGGGTTGCCCCAACGAGCAGGAAGGTCAGCAGGAGTACCTGCCGACGCCGTAGCAGCAGGCGGCAGTAGCTGCGAAGATCCATATTCCACCAGACGTGTCGACACTCGTGTGAAGCTTGCACGTCAACGTACGGCCTGCTCCTCGACGGGCAATAGTACTTGCATCGGTGACCATTGTCTGGCGGAACGACCCGTGGCCTTGTGTGGTCGACGTAACCCTTCGTGAAGGTCGGCCTGAACCACCGGCCATCGCCGTACACTCAGTGGCGATCTTGCTATCGACCGGGGAGTCTCGTGGATCTGAACGCGTCAGGACCAACACTGCACCGCGGCGGGCAGAGCAACTGGATGATCGCCGAGGAGGTGCTTGACTTCCTGACCGAACACGTGAACGAGGACTCAGTGACCGTTGAGACGGGCGCGGGCTACTCGACCATCGTGTTCGCCCAACTCGGTGCCCAGCACACCGCGATCACGCCGGCCGCTGACGAGGTACAGAGGATCACGGCCTATTGCAAGGAGCGGGGTATCGCGACAGATCGGACGACCTTCAAGATCGGATACTCCCAAGATGTTCTTCCCGATCTCGAGATCACCGACTTGGACCTCGCCCTCATCGACGGCGGGCACGGCTTCCCGATCCCGGCGATCGATTACTTCTACCTGGCGCCTCGATTGCGGATTGGGGGTTACTTACTCATCGACGACGTGGACGTCTGGACTGGGCACATGATCGTCTCGGTACTCAAGAGGGAGCCCGAATGGGAGTTCCGGGGCAAGCTGGCCCGGCGCACCGCAGTGTTTCGAAAGACAGCGCCTTTCGTGGCGCGCGAGTGGTGCGACCAGCCGACGGTGGTGAGTAAGAGCCGAGTTCGAATGTTCGTCCGAAAGGCCGCAAACGGCACCGAGCATCTACTTAAAGGCGACTTCAAAGGTGTGCGGGAACGTATCGAGCGAGCCCGCAACCCACTATGACGTTGCTCATCGTCTCACCGCTGCACAATGAGGTGCATAACGTGTCGGGCCTCGTCTCAACAGTTCGGGAGCAGCGATTTCGCGACTTCGACTGGGTGGTGGTCGACGATGGCAGCAGCGACGGGACCGCCGAAGAATTCGCGAAGGTCGACACCGACCATCTGGCCACCGTGCTGACCAAGGCCAACGATGGCGGACTGATCGGCGGGTCGGACTTCAGCTCATGGCGATTCGGCGTTGCGCATGCGCTGCCTCGAAAGCCGTACTCGCACGTCATGAAGTTGGACGCGGACGTGCGGCTGGCTCCCGATTACCTCGACCGGGTAATGAAACTTGCACGTGGCCGAGTCGGAATCGCAGGCGGCGTCATTGTAACCAAGGGCATGACCGAGCAGAAGTTTCACGTACCCGGTTCTGTCAAGCTGTACACGACCGATGCATTTCGCGCGACGGCGTCGATGCCAACGGCGCTTGGCTGGGATGTGCTGGACGAAGTCGCGGCGAGTCTGGCGGGTTTCGAAACGCGCGTGGACTCCGACGCCCATTTCGAGATGACGCGAGCCGTTGGCGCGAGCGAGGGAGAGGTCCACGGCCGATACCGCAATGGTCGGATGTGTCGGTGGACCGGCTACTCGTTCCCCTACTTCCTCCTGCATTGCGGCCGCTACGTTGCTCGACGTCCGTACGTCGTGGGATCACTCGCGATGCTGTGGGGCTACGTCGTTGCAGGCCGCGGCCCATTCACCGTGGAGATGAAGAAAGCCCACGCCCGAATGCAGCGTGGGAAGCTAGCGCGGGCTTTACGCAATCCGTTGAGCTTTTGGCGCGACGCCTACAAGATCTAAACCGGGGCGTTGAAGGCCGAATGGGCGGCAAATGCGGGTTCTGCTTCCAGAAGTTCTCGAACGACCGTCGACGGTAGGCGCCGGCCATCCGCGGCAGCGAGACCGCGATAACACGCAACGTGTAGGGCGATCCCCGTCGACCAATCCCATCGGCTGAGATCCGGCAACCCAGAGGGCGGCGTACGGATAAGTGCGTCGTGCAACTTGACCCCCGTCAATGGCCCGTCGTACAGCATCAACCATTGCTCCCCCACCTCGCGAGCAATGAATTCGTTGAACGGACTGCGCTGAGCGAGAACAGGGCGGCCGACACTGAGCGCATACACCAACGCTCCGGAGTTGTGCATATGCGGATACGGAAGGCACACGAGTTTGTGCCGAAGAACTTCGGCCGTGAGTTCATCGTCCTCGCGGTGCCGGACGTCAAGCACCGAGGAAGGGACGTCGGCCATCAACGCGCGCAGCGAGCGTTCGTAGGATGCATCGATCGCGCGGCCGGTGATCGTAAGCGTCGCCTCGGCGTCGTGCGCTGCGGCAATAAGGGATTCGATTCCCTTGTACCTTCGCAGCCAGCCGAACAGGATGACGTCTCGCTCGGGCTCTCGTGGTGACATGTCGATACCATGTTCTCGCAGCCACGCACGATAATCACCGTGGAGTATCACAACACCGCGGGTTCGGTCGTTCCGCTCGGATTCGTTGAGGTATATGCGAAGGGTAACCATTCGTTCCAGTGCCCGGTAGAGCAGCCGCTCGATGCCGCGGTCGGCCTCGTGGGACGAGAGGTCATGCACCGTCAAAATAACAGGCACGTCGCGAAGACGTAGTCGGGCGAGGAGCACAGCCGATAGGACCCTCTTGACGATCGTCTTCGCGCATCCGTTGGCGCGATAAAGCTGCTCGGGCCAGTGCACGTGGAATACGTCTGGACGAGAGAACAAGGCAGCGCGCCACGATAACGGTTCGACATCGCAGTACGCACTGAGGCCAGTGACCAGCTGCTGCAAATAAGGATTGTCGTCATCTTTTAGCGGTCCCGTCGACATCAACACCTTCAGTCGTGGTCCGCTCATTCGCTACTCCTTCCGCGCCGCACACTGCGGACAAGCGCCAACAGAACGCCCAAGTCGTGACGGTAGCCTGGAAGTGCCGTGGCGGCCGCGCTAACCGCGACGAACGCGATTGTCCCGATCAGCAGAGCAGCGAGATCATGCAGCGCGTTGATTAGGTGGCCCGCAACATACGCGGAGATGGCCGCGAACGTGAACAGGACCGCGGGCCGCACTGCCGGTAGGAGGACGAGGCCGGGAGGAACGCTTGCGCGAGGAAGCGCATAGCCGGCAGCGGAAACGAGTAGTAGGGCTTGCCCGATTGCGACCGCCAGGGCTACCCATATTGGTCCTTGGGCGACCGCAGCGATGACAAGCGAAATCATGGCGAGACGGCCTCCCAGTTCGGTGGCGAACAGCAGGCCAGTCTTGCCTTGCGAGAGCAGCACCCAGTACGGGACCCATCCGATCGCCTCTAAGGCGCCCGCCAGGCAGAGCACACGAAGCAATGGGACGGCCTCTTGCCAACCATCGCCGAGAACAATCGGGACCAGCCAGTCACCGGTACCGACCAAGAACGACAGTAGCGACAGCAGGAGAGTGGCGAGCGCCAGTTGCGTCTTCTTCACCGCATCGAGATAGGCCGCTCGGTCACCTTGAAGTCTCGAGAGATACGGGAGAACGACGCGGGTGAGCGGGCTTGCGACCTGTTGGCCCGGGATACGAGCGATCTGAAATGCCCGGTTGTAGAAGCCGACCGTAGTGGCACCCCATACTCGGCCGATGGCGACTTGATCGATGTTCGTCGACACGTAGTTGACCACCTGGGTCAGGAACGTGTTCAACCCGAAGATGAGCAACGACCGCATTGGTGTACCGCGGTGATACCAGCCGGGCCACCACTGTGCCCGCGCGATGATGATCGCATTCGTGACGACCGCCGCGATGATCTGCATAGCCACCAGCGCCCAGTACGACCAACCGACCGCCGCCCCGACCAACGCCACGGCGAATCCGGCTGCTTGCCCAAGAAAATCCGCCGCGGCAATCACAGCGAAGCGCAGTTCACGATTTAGTTCGGTGCGGAATTGCACCGAGACTCCGTTGAAGAGGAACACTGAGGCCAAGGCGGCGGTAACGGGCGCGACGCGCGAATCGCCGTAGAAGGTGGCCAGGGGGCCAGCTGCCGCGCATATCAAGGCGGCCAGAACGAGGCCGATCCCGCTATTGCACCAGAAAAGGTTGGTGCGCTGATGCGCGTGCAAATGCGCGGCCTGCAGTGCGGCCAGCGAGAGCCCGAAGTCGCCGATCACATACGCGATGCCGACAACGCCGGTCACCATCGCGACGAGTCCGAAATCAGCTGGGCTGAGCAGCCGGGAGAACACAACGAGCGCAAGCAACTGAATTGCGTAACGACCCCATTGGCCGCCCAAGGTTAGCAGGGCGTTGCCGCTCGCAGACCGTCCGTCTCCGGTTGGCATGCGTCCCCCCGCTCATCCGGCCGGTAACATCCACAAGGTACCTGCCCGGCCGACGTGGTGACATGGCCAGGCGGTTTGAATGGAGGGTCGATGCACCGGAAAGGCCGGCTGTACATCACCCCTGACGGTCTAGCAGTGCTACTCATCGTGGTTTTGTGGTGCCGGGCAGTCGGATCGCGGATCGTGCTATCGCTCACCGCAGACAAGGTGTACGTCCCGGTGGGCCAGGATCCGATCTGGCCGCCCGCCGCAAGCTTGACCTCGAAGCTGTCCTTCCTGTTGGCGGCGGGCATTTGCATCGGCGTCATCCTGTTCCGCGTTAATGACGTCACCCGACCTGGCCTGTGGCGCATCGCGGTGCTGCTGGCGCCCTGGCTATGGATTCTGATGCGTGACCTGTATTCCGGCTGGCCGACCCCCGACGCCGTCCTCTACGTGCTAGTGGTGTTGGCGCTGGCCGCATTGCGGCCACATCCTCGTGTGCTCATCATGCTTGGTGCACTCGTGGTCCTCACGGCGATCACCGCCATCGCGTTTGGTTTCCTGCTGCCGGATGCCGGCATATTGCACGACGCAGACGGGACGGTACGCCAGTCCGATAAGTCGCTGCTACCGTCGCTGGGCCTGCTGCAGGGAATGTTCACAGCGGAGAACAACCTGGGCCTATATCTCTCGATCGGCATCGCAGCCGTGGCTATGCTTCCGCGCTGGTGGCTGCGAATGCCTGGGCTGGCGATCGTCGTCTTCGCGATTATTTGGACCTCCAGTCGCAATTCGATGTTTGCGAGCACATGCATGCTGATCGTGGGGATCGCGGTGTGGACCCTTGCGGAGTTCGGATGGCGCCGTGCAGCGTCCGCGGTGGCACGCATTGCAACAGTTTCGGCAGTCCTGATAATGTGCGCGCTGCCATTTACGGGGTGGGAAGACGAGGCATTCACCGAGCGCGGCCTCATTTGGAAGGGAGCGATGACCGAGTGGTCTTCGCGGGGGCTTTTGTTTGGTCTCGGCAGTGACTGGTATGGGCAAATTGCGAAAAGCGACACATCCCCATTAAACCTGGCTGCTTTTCATGGCCACAATCAATTTGTACAGTTCCTTACTGTTGGAGGTCCGATTTTTGCGTTCATTGCCGTCGGTTCGCTTCTCGTGCAGGCGTACGCCATCACTGAGTCCAGCAGCCGCTACCTGGTGATCGGTGCGATGCTGGTCACAGGGATCGCCGTCGGCGGTTTCCTTGATGTGCCACTGGGCTTCGTAGACACGGCGATGTTCTGGACAGTCACAATCGTTCCACTCACGGTGTTATTCTTCGCTCGAGCCGTGGACACACACCAAGGCAGTGCACGGTGAGCAGCAGGGGGTGGTCCAAGCTTTGTCATGCTGGCATTGGATCAAGCGACGAGAAAGGCGCGCCCTTCTCACAATGGTATTCGCCATTCTGGTGACGGCGATCATGGCGATTGTCCCGGGTTGTGAAACGCTGGCGGGCAGCACGCCTATCGCCACGAGGTTATATCTCGACCCCCACATGGAGGCGATCGCAGCGGCCCAGGAGGACCCTCGTTTCGATCCGATCGCGGAAACGCCGCAAGCCAAGTGGTTCACCGATTGGTCCACCTCCGCGACGGCCCTGAGGGATATCGGCCGCTACCTCGCCGGCGCGGCAGCGGCGGACGGGGTCCCGGTGATCGTGCTCTACCGGATTCCCCAACGTGATTGTGGCCCCAACGGGGCCAGTGGCGGCGCCCCGGATACGCAGGAGTACAGGGCGTGGGTGGACGGCGTTTCCGCAGCGTTGAAGGGGCATAACGAAGCGCTGGTCATCCTCGAGCCAGATGCACTGCCGGGCCTGCCGTGTGAGCAGGGCGACCGTATGGGCAATTTGAGCTATGCGGTCGACGCGCTTTCCACCACAAGCGCGCGGGTTTATATCGACGCGGGACATGAGAAGTGGCTTAGTGCAGCGGAAGTCGCGAACCGGTTGAAAAGGGTGGGAGTCGACAAGGTTGCGGGGTTCAGCCTTAATGTCGCAAACTTCTACACGACGAAGGGCGAGGTGGAGTTCGCTGAGAGCGTGCGGTCCGAACTTAGCAAGCTCGGCATCACCGACTCGCACTATGTGATCGACATCAGCCGAAACGGCGCAGGTCCACAGGACAGTTCCTGTAACCCGCCGGGTGCGCGGTTGGGACATGCTCCGCAGCTATTCGGAGGCGGCACACTCGATGGTCTTCTATGGGTGAAGAATCCAGGACAGACAGACGGACCATGCCGGGGTGGGCCTGAACACGGATTCTGGGCACCTGCTGCGCTGAGCCTGCTCGGGTTAGGGTGATCCGCTCGGTTCGAAAGGGAATCGGGCGACGAGTATTCGGACTAATCGAGGATGTATCGCGGCGTCATCGGTCTCGGCGCAACACACTTAGCGAGGCTCCACCTTCTCCATACGCGGGCACCACCCGGCGCTTGCCTGACAGTCCTGGACGGTCTGTCGAGCGGCCGAGTCGCACCCCGCGGCCTTGATCGGTTCACCACCGCCGGCCGTACGATTGCAACCGCGACGTCACCCGTCGCCTGGAGGCTGTCTGCGACGAGTGATAGACCTTACTGAGGAGGTTCCCAATGAGGTGGGTCCGTCGAGGTCCGACAGCAGTGAAGAAGATGTACGAGCTGTGGGAAGTTGACCACCTCCAGCAGCTTTTCAAGTACTTCGATGTCGACTGCGTATTCGATGTTGGCGCGAACACCGGGCAGTACGCCACGATGCTGCGCGAGAAAGTCGGATACAAGGGCTTAGTCGTGTCGTTCGAGCCAGACCCAGACGTCGCTGCTGGATTGGCCAAGAAAGCTGCAGGTCAACCCCGTTGGTTGGTTGAAGATCTTGCGATCAGCGCCAAGGATGGGACCGCGCAGTTCAACGTGATGAAGGAAAGTGAGTTCAGCTCGCTGAGCGCGCCCCGCCACGACCAAGTCGACCTGTTCAGGGAACTGAATCAGGTCTGCAAGACCGTCACCGTCAGAACGGAGAACCTGGCTACGACGGTCGACCGGCTGCGCGGTCAGTTCGGATTCTCGCGCCCGTTCCTCAAACTCGACACACAAGGGTTCGACACGCAGATCGTTTCCGCCGCACCCCAGGCGGTGAGAACGTTTGTCGGGCTACAGAGCGAGTTGGCGATAAAGAAGCTCTACGCGGATTCAGTCGACTTCCGGGAAGCGATCACGGTCTACGAGGAGTGCGGGTTTGAGTTGAGCGCGTTGGTGCCGAACAATGCCGGCCACTTTCCCAGGCTCATCGAAGTCGACTGCATCATGGTCCGCGCTGACCTGCTCTAGCTGTACTACCTGAGACGTTTGGTACACGGATAGCGGGAGGTTGGCCGGCCGAGTGCGGTGTGGTTCGTGGCCTGTATGGGCGTGTGCGACGGCTCTCGATGTCACCGAGTACTTCGCGGAATGCCGTGGGATCGATTGCAAGACCCGTTGTCGCTAGGGAAGCTCTGTGCGGTGATCCCATCAAGAGAGAAGCAGCAGTTGGCCAGGCGCGAGAGTATCGCTGCGGCTTGCGGTGTGCCGCCGCCACCAGGTATCTTGCCCAGCCCTTTGACATCGATAATGAGTACCATCCATCCATGGGGTAGCCATCGATTCACCGAAGTGACAAGCAGGAGCATATGAGGATTGCTGTTCTTGGGCTGGGTTATGTCGGTGCCGTCTCGGCTGCGTGCCTCGCCTCGGATGGCCACCATGTAATCGGGGTCGATCCCAACCAAACGAAGGTCGACCTGATCAACGCCGGCCAGACGCCAATCATCGAGGCAGATGTTGGTCATCTGATCAGCGCCGAGGTGAAGGTCGGTCGACTCGTCGCGACAACCCAAGCTGGCGAAGCGGTCCTATCCAGCGACATCTCACTCATTTGCGTCGGCACGCCAAGTCAGCTCAACGGCAATCTTGACCTGAGCTATGTACGTCGGGTTTGCGAACAAATCGGCGAGGCACTGCAGTACAGCAACTCCTATCATGTGGTGGCAGCGCGGTCCACGATGTTGCCGGGCAGTATGCGCGGTGTTGTGATCCCGACCCTTGAGGCTGCGTCGAACAAAGTCGCCGGGGTCGACTTCGGTGTTTGCAGCAACCCGGAATTCCTTCGGGAGGGCACCGCCGTGTGGGACTACTACCACCCGCCGAAGACTGTTATTGGCGAGACGGATACCAAAGCCGGCGAACTGCTTGCCACGCTGTATTGCGGACTCGATGCGCCGTTAATCCGGACTGGCGTCGAGGTGGCCGAAATGGTGAAGTATGCCGACAACAACTGGCATGCCATCAAGGTTGCATTTGCCAACGAGATCGGTGCGATATCCAAAGCAAACGGGATAGATGGCAGGCAGGTGATGGAAATCTTCTGCCAGGACACGAAACTCAATCTTTCGCCATACTACCTGAAGCCCGGCTTCGCCTTTGGTGGATCATGTCTACCAAAGGACGTGCGAGCGCTGACTTATAAGGCCCGCGAATTGGATCTTGAGGTACCTCTTCTGAATTCGATCCTCCCGTCTAACCAGCGGCAAATCGATCGCGCCATTACGATGATTACGTCGAAGGGCAAGCGAAAGATCGGTATACTGGGATTCGCTTTCAAGGCCGGTACCGACGATCTCCGGGAATCGCCCATCGTAGACGTGATCGAGCATCTGATCGGTAAAGGATACGCCCTCCGATTGTACGATGATAACGTAAATATGGCAGCGCTAACGGGAGCGAACCGTGACTACATCCTTAACCACATTCCACATATCGCGCGCCTGATGGTGGACACTATCGAAGAGGTCATCGATTTCGCTGAAACGATCGTGATTGGCAATGCCGCCCATGAATTCCGGTCAGCCGTCGAAGGCTTACGCTCCGACCAGATAATCATCGATCTCGTACGAATCGCAGACCGCACCAGCGACGACTGTTATGACGGTATCGGCTGGTGAGTCCCGCGGTGCCCGTCCAGCCCCCCCGAAATCGCGTCTTGATACTCGTCGAGAATCTGCCCGTGCCTTTCGATAGGCGCGTCTGGCAGGAGGCGATTACATTGCACGCGCATGGCTGGCAGGTCAGCGTAATCTGCATTACCGGTGACGGATATGAGAAGACCCGTGAGGTCATCGATGGAATCTATATCTATCGTTATACCCTGCCCAGGCAGGGTACTGGCCCTCTGAGCTATCTGGTGGAATACTCGGCTGCGCTTTGGCACACTTTTCGTCTGGCATTTCGGGTGCGAAAAGAACGGGGGTTTGATGTCATCCACGCTTGCAACCCACCGGATCTGTTCTTCTTGGTGGGTGGATTCTTCAAGATCTTCACAAAGACGCGATTCCTGTTCGACCACCACGATATCAACCCCGAGCTCTACGAAGCCAAGTTTGGACGCCGCGACTTCTTCTGGCGCCTGATGGTTTGGTTCGAACGCGCAACATTTCGGACAGCCGATGTCTCGATCGCAACCAACGAGTCATATCGCCGCATCGCGATCGAACGAGGCGGCATGGATCCGCAGCGCGTATTCGTAGTGCGCAGCGGACCTATGCTCGACCGACTGAAAATCATCCCACCGAAGCCTGAGCTGAGGTGTGGGAAGAAGTATTTGGTTGGTTATGTAGGCGTGATGGGCGCACAGGAGGGCATCGATCTTCTGCTGCTCGCCGTGAGACACATCGTCCACGACATGGACCGTCACGACGTGCACTTCGGATTGATCGGTGGCGGGACTTCGCTGCAAGAGATGCAACAATTGGCGGTCACCCTCGGCGTGGCGGAATATATCACCTTTACTGGGCGAGTTTCCGATACCGAACTTCTCGAGATGTTGAATACCGCGGATGTTTGTGTCAACCCGGACGTTGCAAATGAGATGAACGACAAATCGACTATGAATAAGATTATGGAGTACATGGCCTTGGGCAAGCCGATCGTGCAATTCGATTTGACCGAGGGACGATACTCCGCTGGCGAGGCATCGTTGTATGCTGCAAGAAACGACCCTACTGACCTGGCGACCAAGATTGTCGAGTTGCTGGACGACCCCGAGCGGCGCGCGCATATGGGGGCGTTCGGCATGAGCCGCGTGCAGAACGAGCTTGCTTGGTCTTACGAAGCCCCTAATCTCATTCGTGCATATGACAAGCTGATGTCCGAGCGGTAGAGATTCATGCTGCTTGCCTGCTGAAGAACTCGCGGTGCCAGACTTCCAGCGAAAGCAATGTCCAGATGCGGGACTCTTCGTCGCGTACCCCTCGCGAGTGGTCGCGCAACAGCGCGGCGACGATCTCACCGTCAAAGTTGTTTCCGACATATGACGAAGGTCCAGTGAGTAAGTCGAACGCCATATCCCGCAGACCATGCCTGAACCATCGGTCCATTGGAACTTTGAAACCCACTTTCGGCCGATCGACCACTTCGGCGGGCAGGTAACGATGAGCGACTTGCTTCAGCACCCACTTGGTTGTTCGGCCACGGATCTTGACGCTACTCGGTAGTTGAAAAGCGAGTTCTACCAAACGGTGGTCGAGGAACGGTGGGCGTGTCTCGAGTGATGCGGCCATAGACATCCGGTCGCCCCTCTCGAGCAGATTGTCGGCGAGCCAAACACAGGTGTCCGCGAAGAGCATCCGACGCAGGGCATCGCCACGTCCCTTGGTGTATGCGGCAGGTGCGCCGCGTACAGACGGACGACCGGTGATCCGGTCTCGTTCCGCAACCGTGAACGGGGCGAACCAGCCGCGTAACCGTTCGCTGTACGAGTTCTCGTCCATGGCACGTAGAGCGATCCGCAGGCGTGCCCTGCTTGCGGGCAAAGCCCTCTCGAGATGGCCGAGCAGTCCGAGTGATGGCACGGCACCGAGCCAGCGGGTCGCGGCGGCGAAATTGTACTTGGGATAGCCGGCAAAAAGTTCGTCGCTTCCCTCGCCGCTGAGGACGACCTTGACACGCTCACGTGCCAACTGCGCCAGTCGAAAGACCGCCACATCTGCCGGCTCGGAAATTGGTCCGTCTCTATACCAACTCAACTTCGCCCAATTGTCTAGGAAGTCATCGGCGGTGACCACAACGTTATGGTGAGTTGTTCCGTTGAGCTCGGCCACCCTTTGAGCCCAGACAGTCTCGTCGTAGCGTTCGTCGCCGAAACTCGCCCCAAACGTGTGCATAAGCTGCCCGGGGTTCTCACGCTTGGCCATAGCGGTCAACAGGCTGCTGTCGACACCGCCGGAGAGGTAAATGCCCACTGGCACATCTGCGACCAGGTTGTCGTGCACGGACGTTCTGAGCGCCTGATCGACGAGTTCGACAGCCTCCGCTGGGGTTACAGCGAGCGGTGAAGATCGAGGGGCCAACTCCCAGTACGCCGACGCACGGACACCACCGTCACGCGTGACAACGAGGTGATGACCGGGCGGAAGCTTGCACACCCCTCGGATCAGCGTGTGGGGGGCGGGTACTGAACGATGCGCAAGGTAGTCATGGAGGCTGTCCTCGTCGACCGACGGCCCTTTGATGACCGGCAGCAGCGCCTTGATCTCCGAAGCGAATGCGAAGAAATTGCCGTCGGAATAATAGTAGAGCGGCAGAATTCCCAGCCGGTCCCGGAAGACGTGAGTCTCCCCGGTAGCAGAATCAAATATTGCGTAGGCAAACTGGCCGCGGAGGCGATCTACTCCGGCTGGCCCGTACTTCTCATAGGCGGCGAGCAAGGTTTCGGTATCGCCGTGCGTCTGAAATGGGTATGACGACAACTCATCACGGAGCTCTCGATAGTTCAGAATTTCGCCGTTGAACACGAGATGCAGACGTCCGCCCGCGCCAGCCATCGGCTGTTGGGAGCCTTGTAGGTCGATAATGGAAAGCCGCGTGTGTGCCATACCGACGGGACCGTCCAGCCATATGCCCATCGCATCCGGCCCGCGATGACGCAGCGTCGCCGCCATCCGCGATAACGTCTGACTGTCAACGGCTTGCCCATCAAACCGGCGGATTCCAGCTATCCCGCACACGGAACAACCACAAGCACTGCAGAATCAAGAGATTCAACCCGGGCTGTGTTAGTTACGGTCAGCAATTCCGCGCCCCCTCGTCCAGGTGAAGAAACCATGTGTGACGGCAGATCTCGGACCTTCGCCACGCAGAGTCTAGCGGCGTACCGCATGAGGATTCCCGCGAAGAGCACGATTCGCGGGCGGTGTCGGCTCGCCTCCCGAATCTGCAATCATCCCAGTGTCGCTTTGCTCCTCGGGCCGACTTGTATGTGGCCGATACCAGCTGATGAAACCGGGAGGCGGCCTTTTCCTCACCATCTGGAGTGCCCGCTGGTGAGGAGGAAATGATCAGCCTTCCCGCGCTCGGCGACCTTTACGTTCCAGCACGATCTGGTCATCGTAGAAGCGCACCAGTTCCGGAACATCGATCGGTCGGGGTCGGCCGATCGGCGGTCGACGAACAACGCAGGCGCAGCATCTGAGGCGACACGGGTGCCGGCGAAGCGATCGAGGAAGCGCAGCCAGAAAACGGCAACGTGGCGATGTGCTCGGCTCTTGTCCTGCGCAACAACGATTGCGCGAGTGCGCTTGCCGCCAAGACACCCCGTTGCCGAGTCCGGAAGCACTACCGAGCGCGAGGACCTCGAAGTGCCGGAAGATCCAGCGCAGCCCACTCGGGGTCCAGCGCGAATAGTCATACACGCCTTTACATATCGAGCCAAGAAATTCGAAAGCTAGGATGATTTCCTCTACCGTTTGGCCTAACCCAGCTTCCGCAGCCGGGGTGCCAGGTCCTTCTCGAACAGCTCGAGGAAGCGCCGCTGGTCGCGGCCCGGCGCGTGGAACACCAGGTGGTTGAGCCCGTACTTGACGTACTCCCCGACCTTCTCGACGGCCTCGTCCGGGTCGGAGGCGACGATCCAGCGCTTGGCGACCTGCTCGATGGGCAGTTCGTTGGCGGCGCGCTCCATCTCCATCGGATCGTGGATGCTGTGCTTCTGCTCGGCGGTCAGCGACAGCGGCGCCCAGAACCGGGTGTTCTCCAGTGCCAGTTCGGGATCGGTGTCGTAGGAGATCTTGATCTCGATCATCTTGTCGATGTCGTCGACGTCGCGGTCGGCAGCCGCGGCGCCCTCCCGCACGGCGGGGATCAGCTTCTCGGTGTAGAGCTCCTCGCCCTTACCCGAGGTGCAGATGAACCCGTCGCCGGCCCGTCCCGCGTACTTGGCGACGGCCGGACCGCCCGCGGCGATGTAGACCGGCACGCCGCCGTCGGGGACGTCGTAGATGGACGCGCCCTTGAGGTGGTAGTAGTCGCCGTCGAAGTCGACGCGGTCCCCGCGCCACAGTTCGCGCATCAGCCGCACCGATTCGCGCAGCCGGGCGAAGCGCTCCTTGAACTCCGGCCATTCGCCGATGTAGCCGGTGGCGATCTCGTTGAGCGCCTCACCGGTGCCGACGCCGAGGAACACCCGGTCGGGATACAGGCAGGCCATCGTCGCGAACGCCTGCGCGATCACCGCGGGGTTGTAGCGGAACGTCGGGGTCAGCACCGAGGTGCCCAGGATGAGCCGCTCGGTGCGCTCACCGACCGCCGTCATCCACGCCAGCGAGAACGGGGCGTGGCCGCCTTCGTGCCGCCACGGCTGGAAGTGGTCACTGACCGTCGCACTGTCCATCCCGTGCGCCTCGGCGAGCACCGCCAGTTCGACCAACTCACGCGGCGCGAACTGCTCCGCCGACGCCTTGTATCCCAGTTTCAGTTCAGCCACGCCTTCGTTTCTACTCCAATGCCGTCGGGGCACCGCGGGTAAGGTTCATAGACTGAGACATGCCCGTGGAGCTCATAGCCGTCACCGACACCGTCCATCTCGCCCATACCGACCTGGTGAACTGGACGATCGTCGCCGACGACACCGGCGTGATGCTGATCGACGCCGGCTTTCCCGGCAGCCGTGACGAGGTGCTGACATCCCTGCGCCGGCTCGGCTTCGGCCCGTCGGACGTGCGGGCCATCCTGCTGACCCACGCCCACGTCGACCATCTCGGCTCGGCCATCTGGTTCGCCGCCACGCACGGCACCCCGGTGTACTGCCATGCCGACGAGGTCGGCCACTCCAAGCGGGAGTACCTGCAGCAGGCCTCCCCGGTCGACCTGCTACCGCATGCCTGGCAGCCACGGTGGATCAAGTGGTCGCTGGCGATCGCCCGCAAGGGTGCCCTGGTGCGCGCCGGCATCCCCACCACCCGGGCTTTGACCGAGGACGTCGCCGAGACGCTGCCGGGCCGGCCGCTGGCCGTGCCCACCCCGGGCCACACCGGCGGCCATTGTTCGTATGTGGTGGACGGGGTCCTGGTCAGCGGCGACGCGCTGGTGACCGGCCATCCCCTGGCCCCCCGTTCGGGCCCGCAACTCTTGCCACCCCCGTTCAATCACGACGAGCGGGGCTGCGTACGCAGCCTGGCGGCGCTCGGACTGCTGGAGACCGAGACGCTCATCCCCGGCCACGGGCGGGTGTGGACCGGGCCTATCCGGGAAGCCGTGCGGCAGGCGACACCGGCCTGAACCCTCAGTGCGCCAACGTTTTCGCGAAGGCGATCGGATAGACCTCGCCGTCAGCCGGCAGCGGCTCCGCCAGGCGACTGTAACCGGCGCTTTCGTAGAGCGCCTCGGCCTCGGGCTGGCGGTCCCCGGTGGTCAGGTAGACCCGCCGGTACCCCCGCCGGGTGATCTCGGACTCCAGCTCGTCCAGCAGCAGTCTGGCGTAGCCACGCCGGCGGTGGTTGCTGTCGGTCCAGATCCGCTTGAGTTCGGCGGTCTCGGCGTCGAAGCGCCGGTACGCCCCGCCGGTCACCGGGCGGCCGTCGAGCAGTCCGATCAGCATGCCGCCGTCCGGCGGCCCGAACTCCTCCGCCGGGTATCCGCGCAGCCAACGCAGCACCCGCTCCGGGGCGCCGTCGTAGCGGGTGGCGTACTCGACGGCGAGTTCGGCGATCAGCGGCTCGGCCAGCTCATCGTCCTGATGGACGGGGATGAAGCGGAGCGGCGCCACCCCGTCATTGTGCTGGCAAAGCCCTTTCCCGCGAAAGTTGACACCTGTACAGTCCGCGGCCATGGACAACATCCGGGGCAAGACCGTCGCGATCACCGGCGCGGCTCGCGGCATCGGCTTCGCCACCGCCCGGGCACTGCTGCAGCGTGGGGCACGGGTGGTGATCGGTGACCGCGACGTGGCGTTCGAAGAGTCCGCCGTCGCGCAGTTGAGCACGCTCGGGCCGGTGTCGGGTCACCCGCTCGACGTCACCGACCCCGAATCGTTCGCGACCTTCCTGGACAAGGCGCGCGCCGACGGCGGCGGCCACATCGACGTGCTGATCAACAACGCGGGGGTGATGCCGGTCGGGCCCTTCCTGGACCACTCCGAGCAGGCGGTGCGCACCGCGGTCGAGGTGAACTTCTACGGTGTGCTCACCGGCTGTCGGCTGGTGCTGCCGGAGATGGTCACGCGCAGGCGGGGCCACATCGTCAACATCGCCTCGCTGGCGGGCATGCTGGCCGTGCCCGGCCAGGCGCTGTACGCGGGCACCAAGTTCGCGGTGGTGGGGCTGTCCACCGCGCTGGCCGACGAGTTCGAGCCACAGGGTGTCCAGATCAGTTGTGTGATGCCGACATTCACCAACACCGAGCTGATCGCGGGCACCAACGCGACCGGGGCGACCAGGCCGGTCCAGCCCGAGGACATCGCCGCGGCGGTGGTCAAGACCCTGGACAACCCGAAAACCGCTGTCTCCGTGCCCTATCCGCTTCGGTTCGTCGCCGCCGCGACCGCGTTCCTGCCGCCCCGTGGACGCCGTTGGCTGTCGGCGAAGATGGGCACCGACCGCGTCTTCCTGGACTTCGACACCCACGCCCGGGCGGCCTACGAACAGCGCGCACAGACGGCCACCGGTGTGCTGGAGCCCCCGAAGACGCAGAAGTCGGACTAGCCAACCCGGGGCGCGGCGTCGCCGTCCCGGTAGGTTTCGATCGCCGCGATGTGTTCGATCAGCACGTCGGGGCCGACCCGGCGGATGTCGTCCTCGCCGGCGGCCCCGACGAGCGCGAAGCTGACCCGCTCGGGGAAGTCGTCCTCGTCACCGGATGTCGTGAACCACACCCGCGTCGCGGGTTCCATTGCCTCGTCGTCGAATTCGGTGACCGACGGCGGGTAGATCCAGCTGGCCAGTCCCTCCAGCGAGAAGTCGGTGTCGAACGTCCAGCCCCGCTGCGCGATCCACTCGTCGAACACGGTCGCCGCCTGCACCAGCTCCACGACGTCGGGCGGGTATTCGTCGTCCGGCGCGTAGTCCACCCCCAGCACCGACTCGACGACGTCGCGGGCGGCGAGCTCGGCGGGCTCGCCCGCCTTGAGGATCGAATCCATCACCTGATCCGGCACCCACCGGGTGTCCCGCGCGTCCCGGCGCTTCTTGCGGCGGGCCTTCTTGGCGTCGGAGTGGCGCGACACGCTCAGCCCAGCGCGCGATCCAGGTCGGCGATCAGATCGTCGGTGCCCTCCAGTCCGACCGAGACCCGCACCACCCCGTCGCCGAGACCGATGGCGGCCCGGCCCTCGGGCCCCATCGCGCGGTGGGTGGTGGTGGCCGGATGGGTGATCAACGATTTGGCGTCGCCGAGATTGTTCGAGATGTCGATCAGCGACAGCTTGTCGAGCACCTCGAAAGCCCGCTGCTTGGCGGCGCCCTCCGGCGCGTCAAGTTCGAAGGTCACCACGGTGCCGCCGCCGCTCATCTGCCGTTTGGCCAGATCGTGCTGCGGGTGTGACGGCAGGAACGGGTAGCGCACCCAGCGCACGGCGGGGTGCGCCTCGAGGAACTCCGCGATCCGGTGGGCCGAGGAGTTGCTGTAGTCCACCCGAACCGCGAGCGTCTCCAGGCCCTTGAGCAGCACCCAGGCGTTGAAGGCGCTCATCGCGGGGCCGGTGTGGCGCATCAGTTTCTGCACCGGGCCGTCGATGTACTCCTTGTCGCCGAGGATCGCCCCGCCGAGCACCCGGCCCTGCCCGTCGATGTGTTTGGTGCCCGAGTAGATCACCACGTCGACGCCGAGCGGAAAGCCCTGCTGCAGAAGCGGCGTGGCGAAGACGTTGTCCAGCACCACTTTCGCGCCCGCCGCGTGGGCCAGCTCGGAGACCGCGGCGATGTCGACCAGCGACTGCATCGGATTCGACGGGGTTTCGAAGAAGACCGCCTGCGCCGGCTTCGACAGCGCCGCCTCCCACTGCGACAGGTCGTCGCCGTCGACGAACTCGACCTCCACACCCCAGCGCGGCAGGATCTCGCTGCACACCACGAAACACGATCCGAACAGGCTGCGGGCGGCGACCAGTCGGTCGCCCGCGCCGAGCAGCGCACCGAGCGAGGTGAACACCGCCGCCATCCCCGAGGCGGTGGCGAACGCCGCAGGTGCCCCCTCGATCAGCCGCAGCCGCTCCTCGAACATCGAGATCGTGGGGTTGCCGTAGCGGGAGTAGACGTAGCGGTCGATGTCACCGGTGAACGCCTTCTCCGCCTCGGCGGCCGAGGAGTAGACGTAACCCGACGTCAGGTACATCGCCTCGGCGGTCTCCTCGAAGCCCGAGCGCAGCAGGCCGCCGCGCACGCCGATGGTCGCCTGGCTGACCCCGTCGGGCAGCGGCGCCGGGATCCGCACCGATGGCACGTCGGGGTCGGTCACGACTGTTTCCAGGGCAGCCCGAGGGCGCGCCAGCCGTTCGAACCACGGTGGCCCTGCTCGTCGAGCTGGCCCTCGAAGCCGTCGAGCATGTTGTACGACGGGGCGATACCGGCAGCGGTCGCCGCCTCGGCGGCCGGGATGGACCGGTTGCCGGAACGGCACAGGAAGACCACCGGGCGCTCGCCCGGGGTGACGCCGGCGGCGATCAGGTCGGACACGAAATCGTCGTTGTGCTGGCCGGTGCCGTGGTTCCACTCCACGAACACCACCTCACGGCCGAGGCCGCTGAGGTCCGGCACGCCGACCCAGCGCCACTCGGCGTCGGTCCGACAGTCCACCAGCACCGCGTCGGGGTTCTCGCTGAGCAGCCGCCAGCTCTCCTCGGGCGTGATGTCTCCTGCATAGCTCACGCGCGTGAGTGTCCCACAGCTAGCCGGGTCCGGGCGAACAGACCTTCCAGTCCTCGCCGTCGCGGGTGAACACCATCGGCGTGGTGACCTTGTCCTCCGGCGAACGCTCGAAGTGGTAGGTCACCGTCGCGGTGGCCCGGTCACCGGTGATCGCCACCGCGGTGACGTCGTCGACGAACCGCGCGCCCTTGGCGGTCGTCGACTGATGTTGGCGGGCAAGCACTTCGGACTCGCCGCCGTGTTCGGCCGCGCAGGTGAAGCTGCGGAAGGCCGCGTAGTCGCCGCGCTGCAGCGCGTCGTTCTGGCCGACCGCGGCGCGCGCGACCCGCAGTTCCGGCGTCAGGCCGTCGCCGCGGAAGAACGTCGAGATCCAGAAGGCGATCAGCACGAGCACAACGACGCCCACCGCCGTCAGGATCGGCATCAGGCTGGAGCGGTCCTGCTGTTCGTCGGGACCGGTCATGGGTGCCACAGCTTCCGCAGCGCGGTCGAGGCCCGCCGGACCCGGTCGCGGGCGGTGGTGACGTCACCCGCGGTGGCCAGGGCCAGACCCAGCCGGCGCTGGGCGGCGCCCTCGTGGTGGCCGAAGATCCGGACGTCGCTCTCGGGCACCTCCAAGACGTCGGCCAGCACCCCGGCCGGGTCCGGGCGGTCACCGAGCGGGCCGGTGGTCTCCTCGGCCGACTCGGCGCCGGAGTACCACACCGCGGCGGCGCCCGGCGAGATCATGATCGCGTCCACCGGCAGGCCCAGCACGGCCCGGGCATGCAGCTCGAACTCCGAGAGCCGCTGGGTGCGCAACGTCACCAGGCCACTGTCGTGCGGGCGCACGCTGACATCGGAGAAGTACACCTCGTCACCGCGGACCAGCACCTCCACCCCGAACACGCCGCGGCCGCCCAGCGCGCGAACCATCCGCGCCGCCACGGATTTCGCCGCGCCCAGGGCGGCCTCGCTCATCTGTTGCGGCTGCCACGATTCCAGCACGCCGCCGTCGACCTGACGATGGCCGATCGGCTCGCAGAAGGACAGCGCCGGGCCATCCGGGCCGTCGGTGCGCACGGTCAGCAGGGTCACCGCGTAGTCGATCTCCACGACCGTCTCGGCCAGCACCCGGTTGTGCGTCACCCGGCCGCCGGCGGCGATCGCGCGCTGCCAGGCCGGCTCGACGTCCTCGGGGCGCAGCAGCACCGACTCGCCTTCGCCGGGGACCCCGATGACCGGCTTGACGACCATGGGGAAGCCGGCGTGCTCGGCGACGGCGGTCAGCTCCGCGACCGAACCGGCGAACCAGAACGGGGCGGTGGGCAGGCCCAGCTCGTCGGCGGCGAGCCGGCGCATCCCCTCCCGATCCAGGCTGAGCCGGGTGGCCCGGACACTGGGCACCACCTCGGTGGCGCCGCTCTCGGCGGCCGTCGACAGCGCGTCGATCGCCACCGCGTTGGTGTCGACCACCACGTACGTCGGTTGCACGCGGCCGATGACGGCGGTCAGCTCGTCGGGGTCGGTCATCTTCACGACCAGCGCCTCGTCGGCGGCGTCGTGGGCCGGGGCGCCCGCGTAGCGGTCGACGGCGATCACCTGCGCGCCCAGGCGCTGGAAGGCCAGCACCAGTTCGCGGCTCAGCTCACCGGACCCGACCAGCATCACGCGCATGATGCCCAAGGATAGGTGGGCTCAGCCCCGAGTAGGCCAATGCCAGGGCGGCTCGTCGAGCAGACCCTGTCCCACGATCGCGGTCTGGCCCGACTCCTTGACCAGCTCGATGCTGTTGACGTCGCGCTTCCGTGTACGCAGCGCGCTCACCAGCGCCGCCGCATGGGTGACGACGACGAGCTGAGAACGCTCCGAGGCGCGGGCGACCAGACCGGCCAGAGCGGGCAGCAGGTCGGGGTGCAGGCTGGCCTCCGGTTCGTTGAGCACCGTGAGCTCCGCCGGCCGCGGGGTGAGCAGCGCGGCGGTCCACAGCAGGTAGCGCAGCGTTCCGTCGGACAGTTCGGCGGCCGTCAGCGCCCGCAGCATCCCGGGCTGGCGCAGCGCGACCTCGAAGCGGGCATCGTCGGTGCGAATCTCGAGCCCGCTGCCGGGGAATGCGTCGTCGACGGCCTCGGCCAGCGCGGCCTGGTCGCCGATCTCGGCGATGGTCTGCAGGGCGGCGGCCAGGTCGGCACCGTCGTGACTCAAAACCGTTGTTCGGGTTCCGATCTGGGGCGAACGGGCGGGTGCGGCCGAATCGGTGCGAACGTGGTCGTAGAACCGCCAGGACCGCACCCGCTCGCGCAGGGCGAGGAGTTCGGGCGCGGCCTGCGGGTCGGCGAGCTCGCCGAGCATGCTGTCGAAGGGCCGCAGCGCGGTGGGAGCGATGCGCCAGCCGTCGTCGCCGTCGCGCAGGCGCACGGTCGGACCGGAGCGCTCGGCGAGAAGGGTCGACGGCCGCAGTGCCGGGCCGGCCCACACCGCTTCGGACTTGATCTCGGGGTCGAGGTGGAAGGCGGTGTTGGCGTCCTTGGGCAACCCGAAGTCGACGGCGTAGCCGAAGTCGTCGCCGGCGAAGCCGAGCTTGAGGCTGACCGGCCCCTTCCTGCCCTTCCCCGCCCACATCGTCGAACTGAGACCGCCCTCCCGGGCCAGTGCGGCGACAGCGCCGTTGCGGGCCGAGTCGGCGAGTAGCCGCAGCGCGCGGTAGAGGCTCGACTTGCCGCTGCCGTTGGGCCCGGTGATCACGTTGCAGGGTCGCAGCGGAACCACCAACCGGCGCAGCGATCGGTAGTTCTCCACGGCGACGGTGTCGAGCACGGCGCCACCTAACCAGGGGGTGCCGACAAGTCGGTCCGGAAGCCGCCCATCGCGGCCAGGACGGCGGTGAACACCCGGTGGGCGGCCTGCAGGTCCTCGTCCGGCAGATCGGCGAGCGCGCGGTGGGTGTGGTCGGCCAGCGGGGTGAAGAAGGCCCGTCCTACCTCGATGCCGTGCGTGGCGTAGCGCAGGATCACCTTGCGCCGGTCGGCCGGATCGGATTCGCGGCGCAGGTGGCCCGACTCGATCATCCGCTCGACGAGGTACGTGATGGCCGCTCCGGACATCCCCATCCGGCTCTTCAGTTCCCCGGCGGTCAGGGGGGTGCCGGCGTTCTCGGCGACCATGACGTGCGTCAACGCCCGAAAGTCGTTCGCCGACAGGTCGTGGGTGCCGGCGAAGACCCGGCCGATCTGGTCCGACTCGGCCGACAGCGCCTGGACGTCGGCCACCACCGCCGATTCGAGCGCCGTCCGGTCCTCCATCTCACCAGAGTATCTGTTAAGCGGATGAACTGTTAAGAAACTGAAGCTATGCTGGCACTCATGCGCAGAACGGCTAAACCCGCCCCACCGATGTGGGAACGCATCGGCGAGTTGCTCGCCGTCAACTTCTCCTGGGTGATCGCGGTGCTCGTGGCCATGATCGGCGTCGGACTGATGGGCGCGCTCGGCGAGAGCGCCTCTGCCGACAAGTCGCCCGTCGCACTGCCGCCCGGCGCCGAGTCGGCCAAAGTCGCCGCTCTGCTCAAAGACTTTCCCGGTGGTGACCAGGCGCCGGTGATCCTCGTGGCGACCCGAAGCGACGGCGGTGACCTGTCGCCGGCCGACCTGGGCGCTGCCGAAGCCGCCCGCGCCCGCATGCTCACGATCGCCGGCAGCGCCGGCGGCCCAGCGATCCCGGTGGTCCCGTCGACCGACGGTAAGGCAGCGCTGGCACCCGTTCCGCTGGACTCCACGCTGACCGGGTTCGCCCTCAGCGACAAGGTGAAGGCACTGCGCGAGGCCGCCAGGGACGGCCTGCCGAGCGATCTGGTGGTCAACGTCACCGGCGGTCCGGCCTTCGGCGCCGACATCGCCAATGCGTTCTCCGGCGCCAACGTCACGCTGCTGGCCGTCACCGGCGCCGTGGTGGCCCTGCTGTTGATCGTCACCTACCGCTCCCCCGTGCTGTGGCTGGTGCCGCTGTTGGTCATCGCCTTCGCCGACCGGGTGGCCGCGGTCCTGGGCTCGGGGATCGCCGAGGCGACCGGGATGACCGCCGACGGCTCGACATCGGGCATCACCAGCGTGCTGGTGTTCGGCGCGGGCACCAACTATGCGCTGCTGCTGATTTCGCGCTATCGCGAGGAACTGCGCCGTACATCCCACCACCGCCAGGCGTTGCAGACCGCCGTGCGCCACGCGGGCCCCGCGATCGTGGCGAGCAACGCCACCGTGGTGCTGGCCCTGTTGACGTTGCTGTTCGCCTCCTCGCCCAGCACCCGAAGCCTGGGTGTGCAGGCCGCCTCCGGGCTGCTGGTGGCGGCGATCTTCGTGCTGCTGGCGCTGCCGCCGCTGCTGGCGTTGTTCGGCCGGAAGTTGTTCTGGCCCTTCGTCCCCAGGCCCGGCGCCGACGACATCGCCGACACCGGCGCCTGGCACCGGGTCGCCGACTGGGTGTCCCGGCACGCCACCCGGGTGGCCGTGGCGTCGATCGCCGTGCTCGCCGTGCTGGCCACCGGCCTACTGGCAACTCCGGTGGGTCTCAACCAGATCGACCAGTTCCGGGTGAGTGCCGACTCGGTCACCGGATTCAAGACGCTTTCGGCGCACTACCCCAGCGGACTGACCGACCCCACCCGCGTCATCGGTAGCACCGACAAGACCGACGCGATCACCGAGGCGATCCAGAGCACCCCGGGCGTGGTGTCGGCGAACCCGGCCGGTCAGTCCGCCACGGGACTGACCCAGTGGCAGGTCGTCACCGACGCCGCGCCGGCATCGCAGAAGGCCTTCGATACCGTTGCCGCGCTACGTGATTCAGTGCGGAAGGCCGACCCCGCCGCCCTCGTCGGTGGGTCGGACGCGCAGGCCCTGGATGCCAAGAACGCGGCCGTCCACGACCGTTGGGTGGTGATCCCCGCCATCCTCATCGTGGTGCTTGCGGTCCTCTATATTCTGTTGCGGGCGGCGCTCGCACCCCCGGTTCTGGTCGCCGCGACCGTGTTGTCGACGATGGCCGCGCTCGGCCTGGGCGGCTGGGTCAGCGTGCATCTACTGGGCTTCCCGGCCCTGGACATCACCACCCCGCTGTTCGCTTTCCTGTTCCTGGTCGCACTCGGCGTCGACTACACCATCTTCCTGGTCACCCGCGCCCGGGAGGAGACCCCGATGTACGGCACCCGCGGCGGCATCGTGCGGGCGGTGTCGGCCACCGGCGCGGTGATCACGAGTGCGGGAATCGTTCTGGCCGCGGTGTTCTGCGTGCTCGGCGTGCTGCCGTTGATCGTGCTGACCCAGCTGGGCATCATCGTGGGCCTGGGCATCCTCCTGGACACCTTCGTGGTGCGCACGGTCGTGATCCCCGCGCTGTTCACGCTGATCGGTCCGCGGATCTGGTGGCCGGCGTTCAAGCGCGACGAGATCGAGGTGCCTTAGCGGTTCTGGTACTCGTCTCGATGGAGTTCGAAAACGCCTGCGCGCGTGAGTAGTAGAACGCTGACAATCAGCACCCACACCGGGAACGCCATCGTCATCCACATGCTGATGCCACTGGCTGTGATGATGGCCAGCGCCGCAAGGTACGTGACGGCTACCAGCCAGCCAGGCATCAGATCGGTGCGCAGCCAGATTGTCGCCAGCGAGATCATAAAGACGCCAGCCATCTTCACCGCGTAGGTCTTCGACAGGGCTAGGACCGTCATCTGCCCGAACATGGCTACGTCGGTGTGGACTACGGCGCCCCCGCTGGCGATGTTGCTGTCCGCCAGTCCGGCGCCGACCGCCGCCGTCGCGAACATCATCGCCAGAAACAGCAGTCCGCTGCCGAGGAACACGGTGGAGAAGAACCGGTCCTCGTAGCGACCGAAGCCGTCGCGGATCACCCCGATGAACCACAGGAAACTGATGCCGGCGAACGGCATCAGCTTCGCGGCCAGGTCCATCTTGGCGCTGCCCGCGTCCAGCCACTGCGATCCGGGCGTGCCGCCCTCGGGCAGCGAGGTCCGGATCAGGATGAGAGTCGCGCCGAACAACAGCGCGAACAGCACGCCCGCCAGGGCGGCGGCGCGGGGGGTGGTCAGCGCTTTGAGCGTTCTCGATCGATGTTCAACCACGCCGACATGGTGACAGATGTCAGGGCTGACCGGGTAGCAGGCGCACCATCAGGCCGTGTGCCTCGGCGAGCAGTTTCCCGTCCGGATCGGTCATCTCGGCCTTGACGAACGCCTTGCGCCCCTCGGCCCGATCCAGCCAGCCGCGCACCGTGAGCGGCACGTCGATCGGCGTGACGTTGCGGTAGTCGACATGCAGGAATGCCGTCCGGCTGATCGGCCGGCCCGCGGCGTGGATGACCATGCCGAACATCGAGTCGAACATCAGCGGCAGCACACCGCCGTGCACGGCGTTGTTGCCGCCGACGTGGTACCGGCTGAACTGCACGGTGAACTCGACACTGTCGGACTGGAACTTCGACACCCGGTAGGGCGCCATCAGCAGGCTGCCGGCCCCGGGCAGGCTGGGCACCCGGTTGGCCGGCCCCACTCCCTCGGCCGCCTCGAACGGGCCGAGCAGGGCCACGAGTTCTTCGGCGTGGTCGGCGGCGGCCTCCCAGGTGTCCCGGTCGGGGTCGGCCGAGACCGCGAGGTCCTGCACGCGGCGCATGGCCTCGATGAACCGGCCGAATCCCGGTCCGGGGTCGGCGGGTTCGAACTTCGGAAAGCCGCCGTGCCGGTCGTACTCCGGGTCCTCCAGGTGTGGATCGCTCATACCCGCGGCGCCAGCACGTCGCGGCGCACGATGGTCTGATCGCGACCCGGGCCCACCCCGATGCACGAAACGTGCGCTCCGGCAAGCTCTTCCAGCCGCAGGACGTAGTCGCGGGCCTTGACGGGCAGGTCGTCGAAGTCCCGGGCCCCGGAGATGTCCTCCCACCAGCCGGGCAGTTCCTCGTAGATCGGTTCGGCGCGGGCGATGTCGCTCTGGGTCATCGGCATCTCGTTGGTGCGCCTGCCGTCGACGGTGTAGCCGACGCAGACCGGCACCGTCTCCAGGCTGGACAGCACGTCCAGCTTGGTCAGGAAGTAGTCGGTGATGCCGTTGACCCGGGTGGCGTAGCGGGCGATGACGGCGTCGAACCAACCGCAGCGGCGGCGGCGGCCGGTCGTGACGCCGACCTCACCGCCGGTCTTGGCCAGGTACTCACCGCTCTCGTCGAACAGTTCGGTGGGGAACGGGCCCGACCCCACCCGCGTGGTGTAGGCCTTGAGGATGCCGAGCACCGTCGTGATGCGCGTCGGCCCGATACCCGAGCCGACCGCAGCGCCGCCCGCGGTGGGGTTGGACGACGTCACGTAGGGATATGTGCCGTGGTCGACGTCGAGCAGGGTGCCCTGCGAGCCCTCGAGCAGCACGGTCTCGCCGGCCTCCAGTGCACTGTTCAGCAGCAGCCGGGTGTCGGCGATGCGGTGCCTGAAGCCCTCGGCCTGGGCCAGCAGTGTCTCGACCACCTCATGCGGGTCCAGCGCCTTGCGGTTGTAGATCTTGACCAGCACCTGGTTCTTGAACTCCAGCGCTGCGGCCACCTTGGCGGCCAGCGAGTCCTCGTCGAGCACGTCGGCCACCCGGATGCCGATCCGGGCGATCTTGTCCTGGTAGCAGGGGCCGATGCCGCGACCGGTGGTGCCGATCTTCTTGCTGCCCATGTAGCGCTCGGTGACCTTGTCGATGGCGACGTGGTAGGGCATCAGCAGGTGGGCGTCGGCGGAGATCAGCAGCCGTGAGGTGTCGACCCCGCGCTCGTCGAGGCCGCGCAGCTCGGTCAGCAGCACCCCCGGGTCGACCACGACGCCGTTGCCGATCACGTTGGTGACCCCGGCCGTCAAGATGCCCGACGGGATCAGGTGCAGCGCGAAATGCTCCCCCGTCGGCAGGACCACGGTGTGCCCGGCGTTGTTGCCCCCCTGGTAGCGCACCACCCACTGCACGCGGCCACCGAGGAGGTCGGTGGCCTTTCCTTTGCCCTCGTCACCCCATTGGGCGCCGATGAGGACGATTGCCGGCATGGCGTAATCTCCCGCCTGATCTGCATAAAAACACGGTCCAGCCGGTGACCCACCCTATCGGAGCGCGCAGCGAGGAGTGTCGTTGACCAACATGCAGATCGCTGTGGCGCGATTCGGGGGGCGCCGGCCCGCCCCCGGGCTGGGTGCGCTGCCCCACCACGACATCACCGCCGCGGCCGACGTCGATGCCGCCGTCGAGGGGGTGCGCCGGCTGGTGGTGGCCGGCTCCGACGCCGACCTGGCCTTCGTCCTGACCCGATTGATGCGGCTCGAGCGGCTGGACATCGAGGTGGCCCACGTCGCGGGACGATTCGGCGGCCGGCGGGCGAGAAGAGGCGCGGCACAACGGGTGCCGCTGATCCGCGACGACACCGGGACAGTGATCGTCGGTAGCGCGCTGTGGCTGCCGCCAAGCGGGGCCGGCACCGTGCACGGGGAGGCGGTGATCGACGACGCGGTGTTGTTCGACGGGCAGGCGAGCGGGGTGCGCATCGAGCCGACGACGGCGATGCCGGGCCTGCGCGCCACCGTCCTGACCCCGGGAATCGGTCCGCGCCGTTGGCGCAGCGGCCGGGCGGCTCAGCTCGGCACCACCGGTGCCCGGGTGGTCCGCGACGGCGTTCCGGCACCGCGGGAGGTCACCCGCTCGACGTTCTATCGCCACACCACGGGCTGGTTGCGGGTCGGCTAGTTGACCGTCTCGGTCCACACTGACCGGGTAGTTTCGTGGCGTGAACGTCCGCCCACTGCGCCACTCGTCGGTGCGGCCGAGCCCGATTTTCCTGGTCATCGTCGGTGTGACCGTGCTCGGCGGGGTCCTCGCGTGGCTGGCCGCGGCCGAGCGGCGGCCGCTGGCCTACTTCGGTGTGTTCACGTTCGTGATCGCGGGCTGGCTGGTGTCGCTGTGCCTGCACGAGTTCGGCCACGCCTACACCGCCTGGCGCTTCGGTGACCACGACGTCGCGGTTCGCGGCTACCTGACGCTCAACCCGCTGAAGTACTCCAGCCCGCTGCTCTCGCTGGGGCTGCCACTGCTGTTCATCGCGCTGGGCGGGATCGGCCTGCCCGGTGGGGCGGTGTATGTGCGCACCGGGTTCATGACCCCCCGGCAGCGCACGCTGGTGAACCTGGCCGGTCCGCTCGCCAACCTGGTGCTGGCGGTGGCCCTGCTGGCGGCCACGCGGCAGTTCTACAACCCGGAGCACCCGGTGTTCTGGTCGGCCGTGGCGTTCTTGGCGTTCCTGCAGATCACGGCGCTGGTGTTGAACCTGCTGCCGATCCCGGGCCTCGACGGCTACGGCGCCCTGGAACCGCACCTCAGCCCGGAGACCCAGCGCGCCGTCCAACCGGCCAAGCAGTTCGGCTTCCTGATCCTGGTGGTGCTGCTGCTGGCACCGGCGCTGAATCGGTGGTTTTTTTCGGTGGTCTTGTGGTTCTTCGACCTGTCCGAGGTGTCGAGGTCGCTGGTAGCCATCGGTGCGCAGCTGACCCGGTTCTGGTCGGCCTGGACGTGAGCCCGGTGGCAACGGACCCCTCGAACCGCTGCCCTACCGGACCACCGTCATACCCCCGTAGGTGTCATAAACATAACGACATGTATGTGAATCGGCAAGTTACCTAAGACCCCACTTGCCGATGCCCTCAGCCCGCCTGGGCGGCCAACCACTCGCCGAGTTCCGGGTCGACCATCCGCCGGATGCTGGCCGTGGCGCGATCCCAGCGCCTTTTCGCCTGGGACCCGTCGCTGTCGACGAAGCCCGGAATGAGGATTCCACGCAGGGTGTCCATGGCCGTGTAGACGAAGTCGAGCATGGCCTCGTGGAGATGATGGGGCACCGACTCGAGCACCGCCGTCGTCACCGCACTGGCCATGATCGGTGAGAACGTGGCGACCTCGCGGGCCAGTAGTGGATCGGTACGACCCGCGACCCAAAGTTCAACTACCGGAATGAATCCCCCGGCGTTATGGGTGTTCCACAGGAGGTCGAGCACGGCCTCGATCGGGTCATTGGACGCCGTGAGTCCGCGGCGGAAATCAGCCACCACCGTGGCCACGGTCCGCGCCGTCATGTGATGCATGGCGGCCCTCATCAGCTCGTGCTTGGAGCCGAAGTGGTGCACCTGCGCGCCGCGGGTGAGCCCCGCCTCCTCGGCGATCCGCGGGGTGGTGGTGCCGGCATAGCCGTACTTCGTCAGGCAGCTGACAGTGGCGTCGAGGATGCGACCCCGGGTCTCGGCACTGCGCTGTTCTTGGGTTCGTCGCGGCGGTGAGACGGTTTTGGGCACGGGCCGAATCCTACCTATCGTAGGTTTCTTCCTCAACTTACATTCCGAACGGTATGCAACAATCCCGCGGCCCGGCGGCCTCGCGGCTAACCCGATCGAGGACCATCGGCCCTTGCCATATATGCGTGTTTGTGCATATATTCCTGGCATGGGAGCCGGACACGACCACAGCCACGGTGACGCGCGGGTGAGCCGGATGCTGATCGCGGCGGGAATCCTCACGGTCTTCTTCGCCATCGAGCTCACCACCGCGCTGTTGATCGGCTCGATCGCGCTGCTGGCCGACGCCGGGCACATGCTGACCGACCTGGTCGCCATGTTCATGGGCCTGACCGCCGTCCTGCTCGCCCGCCACGGGCCGGCCTCGGCGGCGCGCACCTATGGCTGGCATCGGGCCGAGGTGTTCACCGCGGTCGCCAATGCGGTCCTGCTGTTGGGGGTCGCCGGCTTCATCCTCTACGAGGCGTTCGAGCGGCTCGGCAATGCGCCGGAGGTTCCGGGCGTCCCGATGATCGTGGTGGCCGTGGCCGGCCTGATCGCCAATGCGGCCGTCGTGTTGCTACTGCGGTCGCACTCCGAGACCAGCCTGGCCGTCAAGGGCGCCTACATGGAGGTGGTGGCCGACACCGTCGGCAGCATCGGCGTGCTGATCGCCGGCATCGTCACGGTGACCACGCACTGGCCCTATGCCGATGTGGTGGTGGCGGTGTTGGTCGCGCTGTGGGTGCTGCCGCGGGCCATCGGCCTGGCCCGAGCCGCGCTGCGCATCCTCTCGGAGTCCTCCCCGCGTCACATCGACGTCGAGGAGTTGCGTTCCGCGCTGGCCGCGGTCGACGGCGTCACCGAGGTCCACGATCTGCACGTGTGGACCCTGGTACCGGGCAAGGACATGGTCACCGCGCACCTGACCAGCTCCGGGAATTCAGACCGGGTGCTCGACGACGCGCGCGCGGTGCTGGCCGCCCGCGGTCTGGACCACGCGACCGTCCAGGTCGAACCGCCCGGCTGTGCGGACGACTGCCCGGGTCAGACCGACTGGTGAGCGGTCAGCTCAGGCCGAGCTCGACCCGCGCCGCCGGATCACAGTCGTCGAGCAGATCCAGACACCGCGCGAATTCGTCGGTCTCGCCGATGGTGTCGGCGGCTCGCGCCAGGGCGGCGACGCAGCGCAGGAAACCCCGGTTGGGTTCGTGGCGGTACGGGACCGGGCCGAACCCCTTCCAGCCGTTGCGACGCAGCTGATCGAGGCCCCGGTGGTAGCCGGTGCGGGCGTAGGCGTAGGCGGTGATCGCCTTGTCCTCGGCCAGCGCCTCCTCGGCCAGCGCCGCCCACGCCACCGATGACGCCGGGTGGGCGGCAGCCACGATGGCCGGATTCTCGCCGGCATCCAGTTCGGCTTCAGCCTCGCTGTCGCCGGGTAGCAGCACGGGTTCCGGTCCGAGGAGGTCACCAAACGAGGTCATGTGCCCATTGTGCCGGTGCCGCCGGATACCGGTGTGGCCACCCGCGCCCAACCCTGCAGCGCGACTCCTCCCCGCGGCGTCCCGCCGCGCATCGTCGGTCACGC
>ERZ724512.93-NODE-93-length-33356-cov-7.893907_pt1 | contig 33356 bp, 29 predicted proteins | sample MGYA00376045_ERZ724512 | MGnify/ENA primary metagenome ERZ724512 (study PRJEB28724, sample SAMN07190883) | activated sludge metagenome | isolation source: activated sludge of sewage treatment plant in Hong Hong | place: Hong Kong | collected 2016-03-17 ... | reverse complement strand
TGTTCAGCGGCCACTGCGAAAGTCACTCGAACAACGTCGCAGCCAGGGCTGAACAGATCGTTAGAGGGCCCCGGACAGATCGTTAGAAGGCTCCGGCGCGCTCCACGACATTGGCGAGCACCCGCACCCCGACCCCGAGCGCGCGCTCGTCGAGGTCGAAGTTCGGCTGATGCAGGTCCAACTGCGGGCCGCGCCCGCTCCACACCCCCAACCGGGCCATCGCGCCGGGCACCTCTTCCAGATACCAGGAGAAGTCCTCGCCGCCACCGGACTGCCGGGTCTCGGCCAGCGCATCGGGGCTGACGGCCTCGATCGCGTGGGTGAAGATGCGGGTCGACACCTCCTCGTTGACCACTGGGGGAACGCCGCGGCGGTACTGCAGCGAATGGTCGATGCCCAGCGGCGCCAGCAAACCCGAAACCGTCTCGCGGACAATGGTTTCCAGACTCAGCCAGGTTTCCCGGTCCGCCGTCCGGATGGTGCCCGACAGCGTGCCGCTCTGCGGGATCGCATTGGCAGCCACCCCGGCGTTGACCGCCCCCCACACCATCACCGTGGAGGTGCGCGGGTCGACCCGCCGGGACAGCACGCCGGGCAGTCCCATGATCAGCGTGCCCAGCCCGTACACCAGGTCCGTGGTCAGATGCGGGCGCGAGGTGTGCCCGCCCGGCGAATGCAGCGTGATCTCCACCCAGTCGGCCGCCGACGTGATGGGGCCGGGCGTGATGGCCACCCGCCCGACATCAAGGCGCGGATCGCAGTGCAGCGCGAAGATCCGCGACACCCCGGTCAGCGCCCCGGCGGCGATCGCGTCGATCGCACCACCGGGCATCAACTCCTCGGCGGCCTGGAAGATGAACCGGACCGCCACCGGCAGCTCCGGCATCGACGTCAGCGCCAGCGCGGTGCCCAGCAGGATCGCGGTGTGCGCGTCATGACCGCATGAATGCGCCGCCCCGGGCACCGTCGAGCTGTACGGCGCACCGGTGCGCTCCGTCATCGGCAGCGCGTCCATATCGGCGCGCAGCGCGATCCGCTCATGATGCTCCGGACCGATGTCGCACACCAATCCCGTTCCGCCGGGCATGATTTCGGGTTTCAGCCCGGCGTCGGTCAGCTTCTCGGCGACGAACGTCGTGGTGGCGTACTCCTGGCGACCCAGCTCCGGATGCCGGTGGATGTGCCGGCGCCAGGCCACCAGCTCGTCGTAGTTGGACGCCAGCCAGGACTCGACGGTGTCGGACACGTCGGGCATGTCGAAGGGAGTGGTCACGAGGCGGCCCGCCGCTCGGCCAGCTCGAGAACCCGGGATCGCTGCTGCGGCGCCTGCGCCAGCGCGACCACCGTGCGGGCCAGCAGCACCGCGCCGTCGATCACCGCGGCGTCGCCCCCGGCGCTGACCGCTGCGGCCGCGAAGTCCGGCTGGTGCACCGAGACGCCCTCGACGCCGACACTCACGATCGGGTGGATACCGGGCATCACCTGGGTGACGTTGCCCATGTCGGTGCTGCCCAGCGGCAGCGTCACCTCGACGTCGGGCGGCAGCGGGGTGCGGCCCAGCCGCTGCATCTCGGCCCGGAACGCATCGGCCAGCCAGGCGTCCGGCGCGAGCGCCTCGTAGCTGGGTTCGGTCTCGCTGACCTCGTAGTCGCAGCCGGTGGCCAGCGCGCCGGCCAGGAAACAGTCCCCCACCCGGTCCTCGAGCTCGCGCAGCGCGGCCGCGTCGGCCGCCCGCATGGTGTACCGCATCGCGGCCCGGGCCGGGATGACGTTCGGCGCGGCGCCGCCGTCGGTGACGATGCCGTGCATCATCTGGCCCGGCGCCAGCTGTTGGCGCAGCAGCCCGAGCGCCACCTGCGCGACGGTCACCGCGTCGCCGGCATTGACACCCAGGTACGGCGCGACCGCGGCGTGCGCCTCGCGGCCGTGATAGCGCACCGCGACCTCCGAGAGCGCCAGCGACCGGGCCGCGGCGATGTCGAGCGGGCCGGGATGCATCATCACGGTGGCGGCCAGGTCGTCGAACGCTCCGGCCCTCAGCAGCAACACCTTCCCGCCACCGGACTCCTCGGCCGGGGTGCCCAGCAGCACGACGGTCAGGCCGAGTTCGTCGGCGACCTCGGCCAGCGCCAGCGCCGCACCCACCGCCGCGGACGCGATGATGTTGTGCCCGCAGGCATGCCCGATCTCGGGCAGCGCGTCGTATTCCGCGCACACGCCGACCCGCAGCGGGCCGCTGCCGTACGACGCCCGGAACGCAGTCGGCAATCCGCCGGGCCCGTCGAGGATCTCGAAGCCCCGCTCGGCGACCAGCGCGCGGGTCTTGGCGGCGCTGCGGAACTCCTGGAATGCCAGCTCCGGTTCGGCGTGGATGGAATGCGAGAGCGCCACCAGATCACCGCGACGGGCCAGCACGGCGTCCTGGACGCTGTCTGATGCGGTGACGGTCGGCATCCCAGCAGTATCGCACCGCGGGTGATTACGCTGCCCTGGTGACCGACGCATCCGCCGCCGCGACGGCGATCGCCGAGCGCACCGGCGTGCCCCGTCACGACGTGGCGGTCGTGCTGGGGTCGGGCTGGGCGCCGGCCGTCGAGGCGCTCGGCACCCCGGCGGCGGTGCTGCCGATGGCGCAGTTGCCCGGTTTCTGCACGCCGACGGCGGCCGGACACCGGGGTCAGATCCTGTCGATCCCGGTCGGCGGACACCGCGTTTTGGTGCTGCTGGGCCGTATCCACGCCTACGAGGGCAACGGGTTGGCCGCCGTCGTGCACCCGGTCCGCACGGCGTGTGCCGCCGGGGTGCACACCGTGATCCTGACCAACGCCGCCGGCGGGCTGCGCCCCGAATACCGGGTCGGTGAGCCGGTGCTGATCAGCGACCACCTCAACCTGACCGCGCGCTCCCCGTTGGTCGGGCCGCGGTTCGTGGATCTGGTCGACGCCTACTCCCCCGCGCTGCGGGCGCTGGCCCGCGAGGTCGACCCCACCCTGGCCGAGGGCGTCTACGCCGGGCTGCCCGGCCCGCACTACGAAACGCCCGCCGAGATCCGGATGCTGCGCACCCTGGGCGCCGACCTGGTGGGCATGTCGACGGTGCACGAGACGATCGCCGCTCGCGCCGAGGGCGCCGCCGTGCTGGGGCTGTCGCTGGTGACGAACCTCGCCGCCGGGATGACCGGCGAGCCGCTGTCGCACGACGAGGTGCTCGAAGCCGGCCGGGCGTCGGCCGCCAAGATGGGCACCCTGCTGGCCGCCGTGATCGCCCGGCTGTGAAGTTCGGCACCGCCGGGCTGCGCGGCCCGATGCGCGACGGGCCCGACGCCATGAACACGGCCACAGTCAGCCGGGCAACCTGGGCGGTGGCCGCGGTGCTGCGGGCCCGCGGTCTGGCCGGCGCAACCGTGGTGGCCGGCCGCGACGCCCGCTACCACTCCGACGAGTTCGCCCGAGCCACTGCGGAAACCTTTGCTGCCGAAGGCTTTTCGGTGGTGTTGCTGCCGCGGCCGCTACCGACGCCGGTGCTGGCGTTCGCGGTGCGCCGCCTGGACGCGGCCGCCGGGGTGCAGATCACGGCATCACACAACCCGGCCGGCGACAACGGATACAAGGTGTACTTCGCCGGCGGCATCCAGATCGTCGAACCCACCGACCGGGACATCGAGGACGCGATGCGCCGGGCACCCGACCGCATCTCCCGTGCGCCCGTCACCCCAACCGGCGAGCGATTAATAGACGAATACGTCACCCGGGCGGCGAGCCTGCGCCGCGGGCCGGGCGGGCTGCGAATCGCCCTGACCCCGCTGCACGGCGTCGGCGGCGACACGGCAGTAGAAGTGTTGCAGCGGGCGGGATTCGGCGATCTGCACACCGTCGCCGCGCAGTTCGACCCCGACCCCGACTTTCCCACCGTCGCCTTCCCGAACCCGGAGGAGCCCGGCGCCACCGACGCCCTGCTGGCCCTGGCCGCCGAGGTCGGCGCCGATCTGGCGATCGCGCTGGATCCCGACGCCGACCGCTGTGCCGTCGGCATCCCCGACACAAACGGCTGGCGAATGCTCACCGGCAACGAAACCGGTTGGCTGCTGGGCGATTTCCTGCTGTCCCGGCTCACAGCCGACGAAGCGAAAAAGGCCATCGTGGCATCCTCGATCGTGTCGTCACAACTGCTGGCCGACATCGCGGCGCTGCACGGTGCCCGCCACGTCGAGACGCTGACCGGGTTCAAGTGGCTCGCCCGCGCGGACGACGGACTGCCGGGCCACAGGCTGCGCTACGCCTACGAGGAGGCGATCGGGCATTGCGTGGACCCCGACGCGGTCCGCGACAAGGATGGCATCAGCACGGCCGTCGTCGTCGCCGATCTCACCGCAACCCTTGCGGCCCAGGGTGATTCGGTACCCGACAAGCTGGACGCCCTGGCGCGCCGGCACGGAGTGCACCTCACGTCCGCGGTCAGCGCCCGCGTCGACGCCGCCGCCGTCATGGCACGGCTGCGCGCCACCCCGCCGCACAAGATCGCCGGCGTCGAGGTCGGCGTGCTGGATCTGGCCGGCCGCACCGACGCCCTCATCTTCACCGGGCCGGGCCTGCGGGTGGCGATCCGGCCGTCCGGCACCGAGCCGAAGGTCAAGGGCTACATCGAAATTCGACGGCGGCCGACCGATGACCTCACCGGCGCCCGCGACGACGCACAACGGCTGATGCACACCGTGGAAACCGCCACCGCCGAACTGCTTCAGCGCGGACCGAACTGACGGTCCCCGGCGTCACCGAGACCCGGGACGATGTAGGCGATCTCGTTGAGGCCGTCATCGATTGCCGCCGTGAACAGCCGCACGTTCGGCGCGTGCCGCTCCAGCGCCGCGATCCCCTCCGGCGCGGCCACCACGCACACGACCGTGACGTCGACAGCGCCCCGGCAGGCGAGCAGCCCCAGGGTGTAGAGCATCGACCCGCCGGTGGCCAGCATCGGGTCGAGAACCATGACGGGCTGGGCACTCAGGTCGTCCGGCAACGACTCCAGGTACGGCGTGGGTTGGTGGGTCTGCTCGTTACGGGCGACGCCGACGAACCCGACACGGGCGTCCGGCATCAGGGCGTTCGCCTGGTCGACCATGCCGAGCCCGGCCCGTAGCACGGATACCAGCAGCGGCGGCTGGGCCAACCGGTAACCGGTGGTCTGCGCGAGCGGGGTGTGCACGGTGAAGGCTTCCCGCGGCGCATCCCGGGTGGCCTCGTAGACCAGCATCAGCGTGAGGTCCCGCAGCGCCGCGCGGAAGGCCGCGTTGTCGGTGCGTTCGTCGCGCATGGTGGCAAGCCGGGCGGCGGCCAGCGGGTGGTCGACGACACGCACATCCATGCGCGCAGACATTACTCAGCCGATGATCGGGAATCGGCGCTTGGCGGCCAACGCGTCCAGACCGCGTTGCATGACCCGGCGCACATGCTCGTCGACCTCGTCGACGTCGGGGTCGGGACCGAACTCCGCGGCGATGTCGATCGCCGGCAGCAACTCGGTGACCATCTTGGCGGGCAACGGCATGTTGACCGGCAGCAGCACGCTGAGCCCGAACGGGAACCCGACCGTCACCGGCAGCAGCGTCGACCGGAACAGCCGGTGCTCCCAGCCGGTCAGTCCGAGCGCCCCCGCCAGTCTTCGGCCCCGGGTCAGGTAGAACTGGCTCTCCTGACCGCCGATGGTGACCGCCGGGACGATCGGCACCCCCGCGCTGATGGCCGCCTCCACGTACCCGGTGCGGCCATCGAAGTCGATGACGTTGCGGGCCATGGTCGGCCGGTAGACGTCGTAGTCGCCGCCCGGGAAGACCAGCACCAGCGCGCCGGCTCCCAGCGCCTGCGCCGCGTTCTTCTGAGTCGCGCGGATGATGCCGCTGCGGCCCAGCAGGTCGATCACCGGCCCGTGGAACAAGTCGTCGTGGCCCAGGACGTAGACGGGCCGGCCGTAGCCGAACTTCGGGTAGTAGTCGACGAGGAACACCTGCGCGTCGACGGTCAGCAGACCACCGGAGTGGTTGGCGACAATCAACGCCGAGCCCTGCGGCGGCAAGTGCTCCAGACCGCGCACCTCCGACCGGAAGTACAGCTTGTAGATCGGGCGGGTCAGCGCCACCAGCCATTTGGTGAAGCCGACGTCCCACTTGTCGATATCCATCGGCTCGACGTCGGTCTTGGGCACCGGCCTCCTTTCGGACCGTCGGGCGACGGAAACGATCAGGGTATGCCCGGGCTCGGCGCCCGCGTGGTGTATTCACCGCATGCCCTGAAACCCGCCGCAGGTACGCTGGTTATCCTGTGCCGCATGGCCTCTGACCTGGTTCCGATCTGCCTGTCCGTGACCGCCGGGGATCTGTACACCCTGTGGGCGCCGCGCTGGCGCGAGGGCGGTGACGAGTGGGAGGCGTTCCTCGGCGAGGGCGACGACCTGTACGGCTTCGCCAGTGCCGCGGACCTGGCCGCCTTCGTCCGCGGCGGCGCGCCCAACGACCTGACCGACCATCCGGCCTGGCAGAAGCTGACCGAGGCCACCGCGCACCGGTTGGATCCCGACGACGACCACCGCTTCGATTTGGTCGGCGTGGAGGAACTGCTGGCCGGCAAGCCCGAGCCCGAGGCGGTGCAGAAGGTCGCCAACGCGCTGGCCATCGTGTCGTCCATCGGCACGGTCTGCGAGCTGCCGTCGGTCACCAAGTTCTTCAACGGCAATCCGACGCTGTCGACGGTCAACGGCGGCTCCGGCGAGTTCGCCGGCAAGGCCGGTGGCAAGCGCTGGAGCGCCATCGCGGCGATCGTCGGGCGCAGCTGGGACGGGGTGCTGGCGGCGGTCGAGGAGGTGCTGGTGACCCCGGACGTGGATGCCGCGCTGTCGGCGCGCGCCGCCGCGGAACTGGAGGAGCCCGCGCCGGAGGAGCCCGAGGAGTTGGCCGCGGCGCTGCTCGACGAGGACCCGGACGTCAGCGTCAACGACGCCTCGCTGGACTACGACCACGACGGCCTGCCGGGCGTCACCGTCTCCTCGAGCACGGGCACCGGCGCGCTCGGCGGCGACGTCGACTTCTGGGAGAAGGTGGGCATCGACCCGATCCGGATGATGACCGATTCCGGCGGCTTCTACACCCTGCGCTGCTACTTCAACGACCGGCCGATCTTCCTGGGCCGCAACGGGCGCATCAGCGTGTTCCCGTCCGAGCGCACGCTGGCCCGCTACCTGGCCGACGAGCACGACCACGACCTGGCGGACCTGAGCACCTACGAGGACATCCGGACCGCGGCCACCGACGGCTCGCTGAACGTCCGCGTCAGCGAGGACAACACCTACGTGCTGACCGGCCTGGGCGACGACATCGCCGACGGGCCCGACGCCGTCGACCACGATCAGCTCGAGCTGGCGGTGGAGTTGCTGCGCGACGCCGCCGACTACGCCGAGGACGACACAGTGGACCGGGCGCTGGCCGGCGACCGGCCGCTCGGCGCGCTCGTCGGCTACGTGCTCGACGGCACGGGCGCCCGCCCGGCCGGACCGTACGCCGACGCCTCCGCCGACTTCGAGAAGCTGGAGCGTTTCCTGGAGTCACGGCTGCGCCGCGAGGCGTGATCAGTCCGGGACGGTTGTGGTGAAGAGCTTCTCGACGCACTCCTCCTCGACGCGCTCCATCATCCCGAAGAGCCTCATGCGGCAAAGGCCGCCTTTGCCGGCATGAGGCCGAGTTGGCTCACACCCTGATCACTGCCAGGGCGGGACAGGCGCTCGCCATCTGGTCCAAATCGCCATCCTGCGTCACGACGGGAAGACCGTGTTCGATGGCGGTTGCCGCAATCAGCGAGTCGGCGAGCTTCACGGTGCGATGTACGCCGGCGGCTCGGCAGTCCGCGACGAGTCGGGCCCAGGTAACCATCACCGCTTCGCTTACCACGATGGGATCCGCCGTGCGGGCCAGCGCCAGGGTGTCGGCACGTCGTGACCGAACCTCCGCGTCGCCCGCATTGAGCACACCGAGTTGCAGCTCACCGATCGTGACCACCGAAATCGCCACACGTTCAGGCAGTTGCCCGACGGCATGACCGCTTTCGCGGGCGATGAAGACCGATGTGTCCAGCAGGCCCGCGGTCACAGGTCGTCGATCGTCTGACCGGCAAGGTCTTCGAGTTCATCGGTCAGGCCCGCGTCGGCCGCACGCTCGGCGAGTTCGTGTCGAAGATGCTCCCCCGAGAGCCAACGAACACGGCGACGGTGCGGGACGATGTCGGCAACCGCCTCGCCGTGGACCGTCAGCGTGACCTGCTCACCGGCCTTGACCGCGTCGATTACCTGACCCGTGCGATTCCGCAGATCCCGAACACCCACCTCCATGTGCGACAGCGTAGCACAAATGGCGGTCAGCCCCGACGGCGCCCATCTGTATGTCACCAACGCCGGTAGTAACACAGTTTCGGTGATAACCCTCGGCCAGACGACCCCGGTCGTCTGACGAGCACCCGCTCCGGTGCTGCGCGTCGGCGGAGCGACGCTGCAGCTTCACCGGAATGACTCGGCCTGAAGACTTGTGATGGCCGCGATGACCTCGAAGTCTGCATCACGGTGAATGATGCTGGCACCGTGGCGAATCGACACAGCGGCAATCAGGCAGTCATTGATGCTTCGGATCGTCTGACCAGCGCGCCGGGCCGCCCGGTAGATCGCTGCGGCACTGCGGAAGTCGACTGCATCATCCATTTTCAGTGATGGCAGCCCATTCACCAGCCGCTCGAGCTTCGCGTGTCTGTCGTCGTCGACTGCGCCCGACAAAATCTCCATCGCGACGGGCTCGCACATGACGACCCGATCCGGTTCGCTTGACAGCAGTCGGCGCACCTCGATCGCGGCGGCCGACCCGGTGGCGCGAAGGTATTCGATCCAGGCCGATGTATCGATCAGGATCATCACAAGTCGCTGGGCCGCTCTCGCCGGATGTCGTCAAGGTCGGCGTCCCAGCCGATGCCTTCCAGACTCAGCAGAAACTCGCGGCTCAGCGGGACTCCAACCAGACGCCGCAGGGCCAGGTCAACGGCCTGCTTCTTGGTGGAAACCCCGTATCTGCGCATCACCTGGGCGACGAGCTCGTCATCGATGTCGATGTTGGTGCGCGACATACACCCATCATACACATTGCATACACAAAATTGGCCCGGAGAACCGTGCCGTCCGATTGTCGGGAGCGCACGGCGACCCGGCATGCTTGCGACGTGCTCGCGCTCAGCCGACTGACCGGCCGTGACGTCCTCGGCCCCGACGGCCGGGCGTTGGGCCGCCTCGTCGATCTGACGGTGCGGCTGGGAACCGCAACCGGCCCGCACCTGGTCGAGCGAATCCTGGTACGGCGCGGCGGCGGCCCGCAGCTGCTGGTCCCGTGGTCCGCTGTCAGGAGCATTCGGCAATTAGACGTCGAATTGACTTGCGAAGCAAGCGATTTCACGATCGACTCGACCGCCGATGCGCTCGACGACGACGAGATCCTGCTGGTGCGTGACGTTCTGGACACCCAGATCATCGACGTCGTCGGCCAGCGGCTGGCCCGGGTCTCCGACGTGGTGCTGGCCCGCACCGATCACCACCTCGAACTCGTCGGCGTCGAGGTCGGCTTCGCCGGGGTGCTGCGCCGGCTCGGCCTGCACCGGCTGGCCACCCGCGCCCGCGAGGACGCCGTGGCGTGGACCGACCTGCACCTCACCTCCGAAAGGGGTCACGCCGTCCAACTGGCGACCCCACGCTCGGCCGTCCACCACCTCGATGCGCGCGGGCTGGCCGCACTCGTCAGTCACCTGGACACCGAGTCGGCCGCCGAGGTGCTGGCCGTCAAGGCGCCCGGTGTCGCCGCCGAGGTGGTCCGCGCCGCCCACCCGAGCGTCGCCGAGCGGGTGTTGCGCGCCCTGCCGGGCTCCCATGCCGCGCGGATCGTGGCCGCGATGCCCGCCGAGCACGCGACCCGGTGGCGCCACCGCCTCGCGCACGTTCCCGCACTGCGCGGACGGCACTTCTCGCGGTGGCACGTGTGGCCTCGCCGGCGGCACGCACGATGAAACGACGGCTCGGTGTCGGCGCGCTGCTGGCCGTGGTCGGCCCCGGCCTGCTCGCCGGGCTGGCCGACGACGATCCGGCCGGCATCACCACCTACTCGGTGCTCGGCACGAACCACGGCTATCAGCTGCTGTGGGTGCTACTACTGTCCACCATCGCGGTGGTGATCTTCCACGGCCTGGCGGCGCGGATGGGCGTGGTCACCGGGCAGGGCCTCATCGGCCTGGTGCGCCAACGGTACGGCGTGCGGCTCGGTGGTGCCGTGCTGGTCGCCCTGGTAATCGCTAACCTCGGCACGACGGCAGCCGAATTCGCCGGTATTGCAGCGGGTTTCGAGCTGTTCGGCATCACCCGATATCTGAGCGTTCCGGCTGCGGCGGTGATCGTCTCACTACTCGTGCTGCGCGGAAGCTTCCACCGCGTCGAGCATCTGCTCATGTTGCTGGCGACGGTGTACGTCGCGTACATCGGATCCGGCATACTGGCCCACCCCGACTGGGGCGCCGCACTGCACGGCACGTTCGTCCCGACCATGCCGCCCGGCACCGGGGCGATCGCCATCGTCACCGCCACCCTGGGCACCACGCTCGCGCCGTGGGGACTGTCGTTCGTCCAGTCCTATGCGGTGGACAAGAAGCTGCGGACCGAGGACCTGATCTTCGAACGGGTCGACGTCGTCATCGGCGCGGTGCTGGCCGGGCTCATCGGGTTCTTCGTGGTGGTCGCGTGCGCCGCGACGTTGCACCGCGACGGCCGGTCCATCAACGACGCCGCCGACGCCGCCCGCGCGCTGGAACCGCTTGCCGGCGCGGCCGCCTCGCAGTTGTTCGCCGTGGGGTTGATCGGTTCGGCGTTCCTGGCCGCCGCGGCGCTGCCGCTGACGACGGCGTATTCGGTGTGCGAGTACGCCGGGGTCGAGGCTGCGGTCGACGACCCGTTCCGCGACGCCCGGGCGTTCTACCTGACGTTCGGGATCGTCACGGCGCTCGGCGCGCTGCCCGTGCTCGTCCCGAACGCGCCGCTGGTGACGATCCTGGTGGCCACCCAGGTGCTCAACGCCGTGCTGCTGGTGCCGCTGCTGGTGGCGATGATCGGGATCGGCCGCGACCGAGAACTGATGGGCCGCTTCGCCATTGGTCGGTCCGGACTGGTCACCTACGGCCTCACCACCGCCGCGGTCATCGCCTGCGTGGCCGCGCTGGCGCTCATCCCGTTTTTGTGATTTCGGTGCGTTTTCCGTTGCTGAGCGAACGAAAATGCACCGAAATCACCCGACCTCAGCGCCCTCGGCCGGAGGTCCCGATATCGTCACTCCCATGCTCAGTTTCCTCGCCGATCAAGCTCCACCTCCGGAGCCTGCGCATACCTCAGTGGGACTCTATGTCGCCATCGCCGTGGCGGCCCTTCTGGTCGTCGCCGCGGCGATCGCGCTCATTACCTTGCTGGTCCGCCGCTCGCGGGGCTCCGAGCCACCGTCCGGCCCGCCCGTCAGCTGAGGAGCAGGCCAACGAGCACAGACGAGGCGTTCGCCCCCAGGCTCAGCAGTCCGAGCACGACGACGTCGCGTCGAAGGGCGACGGCCAGCAGCGCCGCCTCGGCCAAGACGACCACGACCTCTGCGAGCGCTATCTGGAGCAATGTCGGGGCGGGCGCGAGCACCCACCACAACAGCGGATGGGTCAACGCATTGACCGCGACGCCCAGGCCCAGCGCCAGCCACCATCGGACCCGGACGAGGGCGACCAAACCGGCCAAGTACCAGGGCAGCTCGACCGCAAGGGTCAACCCGAACGCGGCCAACTGGGTCACCCCATGACTGTACGGGTGATCTGGGTCTTCGTTCTCGGCGCCGCGGCCGCGCTCGCCATCGCGGCGCGCGCCCCGCTCGCCACGACCGTGCTCGGGTTGATGGCGTTCGGCGTCCTGCACAACGTCCTCGAATTGCGCTACGTCACAGGACGATTCGCGCCGGTGCTGTCCGGCCGGCTGCTCGCGGTGCTGCTGGGGTTGATCACCGCGATCGTGCTGTGCCGGCTGGCATCGATCGTTGTGGGCCAGCCGGCCCGGTTGGCGGAGATCGTCATCGGCTACGCGGTGCTCGCCGCCGCCTGCGTCTTCGCGGCGCGCGGGCCACTGCTGGTGATCGCCCTGACTGTTCTGGTCGCGGCCGCGGCCGCCTCGCTGACGTGGCCGGCTTACCACTTCGTGGTCCTGGCCCACCTGCACAACGTGGTGCCGCTGTTCTTCCTGTGGGAGTGGGCCCGACGACTGCCGACCGCGACCGCGCGGCGCTGGTTTCGGGCCGTGCAGGTCGGCTGGGTGCTCGTGATCCCCGCCCTGCTGCTCACCGGTGCCTTCGACCGGTACTTCGGCGGGGTGAGCTCGTCGGTGGCCGGGTTCGCCGGCAACCCACGGCCGATCGTTGCGGCCAGCGCGCCACCGCCGGCCGTGGTCACCGACGTCGGTGTGCGGCTACTCGTGGTGTTCGCCTTCCTGCAGACGATGCATTACCTCGTCTGGGTGGCGTTCCTGCCGCGATACGCCCCCGACGCCGCGCGCGCCTTCGAGGCCCGGGTGCCGTGGGTCACCGGACCGCGGGCCTGGTCGCTGGGCATCGTCCTCGGCGCCGTACTGGCCCTGCTGTTCGCGATCGACTACGCCTCGGGCAAAGCCATGTACAGCGCCTTCGCCAGCTACCACGCCTACCTGGAATATCCGGTCCTGCTGGCGGTCCTGCTCGGCATCCGAGGTGCGCCCGTGTCACGATTCGTCACCCCGGAAGGCGACGCTCCGAGAGCGGCGTTGCGGGTCGGCTGAAGGGCACCAGCGCCAGAGCGGCCACGCAGCGGTGTATGTTGTGGTGTATGAAGCGCACCAACATCTACCTGGACGAGGAGCAGACGGCAAGCCTCGACAGGTTGGCGCGCCAGGAAGGCGTTTCACGGGCCGAGCTCATCCGCCATCTGCTCGGCAAAGCACTCGACAGCAGCGACGACAGTCTCACGGCAGACCTGCAAGCAATCACCGATTCGTTCGGTGCGCTCCGCGATGTCGATATGCCCGTTCGCCATCCGGGGAGTCGCGAACAGCACCTTGCCCGAACTTGGCGCCGCACAACGTGATACTGGTCGACTCCGACGTCCTCATCGCGCACCTACGGGGAGTCGCCGTCGCCCGCGACTGGCTGTTGAGCAGGCGGAAAGACGGACCGCTGGCGATCAGCGTGGTTTCCACCACGGAACTCATCGGCGGTATGCGGTCCGCCGAGCGACGCGAAGTTTGGCGGCTGCTCGCATCGTTTCGCGTAGAACCGGTCACCGAGATTATCGCCCGCCGCGCCGGCGACATGATGCGCAGATACCGACGCAGCCACAACGCAATCGGACTCGGCGACTACCTGATCGCCGCAACCGCCGACGTCAAGGGACTGCAGCTGGCAACGCTTAACGTGCGGCATTTCCCGATGCTTGAGCACCTGCAGGCACCGTTCGCGGTCACGCCGGAGTAATGCCGCGCCTCACCCGATGAGGACGGCGTAGCGCGGCTTGATGATGTCGTCGATGATCGCCAACCGCTCGTCGAAGTGGATGAACGCCGACTTCATCGCGTTGATGGTGAACCGCTCCAGATCGCTCCAGCCGTAGCCGAACGCCTCGACCAGCCGGGACATCTCCTGGGTCATCGTCGTGTCACTCATCAGCCGGTTGTCGGTGTTGACGGTCACCCGGAACCGTAGCCGCGCCAGCAGGTCGAACGGATGCTCGGCGATGGACCGCGCGGCACCGGTCTGCACATTCGACGACGGGCACATCTCCAGTGGAATCCGCTTGTCCCGCACGATGTTTGCCACCCGGCCCAACCGGTAACTGCCATCGGGCTGTTCGACGATGTCGTCGACGAGGCGCACGCCGTGGCCCAGCCGGTCGGCCCCGCAGAAGGCCAGCGCCTCGTGGATGGACGGCAACCCGAACGCCTCCCCGGCATGAATCGTGAAGCGCGCGTTGTTGTTTCGCATGTACTCGAATGCGTCGAGGTGCCGGGTCGGCGGATTCCCGGCCTCGGCTCCGGCGATGTCGAAGCCGACCACGCCCTTGTCGCGGAACCGGATCGCCAGCTCGGCGATGTCACGGGAGCGTGCGGCGTGGCGCATCGCGGTCACCAGACAGCGCACCACGATCGGTCGGCCGTCGGCGGCGGCCGCCTTCTCGCCGTCGGCGAAACCCGCCAGCACCGCGTCGACCACCTCGTCGAGGGACATGCCCCGGGCGATGTGCAGTTCGGGCGCGAACCGGATCTCGGCGTAGACGACGTGGTCGGCCGCCAGGTCCTCGACGCATTCTAACGCCACCCGGTGCAACGACTCCGGGGTCTGCATGACGGCCACGGTGTGCGCGAACGGCTCGAGGTAGCGCACCAAGGACCCGCTGTGCGCGGCCGTCTTGAAGAAGTGCGCCAGGCCGTCGACGTCGGTGGCGGGCAGCTCGTCGTACCCGGCCTGCGCGGCGATGTCGAGCACGGTGGCCGGCCGCAGCCCGCCGTCGAGGTGATCGTGCAGCAGCACCTTGGGCGCCTGTTTGATCACGTCGGTTCCCAGCGGCGAACTCATCTGTCCATTTTGCTCGGGGGCGGCGGATCGTGCCGGTCATCGAATCTATTCAGCGGTCTGTGCGAGTTCTACTCGAACAATGTCGCAGCCACCGCTGAACAGATCACTGCGGCGTCAGCCGATCCGATCCAGGATCAACGGTCGCCGCGTCGGAGGCTCCCCGACGGAGAAGGCGCCGTCGAGTTCGGCCAGCGCCGGGGCCAGCCGCTCCGGGGTGTCGGTGTAGAGCGTGAACAACGCCTCACCGGCGGCGACGGGCTCGCCTGGCTTGCGGTGGATGCGCAGACCGGCGCCGGGTTGGACGCGGTCACCGGGTGCGGCCCGGCCGGCCCCCAGCCGCCAGACCGCCAGGCCCACCGCGTATGCGTCGATATCTCCCATCGTGCCGCCGCTGGTGGCCGTGACGGTTTCGGTGTGGGCGCCGACCGGCAAGGCTGCGGCGGGATCGCCGCCTTGTGCCCGCACCAGCGCGCGGAACCGGTCCATCCCCGAGCCGTCCCGCAGGGTGTCGGCGGGGTCGACGGCGTCGACGCCGGCCAGCGCGAGCATCTCGCGCGCCAGCGTCACGGTCAGCTCGACGACGTCGTCGGGACCGCCGCCGCCCAGCACCTCCAGCGACTCCTCCACCTCGATCGCGTTGCCGACGGTGCGGCCCAGCGGGCACGCCATGTCGGTCAGCACCGCCCGGGTCGGCACGCCGTGCGCGGTGCCCAGATCGACCATGGTGCGAGCGAGATCGAGCGACTCGGCCGGATCCTTCAGAAACGCGCCGGAGCCGACCTTGACGTCGAGCACCAGCGCCCGCGCGCCCTCGGCGAGCTTCTTGCTCATGATCGAACTGGCGATCAACGCAAGGGATTCGGTGGTGGCGGTGACGTCGCGCAGCGCGTAGATCTTGCGGTCGGCGGGCGCCAGATCGCCGGCGGCGAAGATCGCTGCGCCGACGTCGACGAGTTGGGCCCGGATCTGGGCGATCCCGATCTCGGCGGTGAAACCCGGGATCGCCTCCAGTTTGTCCAGCGTGCCGCCGGTGTGGCCAAGTCCGCGGCCGGCCGCCTGCGGCACCGCGGCCCCACAGGCGGCGACGACGGGCACCAGCGGGATGGTGATCTTGTCGCCGACGCCGCCGGTGGAATGCTTGTCCACCAGCGGCAGGCCCAGATCACTGAAGTCGAACCGTTTCCCGGACTCGATCATCGCCGCGGTCCACCGGGCGATCTCGGCGCCGTCCATGCCGCGCAGGAAGATCGCCATCAGCAGGGCGGCCATCTGTTCGTCGCCGACCTCGCCGCGGGTGTAGGCGTCGATCACCCAGTCGATCTGGGCGTCGGTCAACCGGTGCCCGTCGCGCTTGGTGCGGATGACGGTCGGCATATCGGGATTTCGGTGCATTTCCCGTTGCTCACCGACGGTCAGCGCACCGAAATCGCTGCCCGTCACCGGATCACCCGGTCGAGGTCCTCCGGCCCGAACGCGTCGGGCAGCAACTCCGCCAGTGTCTTCGGCCCGGCGGGATGGTCGATCAGCAGGGCCGGACCACCGTGTTCGAGCAGCACCTGCCGGCACCGGCCACACGGCATCAGCAGGTTGCCCTCGCCGTCCACGCACACCAGCGCCACCAGCCGTCCGCCACCACCGGAGACCAGGGCACACACCAGCGTGCACTCGGCGCACAGACCCAGGCCGTACGAGACGTTCTCCACATTGCAGCCGGCCACGATCCGGTTGTCGTCGACCAGTGCGGCCGCGCCGACCGGGAACCCCGAGTACGGCGCGTATGCGTTGGCCCGCACCTCGATTGCTTTGTCCCGCAATGCGTTCCAGTCGATATCTGCGCCCATCCACCAAACCCCTGTCCGTCTGCTACCGCTACCCTAGTTCGTTCGGGCCCGCCAATGGGTTTAGAGTCCGCTGGTGACAACAGCGAAGCGGCGCCCCATCCGCCGGGGCGACCCGGGCGTGTGGGCGTGGGTGCTGCACCGCATCACCGGCGCCGCCATCTTCTTCTTCCTCTTCGTGCACGTGCTCGACACCGCGCTGGTCCGGGTCAGCCCACAGGCCTACAACGAGGTCGTCGAGCTCTACAAGAACCCGATCGTCGGCCTTTTCGAGATCGGGCTGGTGGCCGCGGTGCTGTTCCACGCGCTCAACGGAATCCGGGTCATTCTGGTGGACTTCTGGACCGAGGGTGCGCGACACCAGAAGGCGATGCTCGCCGTCGTGGCTGCACTGTGGTTGCTACTGATCGTGCCGGCGCTCGTGGTGCTGGCCGTCCACATGGCGGGTCGGTTCGGATGAGCGCTGTGGACGATCCGCGCGCTCCCCGGCTGGCCGGCTTCGAGAAGTACGCCTGGCTGTTCACCCGGTTGTCCGGCATCGTGCTGGTGTTCCTGGCGCTGGGCCATCTGTTCGTCGTGCTGATCGCCGACGACGGGGTGTACCGCATCGACTTCAACTTCGTCGCGCAGCGCTGGTCCTCCCCGCTCTGGCGGACCTGGGACCTGCTGCTGCTCTGGCTGGCCCTACTGCACGGCGGCAACGGGATGCGCACGATCATCGCCGACTACAGCCGAAAGGACTCCACCCGCTTCTGGCTCACCGGCGTGCTGGCGGTGTCGATCGTGCTCACCCTCGTGCTCGGCACCTACGTACTGGTGACCTTCGACCCGAACATTTCCTGACTACCCGACACCTAGAGGCGTGTGGGCCTTTCCCTAGCTGCCGAGCGCGGCCGCACACCAGCGCGCCGATTTTGATTTCGACACGATCACGGTCCGGTTCCACCAGCACATCAGTGTGATATCGACCCCCAATTTCACAGCAGCACAAGGTGAAATGGTCCCGGTGTCCCCATTGACCGCCACGGCGGAGGTCGACCCGAACGCGCTCGACGCACCAGCCGTGCCCATCGGCGGCCATTGTGCACCCGAATTCGCCGGTGTCCGAACGCAGTTCGAGCGCAACTTCGCGATCAGGGGCGACGTGGGCGCCGCGGTGGCGGCCTGGGTCGACGGCCAGCTGGTGGTCAACCTGTGGGGCGGCTGGCGCGATGCCGCGCGGCGACGCCGCTGGCGACAGGACACCCTGGCCAGCGTGTTCTCCGGCTCCAAGGGCCTGGCCAGTACCTGCCTGCATCTGCTGGCCGAACGCGGCGTCATCGACCTGAACCGGCCGGTGGCCACGTATTGGCCCGAGTTCGCGCAGGCCGGCAAGGCCGACATCACCCTGGCCACCGTGCTGGCCCACCGGTCGGGGGTGATCGGTCCACGTCAGCGGATGGCGCCCGACGAGGCGCTCGACTGGGACCTGGTCTGCGCCCGACTGGCCGCCGCCGAACCGTGGTGGGAGCCCGGCACCGCGCAGGGTTACCACATGGTGACGTTCGGCTTCATCCTCGGCGAGGTCATCAGGCGCGTGACCGGTCTGACGTTGGGTCAGACACTGCGCGCCGAGATCGCCGACCCGCTCTGGGCCGACGTCCACATCGGCCTGACCGAGGCCGACCACGGCCGGTGTGCGGAGATGATCAACAAGCCGCATATCCGCGACGTCCTGGCGGCCGGCGGCGCGCCCGAGCACCCCACCTCGCTTGCCGAACACCCAACGGCGGGGCTGGCGGTGGCGATGGGTTTCATCCCGGACGACGAGGTCGGCTCGAACAACATCGGGCGCTGGCGTTCGGCGGAGTTTCCGGGAACCAATGCCCACGTCTCGGCCCTGGGCATGGCCACCTTCTACAACGCGATGGCGCAGGAGAAACTGCTCAGCCGCGAACTGATGGAGCTGTGCCGCCGGTCGCAGGGCGGCTTCGATACCGATGTCGTGCTGGGTCCCCGGGTGGCCGACCACGGTTGGGGGCTGGGCTACATGTTGAACCAGTGCCGCGTCGCGGGCCCCAATCCGCGGATCTTCGGGCACGGCGGGTCCGGCGGCTCCTACGCGTTCGTCGATCTGGAAAATCGCATCGGCTATGCCTACGTGATGAACCACTTCGACGCGACGAAATGCAACGCCGACCCGCGCAGCGTCGCACTCTCGAATGAGATCTACGCGGCGCTGGGCGTTCCCGTATGTCCTTGACACTCCTCGAGTCCGCGCCGGCAGCCATACAGCGGCGTGGCGCCGCGGTACAACTCACGGTGCTGGCCGCGGCCGCCTACGTCTACGCCGTCGCCGAGATGGCCCCGATCGGGGCGATGCCGGCGATCGCCGCCGACCTGCACGTCGCCGAGGCCCACGTCGGAATGCTCACCGCCGCTTACGCATTCGTCAGCGTGATCGCGACGGTGCCGCTGGTGCGGGCCACCGCGCACTGGCCGCGACGACGGGTCTTCCTGTTGACCATGACGTGTCTCGCTGTCTCGCAAGCACTTTCGGCACTGTCCCCCGGCTTGGTGCTGCTGGCGACCAGCCGGGTGCTGTGCGCGGCCACGCACGGGCTGATGTGGTCGGTCGTCGTGCCGATCGGCGCGCGGTTGCTGCCCGCCAACCACACCGGGCGGGCCGCCACCGCTGTCTACGTCGGGACGTCGGCGGCGCTGGTGATCGGCAATCCGATGACTACCTGGCTGAGCCAGAACTGGGGCTGGCGCCCCGCGGTCGGTGCCGTGGCCGTCGCCGCCGCAGCCGTCGCACTGCTGGCCCGGCTGGTGCTGCCGCCGATGGCCCACCCGGCCGAGGTCCCGGACGCCCGGCCGCGGCCATACCGCAACGGCCGGCTGATCGTGCTGTGCGTCCTGACCCTGATCGGTGTCACGGCGCACTTCGCCTCCTACACGTTCATCGTCCCGATCGTCCGCGACGTCGTCGGCCTCGGCGGGCCGGACGTGAGCTGGCTGCTCGGCGCGTACGGAGTCGCGGGCCTGGTGACGATGACCGTCCTGGCACGCTCCGTGGACCGCCGACTGCTCGTGACGGTCGTCGGCACTCTCGGGGTGCTGTGCCTGGTCTTCTGGGCGCTGGGCACACTTGCCGTCAGCGGCACGGAGCGCTGGGCCGTCGCGGTCGGCGTGGCCGCCGTCGTCGGCTGGGGCGCATCGGCGGCCGCGCTGCCGCCGATGCTGCAGTCCGCCGCGATCCACACCTGCCCCGAGCAACCCGAGCGCGCGTCTGCTTTGTATGTGACCGCATTCCAGATCGGCATCCTGCTGGGATCGGTCAACGGCGCCCTCGTCTACGGGCACCTCGGCATCGCGGCCGTCGTCGTCACGTCCGCGGCGCTGTTCGCCGTCACGCTTGCCGGCGTCCTGTGGCGGCGGGACACCTTCGACTGACGCGCTGCCTCACCTCTCCGGACCGTGTTTTCTCCTTGTCCACCTATGCGCGACAACGAGCGACCGGGTGAGACATCCGGCTTGGCCACGCCGGTCGAGAAATGTCACGCAAGACGGGCCGCGGCTTTCCACAACTCGACAAGCGACACCGCCCCGTCGACACCATTCCCACCGTGTCGCTCGTTGTCGCGCATAGCTGGACAACGACGAAATGCACTCCGGAGAGATACAGAAGTGACGGCTGTTACCAACAGGCAGTGGCCCGATCACAAGGCACGATCCGGACCGGCCGCCCGCACCCACCGACCGGTCTCCGCCGAAAACGACAGAACCAGCCCCCTCAAGGCCTCCAATCGAAGGCCAAGACCCCACGAAACTGCGGATTCCATCGTTATTGGCGCGCTATATGTTCGAATTTCGTTGTTACTAAGCGCGACGGCCAATGAAAACGTATTCTGCTTTCCGCTGAGACCACACGCCTCGAGGAGCGCGCATGAGCAAGGGCGAAATCACCATCGTTCCCGAGGGGAACGCCGTGGAAAGCAAGGGCCTCAAGGGCGGTGCCCTCGGCCTGGTGTCGAGCATCGTCGTCGGCATGGCGTCGACGGCGCCGGCCTACAGCCTGGCCGCCACCCTCGGCTTCATCGTCGCCAGCGGCGGGGCACTGCTGTCCGGCGTCAAGGCACCCGCCATCGTGCTGATCTCGTTCATCCCGATGTACCTGATCGCGGTCGCCTACCAGGAACTCAACAAGGCCGAGCCCGACTGCGGCACCACGTTCACCTGGGCGTCGAGGGCGTTCGGCCCCATCGTCGGCTGGCTCGGCGGCTGGGGCATCATCGCCGCCGACGTGATCGTGATGGCGAACCTGGCCCAGATCGCGGGCTCCTATTCGTTCACCTTCGTCGGCGACCTCGGCTGGAAGTCCGCCGCGGATCTGGCCGACAGCACGTTGTGGTCGACCGTCGCCGGGATCATCTGGATCGCGGTGATGACCTACATCTGTTATCGCGGCATCGAGGTTTCGGCCCGGTTGCAGTACGGGTTGCTCGGCATCGAGGTCGTCGTGCTCATCGTGTTGTCGATCGTCGCGCTGTTCAAGGTGTACACCCACAACGCCGAGGAGTACTCGCTCATCCCGTCGCTGTCCTGGTTCTGGCCGGGCGGCCTGGACTTCGGCACCGTCATCGCCCCGGCCGTGCTGATCACGATCTTCATCTACTGGGGCTGGGACACCGCCGTGGCGTGCAACGAGGAGTCCGACGATCCCGGCCGCACCCCCGGCCGGGCGGCGGTCATCTCGACCTTCCTGCTGCTGGCCACCTACGCACTGGTCAGTGTCGCGGCGGTGGCGTTCGCCGGCGTCGGCACCGACGGCATCGGCCTGGGCAACCCCGACAACGCCGAAGACGTGTTCTCCGCGATCGGGCCCGACCTGTTCGGCGACAGCTTCCTGGGCCACATCGGGCTGCTGCTGCTGTCGGCGTCGATCCTGACGTCGGCGTCGGCATCCACCCAGACGACGATCCTGCCGACCGCCCGCACCACGCTGTCGATGGGCGTCTACAAGGCGCTGCCGGACTCGTTCGCCAAGATCCACCGCACCTACCTGACGCCGTCGGTGTCGACCATCGCGATGGGTGTGGTGTCGGCACTGTTCTATGTCCTGTTCACCGTCATCAGCCCCAACCTGCTGACCGCGCTGATCGGGTCGGTTGGTCTGATGATCGCGTTCTACTACGGCCTGACCGGGTTCGCCTGTGTGTGGTTCTACCGAAAGACGTTGACTCGCAACACCCGTGACCTGATGATGCGCGGCATCGTCCCACTGCTCGGCGGCATCATCCTGTTGGTCATCTTCGTCTACGGCCTGCGCCAGTACGCCATGCCGGACTGGCTGACCGACGACGACGGCAACAATGTGACGATCTTCGGCGTCGGCGCGGTCGCCGTCGTCGGCATCGGCGCCCTGGTGCTTGGCCTCGTCCTGATGGTGGTCTGGCGCATGATGGCACCGCCGTTCTTCCAGGGGATCACGCTGCCCAAACGAAATCACGACCTGATCCTCGAGACGGCCGAGGACGAGGCCGCGGCAGTCGCCCGCTTCGGCCTGCCCGACTCCGGCAACATGCCGACGGTGGTCGCTCCCGACCTGTCCAACCTGCCGCCCGGTGAGACCGCCATCAACCCGGAGACCGGTGAGGAGTTCACCAAGGGCTAGCCCCACTCGGATCTGTTCAGTCGTGACTGCGAGATCTACTCGCACGTCGTGTCTCAGGCCGCTGAACAGATTGCGCTGGTTTGCTTGTCCCCCAAGGGGCTTCACACTTTGTCAGGCGCTGCAGAATGCCGCCGCCGACGAAGTACGGCCTATCGCTGACTTGTGCCCCGAACCAACAAGTTTGGTGCATATGAGTGCATGACGAGTACCGCGCGGTTATCGTCAGCGAATCAACAGCCTGTTGCCAACAATCAGGTAGGTAACAGGAGGGGAACACGGGGGGTTCTTGTGGGGTACGCACAATATGTCGGTCGTATCGGTGCACTTGCCGTGGCGTTGGGGGTCACCGGTGCGATAGGCCATACGCCGCAGGCGTGGGCCGAGGAATCCACGGCGACAGGGTCATCGACCACCGGTGGCGGCGAGAACCAACCCGGCACGCCAGACAACCCCAAGCCGAGTCCGGACCCGTCACAAGACGCCGCCGGGCCCGACGCACCCGCGGACACCGGAGCCGGCGGCGGCGCTGAGACCAATGATGGCGACGACGTCGGTGTGGTCGATGCACCTGAGATCGAAGCACCCCCCGGCGAGGAACCGGCCGACGAGGACAGCCCGGATCCGACGCAGGAACCCGAACCGGGCACTCCGGCACCGCCCTCTGCCGAACAGGACCCCGACGAGCAACAGCCGGGCGACGCCAGTACCCCGGAGGTAACCGAGACCGCCGCGGCAGAAGACCCCACCGGTGGCGGTCACGCCAAACCCGAAGGCGCCCCGCCTGTTTCGGGTGCCGAAGCCGCCGGAGCACCCGACAAAGACCAGCAGTTCGTCGCTCAGGCGCTGACGGTGTCCGGGCTCCCGGAGTCGTCGTTGGCCGAGCCGCTGGAAGTGGCGTTGGCGGCTCCGGTGGCCACCAGCCTGGTCACCGCGCGATCGATCGCCGCGGTGAGCGAACCGCCGACGGCGACGCAGGAATCCTCGGTGAGCATCACCGCGGTGACTCCGGCGTCGGTGGACGAATCGCATCCCTGGCGAAGCCTGGTCCTCGGCGTGCTCGGCTTCTTCGGCTTCGACCCGACCCCCGGTGCCAGCAATGACGCTCTGCTGACAGCTCTCTGGGCGGCCTACCGCGGCTATGAACGGCGCTTCGAGAACGAGACCCCCACCGTCAGCGGCGCCACCGTGGTGAGCACCAGCCTGACCGAGGACGGGCACACCGCGGTGCGGTTGGCCATCGGATTCAGCGACGCCGACGGCGACACACTGCATTTCACCACCACCAACGGCCACGCCGGCACCCTGACCGCCAACGCCGACGGCACCTTCACCTACCTGACCACCGGCTCGGGCGAAGACACCGTCACCATCACCGCCAACGACGACGACGGCAGCCACCTGCACGGTCTGCTGGGCTGGCTGTTCAAACCCAACGCCGGACACACCGTCACCGTCACCCTGGCGCTCGACGTCGCCTCTGCGGTCAACAGCGCACCGGTTGCCGTAGATGACACCGCCACCACCAACGAAGACACCCCCATCGTCATCCACGTCCTGGCCAACGACACCGATGCCGAGAACGACCCGCTGTCGGTCGACTCGTTCACCCAGGGCGCCCACGGCGGCCTCACCCTCAACGCCGATGGCACCTTCACCTATGCGCCTGACGAGAACTACTACGGCACAGATGAATTCACCTACACCGCCACCGATGGGCTCAAGACGAGCAGCACGGCCACGGTCACCATCACCGTCGCCCCGGTAAACGACGCGCCAACGTTCGATCCGGCGGCGGCCATCACGACGCTCGCTGCGGCCACCGACGGTCCGGCCAAGATCGTCTTCAGCCCGGACGGCAGCCACGTGTACACAGTGCTCACCGCCCACTACGACGACACCCAGAGCGATTCTTACTCGCTGGCCGTCATCGACGCCACGACCAACGGCTTCACCACGATTCCGCTGTCGGGTTTCATTGACGCCAACAGTCTGACGGTCAGCCGGGACGGCACGCGGGTATTCGCCTACGGCGCATCGTACGACGAAACCTCTACCTACTTCCTGACGGTCTTCGACACCGCCAGCAACACCGTCGGCACCATTCCGTTCCCCGGCTACGTCTACAACCCGTTGCTCGGGATCACTGTCAGCCCGGACGGCAGCCACGTCTACCTCAGCTCTTTGGACAGTACCACCTACCGCTACATGGCCAATGTCTTCGACCCAGCGGCAAAGAGCGTCATCAGCGTCACGCTGCCCGCGCACTTCTATCCGAACACGCCCACTTTCAACGCCGATGGCAGCGAGGTGTACCTACCGGCCGGCGGGGACTACACGACCGGTTACCAACAAACGCTGTCGCAGATCGACAGCGGCACCGGTGCGATCAACACCCTCAACCTGCCCGGCTCTCCGCAGACCCTCACCTTCAGTTCCGACGGAACCCGCGCCTATGCCACCTTCGTCTCGAACTCCAACTGCGACGACGGCAACTGCCGGCTGGCCGTGATCGACACCGCAACCATGACGACCACCTGGATCACCATCCCCGCCATCTCCAGGACGATGGTGATCAGCACCGACAACAGGTACGTGTACGCCACCGCCTCCGACGACACGCTGATGGTGGTCGACACCGCAACCAATGCCGTGACCAACATCCTGTTGGGTGGCAGCGTGTCCGCGGAATACCGACTGGCAGTTGCCCCGGACGGCAAGACCGCCTACGCCGTCACGGGGTCCGGGCAGTTCAGCAACTACCACTGGCAAGACCATTCATTGGAGATCGTCGATCTCACAAACCACACCGTCACGGCGATCCCGTTGGCCGACGACCCAAATCAATTGGCGGTCAGCCCCGACGGCACCTTTGTCTATCTCAATGACAACGACCCGGACACCGGCCACAGCGCGGTGTTGTTGATCGACACCGCCACCAATACCCCTACCTATGTCCCCACCGACGGCCAAGGTTCCTGGCTCACCATCAGCGCCAACAGTCGGCGGCTGGTCGAGGTCCGCTTCGTCGACTCTGGTGAGGGACCGGTATCGACGCTCGTCGAGATCGACACCGCGGCGAAGGTAGCCAACGCCATCCCGTTGCCCGGATCCGTCGGGTCCAATGCACTGAGTCCGGACGGGCACCACCTCTACGCGTGGAGCGGTGACAATGACGACACTTATTCGCTAATCAGGGTTTCGCTCGGGGTCGGGATCACGGTCAGCCGCCCGGACCAGGCCAGTGGCATCGTGACGGGGACGTTGCACGCCACCGACGCCGATGGGGACCACCTCATCTACGCGCTGACCACCGACGCATCCCAGGGAACAGCCACGGTCCACTCCGACGGCACGTTTACCTACGCGCCTACGCCCGAAGCTCGGCACAACGCCGCAGCCGGCGGCGCCACGACCGACACCTTCACCGTCACCGTTGTCGACGGACACGGCGGCTCGGCGTCGACCTCGGTCACCGTCACGGTGGCGCCGGAAGTTGTTGCACCGCCGCAAGTCGGTGCCGACACGGCGGTGACCGATGAGGACACTCCAGTGACCATCGCCGTATTGGCCAACGACACCGGCAGCGGCGCCCTGAGCGTCACCGCAGTATCACAACCGGATCACGGCAGCACATTCCTCAACCCCAACGGCACCGTCACCTACACGCCGGCAACGGATTTCAACGGCGAAGACACCTTCACCTACGCCGTCACAGACGGCACCACCCCGAGCCAGGGCGCCGTGAACGTCACCGTCAACCCGGTCGACGACGCACCGGTGATCCAATCCGTCGTCACGACAGCGCTTTCGACCACCAGCTGGCGAATCACCGTGACCGCCTACGATCCCGATGGTGATCCGCTGGACATCACACTCACCCCGGCAGACGCCGAGCATGTCACCATCACGCCCGAGGTGAACCTGTTGAGCGCCAGGATGTTCAGCCTTGCCGCCTTCGACGCCGGCCCCGAACCGACCACCGCCAACTACATCGCAGAGGTCGACCCGGACTACGCGCGGTCCCATCCCGGCGAGGCGGTGGGCGCCACCGTCGGCGTCACCGACGGGAACAGCCCGACGGTCACCCAGCAGCAACAGGTCGCCACCATCACCAACATGCTCGGGTTCGGTGATCGCAACGGGTTCGGGATCGTCGACATCCCGGCGGCCCCGGACGGCCTCAGCTACACGAAAATTGTTGTCGGAATGGTGAACTCGGTTGCGCTGCTCTCCGATGGGACCGCGGCCCTCTACGGCATAAACGGCGACGGGTTCTTCGAGATCCCCGCACTGCCCGAGAACATCACCTACACCGACGCCGCCTACTCGGACTTCACCCTCTTCCTGCTGCGCTCCGACGGTTCACTCATCACCGCGGGCACCCCGGATCCGTTGTCCAGAATTCCCGCCGCTCCGGACGGGGTCACCTATACCGGCATCGTCAGCACCGTCCAATACACGGCGCTGCTGCGCTCCGACGGAGCCGTGACCGTCGCCAACCTCAACGCCTCAGATGCATCCGGGGCTGAAGTTCTCACCGCAGGCGACGATCTCACCTACACCCAGGCGGCCATCGCCGGCGATCATGTGGTGCTGCTCCGGTCGAACGGCACCGCCGTCGCATACACCGCACCCGGAGCTTTCGGAACTCCGAATTCCTACGGGCAGCTGAATATTCCGGACCTTCCCGGCGGGATGACCTACACCCAGGTTGCCGGCGGGGACGGTTTCACTGTGCTGTTGCGTTCCGACGGCACGGTCCTGACCTTCGGCAAGAAGGACAGTGACTACACCGACCTGCCGCCGCTGCCACCCGGAATGACCTACACCGCCATCGCCGCCGGCAACACTTCCGCCCTCGCGCTGCGCTCCGACGGTGCGGTGGTGAACTTCGGGAACAACATCGGACAGATTGCCATCCCCGATCTGCCGGCCGCAGTGGTCTACACCCACATCTATGCCGGGCTGGACGGCGCGGGGGTGGCCGCCACCGGGCACACCACCGGACTGTCCGCCAGCCCCGACCAGATCGCCATTAACGAAGACACTCAAGCGACCGTCGCCGTGCTCGCCAATGACGTTGACCCGAACGGCATCCCGCTCACCATTACCGGCGTGACGCAGGGCTACCACGGCACGACCGCGGTGAACGCCGACGGCACCATCACCTACACTCCGGCGGCGGACTACTACGGCGCCGACACCTTCGCCTACACCCTGTCCAACGGCGTGACGTCCACCGTCGCCGGCGTGACCGTCAAGGTCGCCTCGCAGCCGGATGCGCCCCGGGCCCAGGACGCGGTGTACGAAGTCGCGGCCGGGTCGGTCCTCCACGTAAACATGGCCGACAAGGTCTACGACCCGCCGGACCCGCTGGTATTCCCCTACGACGGCAGGCCGCAGTTGGAGATCGCCAGCCCGCCGAGTCTGGGTTCGGCCGAGTTCACGAATCTGACCTACTTGACCTACACCGCGCCGACGGACCTGGGTGGTGCCACCTCCACGACCTTCACCTACTACGGCAGCGACGTCTGGTCACACGGCAATATCGCGGCCGTCACCATCAATTTCGTCTAACGCTTGGCGAAAATAGTCCGGTGCCAACCCTTTTCGACGGTCCCGGTGATATCGGACATGACGTGCTTGATGGTCAGGTACTCCTCGAAGGAGTACTGACTCATGTCCTTGCCGAACCCGGACGCTCGCACCCCGCCGTGCGGCATCTCGGAGATGATCGGGATGTGGTCGTTGATCCACACGCAGCCGGCGTTGATCTCCCGTGACGCGCGCTGCGCCCGGTAGACGTCCCGCGTCCACGCCGAGGCCGCCAGGCCGTAGGCAGTGTCGTTCGCTTGCCGTAAGGCATCGTCGTCGTCGGTGAACGACCGCACCGTCAGCACCGGCCCGAAGATCTCGTCGCGGTACACCTCCGAGGTCTCGGACACGTCGGCGATGAGCGTCGGCCGGTAGAACGCGCCGGGTCCGTCCGGCGCCTCACCCCCAATCACCACGCGCCCGCCTTCCGACGGCGCCCGCGACACCATGCCGGCGACCTTGTCGCGGTGGGCAATTGAGATCAGCGGCCCGATGTCGGTGTCCGGGTCCTGCGGGTCACCGACCACGATCCGGGACATCACGTCGGCCACCCCGGCGACGAAGTCGTCGTACAACGTCGCCGAAACGATCGCCCGGGTGGCCGCCGTGCAGTCCTGCCCGGAGTTGATCAGCGCGCCGGCCACCGCGCCCTGGATCGCCGCGTCCAGGTCTGCGTCGTCGAACACCACGAACGGCGCCTTGCCGCCGAGTTCCAGTTGCACCCGGTGGCCATGCACCGCGGCAGCGGCCATCACCGTGCGGCCCACCGCCGTTGACCCGGTGAAGGTCACCACGTCGACGCCCGGATGCCCCGAAAGCGCGGCGCCCACATCGGCCCCGGCGCCGGTCAGCACGTTGAGCACTCCGTCGGGCAGCCCCGCCTCCCTGGCAATGCGCGCCAGCGTCAGCGTCGTCAACGGCGTCAGCTCGGCCGGTTTGATCACCACCGTGCAGCCCGCGGCCAACGCCGGGATCACCTTCCACACCGCCATCTGCAGGGGGTAGTTCCACGGCGCGATCGTCGCCACCACTCCGACGGCTTCCCGCCGGATCGACGACGTGTGGTCACCGGAATATTCGGCGGTGGCCTTGCCGTCCAAATGCCTTGCGGCGCCGGCGAAGAACGCGATGTTGTCGATGCTGCCCGGAACGTCGAACTCAGTCGCCAGCCGGACCGGCTTGCCGCACTGGGCGACCTCCTCGGCGATGAACGTCTGCGCGTCGCGCTCCATCAACTCGGCCAGCTTGCCGAGCACCCCGGAGCGTTCGGCTGGGGTGGCCCGCGACCACTCCCCGAACGCGGCCCGCGCGGAGGCGACCGCACGGTCGACGTCGGCCGGGGTGGCCAGCGCGACCTCGGCGACGACGGATCCGTCGGCCGGGTTGACGACGCGGTGCGGCGCACCCGCGGTTTCCACGGCGGCACCGTCGATCCAGCTGCCGGCCACTGTTTGGCCCCGTAGCGTTCCCGTCATGGCCAAACGCTAGCCCACATCAATGCCCGCAGCCAGACCAAGAAGCTACGCAATCCCGCGAACCGGCCCTATCTGACCGATCATATTGTGCGTTTCGGTTGCTTCGAACAACGGATTCCGTGCACAATCGACGGATGCCACAGTCGGGCGCCAACGGGTCGCACCCACCCGTCATGCAGCTCGACGAGCTGTCCAAGGCGATCATCGAGAACCTGCAACAGGACGGCCGGCGCTCCTACGCGGGAATCGGCAAGGCGGTGGGCCTCTCGGAGGCAGCGGTCCGCCAGCGGGTGCAGCGACTGGTCGACTCCGGGGTGATGCAGATCGTCGCGGTCACCGATCCCATGCAACTGGGTTTCGCGCGCCAGGCGATGATCGGCATCCACTGCACCGGGGACACCCTCAAGGTCGCCGATCAGCTCGCCGCGATCCCGTCGGTCGACTACGTGGTGCTCACCGCCGGCTCGTTCGACGCGATCGTCGAAGTGGTGTGCGAGGACGACGACGACCTCCTCGATCTGCTCAACACCAAGATCCGTGCCGTCCCCGGGGTGATCTCCACCGAAACCCTGGTCTACCTGAAACTCGTTAAACAGCAATACAATTGGGGTACACGATGACCGCTACCGACTCCCGCGCGACCGCCCAGGAACTGTCCGCCAAGGCGGACCGCCACCTGTGGGGCCACTTCTCCCGGCACGGCGGCGGCATCACGCCACCGATCATCACCCGCGGCGAGGGCGTCTACATCTACGACGACACCGGCCGCAAGTACTTTGATGGCCTGTCCGGCCTGTTCGTCGTGCAGGTCGGACACGGCCGCGCCGAACTCGCCGAGGCCGCCGCCAAGCAGGCCGAACAGCTGGCGTTCTTCCCGCTGTGGAGCTATGCCACGCCGCCGGCGATCGAACTGGCCGAACGGCTGGCCGGGTACGCACCCGGCGACCTGAACCGGGTGTTCTTCACCACCGGCGGCGGCGAGGCCGTCGAGAGCGCGTGGAAACTGGCCAAGCAGTACTTCAAGCTGACCGGCAAGCCGGGCAAGTTCAAGGTCATCTCGCGTTCGATCGCCTACCACGGCACCCCGCAGGGCGCGCTGGCCATCACCGGCCTGCCGGACTTCAAGAAGCCGTTCGAACCGCTGACCCCGGGCGGCTTCCGGGTGCCCAACACCAACTTCTACCGCGCCCCCGCGCCGTACGACACCGACATCAAGGCCTGGGGCGAATACTGCGCCAACCGGATCGCCGAGGCCATCGAGTTCGAGGGCCCGGAAACCGTCGCCGCCGTCTTCCTCGAACCGGTGCAGAACGCCGGCGGCTGCTTCCCGCCGCCGCCCGGGTACTTCCAGCGGGTCCGCGAGATCTGCGACGAGTACGACGTGCTGCTGGTCTCCGACGAGGTGATCTGCTCCTACGGCCGGATCGGGTCGATGTTCGCCTGCGACGACTTCGACTACGTCCCGGACATGATCACCTGCGCGAAGGGGTTGAGCTCGGGCTACTCGCCGATCGGCGCGATGATCGCCAGCGATCGGCTGTTCGAGCCGTTCAACGACGGCAAGACGGTGTTCGCGCACGGCTACACCTTCGGCGGTCACCCGGTGTCGGCGGCCGTCGCGATGGCCAACCTCGACATCTTCGAACGCGAAGGCCTCAACGACCACGTCAAGGAAATGGCCCCGGCGTTCCGGAGCACGCTTGAGAAGCTCTACGAGCTGCCGATCGTCGGTGACATCCGCGGCGAGGGCTTCTTCTACGGCATCGAGCTGGTCAAGGACCGCGCCACCAAGGAGACGTTCGACGAAAACGAGTCCGAGCGGCTGCTGCGCGGCTTCCTGACGACGGCGTTGTGGGAGGCCGGGCTGTACTGCCGTGCCGACGACCGCGGCGACCCAGTGGTGCAGCTGGCTCCCCCGCTGACCTGCGGGCAACAGGAGTTCGACGAGATCTACGGCATCCTGCATCGCGTGCTGGGCGAGGCGAGCCGGCTGCTGTAGGCCACATCTGCAACATTTGTCACAGTAGTCACAGCGCGGCTCCGCGGAATCGGGCGGTTTCTCGCCTAATCTGCACTCACGATGACGACCTTCAGATCCGTGACGCTGCGCGCGACGGGCCTGGCAGCGGCACTGTTCCTGCTGGCCGGCCCGGCGTTGGCGACTGCCGAGCCGGCCCCCGCGCCGGTCGATCCGTGCCCGTACAAGGTGAACACCCCCGCCGCCGTCGACGCCTCCGAGGTGCCCCGGCCCGGCGACCCGACCCCGGGGCCGCTGGCCGTCCCGGTCAAGCCGGTCGGCGGTGACGCCCTCGGCGACTGCGGCATCGTCGCGGCGCCCAACACCCCGCCGGTTCCGGGCGATGTGTCGGCGGGATCGTGGTTGGTGGCCGACCTGGACACCGGCGAGGTGATCGCCGCCAAGGACCCGCACGCCCGGCACCGGCCCGCGAGCATCATCAAGGTGCTCGTCGCGATGCAGGCCATCAACGAGCTCAACCTGAACAAGATGGTCCCCGGCACCACCGACGACGCCAACGCCGAGGGCACCAAAGTGGGCGTCGACGTCGGCGGCAACTACACCGTCAACCAGCTGCTGCACGGCCTGCTCATGCATTCCGGCAACGACGCCGCGCACGCGCTGGCGATGCAACTCGGCGGCATGGACACCGCCCTGGGCAAGATCAACACGCTGGCCAGCAAGCTCGGCGGGCGCGACACCCGGGTGGCCACCCCGTCCGGCCTGGACGGCCCGGGCATGAGCACCTCGGCCTACGACATCGGGCTGTTCTACCGGTACGCGTGGATGAACCCGACATTCGCCAACATCGTCGCCACCAAGACGTTCGACTTCCCCGGACACGCCACCGCGGACACCGGTGACCACCCGAGCTACCAGTTGGAGAACGACAACAAACTGCTCCTCAACTATCCGGGAGCGCTGGGCGGCAAGACCGGCTACACCGACGACGCGGGCCAGACGTTCGTCGGCGCCGCCGAACGCGACGGCCGCCGCCTGGTGGCGGTGCTGCTGCACGGCACTCGCGAACCGATCGCGCCGTGGGAACAGGCCGCACACCTGCTGGACTACGGGTTCGCCACCCCGCCGGGCACCCGGGTCGGCACGCTCATCGATCCCGACCCCTCGCTGCTGCCCAAGGCCGACGACGCCGCCGCGACCCACGCCGCACCGCTGCTGCCGTCGATCGACGCCACGCCGGTGCGCGTCGGTGTCGCCGTGGTGGGAGCGGTGATCGTGTTCGGCCTGATGTTGGGCGCCCGCCAGCTCAATCGCCGCAGCCGCGGCACGGCCTGACGCCGCGCCCCGGCGGCCCGATTCGTCACACCTGCCACTTCCGTACCTCAGTGGACAGGGTCACCGTTCTGCCCACCTCTGAGCGACAACGAGCGACTGGGTGGGCATGGCATGGCCAGATGACAGCCCGTCGGCATATCACTGAGAACGCTGCACGACAGCCTCGGCCGTCGAGGGTCTCGGACGCGGTGCGCGTGGAAGTCCGCCTGACACAGGGTGATACACCGTCCACCATGTCGCTCGTTGTCGCTCGGAGGTGGACACATCGGTCATCGACTCCGCTGAGGTACAGAAGTGACGGGTGTTATCCGAGGACGAAACGACGCCCGGTTCCCGGCCCACACACGGTTCAGGGCGCCCAGCGCCGCAGCAACTCCTCCGCGCCGCGGACCAACTGCTCGAGCACCTGGGCGGCCGGCCCGGATGACGTGACCGATCCGACGCCCTGACCCGCATTGACCGGTGTCGGCGCCCCGGCCTGGTCGACCAGCACCCGCTCGGGCATCGTTGCGGGCCAACGGTATTGCTGCGCAAGGTCGAACCGACGAGTAGTCACCGTGTCAGCCGAACCGGCGGCCACCAGGCGGTCACGGGCATCGGGTGCCGTCAGCGCCTCCCGGCACGTCGCGAAGACGGTACCGAGCCAGGCTCCCGACGCGCCCGCGGCGAGCACCGCGGCCAGTGCGCGTGGCGACGCGATCCCTCCGGCCGCCAGCACCGGCACGTCCACCGTGTCGAGCACCTCGGCCAGCAGTGGCAGTGTGCCGATCCGCGGCTCCCCGTGCCCGCCGCCCTCGAG
>ERZ724512.91-NODE-91-length-33727-cov-4.739368_pt1 | contig 33727 bp, 29 predicted proteins | sample MGYA00376045_ERZ724512 | MGnify/ENA primary metagenome ERZ724512 (study PRJEB28724, sample SAMN07190883) | activated sludge metagenome | isolation source: activated sludge of sewage treatment plant in Hong Hong | place: Hong Kong | collected 2016-03-17 ... | reverse complement strand
GGGAAAGGTAATCAGTCGCTCTATATCCACTGCCCCATAAGCCGGAGCACTGGTAATCACCAGTACCTGATTGTTGGTAATGTCGGGCACTGCATCAATGGGCAATTTCCCCGCCTGATAAATACCCGTTGCCACAAGAGCGACCATAAATAAGCCTACGATCAGCTTATTGTGAATCGAAAATTTTATAATCGCATTTAACATAATTTTTCTCTAAATATTGGCTTACTGTCATCCCATACGGGTGATTACAGTAAAATTATAAAATAACCCAACCAAGACAGACTTGTCTTAGCTAAGGTAAACTAATTAATTACAATATTTAGGATAAGCGCGGGGGCTGCCAGATGCATGACAGGTAAGAAGAAGGCAAATCAAAAGAATTTTGCCCAATGGTCTTTTTAATTGTGAAATTTTCTGGAGCTGGATTCAATGGAAATGCCAATAGACTAAGTTCTCCCCAAACGAAAGAAACAACACCCTGACTGGCTTTAAAAGGCAACTGCATGTCCTGGTGGTAGTCTTCATCCATGACCAAACCCCGGTTGTAATGCATATCAAAAAATTCAGCAAGACTCATTTTAGGGTCTTCCTGAAAGTGGGAAACCATATGATATACCAGCATAGGCAACTTGACAAACTCACCGATAGGCGTGCCGGCAAGCAGGATAATCATGAGTAAAGCCTTGGCTGAAAAAACTTTCATTTTGCAAAATTACTTATAATTTCAGCCAATTACCAGAAATTAACAAAACATTAGCTTAGTCAGCTTTATGAACGCTGCATGGCTCTTTTTACCGCCGAAACGATATTTTCCTTGCCAAGTCCGTATTTGATTAAGAGGGCTTCCGGTTCTCCACTTTCACCGAAGGTGTCATCAACCGCTATGTACTCCATCGGGCTTGGGTGCCTCCTGGCCAATAATTGTGCAATGCTGTCACCAAGTCCTCCATGTCTTTGGTGCTCTTCGCAACTGACCAGGCAACCTGTCTTCGAAACACTATCAAGAATGATCTCTTCATCGAGCGGCTTGATGGTATGGATGTTGATCAACTCCACGCTGATGCCTTCTTTTTCGAGCAATTCGGTGGCTTCCATGGCAGTCCAAACCAGGTGCCCGGTTGCTACAATGGTCACATCACTTCCTCCTTTGATCAGTACGCCTTTGCCAATTACAAAGTCTTGCTCCGGCATAAATATGGGCCATGAAGGTCTGCCAAAGCGCAGGTAAACCGGGCCATAATGATTGGCTATTGCCATAGTAGCTGCCTTGGTCTGATTGTAATCGCATGGATTAATAACCGTCATGCCCGGCAGCATTTTCATAAGACCTATGTCTTCCAAAATTTGGTGGGTCGCACCGTCTTCACCCAATGTCAGTCCTGCATGTGAAGCGCATATTTTTACGTTTTTATGGGAATAGGCAATACTTTGACGAATCTGATCATAGACCCTTCCTGTAGAAAAATTGGCAAAAGTACCAGTGTAGGGAATCTTACCGGCAGTGGCCAAACCCGCTGCTATGCCCATCATATTGGCTTCAGCAATGCCGGCCTGGAAAAAACGATCCGGATAGGTCTCTGCAAATTTATTCATCTTGAGGGAGCCCAGCAAATCAGCTGTCATGGCCACCACATCTGCATTTTGTTGTGCTATTTCAAACAAGCCGTCGCCAAAGCCATCACGGGTTGCTTTTTTTCCTTTTACTTCAAAATTATCAAACATTGTTCTTTTCTTTAAATCAATAATCACCTAAGGTTTCGGGCAGCTGTTCAAGAGCACGGGCCAACTGTTCGTCATTGGGAGCCACGCCATGCCATTTATGGGATCCTACCATAAAGTCCACCGGATACCCCATCTCAGTATGCATAAGAATTACTATGGGCTTGCCTTGTTTGCTTAGGGTTCTGGCATTGTTGAGAACAGCTACCACATCAGCCATATCATTGCCTTTCATGGTCAAAACCAGCCAGCCAAAAGCTTCAAACTTTGCTCCCAGATCTCCAAGCGACAATACTTTATCCGTATCTCCGTCAATTTGCCGACCATTGTAGTCAACCGCCACAATCAGGTTATCTACCTTGTTGTGTGCAGCAAACATAAATGCTTCCCATACCTGACCTTCCTGCAATTCGCCATCACCTGTAAGGGCAAAAACCGTACGATCATCACCGTCCATTTTTTTGGCCAGTGCCATGCCGATGGCCACTGAAACTCCCTGTCCGAGTGAACCGGAGGCCACCCGTACGCCAGGCAAACCTTCATGCGTAGTAGGGTGTCCCTGCAATCTAGAATTGAGCTGTCTGAATGTTTTTAATTCTTCAATCGGAAAATACCCCGATCTTGCCAACACGCTATACCATACGGGCGATATATGTCCGTTGGAAAGAAAAAAAACATCTTCACCTCTGCCTTTCATGGCAAAGGCCGGGTCGTGCTGCATAACTTCAAAATAAAGCGCTGTGAGAAAATCTGCACAACCCAGTGAGCCACCGGGGTGACCACTCTGACAAGCGTGTACCTGCCTTACAACGTCTCTTCTTACCTGGCTGGCAATGGCTTGTAATTCTGCTATCTTATCCATTGTGTATTGATATTATAAAGGATGACCCAACCTCAAATCACCATCGGATCAATTGTTAAGTCAGGTGTAAAGTTAATACTTTGTACCCTCAAAAAATAAATAAAAAAGGCAAACCGTGGGGGTCTGCCTTTTTCTCCTAATCTATTTTACAAGATTATTTACCTTTCTTGTTTACAAGGGTAGAGAAAGCTGTTCCTGCTTTAAACTTAACAACGTTTTTAGCAGCAATTTTGATGGTCTTACCAGTCAAAGGGTTTCTTCCTTCTCTGGCTGCTCTTTTAGATACTGAAAAAGTACCGAAACCAACAAATTGAGCTTTGTCTCCTTTTTTCAAGGTTTTTTGGATAGTGTCGAATACAGTATTAACTGCGTCACCGGCTTGTCCTTTAGTGATGCCTGCTGCTGCTGCTACTGCATCGATCAAATCGCCTTTGTTCATTGTGATATGGTTTAAAAAATTAAGTAATGTTGAATAACGCTGCAAATGTATATTACATCTTATTCTTATACAAAAATAAATGATGAAAATATTTCAAACTACCTGAAAAATAGGGGATTTTAGCCCATGATGTCCTTTCAATTACATATTTTAAAAAACCTAAAATGTATGGAAATCAAGAAATTACACTCCTTTTACCAATTTTCATTACTTTTGAAAAAAAATTACTGACCAATGCCTCGAAAACTCCCTGTTTACGTGCTTTTCAGCCTTCTGTTGGCCATTTTACCCTGTATTCAGGGCTGTAAAACGGGTGAAGGCTGCGGTTTGGAAGAAAAATATGGGGCTCCCGTTGGTAAAAATGGCGAACTAAGCACCAAAAGGGGCAAATCCACACTATTCTCCAAAAAACAACAGAAAAGGATGAAAAAAGGCTAAGATTGCCTGGTTTTAGCCTTGGTCACAGCCCTAAAACCCTTATTTCCGCTTTTGATAATCCCGATTAACAAATTCAACCCATTTTGACACCAAAAAAACAAGGTGTCTTCATCAGGTCTTTGTAATTTTACATCATGAGCAAAGTAAACATGCCAAAAGACAAAAACATAAGAACCCCAAACCCGGATCTTCCATCCTTTCTCTTTCCGGAAAACATCAACACAGCGGAATTGTCATTTAAACCACAAGATCCTGCCTATGCTGCCGCAGGACTGGCACCCTATCTCAGAGGTCCGTACGCGTCGATGTACAAAATAAGGCCTTGGACCATCCGCCAATACGCCGGATTTTCAACTGCCAGTGAAAGCAACGCCTTCTACCGCAAAAATCTCGCAGCCGGACAAAAAGGTCTTTCGGTGGCTTTTGACTTGCCCTCCCACAGGGGCTATGATTCAGACAACCCAAGGGTTGCCGGTGATGTTGGCATGGCAGGTGTAGCTATTGACACCGTCGAAGATATGAAGGTCTTATTCCAGGATATCCCCCTCGATGTAATGTCTGTATCGATGACGATGAACGGAGCTGTAATACCCATCATGGCATTTTACATCGTTACCGCCAGAGAACAGGGAGTGGATGAAAGCCTGCTTACCGGTACTATCCAAAACGACATCCTTAAGGAATTTATGGTGCGCAATACTTACATTTATCCACCGGCTCAAAGTATGCGCATTGTATCCGACATCTTTGCCTATACAGCCAGAAATATGCCGCGTTTCAACAGCATATCCATATCAGGCTACCACATGCACGAAGCAGGTGCCCCCGCAGATATCGAACTGGCCTATACCCTGGCAGACGGCATAGAATATGTAAAAGCAGGTCTTGCTGCCGGTCTCGACATTGATACTTTTGCCGGTCGATTTTCATTTTTCTGGGGCATCGGTATGAATTTTTTAATGGAAATAGCCAAACTCAGGGCAGGAAGATTGTTGTGGGCAGAGCTGCTTCAACCTTTTGGGTGTAAAAAAGAAAAAACACTGGCACTGAGAACGCATTGTCAAACATCAGGCTATAGCCTAACAGCCCAGGATGTTTTTAACAACATAGGCCGCACAGCTTTAGAAGCGGCAGCTGCCGCATTTGGAGGAACACAATCGTTGCATACCAATTCGTTGGATGAAGCCATTGCTTTGCCAACCGATTTTTCAGCCAGGCTGGCCAGAGATACGCAGCTCATTTTACAGAAAGAGACCGGCATCACCGGTGTGGTAGATCCCTTCGGAGGCTCCTATGTAGTAGAATCATTGACCCAACAACTTGTTGAAAGAGCCAGAAAACACATTGCAGAGATCGAAGCCTATGGCGGTATGACCAAAGCCATAGAAAAGGGCATTCCAAAAATGAGGATCGAAGAAGCCGCCGCAAAAAAACAAGCCAGAATTGATAGCGGCAATGAACTGATTGTGGGTGTAAATTCGTTTCGCTCAACTGAAGACAACGACAATATACCCATTCTGCAGGTAGACAATACTGCTGTAAGAGAGCAACAAATTGCCGGCATCCAAAAAGTAAAATCGCAAAGAGAAGAAAGTAAAGTTGTGTCCGCACTCGCAGCCATCACTTTGTGCGCCGAAACGGGTGAAGGCAATTTATTGGAACTCGCTATTGTAGCTGCTGAAGCCAGGGCCACACTGGGAGAGATCAGTGATGCCATGGAAAAAGTTTTTGGCAGATTCAAAGCTAGCCACACCACCATTTCGGGCGTATATTCAAAAGAAATCAGCATGGATCAGAAATTCAAAGAAGCCCGGCAGCTCTCCGATCAATTTGCAAAAAAAGAAGGCCGAAGACCCAGAATCATGATAGCCAAATTAGGCCAGGACGGGCACGACAGAGGAGCCAAAGTCATTGCCACCAGCTTTGCAGATTTGGGTTTTGATGTAGACATGGGCCCCCTGTTTCAGCATCCCGAAGATGCAGCCCGACAAGCAATTGAAAATGATGTTCACATTCTGGGCATCAGCTCGCTGGCAGCAGGTCATAAAACCCTGGTGCCGCAAACCATAGAGGCACTCAAGGCATTGGGCAGAGAAGACATCATGGTCATTGTAGGTGGCGTCATTCCACCAGCAGATTATCCCTTTTTATTTGATAAGGGGGTAGCTGCCGTTTTTGGACCCGGCACCATCATTTCTGAAGCCGCCATTGGCATTCTCAATATCCTGATCGCTGACTAAACTTTTTAAAATATCAGCGGGTCCACTTGTTAAAAGGTGAACCCGCTGAAATAAAATACATTCTCTCAAATTTGATAAACAGATCAGGCTTCTACAGCCTCTCCTGCCAGAACAGTTGCTTCCATTGTAACGGTTGATTTCACGCTATTGGTGATCAGACAATGCTCCTCCGCTTTGGCAAGTATCCTCTTTGCTTTTTCCATCACCACCTCATCTTCCAGGACCAATACAGGGGTGAGGTGAACCGCAGACATCATAAATTTTCCTTCTATTTTTTCAAGTTTGCCATAAGCCTTGCAGTTAAAGCTTTTAAATGGCAGTTTTGAATTGTCGGCGATGGCCAGAAAAGTGGTCATGAAGCAGCTGAGCACGGCTGAGGTAAAAAGATGTTCGGGAGACCATATTCCGTCCATCCCACCGGGAAATTGGGGTGGTGTGGCCACTTCAATGCCGGTTTCCAATCCGGGAGCATTCATCCATCCTTTGCGTTGCGACTGCCACTCCAATCCTACTTCATAAATATGCTGTTCCATTCTTATTTTTTTTACAAAAGTAAAGTCCCTGTAAAAAAGGCTGGGTAACCCTCGTTACTTTGACACATGGATGCAGGTCATGCCAAAGAGTGACTTGGGTTTTTTATTGAATTAAATTGGGTTAGAAAGTGACTGGAATGCCTCATTATTGCTTATTGGATTCATTTACGTCAAGAAGCCCTCTCAAAATCAGGGGATCATCAAAATAAATTGTCACATAAATATAGCTTGCTCTTTATTTATCAAATTACATCCATGAGAGAACCGGCCATACTCAACAATCCTGTCAAAGACTGTCTGCTAGTAAAGGTAGAAACACATGAAGCCCAGCACATGCAATACATTATAGCAGATATCCATGGCTGCGAAGTTTGTACGGGCCGACACAAAGATCAAACCGGCATCATTCCCATCGATGTAGATTTCCTTAAAAGAGGTATGTATATGCTTTTTTTGGTTTCAGAAACCGCTTACTATCTTCAAACCTTTATCAAAAGCTAAGTCCTTTCAATTGACGGCTTTACCTCTGACTACAACCTGTTTGATGTGGTTTTCACCAAATGCATAGGGCAGGTAAGCGAGTGATGGCAATGTTTGTGTAATTATAAAGCTGGCTGTCTTTCCAATGCCAATGGACCCAAACTGATTCTGCCACTCCATAGCGCAGGCGCCGTTGTGGGTGAGTCCGTTGAATGCTTCCTCCGGCATCAATTTCATTTGTGTGCAGGCCATTGACATTAGTAAAGCCATGTTGCCGGATGGAGATGTTCCGGGATTGTAATCAGAGGCAATGGCAAGACCCAAACCGGCATCAATCATCTTTCTGGCAGGTGCAAAAGGGATGCCCAGAAAATAGGAACAAAAAGGCAAAACCGTGGGAATGGTTTTTGATTGCCTTAGAGCAGCTATCTCCTCCTCCCCAATCTCTTCGAGGTGGTCTACTGAAACGGCGTTATTGAGAATTCCTATTTGCACCCCCCCAGAATTGGCCAGTTCGTTGGCATGGATCTTGGCTTTCAATCCAAAGCCTGCAGCAGTCTTGAGTAATAAATCTGTTTCTTCTACTGTGTAAAAACCAATGTCACAAAAAACATCCATGTAGTCTGCCAATCCTTCTTCTGCTATGACTGGCAACATATCCTGAATAATATGATTGATATAAGCTTGACGGTTGGATTTATAGGCAGTGGGTACTGCATGTGCTCCCAAAAAAGTAGACTTAATGCCGATGGGGTAATTTTCTTTGAGCCTGCGAATTACCCGGAGCATCTTGATTTCACTTTCTGCGGTCAAACCATAACCACTTTTGATTTCAATGGCGGCTGTACCCATGGAAATTACTTTTTCGAGTCGCTGAGCAGACTGCTCGTAAAGGGTGTCTTCGTCCATTTGCTGGAGTTTTAGCGCAGAATTGAGGATACCTCCACCTTTTTCTGCAATTTCAGCATAACTCATGCCCTTCAGACGGTACACGAATTCTTCCTCACGGCTGGCAGCAAAAACAAGATGGGTATGGCTGTCACACCAACCCGGCAATACACTACCACCCCTGGCATCAATGATCTGCTCTGCCCGATCCGGACAACCATCCATCGAACCATAAGCGATAATGGCGCCGTGTTCACAAAGGAGAAAGGCATTTTGCTGCTGCATAACTTTTGCCATCTCCAAACCTTTTTTGAGCCCGCCAAATGACTCATTGATACCATAAATGCTGGCTATGTTTCTGACCAAAAGAGACGACATATCTTTTTTGTTGCAAAGATAACCCGCACACCACACAAAATTGCCTGACGCAATGAATACCTTAATACAATATTATCATAGGAGGCCCAAACATTAACTTTTTTTTAATCTCAAAGTCTTGCTCAGCTTCGCTCTTACTTATATCAAAAATTTACGTACAATGAGAACGTTGTTTTTACTTTTAGGCTGGCTGGGATTTTCTACATGGAGTTTGGCAACACCTGCAAATCACCAATTCCAACTCGATGGCAGTTGGTACCACAAAAAGTCTGACAATTGGATTGAAATAAGAGATGAAGGCAAATACATTTCAGTAATGGGTCTGCCACCCTATGGCAAAGCGAGGATTTTTGAAAAACAATGGCGGGAAATTTATATCGATAAAAAAGGCAATAAAATTTCAATCGAGGGTCCTGGCTTGCTCCTTTATCATCACAGATCCAGTGGACATGTGTTGACTTTTGAAAGACCGGTAAAAGCCCATGGGACGGGAGGCACCTGGAGGGGAGAAAAAGATCGTTGGAACAATCACGGTCAAAGAGATGACAGTTATTACAATGACTTTAGCCCCCGTGATGCCGAAGGAACGTGGCAGGCTTTGGGTGGCATTGACATAGCCATCGTTTTGACGAGAGAGGGACTCAGGGCAAAATACTCAGGTACAACTCATTGGGTTGATTACAGAATGTTGGGTAATGATGGAATTACATTTGAAGACAACAAAGGCAACCGATATGTTTTTTCTAATGCAACCACTGCCACCTGGTACGCTGCCGAGCGCAACCGGAACCCAATTGTTTTGAAAAAGACCGATAATCAGGTGAAGTATTAACAAAAATATACTACTCATGGGATGGAAATGGGCCGAAATCGCATTTGGGTTTCGGCCCGTCCTGATTTTGGAACATAGGGTTTTTGTTGGCTGAACTTTTTATCTTTGACACCATGCAGTCTCGATTGAATTCTTCATTCTGGTTTGGTATGGTGGGCTACGGCCTGGCCATGGCACTGCTCATGGTTTTATTAAGGTGGTTTCAAATACGTTTTTTTTTGTTTGACCACTCTACCGAAATCTATTTTGGAGTAGTAGCAGTAATATTCACCAGCCTGGGCATGTGGATAGCCCATAACTTGTCAAATAATGTACCTTCCAAACCCCAAAATGCAGAGTCTGTCACTGAAATGAAGGCAGTGGTCAGCCAGGAAGCCATCGAAGCGACTGGTTTAAGCAGGCGTGAACTGGAAATATTACAAATGATGGCCACAGGTATGAGCAATCAGGAAATTGCAAATGACTTGTTCATTTCATTGAGCACTGTAAAATCTCATGTTTCATCTGTTTTCACCAAATTGGATGTTGTAAGAAGGACTCAAGCCATCGAAAAAGCTAAATCGCTGAAAATCATTGACTAAATTTGCATCCTACCAAAGTATGATTTTATCAACTGTACCCATATTTGTACTTTGGTACGACCATGAGACAAAAGTAAGCCCATAAATTTGTCCCATTCAAACATCAAAACCATTTATTAACATGAAAAGAATTGTTTTAATCTACGGCTGTATTTCCGGCCTTATTCTCGCCATCTGGATGATAACTTTTACTTCACTGGGCAAGATGGAGGACTTCGACAAAGGAATGATTTATGGCTATGCCTCCATGCTCATTGCTTTTGCCTTTGTTTATGTGGGTATCAACAAGTACAAAGTACAGGTTTTACAAGGACCTATAACCTTCAAACAAGGCTTTATGACCGGGCTTTATATCACGCTCATTGCTGCTACGTTTTATGTTGCTGCCTGGATGTTTGTGTACTACACAATGGCACCTGATTTTATGGAAAAATACATGGCACACGCTGTCAACAAAATGAAGAGTGCCAACATGAGTCAGGTTGAAATCGATAAAAAGATTGCTGAGATGAAGTCATTTGCTGAAATGTATAAAAACCCGCTGGTCAGCATTTTCTTCACATATTTTGAAGTTCTTCCTGTGGGACTGCTTATTTCCGCCATTTCTGCCTATATTCATAAGATAAGAAAGTAAAAGAACAGAAGGGCAATGGTATAAATCCTGTACCTTTGCCCTTTTATTATGTCGTTTCGTCAAAAGTTAGTAAGTTACTATAAGATATTCCTTGAAGCCCTCAAGGGTGAAGAAAGGGATTATACTTCCGGCAGTCTCCGTATGTCGATTGTGCTGCTGGCCATTCCCATGATACTCGAACTTTCCATGGAAAGTTTGTTTGCCGTGGTAGATATGTTTTTTGTTGGACGCCTCGGAGAACATGCCATCGCCGTAGTAGGGTATACTGAAGCTTTACTTACCATTATATACAGCATCGCCATTGGCCTGAGCACAGCAGCTACCGCCGTGATTTCCAGAAGGGTTGGAGAAAAAGAATACGAAGAAGCGTCCAAAAGTGCAGTTCAGGCTATCATTTTGGCTCTTTTCATTAGCCTTATCTTAACAGTGACCGGTTATATTTTTGCTGAAGATTTGCTTTCCTTTATGGGAGCCTCTGCCGATGTCATTGAAAGAGGTCTGGGCTTCACAAGAATTATGTTTATTAGTTCCGGAGTTATTGTCTACCTGTTTTTGATCAATGGTATATTCAGGGGAGCGGGCAATGCTTCTATCGCCATGCGCTCTTTGTGGTTTGCCAGTATTGCCAACATCATTTTGGATCCGTTGCTGATTTATGGTATTGGCAGCTGGGCAGGCTGGGGGCTGGAAGGTGCTGCCATTGCCACCTGTATAGGCCGAACACTGGGCGTATTGTATCAGTGCAAAGTATTGTGGAGCGGAGAGTCGGCCATCAAAATCAGATTCAATAAACTGGTACCGGACCCAAAATTAATTTGGCACCTGGTAGAAATAGCATGGCCCGCTACATTTCAGTTTATCATCGCTTCCGGTTCCTGGATTGTACTCACAAAACTCATCGCAGAATCTGGCGGAACAACAGCCTCAGCTGCGTACCAGATTGCCATTCGCAACGTGGTGTTTTTTATTCTGCCTGCCTGGGGTTTAAGCAATGCGGCAGCGACACTCGTAGGTCAAAATCTCGGCGCTAAAAATCCTGAAAGGGCTCATCAAAGCACCATGATGTGTGTGAAATACAACATCATTTTTATGGCTGCGGTTACCCTGATTTTTTTGTTTTTACCCAATGTGATTTGCGGCATTTTTACACCTGATCCCATGGTAGCCAAAAATGCAGCTGATGCGCTAAGGGTCTTTGGCAGTGGCTTTGTATTTTATGGTATTGGTATGGTAATGATGCAGGCACTAAATGGAGCCGGCGACACCCGTACCCCCACCATCATCAACCTCGTAGGGTTCTGGTTGTTTCAGGTCCCCCTTGCCCTGGTTATTTCCCGGGTTTTTCAACTGCACTATCTTTTTGTAGTAGCCGCTGTACCAGTAGCAGAAACCCTGGTTGCCATAATGGCGTGGTGGTATTTCAGAAAAGGAAACTGGAAAAAAATTGAAGTATAAATCCAAACGCTTTATTCCAGCAAATATTCTATGGTATCCTGATCGAGATCGGGCATGACAGCCTCTTCAATCATCTGCCCCGCGAGGTCTTTTTTCCTCAACTGCAAAGCATGGATTTTCTCTTCAATCGTATCTTTTGCTAAAAAGCGAATGACCGTCACTTTTTGCGACTGCCCCATTCTGTATGATCTACCTATGGCCTGGCTTTCAGCGAAGGGGTTCCACCATGGATCCAATATGAGTACATAGTTGGCCGCCGTTAGGTTCAACCCTGTTCCCCCAGCCTTTAACGAAATCATAAAGACGGTACAATTTTCGTCTTCCTGAAATTTGCGCACTGCATTTTCGCGATCCACCAATGCATCTTCCCCGGTTAACATCACATAGTTGATTTTTCTCTCCTTCAATTCGGATTCATATAATTTCAAATGACTCACAAACGAAGAAAAAATCAGGATTTTATTGCCAGATTTCACCAGGGTTTCTACGGTTTCAAGGACATCTTCATATTTACCGCTTTCTTCTGTGGCATTTTTATCAGCCAATTTGGGGTGATTGGCCAATTGCCTGAGTCGAAGTAAAGCATTTAAAACATGCAACTTATTCACCACTCCTCCTTCTTCCAAGGCCAGCAATTCATTCCTTGCTTTGGATTTTTCCTTTTCAATCAGCTGCATTTGACCTTCCGGTAATACAGAATAAAAAAGCTGCTCCTCCAAATCGGGTAAATCTTTGAGTACTTCTTTTCGCGTTCTTCTGAGTATGTAGGGACCCAGAATCAATTTCAATTCAGCCAGTGCAAACTCATCTTTTGCCCTTTCTATCTTGTCTTGATACCGTTTTTTAAACTCTGGATAACTGCCCAGGATGTCGGGGTTGATAAATTCCATCTGCGACCACAAATCGGCAAGGGAATTTTCAATGGGTGTGCCACTTAACGAAACACGTTGCTCCGTTTTAAGCGATCTCACTGCATCAAAAATTTTAGAGTTCCGGTTTTTAATGTAGTGGGCTTCATCCAGAATCACACACGAAAATTTGATTTTTGAAAAAACAGCTTGGTCTTTGAGTAATATAGAATACGAGGTTACTATAACATCAAATTCCTGCAAAGTCCTGTAGTCTTTGGTTCTGCCATTCCCGGCATGTATGCTGGCCATCAAACCAGGGGCAAATTTTTTAATTTCATACATCCAGTTAAAAACCAGCGAAGAAGGCACTACGATCAAAGCACGCAATGATTTGCGGACAGATGGTGGTGCATCAAACAAACTCAATTGAACGTTGGGAGCCACATTCTCTTTGATGTAGTGATCTTTGACAAAGTGAAGCAGTGTAAGTGTTTGCAGCGTCTTTCCTAGCCCCATGTCATCGGCCAGACAAGCACCCAGGCCATTGACATAGTGATTGACCAGCCACTCCGCTCCCTGCCTTTGATATGGTCTGAGCATCGCTTGAATGCCTGGTGGCACTGCAAAATCCGCCTTTGTAAATGCTTCATCAGCAATGGCTATGTCCAAAGATTCCAAAATGCTGAATCTCGACTTTGCCAGACGGGGTATGGCTCCGCTTAGATCTGCCTGGTGCGCCAATTGTTCGTATTTTTCAAACCAGGCAAAGGGTATGATAAATACTTCACCACTTTTTAGGTGGTACAACCGCTGGTTATTCTTGATGTGGTTTAGCAGTGATTTGAAAGAGATCTCCTCTTCACCAACCACAATCACCAGATTCAAATCAAACCAATCATTGCCCGTCTCCACATTTAATTCTTCCAGATAATATTCGCCTGCATAGACGCTAGCTCCCTCAAGTTCGGGCATTTCAATGTTAACCTTTAAAGTAGACAATTTAGACGCCGCACTTACAATCGCATAAAAAGTTTCAAAACGGTCTTTTGAACCCGATTTTATCCACCTTTTGGCAGCTGTTTCTTCCAAAGACAGCTGCCTGAATGCCTGCACAATTTTTTTCTCCTGATTTGAATTTCGGGTGTACTTTTCGACTTTGATCTGGTTGGAATCATCGGTCTTAATATAGACTTTGTTGCTTTGGTTTTCAGTATAGGCAAACCTGCACTGATCATAATAAAACCATAAAACAGCCTCCAGCGACGTGCCATCGAAAGATTCAGCAAACCTAACTACGGCCCTAACGTCAGGTTTCAATTCCTCAAATGTATAACCTTCTGTTTCAATGGTAGCCTGCGTGGCTACGTCTTTAATAAATTTCTGAAAGTATTCTGTGGTCAAACGGTCGGGGATAAATATTTTATCCTGCTTTAAAAATGGTTTTAAACGCTGACCAAAAATGTCGTCGATAGCAAAAACCACATTGTCATTGACTATGAGCAATGGATTGTCTGTAATGATTTCGATGTTGTGTTGGCAGGGTACAATCCTTTGCCCATCATTTTCAAGGTACAAGTAGTAATGTGTACCCGTAGCCGTTTTTTCAAAGCGCAATATGGGGTGAAGGGTGAGTGGTGCAAACCGCAGTCTTATATCTTCCAGAAAAATTTTGCGGGCTACCTGAAAATAAAAATCCAGATTGTGTTCGCGTACGAGATTGAGGAATCTAAGTAATTTTTGATAGACACGATTTTGAAGGACCTTGCTCCAACGTTTATCTTCAAACAATTGATCCAGGGAAAGTGGCTTTTTTTGTCCACGATTCAACTCTGCTGTCAATGCGGCAGGATGCATCGACCTACACAGCTGAAGGGCTTCTTCGTGCGGAGTGTCTGTGATTTTTAATTGAAAACTGATGATGACTTCATCATTGCCGTTTTTTTCAAGATAGGACGGCTTGCCTTTAGAAACTTTTGCAATAAAGGGCTCGGGATAGAAATAGGTAAATGCTCCATTGAACTTTTGCAATCCGTAAACCAACACATACTCTTCCATATTTTGCCCCATAAGGCCGCAAAAGTAAGTCGATGTATGGAAAAAAAGAAAATTTGGAATTAAGGGCGGGCAAATATTTCATGCCCGTGCCCAAAGTTTTACACCAAAGCGTTCACGCTCAACCAACTACCACCGTTTGTACAAGCTATTCCTTGTCCTTTTAAAAATGCAGTTGCCTGTGCAGACCGCATGCCACTGGCACAACAAAGAATGATTTCCTTTCCTTGTAATGCTTTAATTTCATCTACATGCATGTGCAATTCACCCAAAGGCATGTTGATACTTCCTGCCACATGACCCCCTTGAAATTCACCGGGTGTCCTTACGTCAATAATAATGCTGTTGTCCATTGTTTTATAAAATTATGCTGCAAAGATATATGGACAATTTTATGCAATAAGTAACCAAAGTCACCCAAGTCAGAATGTGTAGATTTATCCCTTACCAGTTGAATGTCATTTTCGCTCTGGCCATAAAAGGAAATCCTGGTGTAAAATGAATTTCTTCTACCGGGCTTGCTTCATTTTGCAGACGGCTTTCAGTAGCAAACTGTGTTTCATTCCAGGATGTATTCAGCACATTGTTGATGTCAACACCAAAACTCATGTTTTTCATCTGATACAACAAATTTACATCAACAACGGTATAACCTGCAGCAGTTATTGAGTAATCCTCATTAGCCGCTCTGTCACGCATGTGCCTGAACCTTGCTCCAAAGCCTAAATTATTGGTAAGTTGCGCGTTGACACCTCCAGTCAATGTGGTGGTGGGTGCAAGTGGTATAAAATTATTGCCTATTTCATCATCTACGCTGATGGCCTTACACGTGTTGTAGTCGGCAAACAAAAACAAGGTACTAAAAGGCTGATAGCGCAGACCCAAATCAATGCCCTTTCTTTCTGTTCGACCACTGGGCTCTATGATCCCTTCATCGCCAACATATACAAATTCCTGATCCAACTTCAGGTACCACAACGCTGCTGTCACTACCAATTTTTTCCATACCTTAGATACCATACCCAGATCAGCACCGGTGGCAACAGGCATGGCATTGGCAACCTGACCGGACAAAGTCACTCTGGCATCATTTGAATGGAAGCCTCTTCCCGCTTTCAGGTAACATTTAACCTGATTGCTTATATCATATTGCAGGTTTATTTTGGGGCTTATCCTTGATTTTTCTCCCTGATTCAATACATAATTTGCAGGAACTGCATCCCGATAGTTAAATAGCAATCGGTCGATTCTGAAACCACCCTGAATGGATAATTTACCAATTTCATATCCAGCCTGTGCTCCAAGGTAAAAATTACTCTCGTCCACATCTCCCAGGGCTACCGTTTCCAATGTATTTTTTCGCTGGTAGGTATGCGATAGTTCGTCTCCTTTTACATTGTCATGTCTCAAACCACCCAAAACCTTAAGTGACAATATGCCACTGCCCAGACTTTGATCTTTTATGTATTGTACATCAATACCAAACAAATCTCTGTTTTCCTTTTGCCTGATTTGATCACCGTGTATAGAATCCCTTAAAAATAGAGTAAAATTTGAATACAATTCAAAATTATACCTGGAATAATACACCTGACTCTTGACCGATGACCTGGTGCTGAGATATTTGGTATGTGTCATAGAAAAATTGCTCCTTGATGTCTGACCTCCCTCGGTTTTATCAATGGCACCAAACCGGCCGATTAAACCTGCATCCACGGCTCTTTGAGGTATTTGCCCCGAAGCATCCCACTGGCTTTGAAAATGAGATGCCTGCACGGTGATCTTGTCGAGATTGCCAAGTTTTTGATTGTATTTGCCAAACAAGTTGATGCGGTGAAAGCCCTGAGGGCTGTCAAATGGTCCATCGGTAGCATTGTAGTCTGCAGCAACATAAGCATTGCTGTTTTCGTTTTCTGTGACGTTCAACATGGTCATCGCCCGGTAAGAATTGAACTGGCCGGCTTCCACTGTGAGCTGATTTTTATCCAATTTTTCCTTAGTGGTAAAGGAGATATGACCCGCTGTAGCAAAGTTGCCCTTTGAAACATCATACGGTCCTTTACCATAAGAAATGTCGTTGAGGGTTTCTGGTATGACAAAATGCAAATCGGCATAGCCTTGTCCGTGTGCATGCGATACCATGTTTACCGGAATGCCATCAACTGAGAGATTTAGGTCGGTACCGTGATCTATGTCGAAACCCCTCAAAAATATTTGTTCTGCCTTGCCACCTCCTGCATGTTGCCCTATAAATAAACCCGGCACCATGCGCATCAATTGCTGGGCGTTCTGAACCGGTTGATGTACCAGATCAATCTTACTTACCAATGCAGCAACTTCTTTGCTTTGATGGATTTCAACCCTGTCCAGCAAAAAATTGCGGTCCTTCATGACTACCTCTATTGGCTGGTCAATACCGGTCAGTACAATGGGATCTGCTTCATATACCATGTGATAAAATACCAAGGTATCTCCGGCTTTGCATCCCTCCATCCAGAAATTTCCATTTTCATCACAATGGGCATGTCTGTCACTGTTGCCATTGCTTACCACTACCTGAGCTATTCCTTTGCCCTTAATATCTGTAATTCTTCCAGATAATGTTTGCCCAAAAACAGGCCCCATCAACAAATAAAATATCAATGTCCAACTTGTCTTCATTGTACGAAATGTTTGAGTTTTTAAGTGTTTTTACTGGAAATTACTGCCAAGATACAAATTAATTTTTCAATGGACACTTTAGAAATCTACCATTGATCATTTACACCTAAAACCCCATGGACAATGACAGCAGTGATGAGCTCGCCGGTTTTTTGAACTCATTGCCCCAATAATTCATCCATGTAATCTGAAATGTCTTGCCCAATTTCAAACCGATTGACAACTGGTTCAGCAATATTAACTTTTCTTCTACCGTACCCAAATTGTAGTAAAATTCCTTATTGCCTGTAATGGCACTGCTTTTAAATTCTACTATCACCCCAATGTTTTCCTTTAACCCGGTATAACGCAAGGTGCTGTAAATACCCATATCAAGGTTCATGGCATAAGATGTAGTCTGGGTTCCCAATTCAGGTAGGTCAAAGCCCAGCCTCGGTTGTAGCCTTACTCTGAAGTCAAAATTCTGGTCGGACTTGTTCCAGTACAATAGCGGATAACTGGCATGGATGACTACATTGCCGCCACCAAACAAGAGTCGGTTAACGGCCGAAGCTTCCTGGTTTTCAGATTGTGCCGCAGCTTCATTATCCCCTTGACTTTTGCCAACACCCAATAAGGTTCCCACACCCATGGCCACTGCCCCAAAATAATCATTGTAAACATCGGTATAAAAGGTATATTGTCCTGTTACAGATTGCATACCCAAACGCATATTTCTCATTCCTATGTTATTGGAATCATTGCCGGGACCATGGTACATTTCAGCATCGGTGGCATTCCTCACTGGCAGGATGCTCAACTTGTTTGTCGTTCGGTATTTGTATCTGATTTCTCTGGCTTTGATGCGCAACCATTTTACGGCACTTAAGCCTTTGGCGCGCTCAAGATCAGCCTCAGCTGTTTCTTCGCCAAACGATGCAAGTCCATTGTCTTCGAATGCCCATGATTTTAGTATCTCAAGACATTTTTGCTGGTACCTGCTGCTTACCTCCGTTTCCAGCAATAGAGCCAGACTGTCGAGTTGGGTTGACGTAATTTTATAAAAGCCATCCATATTAATGGGTCGCTGCGTATCCATACTCAAAGCCGCTGTGTATTTTCTTACCATCGCCAATTGGCTGTCACGGACATTGTTTGAATAAAAGCTCATTGGGGATGTATTTTGTGCTGTCAGGCAGTCAAGCCCTGCCGCAAAGATCAAAATCGCCGTTCCTGCTCGAACTTTCATAAAATTATTGGTGTTTCGTTGTCTGAATTTCAATTTGTTCGAAATTCTTCCACTTTCATTATAAAGATGTGCCAATTGTCGCCTGCGCATGTAATAAATTTGAATTTTATTCAAATTCTAAAAATATTATCCCAGAACCATGAAAAAACGATAAGGCTTTTGAAATATTTCAATCCAAATTAAATATTTCATTTTCAAGCTATTATTTAACATTTGTCAAAAGAAGCTGAATTCAAAAAAAAGTTGGCATTTAATTGTCAGGCTGTCTCATATACGAAATATTTTTTATCTTTGCTTTCCGTTTTCGGGTCTCGTGGCCGAGCGGCTAGGCAGAGGTCTGCAAAACCTTCCACAGCGGTTCGAATCCGCTCGAGACCTCAAAGGGACGATGTCGTTTGACTCGTCCCTTTTTTATTTCCTGCCCATTTGTTTTTCTGCTATTTTAGCCTTTGAAAAAAAATTTCTCAAACGTTAACCATCCATAACATGCAATCCAAAGCCACCACCGTTGCAGCCTACCTCGACGAATTGCCTGAAGACAGAAAAGCACCCATGAACCAACTTCATAAGGTCATTAAAAAAAACCTTCCCAAAGGATTTAAAGACTCCATGTCTTATGGCATGATTACTTACGTAGTGCCTCATACTATTTATCCTGCCGGATACCACTGCGATCCCAAACAGGAATTGCCCTTCATGTCAATCGCTTCTCAAAAACAATTTGTGGCCGTTTATCATATGGGCATTTATGCAGACACTGGCTTGCTGGATTGGTTTACAGAAGCATACGCAGCTCTCGGCATCGGAAAGCTGGACATGGGCAAAAGCTGCATCCGATTTAAAAACACAGCCAAAATACCCTACGATTTGATCGGGGAGTTGGCTGCAAAACTCACACCCCAGCAATGGATTGCCATGTATGAAAAAAACTTGAAAAGATAGTAGACCCAGCCTGGCCTCTTATTTATCGGAAGTCACCACTATTCGGTTATTTTACCATTGTATTGATTCATGGTAAACTTCAAGCCAATCGCCGCAAAACTTAAGCAAGCGGCAGCGGCTTTTTCAATGACTAGCTTCAGTCGGGCAAGCTCGTCGGCATTCCACTTGCCTAAAACAAAATCTACTTGTTGACTTTTGTGAAATTGATTGCCAATGCCTATGCGCATTCGTGGGTAATCTACGCCTCCCAAAACCTGTTGAATGTTTTTTAAACCGTTGTGACCACCGTCGCTACCTGTATCGCGCATACGAATGGAGCCAAATTCCAGGTTCAGGTCGTCTACCACCACCATGATGTTTTCCTTAGGTATCTTGTGTTTTTGCATCCAGTAATGGAGGGCTTTACCACTGAGATTCATATAAGTGGTAGGTTTGATCAACACCAGACTGCGCCCTTTGTGTTTGATCTCTGTCACATAGGCCTGACTGTCCAGCTTCCAGCTTGCATTGTTTTGATTAGCCAAAAAATCAACCACATCAAAACCAATGTTGTGTCTGGTATTTTCGTACTCTGCCCCTATGTTGCCAAGTCCTGCTATGAGGTATTTCATCGGATCAAAAACTTGAGTTGATTTTGAAAAAATTCCTGTCCACCAGGACATTTTAGTATGATCTTTCTTTTACGTCTTCAATGTAATTGATAAATGCCCGGTTCACCACCCTGACGCCCCCTAGCGTGGGATAATCTCCGGTAAAATACCAATCACCTTTATCGTTAGGACAAGCCTGGTGTAAGGCATCAACGGTTTGGAAAATGACATCCACCTCTGGCTCAATTCCTTCTGCAGTTACCAGGCTGGCAATGCGTTGTGAAATTTCTTCTTCTGTAAAGGGTTCATATATTTTTTTCACATGGTTAACCATCTTTTCCAAAGGCTTTTGTTCCTCTTCTTTACAGAGCCGGTACACTTCGTCAATCAGTGCCTGCTGGCCACTTTCTTTCAATAAATCTATGGTGGCTTTAAATGCAATAAATTCACTCATGCGACTCATGTCTATGCCATAACAATCGGGATAACGGATTTGAGGCGCTGAAGACACAATTATAATGCGTTTGGGCCTAAGTTTTGACAAAATATAAATGATGGAATCCCTCAGTGTGGTGCCTCTTACGATGCTGTCATCAATCAACACGATGGTATCCACTTCATTTTGTACTATGCCATAAGTAACATCGTAAATGTGAGATACCATCTGGTTTCTGGCACCATCGTCAGCAATAAACGTTCTCAATTTTTCATCCTTCACAGCGAGCTTTTCTGAGCGAACCCGCAATTGCAAAATTTGATTGATGGCTTCCACATCTGACCTGTCTTCCAGAGTAGCAATTTTTTGTGCTTTTATTTGATTTAACTCTTCATTCAATCCTTCAATCAGGCCAAAAAACGAAACCTCTGCTGTATTGGGAATGAAAGAAAAAATGGTGTGTTCAAAATCATGGTTTACCGCAGACAGTATCCTGGGAGCAAGCAATCTTCCCAGGTTTTTTCTTTCAAGATAAATATCGCGATCAGTACCCCTGGAAAAATAAATGCGCTCAAAGGTACACGACTTTCTTTCGGTTACTTCTTTGATGTTTTCTTCGCTGATTTCGCCGTTCTTTTTTATGATCAAAGCATTGCCCGGTTGTAATTCTTTGACCTGAAAATAGCGTATGTCCAGACAGGTTTGAAGGGCCGGTCTTTCTGAGGCTACCACACATATTTCATCATCGTGGTAGTAATAAGCCGGTCTGATTCCTGCCGGATCTCTTAATACAAATGCATCTCCGTGTCCGATCAAACCGGCAATCACATAGCCTCCGTCAAATCTTCTGCTTGATCGCGTAAGAATCCTGCGTATGTCGAGTTCTTTTTCAATAAACTTGTTGATCTCAATATTGGAATATCCTTCGTGTTTGTACCAGTCAAAAATGCGTTGTACTTCGTCGTCGAGAAAATGCCCGATTTTTTCCATAACGGTCACCGTATCTGAGACCTCTTTGGGGTATTGACCAAAAGATAGCAATTCATTAAAAAGTTCATCAATGTTGGTGAGGTTGAAATTGCCAGCACACACCAGGTTGCGGCTGATCCAGTTGTTTTGTCTTAGAAAAGGATGTACCGTTTCTATGTTGTTCGCACCATGTGTGCCATACCTCAAATGCCCAAGCAAAAGTTCTCCTATATAGGGCTTGTTTTTTTTCAACCAGGCAACATCACTCAGTTGCTCAGGACTACAATCATTGAAATTGCCATAGATAGAGTCAAAAAGATCTTTGAGATAGGAACTTCCAATGGATCGGTGTCTTGAAATATACCGATTGCCCGGCGGAATGTCAAACTTTATGGTCGCCACCCCTGCTCCATCCTGCCCCCTGTTGCGCTGTTTTTGTAACAGTAATTGGAGTTTGTTGAGTCCGTACAAGGCCGTACCATATTTTTGATGGTAAAATTCAAGGGGCTTAAGGAGTCGGATCATGGCCAATCCGCACTCATGCTTTATCTGGTCGCTCATATTGCCGTCTACGTCAATGCTATGGGAAGAAAAGAAGTGCAAAGGTAATCATTTGCCTTTGCTTTGAGGATATTAAAGCAAAGAGGTCCAAAAATTGTTGCAAAAGGAGAGATGTAAAAACTGAAAAACTTTCATATTAAATTAATATACACTGTTTATTAGTTTGAATATCAATATTTTAAAATGAAATAAAGAATTTTTGGGCTCAATATTTTGTAGAATTGTAATTAAACTTCTACATTTGCATCGCTTTAATGCAAAGCCTCCTTAGCTCAGCCGGTTAGAGCGCCGGACTGTTAATCCGTAGGTCCTAGGTTCAAGTCCTAGAGGGGGCGCAAAGGGTTCTTCGAAAGTTGAACCCTTTTTTCGTTTAACTCCTGTTAATTTTATTCGTTATATCATTATGATGAAACATTTTAATAAATCCGCCCTGGTTTTAATAGGATTCGTCCTCACAATGATATCCATCCAGTCGGCTTCTGCACAGCTCAAAGACAAAGTCAGAAACATTCAAAATGGCCTCTCCAAAGATCACGTACGTCTTGGCAATGGCAGTGTGCTCATCGTTCCCCCGGAAAATTTTACCTCTGTGTCCGGCCTTAATGGTCTCATGCAGGAATCATCCAACACCAGCATCATCGCACTCGAGTTAAATGGCAGCCTCGAATCTACCTCCCGCATGTTTGGGGCCAAAGCCATGAGAGAAAAAAACATCAATGTACTCAAAGAGGAGGAGCTTTATATAAATGGCAATCTTGGTTATTACATCGAAGCTGAACAGGCTACACCTACTGCTGTTTACACCAAATACATGCTCTCTTTTGGTGTTGACTCCATTACCATCATCCTCAATGCCAGCATGCCCAAAACAAAAACAGACAGCATCGGGGCTGCAATTAAAAAGTCGATCTTTTCTGTGATCTACCGCAAATTTGTTCCCAATACCTCACAACCGGTTGCCAATTATGAGATCGATGTCACCAATAGTCCCTTTCAATTGGCCAGATCGGCTTCCAATTCTCAGGTATATACCACCGATGGTAAAATGCCTACAGAAAATCCTGATAAAACTGCCCTTCTTGCCACACGTTCGGAAGGTAGACTTGAGTTTAGAAACAAGGTGGAATTTGCAACCGACCGGCTCAAACAACTACCGGCCATCGTCAATTTATCTATCCAGTCTACTGAAGAAAAAGAAGTCAACGGACAGCCAGCAGTAGAAATTGTGGCCTATGGTGAGGATCGGTATACCCATGAGAAAAAGCTCATTTACCAGCTCATGTCATTTGCAGAATTCACTTATTACCTCGTAATAGGCACTTGCAGCGGAAATTTCGACACCAACCTGGAATTGTTCAGGAAGGTAGCACTCACCCTCCGCTTAAAGTAAGCCCATATATCAAATCAAGCGGGCATCGAAGGGAAAGGGAACGCATGCTTTGATGACAATTTTACTGAAATCCACATGTTTGGGATTGAGCAGATAGTTGAAGTCACCCGGAGTTACCACTGAAGGCACTCGCATGACCGCAAATTCATTTTGGCTCACAAAGACGTCGCCTATTTTTTGGGTAGAAGTTGGTGAAGGAAATCGGTTCCAGTCCTGTGGCAACGAAGAAAGGTTAAGCTTTTTAATTTTTACTTTTGTTGGTATGTTAATGGTGATCATAAGATAATCATCAGGAAGCATGCCGAGCGACAAGTGGACCAACACTTCTGCCATTGCCAGCGATCTGTTGGCTGCAGTGTAAACCATTTCCACACCCGGAGAATTCCACCTGGCCCCTTTTAATGCTGCACCCACTCCTGAAAGGGGGTCTGCAAAACGAGCCCTGCTCAATCGAAAAACCTCCATCTAAACAAAGATGCCGTAGTGAAGGCGGGTGAGCTCACCCAACACCATTTCCTTGCCATAAGAGGAAATAAGGAGCTCTTTGGGCTTGTAACCCCCGAGAGCAAAACACGGGGCATTGAGCCAAAGCCTGAATTTATCTTCAGCACCAAAGACCTCATTACCCATATAAGTGACCTCGGCCATCTCAATAATTTTTTCTGAGTGGATGGGACTGAAGACATGATCACCGGCGGCTTTGTACCGCTGCAATGTTTTGGAAGATATGCCCAGTACCTGCACCCAATCAGCCTCTGCCAAGGGTACATAAGCTGATAACGATTCATACAAATTATAAGAAATGCCGGCTTTGATGGCTTCAATGATGTTTATCTTATCTGCAAAAAACCGTGCAAAGTCAAAGCCCGACCCGCTGCTCTCTTTCTTTCCGGGGCCAGGCACACGTATGTAAAGTGCTGCAGCTTCATGCAACTCACTGTGTGCTTCTGAGCTTGTATATTTTTTCATATTAGACATATGTCTACAAATATAAGACATTTGTCAGAACTTGTCAAGGCCTCAGATCTTTTTTCAAGTTCAATTATTTGGATTTTACCCACTTTGCTGATTTTAGCTGGCTCGTGTGAACTTTAGTTTGAACAAAAAAAGGCTACCCAAAAAAGAAACAACTCTAAAAAACCTTCCTTAAAATAATGCCAGGTTACTATCAATTTGCCCACAACATCCAACAATTTGGACTCAAGCTTATCATTTGTCTTTGAGACCAAAAGTGGGCCAATGACAAACCGTTTGAGTTCATTTGAGCTTTACAATTTCCATTTGAATGGATTAAGACTTTTGTGTTGGATAATTATTCTATTATCTCCAACTTCCTTTGATAAATCTTACCCCCTACCTTCAGTCGATAATTATAGCGACCTGGCTTTATAGCCTGCCTGCGCAAATCCACAATAAGGGTATGTGCTCCTTTATCTATGTTTTGATTGATCAATGTCCGGATCACCTGGCCGCCTTCATTGAGGATTTCCAAAACGGCAGGTCCGCCTTGATTGACTGCATACCGTATCCATAATATGTCTGCTTTTTCCGGATCCATCCTGTGACCCAGTAAAGCCCCAAAATTTTCTGTACCTATTTCTACGGGTTGCGATGGCAACAACGAAGGAATGCCCTCTCTTTCTTTTCCAACAATGAAATCCGTTACTTCTTTGGGCATGCCAAACCACTGGCTTAACACAGACGCATAAACATCCCTGAAATCCGTTTCAAAGTAGGGATCGCCATATTGATCTACCTGTAAGAGGTCAGGCGGATTTCCTACAATTTCCTGACCCAGATCTTTAGAAAACATGAGCATGGGACCTCCCGTACCATGGTCTGTACCAGCCGAGCCATTTTCATAGATCGTCCTGCCAAATTCCGAAAAAGTCATGCCCAAGACCTTGTCATCCATTTGGCCCTTACCCAGATCATCATAAAACGCTTTGACAGCTGACGAAAGATTATTGAGCAGGCCCAGGTGTTTGTCCAATTGTTCGGCGTGGGTATCAAAACCATCGATGTACACCAGGTAAACCTTGGTACCGAGTCTTCCTTTGATAAGCCTGGATACAATCGCCAATTGTTGCGCCAGATTGCTGTTGGGATAATTTACTTCATTTCTGCCCTTATTATAAGCCTCACTGATGCTCTGACTATAACGAAAGGCACTGTTGGCAACCTGCCGGAGGTAAAACAACTCCTTGTCGCGCGGACTATTGCCCAATTGATCAAGGGCATACAATTGACCGCTGCTGGCCAGTTTGTAAAACTCCTGAGGGCTGCTCACTGCCAGCGCCAGACTTACCTCATCACCCTGAAAGATCAAATCCGTTTGTACCCCAATCTGCATGGCAGGAGGCACCGTAGGCTGTGCATCAAAATAAGCGGGCATATCCTGCTGTATATATCTACCTATCCAACCTGTGCCTACATACTCATCTGTGTCAGAAGCAGAAGCCCATATATCGGATGATCGAAAGTGGGAGTAGTTGGGATCAGGGTATCCCACGTTGTGGATGACCTTCATCTTACCTTCGTTCCACATGGGTTGAAGGTCTATCATCCGGTTGGACATACCCGTTTTTGCATCCAAAGCCCATAGATTGGCCTCTGTAATTCCCAACGTAGGCCTGATATTGTAATACTCTGAATTAAATCGATCGATGACCATATTGAGACCATCGTTGCCACCCCGCATCTGTATGAGTACCAAAACCCGATCCGTTTCCAATGCAGCCAGGGGTGCCATCTTAAATGCACTGCCCATTGCATACACTGGTACTCCGCCCAAAGTTGCTGCCATGCCCGCAGTAAACAAGCCGGCACTTTGTAAGAAATCGCGACGGTTCCAGCCCTTGTGTTCCAACGCATGCGCTTCTTCATCATGCATGCTTTTGCCATTCCTGACCTTTATTTTCTTTTCACACATCTTGATTCGCTTATGATAATTGAAACTCAGGCAACTTAACCAAAAACTGCAACAGATTGCCTACCTGAAAAGGTGCTTCTGCCCAGTTGAGATTCCAGGATCCATCATCGTAATAGTTGGCCGGTATATCGCTTTTAAAATAAAGAATGGACTTATCCAATAAATCTGGTTCCAGCGTACTGCCCAAAAAGTGAATGACCAAAGCCTCCGTTATGTACGGTGCATCATTGATTTTCCCATCTGCAAGTCCAATGGCCAATGTTCGCAATTTTTCACGGTTATTGGCATTAATCAACGTATTTACAATATCTCTCGAATAGTTCCAGCGGCGGGTGAGGGTGTTTTCATTGATCCATTCTTCGTGTCCGGGCCATCCTGCCACATTGATGGGATTGAATATTTCCATGCCCAGGCTGGCTGATGCCGATCTTATCGTACCATACTTTTCTTTGATGTTTTCAGTATCTACACCACTGGCGCGAATCATGTCCATAAAACATTCCACAGGGCTTTTTATTATGGCACCCATTGTGGAATTGTCAAAAAAATGAGCGCTCTTAAAGAGGGCTTTCAACACTGGCAACAGCTCCCAATTGGATGCAATAAATAAAGTTGCCAGTTCTTCCACAAAAGGAACATCGATTTCACTTTTGATAAAATAGCGGTACAATTTGCCGCAGATAAAAGTGGCTACCTGGTTTTTTCTTTCTGTAAAAATCAATTGGTGAACTTCATCATAGCCCCAGTTGCCCACCTTTCCAAATATTATTTTATTGGTCTTGTCGTGTTTACTGCTGTTGAAACTCACATTGTCGCATACGTTTGGGTTACATTTATAACCTGTAAGCGCCCTGGCTACTTCAACAACATCGTTTTGGGTATAGCCATTGTTTTCTCCCATGGTAAATAATTCCATGAGTTCGCGCGCATAATTTTCATTGGGCTTACCTATTTCATTGTCATTGCCGTTGAGATAATCCAGCATGGCAGGGCTCTTGCCAATGGCCTCCACAAACGTTCGAAAATTTCCAACACAGTGTTTATTGAGCAGCGAATAATAATTCCACAAATATTTGTTGCAATAATAAACCGAAAGTTCTGTCACAAAATGGTTGTGCCAAAACAAAACCAACTTCATTCTGAGTCCATCGCTCAAAATTTCATTGTACATCAGGTCAAACAACTCAGTCCGATGCTCCCCTACCAGATCAGGATCATTGGCATAGGATTCTGCTGTGTAGTTGGCCCAGACCGGTGAGGCAGGAAGTGCCATATTTTTAATGCCATTCAGTGTGTTTTCAACCAGATCTGTTGGGTTTAGCAACAAAGCAGGTGCCAGTTGCTCAGGTCTTGGTCCAAAGCCCAGCCGTCTGTAAAAATGGATCACCCTTTCCTTGTTCCAGGGTTGTTCGGGTCCGGGCACATACGGTATCAGGCTCGCCATAGGTGGTTCAATACTTTTTTGTGCAATTTATTAAATTTCATCCAATGAAAACAAAATACTTCATTAAATTTACAAAACAGAATAAACTTTGCTGAATGTCGGTCAGACTGCTACTTCATTTCCTGGTTTTGGGTTGCACTCAAATCGCCTGGACACAAACCACTCTCTTTGAAGAAAACTTCAACGATTGTGCACTCTCTGATCAATGGACAGTGAGCCTGGAAGGAAATCAAAATGTCAGATGGGCAGTGGGTATACCCACCAATCCGAAGTCCGACAGTTCTACCATCGATGGCAGTTGCATGCTTTACATTGATGACGACCTTACTGGAGATAAGACAGCTGCCTATGTGCTTCGATTTTCTTCATCCTGGTTTCAAACAAATAATTATACTGCCATTAACCTAGCCGCTCAGGTGCATTTCAGAAGAGATGGCGAAGAGGTTTTCCGTATATACGCAGACGATGGCAGCAAGTTGCACCTAATCAGGGAATACAAGGGAAAAAATTATTCGGGGACAAAATTTAGCGATTTTGTAAATGTAAGCGCCGATCTCAGCTTTGTTGCTTCAGATAGTTTGAGATTGGTAATAGAGTTTGACGACAAAAACAACTGGGGTTGGTGGGCAGCCATCGATAATATCAAAGTTACGGCCAGCGGCGAAGGTGGTGAAATCATCATGGGCGAAACCTTCAACGACTGCACCCTGCCACAGGGTTGGAGCACAGAAATTCTAACAGGTGTAGATGACTGGAAAACAGGTTTGTTTACAGATGGCAAATCGATTGATGGCAGTTGTTTTTTATTTTTTAATGACGATGTCTTGGGCAAAGATGCACCCCTATCCAAGCATCGAATCTATACACCCTTTTTTGATGCCGATGTTTACGAAAGATACATCCTCACTTATGATTTTATCTTCCGATTTTATGAAAAAAATGAATACTTCCAGCTTTATGTAGATGATGGCTCCACCTGGACCCCGGTGAAGACTTATTCTGCCGATTTTGGTGGCCCCAATGTAGACCAGTCGATGCAGGATACCATTGAATTATCGGCTTTTAAGAGCAAAAAAATGCGATTGATCTGGGAGTACAATGACGGTGGCTGGGCATGGTGGCTGGGCATGGATAATGTAAAAATAACGGCTCTGGGGCGTATCAACGATCGATGTGCCAAAGCCATTGACATCAGTCAGGCTTCTTATTGCACCGAATTCAACAACCAGTTTGCCTTACCGGACGATGAATGGCAAAATCAGGAAAACGCCTATGGTTACCTTTATTATTCCTTTACACCTACGGTCAGCAATTTGTATTCAATAACAACCAAATCATATTTCAATGATGTTGTCCAGCTGGCAAAAGGCACATGTGAGTCCTTTGAATTAATCGGCAGTCAGAATAGAGACGAATATGGTTTTGAAGGTGAGAAATTGAATGTACAATTAGAATCAGGTAAACAGTATCTGATCAGAGTTGCCGGAAAACAAGCTGAGTTTGGCTTATCCTCGGGATCTGGTTGCATTCGTGTCACCCCCACATTACCTTTGCAAAACCCTCCTTTTGACATCTGCAGTCAGGCCCAAACGCTGGAAGAAAGTTTGGAATGTCAACTGACAAACAACAGAAACGCTAACACAGAAAATGTTTTACCAGCCACCAATTTAAGATCGAGGGCCGACATTTGGTATAAATTTACACCCACTTCCTCCGATGTATACACGTTTACTACCCGATCCAATTTTGCAGAAACCATTGCCCTATATACAGGTGACTGTAGTCAACCGGTTGAACTTACTTCCCGCTTTGAAGGTGGTTCATTGGAATACAGCCTTGAAGAAGGAACAACCTACTTTATCCAGATAACATCTTTCTTTGCAACCCTGGAGGGAGAAGTTTGCCTTCAGGTTAAAGCTGCTCAAAACAACCAGCAAACTTCGGTCAGTTGCCAGAATTCTTTGGGCTTAATCATCAACGGGCAATGTACGTCAGTTAACAACGATGGACGTCCGTTCAGTGGCAAGCGACCTCCATGTGAATTTTATATTGACAGCGATGTGTGGTTTAGTTTTAAAGCTACACAAAGTGGTTTGGCCTATGTAAGAGTCAAAGCCGATTTTGAATACCTTGCTGCCTTGTATTCCGGTAATTGTGGCGATCTTAAGCCCCTGTTTTGTGATCGGGAGCTTCACTACTGCAATGGTTATTTGTTTTTCGATCACCTTACACCCAACACCATTTATTATCTGCAGGTAGCATCCAAAAAAACACAAACAGGCTATAAACGGGGAGAAATTTGTGTGGAGGTGAAAGACCAAAAACCCGATTTCACGCCTCTTAGTGTAAATGCCACCCAAGAGTGCATTGGCCATGGCGCTGTAATGATCTCACCATATGGAGTGGGAGGCAAAGCTCCTTACACTTATTATGGACTGGGCATTGAAAATGCTGTTAGATCGGGAGAGCAGATTTTGATTGAAATTACCGATGCAGATGGCTGTGTTGTGGCATCACCATTCACTACACAAAATTGTGACAGCATTGCTTGCTCGCTGAATAGCTATGTGACCACGAAGGCTCCATTGTGCGCAGGACAAGAGAACGGCTCTGCCCAAATTGAGGGAGAAGGAGGATTGCCGCCCTATCAGTTTGTCTGGTCTACGGGAGCAAATGGAGCCTCTATCAATTCATTGTCGGCTGGTGAGTATACTGTAACAATGACAGACGAAGGAGGTTGTGAGATAACATCGTCAATTACAATAGACTCTGTTGCACCCGTCACCCAGGAAACAATGCTGCATGATGTAAATTGCCCTGGAGGTGCAGATGGTTCAATCAGCATTGATGCCAAGGGCGGTACCCCACCTTATACATATCTTTGGTCAAATGGTAAAACAGTCACTGAATTAACCGATCTTGAATATGGAGCCTATCAATTGACAATCAGTGACTCCAATGGATGCTTGTCATATTATGACTTCATCATTAACGAACCCCTACCCTGGTGGCTGCCTACAGACAGTACACAACTCACCATAACCAGTTCAGAAAATGGGTACATCGGCTTAAGCATTTACGGAGCCACACCTCCTTACCAATTTTTGTGGTACAAAGACGAATTACCTACAGATTTTGAAGAACTACTGCTAAGTACCAGCATACCGGGTAATTATAAACTTTTGGTTACTGATGCCAATGGTTGTACTTACGAAAGTGATAGCTGGCTGATCCAAAACATAAGCCTTACCCTCGAACAAAATCAAAACGATGTCATTGTCGTTTATCCAAATCCTGCGATCGACAAGTTGAGGCTAGAGACAATCAATCATGAAAGTATCGAAGAAATTTATGTGACCAATGCAGCAGGTATGGTCCTGAAGGTGCCGTTCACAAAAATGGAAAACGGAAAATATGAGTTCTCGGTTTCAGAACTGCCTTCAGGAGTATATTTTATTCATTGCAAACTCGACAAACGATGGTTTCATCCCAAATGGATAAAAATTAACTAGCTCTTTCCGCAATAATTATAAGTTTATTATTGTTGACCTTTTACAACTTATCCGGACTAAAAATTTAATTCAACATGACATCACAGGTAATCATTACACTTTGCGTGCTTTTGTTAATCGCGTATATTTTTGACATCAGTGCTTCAAAAACCAGAGTGCCCTCAGTGGTAATGTTGCTTTTATTGGGCTATGTTTTGCAACACCTTGCTGTTATGTTTGAAGTCATTTTACCAGACATGGAAGGAGTATTACCTGTCCTGGGCACATTGGGGCTGGTGTTAATCGTTTTAGAGGGTTCTTTGGAGCTTGAATTAAACAGTTCCCAATTTTCGTTTGTCAGAAAAACCCTGATTTCAGCTGCGATTCCATTCTTCATCCTCAGTTTTTTATTGGCTTTCGTTTTGGTGTGGCTAGATGGCATTCCACTGAAGTCAGCCTTTACGAATGTAGTTCCCCTGGCCATTATCAGCAGCGCCATTGCCATACCCAGTGCTCAGAGTCTGGATCAAAAGAGCCGCGAATTTATCATTTATGAGAGCAGTCTATCCGACATCATTGGCGTAATTGTATTTAATTTTGTTGCTTTGAATGCTATCATCGACGGGGGAGCAATATTAAATTTTTCATTTCAGCTAATCATAATGCTTGTTATCACGCTATTGGCTACTGCCCTCTTGGCTTTTCTTATGGGTAAAATAAACCACCACATCAAGTTTGGTCCTATCATACTGATCATCATTCTGATTTATTCTCTATCAAAAATATTTCACCTTCCTGCACTTGTTTTTATCCTTCTATTTGGCTTATTTCTTCGCAATTTTGATGAAATTAACAACTGGAAGCCATTGTCCTTTCTTGATCCCAAAATTTTAATTCAGGAAGTGACGAAATTGAAAGAACTTACGTCTGAAGCTGCATTTTTAGTGAGGACACTCTTTTTTCTCTTATTTGGTTTTTTGATCAATACCGATGAATTATTCAACTTAGATACTTTGCCACTGGCATCAGGAATTGTTTTGGTAATATTATTGGTGAGATGGGGCATTTTGCTGCTACTTCGGATGCCGTTGTTGCCAATTTTGTACATTGCACCAAGGGGTTTGATCACCATCCTCTTATTCTTATCAATTCCCATTGCCGAAACCACTTCCTCCGTTAATAAATCTTTAATCATTCAGGTCATTATTTTAAGTGCCTTCATCATGATGATGGGTATGCTGTTTTATAAACCAGTAAAAGCAAAGCCAACAGCATTATAATTTTGTACTCACTATTTTGTGTGATTTTTGACATTGTGCTGTGTAGCTGTTGTTACATTCCAAATTTTAGGTAGGTAGTAACTTGCTAATAAAAATGACCATGAGAACCACATTTTATATTTTCGCCCTGCTGATTACCTCAGTTTCAGTAATTGCCTGCAATAAAGAAGATAGCCAGCTTCAAAACAATATCAATACACCCACCGAAGAGGTCAAAAGCTCCCTATTGTTGATGAGAGAAGAAGAAAAACTGGCCCACGATGTCTATGTAACCCTTTACGAAAAGTGGGGCATGCCCATCTTCGACAACATTTCGGGCAGTGAGCAAAGGCATACAGATGCTGTGTTGGACCTCCTGGAAGTGAGAGGCCTGAGTGATCCGGCAGCAGGCTTGGGCAGGGGTGAATTTAGCAATCCAGATTTTGTGACATTGTACAAACAATTGGTTGAAAAAGGTAGTCAGTCATTGATGGATGCCTTACTGGTAGGTGCCACCATAGAAGACCTTGACCTCTACGATCTCGATCAATGGATGCTCAAAATCAAAGATGAAGACATCCTTTCTGTCTATAAAAATCTGGCCAAAGGCAGTAGAAATCACCTTCGAGCATTTTATGGACAAATTACTAGCAGAGAAGGGGATTACAAAGCCCAATACATCAGCCAGCAAAAAATGGACGAAATTGTAAACAGTCCCAAAGAAACGGGCAGGATTTAATTCCTGCTCTTTTATTTTGATTTATTGAGTTTATGTAAGCCCAAAAACAATGCCAGCCCCATTGGGATAAACATGAGTGCCCTAAACCAGATCATTGACCACTGTATGGGTTCATTGTCGAGCCAGGGATTTAAAAATGTGGTAATTACTAACATGCCTATACCCCAGAAGAGGCCGCGGATTATCCAGGTTTTCATTTCAATTACGAATTAGTCAATTACGAATTACGGGTTTAAATTACGAATTAGTCAATTACGAATTACGGGTTTAAAATTACGACGGTTTTCCAATTATGTGTCATCAAATTCTAGTCCCTAGCCCCTATCCCCTATTTTTCAATTACGAATTACGTATTATCAAACAATGAATTTACTGATACCTCCGATACCCCGATACCCCGATACCCAAAACTATGATTTTCTGGACATAGGATGATAATCGAGGATGGTTTGTCTGAGGAATTCGGCATTGACGTGGGTGTAGATTTCGGTGGTAAGGATGGATTCGTGGCCAAGCATCTCCTGTACGGCGCGGAGGTCGGCGCCCATTTCAACGAGGTGGGTGGCAAAGGAGTGACGGAAGGTGTGGGGGCTGACCGATTTGTGGATGCCTGCTTTGGCGGTGAGGTCTTTGATGATGTGAAAGATCATAACCCTGCTCAAACGGGCACCCCTGCGATTGAGAAAGAGGATGTCTTCAT
>ERZ724512.87-NODE-87-length-34557-cov-15.677294_pt1 | contig 34557 bp, 30 predicted proteins | sample MGYA00376045_ERZ724512 | MGnify/ENA primary metagenome ERZ724512 (study PRJEB28724, sample SAMN07190883) | activated sludge metagenome | isolation source: activated sludge of sewage treatment plant in Hong Hong | place: Hong Kong | collected 2016-03-17 ... | reverse complement strand
CCGGCGAGGTCGATCAGCTGCTTCATCCAGCGCACGAAGTCGCCGGCGGCGAGGTCGCTGACCATGAGGACGTCGTCGAGCTCGTCGCCCTCGGCCCAGCGGTAGGCCACCCAGGCGAAGCCGAGGTCGGGCTGCCGCAGGAAGTCGAGGTGGTGGTCTCGCTCGAGGGCGTCCAGGGTGCCCCAGAGCCGGACGGTCTCACCGATCACGTCGCGGATGGCGCCGCCGGGGATGCGGGGCGAGGACGCGTCGTCGGGCCGTCGGGCCTCGAACACCAGCACGGAGAGGGCCGCGGCCAGGCCGGACGGGTCGAGGTCGTCCCACAGCCCGCCCCGGATGCACTCGGCGGCGACCAGGTCGAGCTCGGAGTAGAGCCGCATCAGGTGGGTTCCGCGCTCGGTGACCTGCTCGCCCTCCAGGTAGCCCAGCGCGGTCAGGACCTCGCAGACCCGGTCGAACTGGCGGGCGACGGTGTTGGTGCGCTGCTCGACCCGGCGCTTCAGCGTCTGGGCGTCGCGGTCGAGCTTGAAGTACCGCTCGGCCCACCGGGCGTGGTCCTCGCGGTTCGGGCAGGCGTGGCACGGGTGTGCCTTGAGCTCGGCACGCAGGTCCGCGACCTCGTCGTCGACCGCGGTGCGGCTGCGATCGGACCCCGCGGTCCGTGAGGGTGGCGGCGGGTCGAGGTCGTGGGTGCGCGTCCGCAGGGCCGACGCGAGGTCGCGGCGCATCTGCGGGTTGCGGCCGTTGAAGGACTTGGGCACCTTGACCCGGGCCAGCGCCGTCACGGGGGTGGGGAAGTCGATCATGGCGAGACGGCGTGCCTGGCGGTCGGCGGTCACGACGTAGGGACGAGGCCCCTCGGGCGACCAGCCCGGGTCGACCACGACGGCCCACCCGGCGAACTTCCCGGTCGGGACCTGGATCACGTCGCCCGGCTTGAGCGCCCGCAGGGACTCCATCGCCTCGTCGCGACGATCGGCCTTGCGCGCGCGGCTGGCGCCCTTCTCGGCCTGGCTGATCCGGCGACGCAGGTCGGCGTACTCCATGAAGTCGCCGCGGTCGCAGGTCGCCGCCTCCCGGTAGCCGGCGAGCGCGTCCTCGGCCTTGCGGAGCTGCCGGGCGAGACCCACCACCGCCTTGTCGGCCTGGAACTGGGCGAAGGACTGCTCCAGCAGCTCGCGCGACCGCGCCCGGCCGAACTGGTGCACGAGGTTGACCGCCATGTTGTACGACGGGCGGAACGACGACCGCAGCGGGTAGGTCCGGGTCGAGGCGAGGCCGGCGAGCTGCCGCGGGTCCATCCCCGCCTGCCACAGGACGACCGCATGACCCTCGGTGTCCAGTCCGCGCCGCCCGGCGCGCCCGGTCAGCTGGGTGTACTCCCCCGGCGTGATGTCGGCGTGGTTCTCGCCGTTCCACTTCGACAGCTTCTCGATGACGACGGTGCGGGCGGGCATGTTGATGCCGAGGGCCAGGGTCTCGGTGGCGAACACGACCTTGCACAGCCCGCGCACGAACAGCTCCTCCACGACCTGCTTGAACGCCGGCAGCATCCCGGCGTGATGGGCGGCCACGCCGCGGGTCAGCCCGTCGAGGAAGTCGTGGTAGCCCAGGGCGTGCAGGTCCTCCGACGGCAGGTGCGAGCACGCGGCCTCGACGTGCTCGTAGATCGCGTCGCGCTCCTCGGGCGTGGTGAGCCGGATGCCGGCCCCCAGGCACTGGGTGACCGCCGCGTCGCACCCGACCCGGCTGAAGATGAAGTCGATCGCGGGCAGGAGGCCCTGCCGGTCCAGCTGGGCGACCAGGTCGGGCCGGCTGGGGACCCAGACCCGGCGGCCGTTGCCGACGTTGTACTTGCTGGTGCCGCGGCGGTTGCGGTCCCGCGGTGAGCGCCGGTCGCGGACGCGGCTGCTCGCCCAGTCGTCCCGCGCGACCTTGAGCAGCTCGTCGTTGACCGGTGCGCCCTCCTTGACGAAGCCTGCCGCCGCGTCGACGTCGGAGGAGGCGAACAGGTCCAGGACCCGGCGGCCGACCATCACGTGCTGGTAGAGCGGCACCGGCCGGCGCTCCTCGACGATCGTCGTGGTGTCCCCGCGGACGGTCTCCAGCCACTCGCCGAACTCCTCGGCGTTGGAGACGGTCGCCGAGAGGGAGACCAGGGAGACCGACTCGGGCAGGTGGATGATGACCTCCTCCCAGACCGCGCCCCGCGAGCGGTCGGCGAGGTAGTGGACCTCGTCCATCACCACGAAGCCGAGCCCCAGCAACGTGCGCGACCCGGCGTACAGCATGTTGCGGAGCACCTCGGTGGTCATCACCACGACCGGCGCCTCGCCGTTCACGACGTTGTCACCGGTCAGCAGACCGACCTGCTCGGGACCGTAGCGGGCGACCAGGTCGTGGTACTTCTGGTTCGACAGCGCCTTGATCGGCGTGGTGTAGAAGCACTTGCGCCCGGTCTGCATCGCCAGGTGGACCGCGAACTCCCCGACGACCGTCTTCCCCGAGCCCGTGGGCGCCGCGACGAGCACGCCGCGGCCCTCCTCGATCGCCCGGCAACCGTCGAGCTGGAAGTCGTCGAGCGGGAAGTCGTAGAGCGCCGTGAAGTCGCGGAGCACCGGGTGCTGACGGTGCCGTCGGTAGTCGGCGTACCGCTCGGACGGGCTCAGGTCGTCCGAGGTCGTCATGCTCCCAACCTACGCGAGCACCGTCAGCGCCCCGGCGGCACACTCCACGGTCAGCGGGAGCGGCCCGAAGCGCTCTCCGTCGGCGTACGAGACGATCCCCGGAGCTGCCACCGTCACCGTGCGGACCCGGTGGTGCTCGTATGCGGGGTGGGTGACGTGGGTGCCCTTGAAGAGCTTCGGGTAGGTCCTGATCAGGCCCGGCTTCGACATCGGCTTGATGACGACCACGTCGAGGAGTCCGTCGTCCAGGATCGCACCCTCGGTGATCCGCAGGCCGCCCCCGAAGGAGGGGCCGTTGCCGACCGCCACCAGCATCGCGTCCAGTGTGCGGGTCTCGCCGTCGAGCTCGAGGGTGTAGGGCAGGGGCTCGAACGTGCGCAGCTCGGCGAGGGTCGCGATGTTGTAGCGCATCTGCCCCTTGGGCCAGGTCATCTTGTTGGCGCGCTCGTTGACGACGGCGTCGAAGCCCGCGGCCAGCACGGTCACGAAGTACTTCGTGCCGCTGCGCGCCAGGTCGACGGTGCGCGAGCTGCTCGCGAGCAGCCGCTCCGCGGCCGCGACCGGGTCCTTGCGCGGGACGTCGAAGTACCGCGCCACGTCGTTGCCGGTGCCGGCAGGGACCAGACCGATGGGCGTCCCCGTGCCCGCGACGGCCTGGATGCCGAGGTGCACCATCCCGTCCCCACCGCACAGCACCAGCGCGTCGACGCCCTCCGCGACCACGCCGCGGGCCAGGTCGAGCGCCTCGTCGGCGTCGCGCCCCTCCAGGGTCCGCACCGTCACGCCGGCCCCCCGGAGCCGTTCGGCCGCGGCGTCCCGGAAGCGCGCCCCCCGGCCCTTCCCGGCAGTCGGGTTCGTCAGCAGCGCGATCTCGCGGAGGGCCACGCGCGAAGAGTAGGGCACTCACCTGCGGTTGGTGACCAATCCGCACCGTTCTCGGGCCGGCGCCTGCGGTTGGTGACCATTCCGCGCGACTTTCGGCGCTCGATCTGCGGTTGGTGACCAATCCGTGGGGGTCAGGAGCGGTCGGTCCCGATCCGCAGGAGGACCGCGTACCGGTCGGGGGACGCACCCACCGCCTTGGCCAGCCGGGCGAGAGCGTCCAGGACGAGGTCAGGACCGAACCGGGTGCCGGGCACGGCCAGGGTGAGCCGGTCGTCCGGGCCGACGAGCAGCACCTGGCCGTGGCGCCACGCCTGGTGGGCGTCGTGGCGGACGTCCTGGTCCGCGACCGGTACGGGATAGGCCTCGTCGACGGCGAGAAGGTCGCACGCCACCGGCGGGTGTCCGTCACCGGTCAGCTGCCCCGGCACCCGGTGACCGGAGCGCAGGCCGACGTCGGCCGCCCAGGTGACCTCCTCCTCGCCGAGCCACTCGGGGAGGTCGAACGGGTCGACCCGCCTCACAGGGGCGACACCTCGTCGTCGGCCCACTGGTCGGTCCCGCCGCGGTCGCGGCCCCGGGACCGGTCCACCGCGCGCGCGATCACCTCGGCGACCAGGAAGAGCACGAGCATGGGGGCGGCGAGGAAGCACATCGAGAACGGGTCGGTGGAGGGTGTGGCGACGGCGGCGAAGACGAACGTGCCGAGGATGATCCAGGGCCGGTACCGCCCCAGCGCCTTGCCCGACACGACGCCGGCGAGGTTGAGCATGATCACGAACAAGGGGATCTCGAACGCGACCCCGAAGACGAGCAGCATCCGGGTCAGGAAGCTGAAGTACTCGTTGAACTCGACCAGGTTCGCCAGCCCCGACGGGGTGAACCCGATGAGGACCTTCAGGCCCCGCGGCAGGACGTAGTAGCCGGTCAGCACACCCAGGATGAACAGCGGCCCGGCGATGGCGGCGAAGATCCGGGTCCACTTCTTCTCGTTCGGGTGCAGGCCGGGCACCACGAACGCCCAGATCTGGTAGAGCCAGTAGGGGCTGGACACCACGATCGCGGCGATGCCGCACAGCTTGAGCTGGAGCATCAGCGGCCCGGTCGCGCCCTTGATGTACGCCTCGGTCTGGACCGACGCCCCCAGCATGTCGCGGGCGTCGTTGTACGGCGTCATCACCAGCCCGAGCAGCCCTCCGTCGGGGTGCTCGTAGAAGGCCAGCGCGACGAAGAACGCGATGACCAGGCACAGCACCGACTTCAGGAGCCGGGCACGCAGCTCCCGGACGTGGTCGGACAGGGCCATCCGGCCGTCGGGCCCGATCGGGTGCCGGGGCCGTCCGGAGAGGTAGTCGAAGACGCCGCTGAGGGACAAGGTCTGGCTCGTCAGTTACGGGGCCGGTTCGGAGCCGGCAGCGGGTGTGGGATGGCTGGTCAGGCGCCGTCGGGGCGGTTCAGCCGCTCGCGCTCGGCGTCGATCTCGGCCTGACGACGGTCGAGATCTGCCTGCCGGGACTCCAGCTCGCGCTGCTGCGCGATCTCCTGGGCGGACGTGGTCGCCTCCGGCGTGTCCTCCTCGTCATCGGTCAGGCCCTTGGTCTCGGCCTTGAAGATGCGCAGGGCCCGGCCGCTGCCGCGGGCCAGGTCGGGGAGCTTGGTCGCGCCGAAGAGCAGGACGACGATGCCGAGGATGATGAGCAGCTCGGGGGTGCCGAGGCTGCCGATGAGCGGGAGCATGGTGATCCTCACGGGCGGGACGATGACAGGAGCAATGGTACGCCGGTCAGGTCGGTGGGACGGTCAGGTGTACAGGTCGAGCGTGGTTCGAGCCGCCCGGACGACGGCGTCCTGGAGGCCGGCGGGGCTCACGACGCGAGCATGAGGGGCCAGGCGCAGCAGGAGCCGTTGGAGCCAGCGCTCGTCGGCGATGAGCAGGTCGACCTCGAGGTCGCCCCCCGCGAGCTGCCGTACGGCCTCGACCGGGTAGTACTCGACGACCCAGCGGGCCTCCGGGTCGAGGTGGAGAGTGACGGGGGTGGTGTCGCTGGCCCGGGTGAACAGCCCGTCGCCCAGGTCCCGCGGGGGCTCGGGCGCGGTCTCGATCGGCAGGTCGAGGACCTCGGCCGCCTGGACCCGGTCCAGCCGGAACAGGCGGGGCGCCTCCGCGCTGTGACACCAGGCATCGAGGTAGCGGAAGCCGTGCGCGGTGACGATGCCCCGCGGATCGACGGTCCGCTGGGAGACCTCGTCCCGGGACGGGACGAAGTAGGTCAGCTGCACCTGTCGCTGCCGTTCCGCGGCGTCTTGCAGCTGCTCCTCCAGCCGCAGCAGGTCCAGACCGCGCGGCGACTCCTCCCCCGGGTCGATCTGCGGAACGGCGGCTCCCTCGGCTGCGGCCGCCTCGAGCTTGGACAGCGCACGGTCGACCACCTCGCGGGTGTCCTCGCTCGCGCTGCCGCGCAACGCGCGGAGCGCGACGATGATGGCGGTCGCCTCGGTGGGGGTCAGCCGCAACGGACGAGCCAGGTAGTCGGCGTTGGAGACCCGGATCACGCCGTCTGCCTCCGGGCCCTCCAGCGCGTCCAGGTCCACGTCGATGAGGTCGTCGGGATAGCCGCCGGGCAAGCCGCACATCAAGAGGACCTTGAGGTCGGCGAGGAGCTGGTCGGGCGTCACGCCGAGCGCTGCGGCCGCCTCGTCGAGGCGCACCTGTCCGTGGGCGTGCAGGTAGGGCACCAGGGTCAGCAGCCGGGCGACCTGGTCCTTGGCCGCCGAGGTGGCGCCAGACGCGCCAGGGTTCACCCCGGCGGTCGGGCCGGGAAGACTCGACGCGCTCATGCGGACCGCTCCACGACGTCGGTGAGCCGGCGCACGACCTCGGCGCGCAGCTCGGCGGGCTCCTCGACGTACACGTCGGCTCCGTAGCCGAGCAGCTCGTCGGCAGCGTCGCTGCGGCGGGTCAGCACCAGGCGGTCCCATCCGGCGCCGCCGTCCGGACCGACGACGGCCTCCTCCACCGACGAGGCGTCGCGACGCAGCGCGAGGCCGGCGTCCTCGCGCACCAGCAGGACGACGCGGGTGGTGGTCGGCTCCGGCGCGAGGCGGACCGTCGTCGCCCGCACGTCGGTGCCCGGCGGTACCTCGAAGGACCCCGGCCGCCCCACCTTGCGTGCCTGGCCCTGGACACGGGAGAGGCGGAAGACCCGCTCCTCGTCGCGGTCGGTGTCGAGACCGACGACGTACCACCGTCCCGAGTAGCGGACCACTCCCCAGGGCTGCAGGTGCCGCGTGGTGGTGGTCGTCGCGCCGGAGCGGCGGTAGCCGAACTCGACCGGGGTGCGGTCCTGGACCGCCTCCCAGAAGACGTCGAACGACGGCTCGTCGGCGCTGAGCCGCGGTTGGGCGATGTCGAGGGCGGTCACGTCCGTGGGCACCCCGAGGGCGGTGAGCTTGCGGACCGCCTCGGTCGTGGCCTCGGCCAGCCGCGCGTGTTCCCACACCCGGGTGGCGAGTCCGATCACGGCGGCCTCGTCAGCCGTCAGCTCCACGTCGGGCAGGGCCAGCTGGTCAGGGCGGATCCGGTATCCCGGCTCGTCGTCGAAGTAGACGTCCATGCTGCCCACCTCGATCGGCACGCCGAGGCTGCGCAGCTCCTCCTTGTCGCGCTCGAACATCTTCTCGAAGGCCTCGGTGCTCGAGCCCGGGTAGAGGATGGCCCGGATCCGGTCCTTGGAGACGTAGTGGCGCTGGACGAGCAGCATGATGAGCAGGTTGAGCAGTCGCTCGCTCTTCTGCACCGCCATGCTGCCGTCCGCCTCCTGCTGTGCCCGGCCCTACTGCTGGGCCTTCTCCGCCTTGATCACGTCCACCACGAAGTAGAGCGTGCTGTTCGCCGGGATGCCGGACTGCTCGGCCGAGCCGTAGCCGAGGTCCGGCGGGATCGCGAGCAGTACCCGGCTGCCGACCTTGACACCGGTCAGGCCGTACGTCCAGCCCTTGACGACCTGCTGGAGCGAGAAGGTCGCCGGCTTCGTGGAGTAGCTCTCGTCGAACGGCTTCTTCGCGTCGTACACCTGGCCGAGGTAGTTGACCGTCAGGGTCATGTCCTCGGTGACCGTGGCACCGTCACCCTGCTTGACGATGGAGCGCTCCAGGTCGCCGTCCGCCTTCGGCTTCGGCAGGCCGGTGAAGTCCAGCGACGTGGGCTTGCCGCCCTCCTCGACGATCTTCGGCATCTGCGAGGACGGCACGGTCTTGGGCTTGGGCGCCTCGAAGGGCTCCATCAGGTCGACGATGATCAGGACCGTGTCCTTGTTGCCGATGCCCAGCTGGGTGTTGCCGGCCTCGCCGAACGCCTCCTGGGCGGTGGTCGTGACTGCGACGCGGGACCCGAGCTTCTGTCCGAGCACGGCGTCCTTGAACACCGGCGACAGGGTGTCGTCAGCGGTGATCGCCTCCGGCTCACCGTTGTCGAAGTCGCTGTACGCCTTCTCCTGGGTGTAGCCGTTGCCGATCCACAGGTACGCCTGGACCTGGTCACCGTCCTTGATCTCGGCACCGTCACCCTGGTCCACGACGGTCGTCTCGGTCTTGTCGACGTCGAGCTTGCCGTTCCACTCGACCTCGGGCTCCTTGCCGAGGTCGCCGCTGATCTTGATGCCGTGCAACGCGTCGCTGTCGCTGGCGTCACTCGAGGATCCGTCGCTGCTGCCGCACGCGGCCAGGACGGTCGCCAGCACGAGCGAGATCAGCAGGATCGGGATGCGTCGGAGACGTCGGGACACGTGAGGACTCACCTGTTCGTCGGGGTTCGGGGCAGCGCGGTTCACCCTAGCCGCCGAGCCTGAGGGGACCCTGACCGGAGGCCCCCGAGCGCCAAGGATTGGTCACCAACCGCAGACATTCGACGCAGAACCATGAGGAATGGTCACCAACCGCACGCGCCTGAGGGCTCCTCAGGCTGAATTCGGGAGGGCGGTCGTCGTCACATGCCGTCGATCAACCGCTGCACGCGCTCGTCGTACGCCCGGAACGGGTCCTTGCAGAGGACGGTCCGCTGTGCCTGGTCGTTGAGCTTCAGGTGGACCCAGTCGACGGTGAAGTCGCGGCGCCGCTCCTGGGCCCGGCGGATGAACTCCCCACGCAGGCGGGCACGAGTCGTCTGAGGTGGCACCGACTTGGCCTCGAAGATCTTCAGGTCACTGGTCACTCGGGCGACCGCGCCGCGTTTCTCCAGCAGGTAGTACAGGCCTCGGCCGCGGTGGATGTCGTGGTAGGCGAGGTCGAGCTGGGCGATCCGGGGATGGCCCAGGGGCAAGCCGTGCTTGGCGCGGTACCGCTCGATGAGCTTCCACTTGATCACCCAGTCGATCTCCCGATCGACCAGGCCCAGATCGTCCGACTCCACCGCCTTGAGTCCGCGTTCCCAGAGGTCGAGCGCCTGCTCGATCACCGGAGTGCTGATCTCGCGGCGGTCGACGAAGTCGCGCGCCTTGGCGAGGTACTCCTGCTGGATGTCCAGGGCGCTGGCCTCGCGTCCGTTCGCGAGCCGGACCTTCCGGCGCCCGGTCACGTCGTGGGAGATCTCCCGGATCGCGCGGATCGGGTTCTCCATCGTGAGGTCGCGCATCACCACGCCCTCCTCGATCATCCGCAGCACGAGGTCGCAGCTGGCCACCTTCAGCATCGTGGTCGTCTCGCTCATGTTGCTGTCACCGACGATGACGTGGAGGCGACGGTACTTCTCGGCGTCGGCGTGCGGCTCGTCGCGGGTGTTGATGATGGGCCGGCTCCGGGTGGTGGCACTGCTGACGCCCTCCCAGATGTGCTCGGCGCGCTGGGACACGCTGTAGCTCGCGCCCCGCGGGGTCTGGGTGATCTTGCCGGCGCCGACGATGATCTGGCGGGTCACGAGGAACGGGATCAGGACGTCGGCGAGCCGGGAGAACTCGCCAGCGCGGCTGACCAGGTAGTTCTCGTGGCAGCCGTAGGAGTTGCCGGCCGAGTCTGTGTTGTTCTTGAAGAGGTAGATCTCGCCGGCGATACCCTCGTCGTGCAGGCGCTGCTCGGCGTCGAGCAGCAGGCCCTCGAGCACCCGTTCGCCGGCCTTGTCGTGCGTGACGAGCTCGATGACGTTGTCGCACTCCGGCGTCGCGTACTCCGGATGGCTGCCGACATCGAGGTAGAGCCGGGCCCCGTTGCGGAGGAAGACGTTGCTGCTCCGGCCCCAGCTGACCACCTTGCGGAAGAGGTACCGGGCGACCTCGTCGGGGCTCAACCGGCGCTGCCCCTTGAACGTGCACGTGACGCCGTACTCGTTCTCGATGCCGAAGATCCGCCGGTCCACGGCCTCAGCCTAGGCGCAGCACGGTTGGCTGTGAGCCCCTCACGAGACAAGTCGCGCCAGATTGGTCTGAATCGTGACCGACGGCCGGCTGGCGGGGGTGGGGCTTCAGTCGGCGTCACGCTGCCCGCGACCAGTCCGCCAGCCCGCCCTGGCGGCGCCAGCGGTTCATGATGCGGTCGCGACCTGTGGGCGAGTACATCGAATTGTCGACCAGTCGACGCCAGGCACGAAGTCGTCGGACACGGTGCGGGCGATCGAGGGCGCGGTCGAGCTCGTGCATCACGATCCCGGCGTGGTTGAGGAGGTCGTCCAGGACGAAGCCGCGACGGACGTAGGGCTCCCCTGCGATCCCTCGATCCCGGCGCAGGTCGGTGCGGTGCTGGTTCTTGTCGCGGTGGTGCTCGCCGTCGTACTCGTGGAGGAAGTCCGTTCCTGTGACGCGCAGGTCAGCGCAAGCGATCAGCCGGCCGTCGTCGTCCCAGATGTCTGCCTGCGGCTCGAACGCGATCTCCAGGACGACATGGAACTGCTGCAGGACGGACTCTCCGGCGGAGTCTGCCTTCCCGGTCGCCCGGTTCCAGGCCTCCCGCAACACGCGTACCCCCGGGCGGCCGCTCTTGAGGAGCTGCTCCATGCGCGCGGGGTCGAGGTGTTTCAGGCGCAGGGCCGAGTCGATGAGAATGACCATGTCGAGCGTGCCGAGGTCGCGTGCCGCCCGCAGCAGGATCTCCTCTGCGGCATCCACGGGCAGGCCATCGACGACGCCAGGTCGGCTGTCCCGGATCAGCCGTGAGCAGATGAGGCCGTGGCGTCGCGGTCGCGGGTCGTCACGATCCACGGCCACGAACACTGGAACCTGCTCCGGGAGTCGCGGTAGCTGCCAGCCCAGCAGGCGCGCCGCCGTCAGGTGGGTGAAGACCGCAGACGGGGGCAGCACCAGGAGGTAGGCCTCGAGGTCGCGGAGGTACTCCTGGTCCTCGGTCAGGTCGTCGCGCCTGACGACGCCCAGGCCGTGGCTCACTCGCCGATGACCAGCAAGCCTGATCTCACCGCGAAACGGAAGGTCGTCCATGGGTCGACACTTCCCGAAGCGTGCCGCTCACGCTGGCCTTGTCCGGCTCGGCTGTGGATGACGGGGTCGGGAGGACCCCTGGGGACGCGGAATGGTCACCAACCCGAGGCAGATGAGCCCCACACCCGCGGTTGGTGACCATTCCTGTGGGTAATTGACGCCGCCGGTCCTCAGGAGAGCGGCGGGGCGACCGGGGGTTCGTCCTCCCCTGCACCACCGGCGGGGGTCTCGGGCGAGTGCTCGGGGCCGGCGGGAGCTGCTCCGGTCGAACGCAGCGTGGACTCGGCCGGACCCCGCTCCCCGAGCAGCTGCTCCAGGCGGGCAGGACGGAGCCGGGCGAACTTGCGCGGCTGCATCCTGGTGCGGTCGAGGACGGCCACCTCGAGGTCGTCAGCAGGGATCGTCCGGTCCTCGGCGTCGCCCCTCTCGTTGGCCGTGTGGCCCAGGGCAGCGACCGCGAGCCGTACGGCGGCAGCGAGGTCGAGTCCCGAGGAGTAGCGCTCCGCGAGGTAGGAGGCCACCACGTCCGCGGCGCCACCCATGACGGCGTAGCCGTGCTCGTCAGCGACCTGCCCGTCGTACGTGAGCCGGTAGAGCTGGTCGTCCTCGGCGGCGTCACCGATCTCGGCGACGAAGAGCTCCACCTCGTACGGCTTCTCCCCGCCGGAGGAGAAGATCGTGCCCAGGGTCTGGGCGTAGGCGTTCGCGAGGCCGCGCCCGGTGACGTCGCGCCGGTCGTAGGCGTAGCCCCGCATGTCGGCCAACCGGACCCCCGCGATCCGCAGGTTCTCGAACTCGTTGTAGCGGCCGACTGCTGCGAACGCGATCCGATCGTAGATCTCCGAGACCTTGTGCAGCGCCTGCGAGGGGTTCTCCGAGACGAACAGGATGCCGTCGGCGTACTGCACCGCGACCACCGACCGGCCCCGGGCGATGCCCTTGCGTGCGAAGTCGGCCCGGTCCTTCATGAGCTGCTCGGGCGAGACGTAGAAGGGCATGCTCATCGGGCGTCACCTCCGGACGTCAGCGGCGCGGACGGGCCGTCGGGACGGGTCATCCGCCCAGCGATCACCTGGTCGGCGATGGCCGCGACCTCGGCGTCGGCAAGCCGGCGGCCGCCGTCGGTGGTGATCACCTGGACCACCGGGAAGATCCGCCGCGTCAGGTCAGGCCCCCCGGTTGCGGAATCGTCGTCGGCGGCGTCGTAGAGCGCCTGCACGACCGCCGTCACGCAGCCGGTCTCGTCGAGATCGTCGCGGTAGAGCTTCTTGAGCGCCCCGCGCGCGAACATCGACCCCGAGCCGACCGAGTGGAAGGCGGTCTCCTCGTAGCGCCCGCCGGTCACGTCGTAGCTGAAGATCCGGCCCTGCTCGGCTGCCAGGTCGTAGCCGGCGAAGAGGGGTACGACGGCCAGCCCCTGCATCGCCATGGCGAGGTTGGAGCGGATCAGCGCCGCGAGCCGGTTGGCCTTGCCGTCCATCGACAGCGTCGTGCCCTCGATCTTCTCGTAGTGCTCGAGCTCGGTCTGGAACAGCCGGACCATCTCGACCGCGATCCCGGCGGCGCCGGCGATGCCGACGGCGGAGAACTCGTCGGCCGGGAAGACCTTCTCGATGTCGCGCTGGGCGATGATGTTGCCCATCGTGGCGCGCCGGTCACCGGCCATGACCACGCCGCCGGGGAACGTCGCCGCCACGATGGTGGTGCCGTGCGGCGCCAGGTCGCCCGCGTGCCCCTGGGGCACCGCACGGCGCCCGGGGAGCAGGTCGGGCGCCTGCTCGGCGAGGAAGTCGCTGAACGACGAGGTGCCCGGCTGCAGGAAGGCGGCCGGGAGTCGAGGGTCGCCCAAGGCCTACTCCCCGCCCTTCTGGATGAACGACTTCACGAAGTCCTCGGCGTTGGTCTCGAGCACGTCGTCGATCTCGTCGAGGATGTCGTCGACGTCGGCGTCCAGGGACTCCTTGCGCTCGGCGACGTCACTCTCCGGGCTCGCCTGGACGGCCTCGTCGGCCTCTCCCGACTTCCGCGGTTGCTTCTGCTCCTGTGCCATGTCCCGACCCTATCCACTCGAGCCGACACACAGGAGGCCACTCACGAGGTGAGCGCCGCGAACAGCGCCTCCGCCGTCTCGCTGCGGTCGAGCAGGTCACCCACGTGCGCCCTGCTGCCGCGCAACGGGTCGATGGTCGGGACGCGCTGCAGGGACTCGCGCCCGGGCAGGTCGAAGATGACCGAGTCCCAGGACGCGGCGGCCACGTGCTCGGCGTACTTCTCCAGGCACCGCCCCCGGAAGTAGGCCCGGGTGTCCTCCGGCGGGTCGTGCATCGCCGCCTCGACCGAGGCGTCGTCGAGCAGCCGCTGGATGCGGCCACCCGCCACCAGGCGGTGGTAGAGCCCCTTCTCGGGACGGATGTCGGAGTACTGGAGGTCGATCAGCTGCAGCTTCGCGTCGTCCCACTCCAGGCCGTCGCGCTGGCGGTACTGCTCGAGGAGTCGCAGCTTGGCCACCCAGTCCAGCTCCGCCGCGCACAGCATCGGGTCACGATCGAGGCGGTCGAGCACCGACTCCCACCGCTGCAGGACGTCGACGGTCTGGGCGTCCGCGTCGGCCCCGTACCGGTCCTCGACGAACTTCTTCGCCAGGTCCAGGTACTCCAGCTGCAGCTGGATGCCCGTCAGCCTGCGCCCGTCGGTGAGCGTGACCGTCTGCCGCAGGGTCGGGTCATGGGAGATCGCGCGCAGGCCGGCCACCGGACCGTCGACGGTCAGGTCGGTCGTGATGAACCGCTCCTCGATCATCGCGAGCACCAGAGCCGTCGTCCCGACCTTGAGGTACGTCGAGATCTCGGCCAGGTTGGCGTCGCCGATGATCACGTGGAGGCGGCGGTACCGCTCGGGATCGGCGTGCGGCTCGTCCCGCGTGTTGATGATCGGCCGCTTGAGGGTCGTCTCCAGGCCGACCTCGACCTCGAAGAAGTCCGCACGCTGGCTGATCTGGAAGCCGTGGTCGCGCCCGTCCTGCCCGATCCCGACCCGGCCGGCGCCGCAGAACACCTGCCGGCTGACGAAGAACGGCGTCAGGTGCCGCACGATGTCCCCGAACGGCGTCGACCGCCGCATCAGGTAGTTCTCGTGCGCGCCGTACGACGCCCCCTTGTTGTCGGTGTTGTTCTTGTACAGCACGATCGGGGTGCCTCCGGGCAGCTGGCCGGCGCGGCGTGAGGCGTCGAGCATCACCTGCTCCCCCGCCTTGTCCCAGCGCACGATGTCGAGCGGGGTGGTCACCTCGGGCGTGGAGTACTCCGGGTGGGCGTGGTCGACGTAGAGCCGGGCGCCGTTGGTGAGGATCACGTTGGCCAGGCCCATGTCCTCGTCCGTGAGCTGGGTGGGGTCGGCGACCTGGCGGGACATGTCGAACCCGCGCGCGTCGCGCAGCGGCGACTCCTCCTCGAAGTCCCAGCGGGCGCGCCGGGCCTTCACAGTGGCCGACGCGTAGGCGTTGACGACCTGCGAGGAGGCGACCATGGGGTTGGCCATCGGCTGGCCCTGCACGGCGATCCCGTACTCGACCTCGGTCCCCATGACCCGGCGCACGCTCATGGCCCGAGCGTACGCCGAGCCAGCCATCTCCTACGCTCGGGTCATGGGCATCTGGACCGATCGGGTCGTTCCCCGCCTCGCCGACCGCTCGCTCTCGACGGGGCCGGTGATGCGGCTGCGACGTGAGGTCGTGTCGGGGCTGACCGGGCGGGTGCTCGAGATCGGCTTCGGCAGCGGTCTCAACGCGAGCCTGTACCCCGACGAGGTCGACCGAGTCGATGCCGTCGAGCCCTCCGACGTCGGCTGGCAGCTGTCGCAGGACCGTCGGACGGCCGCCAGCGTGCCGGTGGACCGGGTCGGGCTGGATGGTCAGCGGCTCGAGGCTGACGACGAGGTGTACGACGCCGTGCTCACGACCTTCACGCTCTGCACGATCCCGGACGTCTCCCGCGCCCTGGCGGAGGTACGCCGGGTGCTGCGTCCCGGCGGCGGCCTGCACTTCCTCGAGCACGGTCTGGCCCCCGACGGCCGCGTGGCGGGCTGGCAGCGACGCCTCGACCCGCTGCAGCGCACCGTCGCAGGCGGCTGCCACCTCAGCCGCGACGTGCCGTCGCTGGTCGCCGAGGCAGGTCTGGAGGTGCTGGACCTGGCGACGTCCTACCTGCCCGGCCCGGCGGTCGGCCGGCCCTGGACCTACGTCTACCGGGGGCGGGCGGCGTGAACGAGGACGGGGCGGCGCGCGCGGTCTCCGCCGCAACGTCCCTGGGACTCGCTCACGTGGTCACGCGCCACGGACCGGTCAGCTCCCTCGCCGAGGCCGCCGCGGCGCGCGGCATCGAGCCGCACCAGCTGCTGAAGACGATGGTGGTCCGGGTGGCCGAGGGCGAGCACCGCTTCGTCCTGGTCCCGGGCGGCCGTGAGATCGCGTGGCCCAAGCTGCGCGCCCTGCTGGGCGTCAACCGACTCTCGATGCCGAGCGCGGACGCGGCGTACGACGTCACCGGCTACGTCCGCGGCACGATCACGCCGCTGGGGAGCCGGCGTGCCCTGCCGGTCGTCGCGGACGCCTCGATCGCCGGGACCGTCAGCATCGGCGCAGGCGCCCCCGGCGTCGCCCTGACGGTCGACGCGGCCGAGCTCATCGCTGCCCTCGACGCCGTCGTCGCGGACGTCACCGAGCCCGCCTGAGCGGGTCCGGCTGGCTCGCGATGCGACGGATTGGTCACCAACCGCAGGTTTTCGGGCGCTCCGTCTGCGGTTGGTGACCAATCCGCGGCAGTGACCTCAGAGGTACTGACCGGTGTTGGAGACCGTGTCGATCGACCGGCCGGGCTCGGTGCCCTGCTTGCCGGTGATGAGCGTGCGGATGAACACGATCCGCTCGCCCTTCTTGCCGGAGATGCGGGCCCAGTCGTCGGGGTTGGTCGTGTTCGGGAGGTCCTCGTTCTCCTTGAACTCGTCGACGCACGCCTGGAGCAGGTGGGAGACCCGCAGGCCGTGCTGGTCGTGGTCGAGGAAGTCCTTGATCGCCATCTTCTTCGCCCGGTCGACGATGTTCTGGATCATGGCCCCGGAGTTGAAGTCCTTGAAGTAGAGGACCTCCTTGTCACCGTTGGCGTAGGTGACCTCCAGGAACCGGTTCTCCTCGGTCTCGGCGTACATGCGCTCGACGGTGGCCCGGATCATTCCGCCCACCGTCGCGTCGCGGTCGTTGCCGAACTCCGCGAGGTCGTCGGCGTGCAGCGGCAGGCTCGGGGTGAGGTACTTGCTGAAGATGTCCCGGGCGGACTCGGCGTCGGGTCGCTCGATCTTGATCTTCACGTCCAGGCGGCCGGGGCGCAGGATGGCGGGGTCGATCATGTCCTCGCGGTTCGACGCGCCGATCACCAGCACGTTCTCGAGCAGCTCGACGCCGTCGATCTCACTGAGCAGCTGCGGGACGATCGTGTTCTCCACGTCGGAGGAGACCCCCGAGCCCCGCGTGCGGAACAGGGAGTCCATCTCGTCGAAGAACACGATGACCGGCGTGCCGCCGCTGGCCTTCTCACGGGCCCGCTGGAAGACCAGCCGGATGTGGCGCTCGGTCTCACCGACGTACTTGTTGAGCAGCTCGGGACCCTTGATGTTGAGGAAGTACGACTTGCCCTCCTGGCCCGTCTTGGCCGCGACCTTCTTCGCGAGGCTGTTGGCCACCGCCTTGGCGATCAGGGTCTTTCCACAGCCTGGCGGACCGTAGAGCAGCACGCCCTTGGGCGGCTTGAGCTCGTGCTCCTTGAACAGCTCGGGGTGCAGATAGGGCAGCTCGACCGCGTCGCGGATCGCCTCGATCTGGTTGCCGAGTCCGCCGATCGACTCGTAGGCGATGTCGGGGACCTCCTCGAGGACGAGCTCCTCCACCTCGGACTTGGGGACCTTCTCGTAGACGTAGCCCGCCCGGGCGTCCAGCAGCAGGGAGTCGCCGGCCCGGATCGTCTCCTGCCGGAGGGGCTCGGCGAGGCGTACGACGCGCTCCTCGTCGGCGTTCGCGATGACCAGGGCCCGGTCGCCGTCGGCGAGGAGCTCCTTGAACATGACGACCTCGCCGACCTCTTCGTACTCCATCGCGGCAACGACGTTGAGCGCCTCGTTGAGCATGACCTCCTGACCGCGGCGCAGCGTGTCGAGGTCGACGCTCGGGCTGACGTTGACCCGCAGCTTGCGGCCGCCGGTGAACACGTCGATCGAGTCGTCCTCGTTGCGCGCGAGGAACGTGCCGAACCCAGCCGGCGGCTGCGCCAACCGGTCGACCTCCTCCTTGAGCTTCATGATCTGGTCCCGGGCCTCGCGCAGCGTCTGGGCGAGGCGCTCGTTCTGCGACGTCAGCCCCGCGAGGCTGCGGTGCGCGTCGGCGAGTCGCAGCTCGAGGGTCCGCGAGCTGGCGGGACCATCGGCGAGCCGGCGACGGAGGTCGTTGACCTCGGACTCCAGGAGTCGGACCTGGTCCGTGAGCTCGTCCTGGCTGCGCCCACCCGTGCTGGGAACGCCTTCAGATGTCGACATCAGCGCCACCTCCTGTGCGGTCGACCCTACCCGCGAGCGGTCGCCAGGGAAGAGCAGATTTCAGGGTGTTGGTCACGATTTGGCAGCGCCGAAGGACGCGGATTGGTCACCAACCGCATGTCACAGGCTCCCGGATCTGCGGTTGGTGACCAATCCGCGCAGTTACCGACCAGTCACTCCCCTGGGTCGTCGGAAGGGACCCCAGGCGGCCGGGGGCCGGCGTAGTCGGGACCGTAGGCACCGGGTGCGGGGCGCCGCTTCTTCAGTGGAGGTCGCTGGCCGGGGGCCATGCGGCGGGCGGTGACCAGGAACGCGGTGTGCCCGATCATCTTGTGCCCCGGCCGCACGGCGAGCCCCTCGACGTGCCAGTCGCGGACCAGGGACTCCCAGGCCTGCGGCTCGGTGAACCCGCCGTGCACGCGCACGGTCTCGACGAAGCGGGACAGCTGGGTCGTGGTGGCGACGTAGGCGCAGACGATGCCGCCCGGGCGGAGGGCGTCGGCGGCGGCGGCGAGGCAGTCCCAGGGGGCGAGCATGTCCAGGATGATCCGGTCCACGCGTTCGCCGGACGCCGGCAGCTCATCCGCGAGGTCGCCGATGGTCAGCCGCCAGGCCGGGTGGGACTCACCCTCCGGCGTACCGAAGAACTGGTCGACGTTGCGTCTCGCCACGTCGGCGAACTCCTCGCGGCGCTCGTAGGAGGACACCCGGCCGAAGGGCCCGACCGCGCGCAGCAGCGAGCAGGTCAGCGCGCCCGAGCCGACGCCGGCCTCGACCACGTCGGCGCCGGGGAAGATGTCAGCGAGCGCGACGATCTGGGCCGCGTCCTTGGGGTAGACGACGGCCGCACCCCGCGGCATCGAGACGACGAACTCCGAGAGAAGCGGGCGGAACGCGAGGTACTCGCCGCCGGCCGAGGAGGTCACGGTGAAGCCCTCCTCGCGCCCGATGAGCTCGTCGTGCTCGATGTGCCCCCGGTTGGAGAAGAACCGCTTGCCCGGCACGAGCTCGAAGTTGTGCCGCCGGCCCTTCTGATCCGTGAGCCGGATCCACTCCCCGGGACGGAGCGGGCCGCGGTGGACGCCGGACCACGCCTCGGCGGGGACGTCAGGACTGGTGTTCTCAGGCTCGGGCACGGCGCCACACCCTAGTGGGCGGACTCCCGGAAGGCCTTGTCGACGTCGGCGGTCGCCAGCACGCCCACCACCGTCCCGTCGCTGTCCACGAGGAGGTACTCGGCGGCGGGCGTCCTGCTGATCGCCATCACGAGGTCCTCGCCGGTGATGTCCGCGGGCAGCTGCAGGCCGCGGTCCAGCGTGCGGGCGACGGTCGAGGTGGCCACCCACGGGCGCCGCTCCTCGGGCGTCGCCTCGAGCGCGGCCTCGCTCACGATGCCGACCGGCACCCCCGAACCCGTCACCGTGACGATGCCCCCGGCCTCGGCGTCCCGAGCCCGGCGAACCGCCTCGGCGAGCGGCAGGTCACCGGGTACGGCGAGGGTACGGCGCGCCAGCTGCCGAGCGACTAGATGCGGGATGCGGCGGCGCATCCGGGCAGCCGACATGGCCGCGGTGGCCCCCGACCAGAGGAACGCCGCCACCACGAAGGCGAGGACGAAGTCGAGGATCTCGGGGCGGGTGCCCAGGAGCGGCTCCTGGATCAGGGGCCAGAGCATCGCGGCTGCGGCCGCGAGGCGGCCGCCCCACCCCGCCACGATGGTGGCCCGGTGCACGTCGCCGGAGAGGCGCCAGACCAGCGACTTCAGGACGCGACCGCCGTCGAGCGGGAGACCCGGGACCAGGTTGAGGAAGCCGACGAGCAGGTTGGCCCCGGCGAGACCGCCCATCGCCATGAGCAGGAGCCCGTCGGGGGTCACCGGGCGGAGGACGAACGCCACCGCGCCGACCGCGAGCGACGTCAGTGGCCCGACCACGGCGATGAGGAACTCCTGGCGTGGCGTGCGCGCCTCGCCCTCGATCGCCGTCATCCCGCCCAAGAAGTGCAGCGTGATCGAACTGACGGGGAACCCGAGCCGACGCGCGACGATCGCGTGGGAGGCCTCGTGGAGGAGCACCGACAGGTAGAGGATCACGGCGAAGGCGAACCCGGCGACGTACTTCCACGGTCCGAGCCCCGGCTGGGCGACCTCGGCGACCGGGGCGACCATGATCGCGATCAGGCCGGCGACCACGAACCAGGACGATGACACCAGGACGTCGCTCCCCGCGATCGTCCCGACCTTGAACGTGCCCGATGGCCGGGGTGGTCGAGGCGGGCTGTCGGACACGCCACGAGGCTAGCCGACCCCGCAGGTCAGACCGGCGGGCACTGCGCGGGGCGCTGTCGGCGGGCCGCTCTAGGGTGAGCGACGTGACCGAGCAGGAGTCGTCGTCAGCCACCCGGGTCGGCACGCCCGTGGACGGCGTGGACGTCCTCGGAGCGCTCTCCCCCAGCCGTGCTGGCGACTTCGTGAGCTGTCCGCTGCTCTACCGCTTCCGCACTGTCGACAGGTTGCCCGAGCCGCCCTCCCGGGACGCGGTACGCGGCACCGTGGTCCACAAGGTTCTCGAGGACCTCTTCGACCTGCCCGCCGAACGCCGGACGCCCGGGCAGGCAGCCGCCATGCTCGCCCCGACCTGGGAGGCGCTCGTCGAGCAGGAGCCCGAGCTCGCCACGATGTTCGGTCCCGAGCAGGGGGCGGAGACGGCCGCCTGGCTCGCGACCTGCCGGTCGGTCCTGGACCGCTACTTCACCCTCGAGGACCCACGGCGGCTCGAGCCCGCCGAGCGTGAGCTGTACGTCGAGACGCTCCTGGAGTCCAAGCTGCTGCTGCGGGGCTTCGTGGACCGCATCGACATCGCTCCCGACGGGGCGATCAGAATCGTCGACTACAAGTCGGGCAGCTCCCCGGCGGAGATGTTCGAGGCCAGGGCGCTGTTCCAGATGCGCTTCTACGCCCTGGTGATCTGGCGCTCGCGCGGGGTCCTGCCGGCGATGCTGCAGCTGGTCTACCTCGGCAACGGCGAGGTGCTGCGCTACGTGCCCGACGAGGCCGACCTCCTGGCGACCGAGCGGAAGGTGGTGGCCATCTGGGACGCCATCAAGCGGGCCGAGGAGTCCGGCGACTGGCGTCCGAGCCGCGGCCGACTCTGCGACTGGTGCGCCCACCAGGCCCTCTGCCCCGCCTGGGGTGGCACTCCCCCACCCTTGCCGGTCGACACCCCCGACATCGTCGATTCCGATCTCCTCGCCGCCGAGGACGGCGCCGCGCTCTGACCGAGGCCAGGCGAAATCGTGCGGATTGGTCACCAACCGCAGGAATCAGGCCCGAAATCATGCGTTTGGTGACCAATCCACAGGGTCAGCGTCCAGCTCGGTGGCCGCCAGCGGTCGTCAGAGACCGTTGCGCTCGGCCCAGAGTGCGGCCTGGGTACGGTCCGAGACGCCGATCCGGGCGAAAGCCGACGTCAGGTGCGCCTTGACGGTGCGCTCGCTGATGTCCAGTCGGCGGGCGATCTGCTTGTTGGCCAGGCCCTCACGCACCAGGGTCAGGACCTCGCGCTCCCGGGCGGTGAGCTGCACCTGCGGCGAGCCCGCCCGGACGCCGAGCAGGGCGCGGGCGGCGCGGGGGTGGATCGGCGACTCGCCGCGGCTGACCGCCCGGATGCCCTGGAGGACGTCCTCGGGATCGGCGTCCTTGAGCAGGTAGCCGACTGCGCCGGCATCGAGGGCGGCGACGATCCGCTCACTGTCGGAGAACGAGGTGAGGACAAGGACGTCGACCCCGAGGTGCTCCGCCCTGATGTTGCGCGTGGCGGCGACCCCGTCGACACCGGGCATCTGCAGGTCCATCAGCACCACGTCCGGCTTGAGCTCGCGCACCACCTCGAGCGCCTCGGCGCCGTTGGCGGCCGTGCCAACCACCACGATGTCGTCGGTCCCTGCGAGCAGCTGCTGGAGGCCGGCTCGGATGACGGCGTGGTCGTCGACGAGGACCACTCTCACGGGCGTATTCACGGGGCCTCCACCTCCATGCGTACGGTCGTACCCTCCCCGGGAGCGGACCGCACCTCGAGCACGCCGCCGCTGTCGGCGACCAGGCTGCGCAGACCGCGCAGTCCGAAGCTGTCGGGGCGGGGGTGTGCCGGGTCGAAGCCGATCCCGTCGTCGACGACCTCCAGCGTGAGACGGTGCTGGTCGCCGCGGACGGTGACGGCGAGCGTCGACGCCTGGGAGTGGCGGATCGTGTTGCGGACCGCCTCCTGCGCGACGCGCCAGACCAGAGCAGCCTGGTCGTCGGTGGCCGTCTCGGCCCCCTCGACGCTGACCGAGGCGTGGATGCCGACAGTCCCGGCGGGTGCGATCAGGTCCCCGAGCGCGGCGGCCAGGCCGTCTGCGCGGAGATCAGGTGGATGGATCTCCGCGAGCAGCGAGCGCAGGGACTTCAAACTCCCTCGAAGAGAGGTGCCGGCGGTGTCGAGAGTCTCTCTACTCTCGTCGGCGAGCTCCGGCGTCCGTGCCACCGCGCTCAGCGAGAACGCCGTCCCCGCGAGGTCCTGGACGACGCCGTCGTGGAGATCGCGCGCGATCCGCCGTCGCTCCGCGTCCGAGGCATCGAGCGCCGATCGCATCAGCCGTTCTCGCTCACCCGCGCCGCGGCGAACCTCTCGAGTCAAAGCCACGAGGATGACGGTGGCCACCACGATCAGCAGCAGCAGGCCGCCGAGGGTGATCCACCGGAACGAGTCGAAGATCTGGGACTGCCGCTCACTGAGGTCGGCGCGGGGGAAGTATGCCTCGAAGAGCACGGGGCGGCCCGCTGCCTTCTGGTCGGCCAGCTTGGTCGATCCCTGGTCCGATGTGATGACCCGGGTGTAGATCCGGACCATGCCCTCGGTCCCCGCGGCCGCGACGTCCTCAGGCCTGCTCGGGTCGGCGATCTCCGAGCCGACGCCACCTTCGCTCAGGATCTTGCGCTGCTCGTCGTCGAGCTCAAGTCGCTGGTGGCCCGCGAGTGATGCTAGGAGCACGGGGAGCTGGCTGGAGTAGATCAGCCTCCCGTTCGCCGACCAGATGTTGATCCGGAACGGCCGGTCGGTGTTGAGGAGCCTGTTCTGGACCTCGCGGTCGAAGGACTCCAAGGACTGCTGGTACTCGCTCTCGTTGCCCGGCCGGAGGTGGACCAGGCGGGCTGGGAACTCCGGCCCGATGACGGACTGCGCCAGCACCTGTGTCGTCCCCCGTGCCTCGGCGATCGCCTCGTCCGCTGCGGCCCGGTCGGCGAGCAGGTTCGTGCCCACGACGATTCCGGCGGCGGTCAGGATCCCGAGGGCCAGGAACAGCGCCACCGGGCTGCGGAGCACTCTCAACCGTCGGACCTTTCTGAGGGGTCCGGCCAGGATAGGGCTCAATACGCGAGTGTCGTGCGACAGACCTCGCCGGTGCGCTGGTTCTCAGCACGGAAGACCACGTCGTCGGGTCCGTAGAAGTTGATCATCGTCCGGATGACCCGGAAGGCGAGATCAGAGTCCTCGTCGCCACGTGCGCGGCCGTCATCGGAGCCCTCGCCATTGTGCTTGAGCCGCCAGACCCAGATGTCGTTGTCAGTGCTCCACACGGTCCCCGTGACCCGCAGTCGGGTGTCGTTGCCGTCGAGAGTCTCGACCTTCAGCTTGGCGTGGGACGCCGTCCCTGCGTCACAACCGTCGCGGTCGACGTCCTTCGCAGCCCCGCCGTCCTTTGCCAGGGCCGGAGCACCTGACAGGGCCGCTGCACTCAGCACGAGGCTGAGCACGACGGCGGGGCCGCGTCGGACGATCATCGAACCTGCTTCCAAAGAACCAGGGACAGTTCCCCCCGGATGTCTCCATCCAACACCCGGGGCCTGTGGGACCACCATTGTCCGGTGGTACTAGGACCAGGACTAGTCATCTCGACGTCTCAGGGCACCCGTGGACCCGGGTTGCCCTCCTGCCACACGCGCGCCAGGTCGACCCCCTCGAGCGTGTCGGCGAAGACCCGCCGCTCCGAAGCCAGGACCGGCACGTGGTTCTCGACGACCAGGACGAGGCAGCCCGCGCTCTCGGCCGACTTCGCACCGGTGTTGGAGTCCTCGATCGCCAGGCAGTGTGCGGCGTCGACGCCGAGTGCCGCGGCAGCGGTGAGGTACGGCTCCGGGTGCGGCTTGCCCTGCTCGACCCGGTCCCCGGTCACGATCACGCGGAAGGTCTCGGGTGGCAGCTGGGACAGGATGGGGGCGACGAAGCGGTCGTACGACGAGGTGACGAGTCCGCACGGGACGCCCGACTCTCGCAGCCGGCCGAGCAGCTCGACCGCTCCGGGACGCCAGAGCACTTCCTCCTCGACCTTGCGGACGACGCCGTCCAGCAGCTCCTCGACGATCTCGTCGACCTCGAGGTCGATGCCCATGTGCTCACGGATGTAGGCCCCGGAGGAGCGTAGGTCGTTGCCGACGAGGTTGAGCGCGTCCGCATCGGACCACCGACCGCCATGGCGTTCGGCCAGCTCGTACTCCGTCTCGACCCAGTGCGGCTCGGTGTCGACCAGCGTGCCGTCCATGTCCCAGAGGACCGCGGCTGGACCCACGGATTGGTCACCAACCGCAGACGAGAGCGTCGCCGACGTGCGGTTGGTGACCAATCCGCGGCCTTCGTCGGCCAGATCAGTCATCGGGGTCGTAGCCGAGGTTCGGCGAGAGCCACCGCTCCGCCTCCGCGAGGGTCCAGCCCTTGCGCTCCGCGTAGTCGGCGACCTGGTCGCGACCGAGCCGGCCGACGACGAAGTACTGCGACTCCGGGTGGGAGAAGTACCAGCCGGAGACGGCCGCACCCGGCCACATCGCCATGCTCTCGGTCAGCTCGATCCCGGTCGACGCCTGCACGTCGAGCAGGCTCCAGAGCGTGCGCTTCTCGGTGTGCTCGGGGCACGCCGGGTAGCCGGGCGCCGGTCGGATCCCCCGGTAGCGCTCCGCGACCAGCCCCTCGTTGTCGAGGTTCTCGTCGGGCTCGTGCCCCCAGAAGTCGGTGCGCACACGCTGGTGCAACCGCTCGGCGAAGGCCTCGGCGAGCCGGTCGGCGAGCGACTCGAGGAGGATGGCGGAGTAGTCGTCGTGGTCGGCCTTGAACGCCAGGATACGGTCCTGGAGACCGAGACCCGCCGTCACGGCGAACGCGCCCACGTGGTCGGGCAGACCGGTCTCCCGCGGCGCGACGAAGTCGCTCAGCGCTCGGTTCGGCACGCCGTGTCGGTGCTCCCCCTGCTGCCGCAGGTGGTGCAGTGTCGTGAGGACCGCGGTCCGGGTGTCGTCGGTGTAGAGGACGATGTCGTCCCCGACCGCGTGGGCCGGGAAGAACCCGAAGACGCCGTTGGCGACCAGCCACCTCTCCTCGATGATCCGGTCCAGCATCCGCTGGGCGTCGTCGTAGAGGGATCGGGCCGTCTCGCTCGTCGCGGGATTGTTGAGGATGTCGGGGAACTTGCCCTTCATCTCCCACGCGTTGAAGAAGGGCTGCCAGTCGATGTAGTCGCGCAGCTCCGCGAGGTCGTAGCCCGGCAGCAGGTGGATCCCCGGCGCACGTGGAGCCGGCGGGGCGTACCCGTCCCACTCGATGGGGGTGCGGTTCGCCCGGGCCTGCTCGACGGTCAGCATCGGCCGGTCGTGCTTGGCCGCGTGCCGGACGCGGAGCGCGTCGTAGTCGGCCTGGACCTCGGCCATGAGCCGCGGGCGCTGCGCGTCGTTGAGCAGGGTGGCGAGCGTCGGCACGGAGCGGGAGGCGTCCTTGACCCAGACGACCGGTCCGTCGTACTGCTTGTCGACCTTCACGGCCGTGTGGGCGCGCGAGGTCGTCGCACCACCGATCAGCAGGGGGATGTCCAACCCCTGGCGCTGCATCTCGGCGGCGACGTTGACCATCTCATCCAGGGACGGGGTGATCAGGCCGGAGAGGCCGATCGCGTCGGCGCCGATCTCCGCCGCGGTGTCGAGGATCTTCTGGGCGGGCACCATCACGCCGAGGTCGATGACCTCGAAGTTGTTGCACTGGAGCACGACGCCGACGATGTTCTTGCCGATGTCGTGGACGTCGCCCTTCACGGTCGCCATCACGATGGTGCCGTTGGTGTCCTTGGCGGTGGCGTACTCGGGGTTGTCGAGCTTCTCCTGCTCGATGTACGGGATGAGGTGCGCCACGGCCTTCTTCATCACGCGGGCGGACTTCACGACCTGGGGCAGGAACATCTTGCCGGCGCCGAAGAGGTCGCCCACGACGTTCATGCCGTCCATCAGCGGACCCTCGATCACCTCGATCGGGCGACCGCCGCGAGCGGCGATCTCCTGACGGAGCTCCTCCGTGTCCGCCTCGACGTGGGCGTCGATGCCCTTGACCAGGGCGTGGGTGATCCGCTCGGCGACCGGGTGCGACCGCCACTCCTCCTCGGCCGCCGCCTCCTCCTCGGCGCTGCGGTTGTGGCTCTCGGCGATCTCCAGCAGCCGCTCCGCCGCGTCGGGGCGGCGGTTGAGTACGACGTCCTCGATGCGTTCGCGCAGCTCGGGCTCCACCTCGTCGTACACGACCAGGGCGCCGGCGTTGACGATGCCCATGTCGAGGCCCGCGGCGACCGCGTGGTAGAGGAACACGGCGTGGATCGCCTCACGGACCGGGTTGTTGCCCCGGAAGGAGAAGCTGACGTTCGAGATGCCGCCCGACACCTTGGCGCCGGGCAGGTGCTCCTTGATCCACCGAGTCGCCTCGATGAAGTCGAGGCCGTACGACGCGTGCTCCTCGATCCCGGTCGCGACCGCGAACACGTTCGGGTCGAAGATGATGTCCTCGGCCGGGAACCCGACCTGGTCCACGAGGATCCGGTAGGCACGTTCGCAGATCGCGGTCCGCCGCTCGAGGTTGTCTGCCTGGCCGTCCTCGTCGAAGGCCATGACGACCGCCGCGGCGCCGTACCGCCGGCACAGGCGTGCCTGCTCGACGAACTTGTCCTCGCCCTCCTTGAGCGAGATCGAGTTCACGATCGGCTTGCCCTGGATCGTCCGCAGGCCGGCCTCGATGACCTCCCACTTGGAGGAGTCGACCATGACGGGCACCCGGCAGATGTCGGGCTCGCTCGCGATCAGCTTGAGGAACCGGTCCATGGCGGCGACGCCGTCGATCATGCCTTCGTCCATGTTGACGTCGATGACCTGGGCGCCGTTCTCGACCTGCTGCGCGGCCACCGTGAGACCCGTGTCGTAGTCGCCTGCCTTGACCAGGTTGCGGAACCGGGCCGACCCGGTGATGTTCGTGCGCTCACCGACGTTGACGAACAGGCTGGAGGCGTCGAGCGTGAACGGCTCGAGCCCGGCCAGTCGCATGGCGGGGGCGATCTCGGGGATCCTGCGCGGCGCCTGGTCCGCGACCGCGCGGGCGATCGCCGCGATGTGCGCCGGCGTGGTGCCGCAGCAGCCGCCGACCAGGTTCACGAAGCCGCTGCGGGCGAACTCGCCGACGACCGACGCGGTCTCCTCCGCCGCCTCGTCGTACTCGCCGAACGCGTTGGGCAGGCCCGCGTTGGGGTAGCAGGAGACGAACGTGTCCGCGACCCGCGACATCTCGGCGATGTAGGGCCGCATCTCCTTCGCGCCGAGCGCGCAGTTCAGGCCGACCGCCAGCGGGCGGACGTGGCGGACCGAGTTCCAGAAGGCCTCCGTGGTCTGGCCGGAGAGCGTGCGCCCGGAGGCGTCGGTGATCGTCCCCGACACGATGACCGGCCAGCGCCGTCCCGCGTCGTCGAAGAGCTGCTCGACCGCGAAGATCGCCGCCTTGGCGTTGAGCGTGTCGAAGACGGTCTCGATCACGATCAGGTCGGCACCGCCGTCGACCAGCCCGCGCGCGGCATCGAGGTACGCCGCCACGAGCTGCTCGTAGGAGACGTTGCGGGCGCCCGGGTCGTTGACGTCGGGCGAGATCGACGCGGTCCGCGTCGTGGGGCCGAGCGCGCCGGCGACGTACCGCGGTCGGTCCACCGTGGCCACCGCGTCGGCTGCGCGCCGTGCGAGCCGGGCGGCCTCGAGGTTGAGCTCGTAGGCCAGGTCCTGCATGCCGTAGTCCGCCAGCGAGACCGCGTTGGCGTTGAACGTGTTGGTCTCGATCAGGTCCGCGCCGGACTCGAGGTACTCCCGGTGGATGGAGGCGATGATCTCGGGCTGGGTCAGGGTCAGGAGGTCGTTGTTGCCGACCAGGTCCTGCGGCCAGTCCGCGAACCGCTCACCCCGGTAGCCGGCCTCGTCGGGCCGGTCCCGCTGGATCGCGGTGCCCATCGCGCCGTCGATGACGAGGATGCGCTCGCGCAGCGCGCGCCGCAGCTCGTCGCTGGCATCGGGACGCCAGGCGGTGGACGGGGACGGACTCTCAGCCAACGGGGCTCCTCTCGGGGGCCACTTGCGGATGCCTGTTGCGGATGCCTGTTGCAGGGTTCCAGCGTATGAACCAGGTCCACAGGCTGGACCGGGTTCCCAGATCGTGACACCGGGCGTCTCACCTGCAGAAATCCCCGCGCGGACTAGGCTGGGTGAGGTGATCGAGCTGGAGGACGTCCCGGACCTGGTGGACCCGATCGTCATCGCCGCCTTCGAGGGCTGGAACGACGCTGCGGACGCGGCGTCGTCGGTCGTCGACCACCTCATCCGGGTGTGGGGCGCACGCACCATCGGCGCCGTCGACCCCGAGGACTTCTACGACTTCCAGGTCAACCGGCCCGTCGTGGGGACCGACGAGGTGGGCTACCGCCGGATCACCTGGCCGACCACCAGCATCGCCGTCGCGTCGCCGCCCGAGCTCGACCGCGACGTGGTGCTGATCCGCGGCATCGAGCCGAGCATGCGGTGGCGCCAGTTCTGCGCCGAGCTGCTCTCCGCGTGCGACGAGCTGGGGGGCGCGATGGTCGTCACACTCGGTGCGCTGCTCGCCGACACGCCGCACACCCGCCCGATCCCGGTCTCCGGCACGGCGACGGAGCCCGACCTGGTCGACCGGCTCAAGCTGGAGCAGTCGACCTACGAAGGCCCCACCGGCATCGTCGGGGTCTTCCAGGACGCCTGCGTGCGGGTCGACATGCCCGCGGTGTCGTACTGGGCGGCGGTCCCCCACTACGTCGCGCAGCCGCCGTGCCCCAAGGCCACCCTCGCACTGCTGGGCCAGCTCGAGGACCTACTCGAGGCCTCGATCCCGCTCGGCGACCTCCCCGAGGACGCCCGGGCCTGGGAGCGGGGCGTCGACGAGCTCGCCGAGGAGGACGAGGACGTCGCCGACTACGTCCGGGCGCTCGAGGAGACCCGCGACACCACCGACCTCCCCGAGGCGTCCGGCGAGGCCATCGCCCGGGAGTTCGAGCGGTACCTCAAGCGGCGGCAGGACGACAGCTGACGGCTGATCCGGTCGGTGCTCGTCGTCCGCTGCGCTCGAAACGGCTGCGGATTGGTCACCAACCGCAGATCTGAGCGCAGAAATGCTGCGGATTGGTCACCAACCGCATGCCCCAGGGGCTTCCGCGGGGCGCGGCATCATCGCCCGCCGGCTCGCTGTCCGCGGGCCGCCGGAGGTGCGGGGATTGGTCACCAACCGCAGATCTGAGCCCGGAAATGCCGCGGATTGGTCACCAACCGCATGTCGACGGCGACCCGCCAGCAGGTCAGACCAGGGTCAGCGCGGCCAGAGTGAGAGACCCAGGGCGGCGTCGACGAGACCGAGGAGCCGAACGGCGGCGTCGGGGTCACTGGTGTCGGCCAGGCCGTCGGTGCCGAGGGTGGCGTCGACCCAGCGGTCGACGGCGGCGACCGCCCGGGGGGCGTCGAGGTCGTCGGCGAGCGCGGCGAGCACCTCCTCGACGACCGGCCCGGCCGGAGCTCCGGCGCCCAGTGACAGCGCCCGGCGCCAGCGGTCGAGGTCGTCGACGGCGGTCCAGAGCTCGTCGTCGGTCCACTCCCAGTCCGCCCGGTAGTGGTGGCGCATCAGCGCGAGGCGGATGGCCATCGGATCGACGTCGCTGTTGCGCAGGGCCGAGACGAAGACCAGGTTGCCGCGCGACTTCGACATCTTCTCGCCGTCGTAGGCGACCATCCCGCCGTGGCTGTAGACCTGGGCGAACGGCGTCCCGGGCACCGCGACCTGCGCGTGGCCGGCACACATCTCGTGGTGGGGGAACACCAGGTCGCTGCCGCCCCCCTGGACGTCGAAGGCGCCGCCGAGGTGCTCCTGGGCGATGGCCGTGCACTCCACGTGCCAGCCGGGGCGCCCCGGACCCCACGGGCTCTCCCACGACGGCTCGCCCTCGCGGCGGCCGCGCCACACGATGCAGTCCAGCGGGTCCTTCTTGCCGGGTCGCTCGGGGTCGCCGCCGCGCTCGGGGTAGACCTCGAGCATCTGCTCGCGCGACCAGCCCGACTCCGCGCCGAACGCCGGGTCGGCCGTCACCGAGAAGTACAGGTCGTCCTCGACCCGGTAGATCGCGCCGGCGGCGTCGAGCCGCTCGATGAGCGAGATCACCAAGGGGATCGACTCGACCGCACCGATGTAGTGGTCGGGCGGGAGGACGCGGAGCGCGGCCATGTCCTGCCGGAACAGCTCGGTCTCGCGCTCGGCGAGCTCGATCCAGTCCACGCGCACCTTCGCGGCGCGCTCGAGGAGCGGGTCGTCGACGTCGGTGACGTTCTGGACGTAGACGACCTCGTGACCCGCGCTGCGCCAGGCTCGGTTGAGCAGGTCGAAGGCGACGTACGTCGCGGCGTGACCCAGGTGCGTGGCGTCGTACGGCGTGATGCCGCAGACGTAGAGCCGGGCGGGACCGTCCGGGGTGGTGGTGACGCGCCCACCGGAGGCGGTGTCGTGGAGCACCACCGGCGGACCCACGACGGGCAGGGTCGAGATGTCCGGGGAGGGCCAGGCACGCATGCCGTGAAGACTATCCAGTGGTGTCAGAACGGCGGCCACGGGATCGCGGGCCACTCCCCGCGCGGTGCCGGCATGACCCCGCGGTCCGCAAGGCGCTGGCACCGCCGCGCGAGCGCCTCGATCTCGAGGTCCGTCAGGTGCGCCGCGAGCACGTCGCCGAGTGCGGCCCGCACCTCGGCGCCGACCCGCCGCACCGTCGCGACCTCCTCGGGCGTGAGGTCCTCCCCCAGCCAGCCCCACAGCACGGTGCGCAGCTTGTGCTCGGAGTGGAAGGTCAGGCCGTGGTCGACGCCGTACCGGTGGCCGTCCGCCATCTCCAGGACGTGGCCGCCCTTGCGGTCGGCGTTGTTGACCACCACGTCGAAGACCGACATCCGGCGCAGCGGCGCGGAGTCCTCGTGGATGAGGGAGATCGGACGGTCGTGCCCGTCGAGGCCGTCGAAGACGTGCCGCCACCCCGCGGGGACCTCGCCCTCGGGCACCAGCGTCACCGCGACCTGCCCCTCGTCGGGCTCCTGCCAGCGCTGCACCATGCCCCAGCCGTGCGGGCCGTCGCGCAGCCACGTCTCGGGGACGACGTCCCAGCCGAACGCCTCGGAGACCAGGTAGGCCGCGCGCTCCCGGTCGGCGAGGGTGCCGTACGGGAAGTCCCACAGCGGGCGTTCGCCGGCGACCGGCTTGTAGACGACCCGGATCCCGTCGATCTCCCCCACGAACGTGGCGTTCGAGGCCGGCATCACCCGGCCGTGCAGCTCGATCGCCCCCGCCGCCAGGTCGGGGACCGCGGCGGCTCCGGTCTCCGGGGTGAGCGGATCGGTCACGGGTCCCGTCGCCGGAAGCCGTTGGCCCGCACGCACAGATGACCGTCGGGGTCGATCGGGTTCCCGCAGAAGGGGCAGCTGGGGCGGCCGGCCTCGAGGACCTGCTCCGCGCGCTTGACGAAGGCCCGCGCCGGACCCGGCTCGAGCCGCACGAGGAAGACCTCGTCGGGCTCGGGCTCCTCGAACTCCTCCTCGTCGAGGTCCTCGAGCTGCTCGGGGGTGACGACAGCGGCCTCGTTGAAGGGGAACACCTCGATCACCACCCGCTGGTCGTCGGGGTCCCAGGACAGGGTCATCGTGCCTGCCCGGAACTCCTCCTCGATGGGCTGTTCGAGCGGGGCGGAGTCGTCGAGGCCGAGCGGTGCCACCGCGGGGATCAGGGCCTCGTTGGCCTCGCTGGCCATCACGTCGTCGAGCAGCTCGTCGATCCGCTCGGCGAGCGCCTGGACCTGCTGCTTCTCCAGGGCGACGCTGACGACCCGGGCCCCCGACCGAGCCTGCAGGAAGAACGTGCGCTGGCCCGGGGGGCCGACGGTGCCGGCGACGAACCGCTCGGGTGGGTCGAAGCCGTGGACGAGGGGTGGCATGTCGTTCACCCTAGGCCGTGGCGGAAGGGCCTGCGCCCCCGCCGACGACGGCATCGGTGCTGCGAGCGCTCCGAGCCCGCCCGCGCTTGCGTGGCGGCGGTGCCAGCCACGCGAGGTCGCCCGCATGGGTGTTCGTCGCGAGGACGTAGGGCCGGGTCGCGGTGTAGCGCACGATCGAGACCGACGCCGGGTCGACGTGCAGCCGCTGGAACAGGTCCAGGTGCATGCCGAGCGCGTCCGCGAGCACCGACTTGATCACGTCGCCGTGGCTGACCGCGACCCACACCGCGCCCACACCGTGCTCGGCCTCGAACGCGGCGTCGAGGCGTCGTACGGCGCCGACCGCGCGGGCCTGCATCGCGGTCATCGCCTCACCGCCCGGGAAGGCGGCTGCCGAGGGCTGGGTCTGCACCAGCGACCACAGCTTCTCCTTCGCGAGCTCCTTGATCGGGCGGCCGGCCCACTCCCCGTAGTCGCACTCGGTGATGCCCCGCTCGGTCGAGAGCGGCGGCGCCGCGGGCTGTGCTGCAACCAGCGCCTTCGCCGTCTGGCGGCAGCGCTCCAGCGGACTCGTCACGACCCCCGCGAGCGGGACGGCGGCGAGCCGCTCCGCCGTGCGTCCGGCCTGCGCCACGCCGGTCTCGTCGAGGCGCACCCCGGGGAGCCGGCCGGCCAGCGTTCCGGACGCGTTGGCCGTCGTCCGCCCGTGGCGCACGAGGATCACGGTTGCCATGGCCGCGACTGTAGTGCGGCTACGGTGGCCCCGTGATCGTGGACTGCGCGCTGTACCGCGACGGCGCCCGCATCGAGGGCAGTGACGACTGGCGCGAGCTGCGGACCCATGCCACCGAGCCCGGCGACTTCATCTGGATCGGGATGTTCGAGCCGTCGCAGGACGAGATCGCCGAGGTGGCGCAGGTCTTCTGCCTCCACCCGCTGGCTGTCGAGGACGCCGTCAAGGCCCACCAGCGCCCGAAGCTGGAGCGCTTCGACGACCAGGTGTTCACCGTCTTGAAGACGCTCTGGTACGTCGACGAGCAGGATGCCGTCGAGACCGGGGAGATCGCCATGTTCGTCGGTGCCGACTTCGTGGTCACCGTCCGGCACGGCTCCGGCGGCGAGCTCCACTCGGCCCGTGAACAGCTCGAGGAGCGCCGCCACGTGCTCCGCCACGGTGCCGGGGGCGTGCTGTACGCGATCGTCGACCGGGTCGTCGACGAGTACCTCGAGGTCGTCGACGAGCTGGTGGTCGACGTCGACGAGATCGAGACCTCCGTCTTCTCCTCCGAGCGGACCGACGACTCGGCACGGATCTACGTGCTGAAGCGCGAGCTGGCCGAGGTACGTCGTGCGGTCATGCCGCTGCGCGACCCGCTCGCCAAGCTCGCGGCCGGCCAGGTGGCGGGCGTGCCCGAGAAGGCGGCGCCGTTCTTCCGGGACGTGGCCGACCACCTCGCCCGCGTCGCGGAGACGGTCGACTCCCTCGACGCCCTGCTGTCGACGGCGTTCGAGGCGCACCTGGCCCAGATCTCCGTCCAGCAGAACAACGACATGCGCAAGATCAGCGCCTGGGTCGGCCTGGTCGCGCCGCCCACCCTGATCGCCGGCATCTACGGCATGAACTTCCGGCACATGCCCGAGCTGGGGTGGGGCGTGGGGTACCCGTTCGCGCTGCTGCTGATGGCGGCCATCTCCGGCACGCTCTACGTCTTGTTCAAGCGGTCCGGCTGGCTCTAGCTCTCGGTGTGGGCGCGAGGGGTGGGCCGTGGCCGGCGCTCAGGTCGGCGCCATCACCCCGGTGGCGAGGAGTCCGATCAGCAGCAGCCCGAGGGCGACGCGGTAGGGGATGAACCAGGTGATCGCGTGTCCGGCGACGAACCGCAGCAGCCACGCGATCGACGCGTAGGCCACGACGAACGCCACGGCGATCCCGACGAGCGCGACCCCGAGCCCGATGTCGCCCCCCATGGCGTCGGGGAGCTCGAAGAGACCGGCTGCGACGAGCGCGGGGATCGACAGGAAGAAGCTCACCCGGGTGGCGGTGACCCGGTCCAGCCCAAGGAACAGGCCCCCGGAGATCGTGGCGCCCGAGCGGGAGACGCCCGGCACCAGGGCGACCACCTGGATCAGGCCGATCCCGATGGCGTCGCGCAGCCGGAGGTCCTTCTCGGACCGGTCCTGACGCCCCACCCGCTCGGCGGCCCACATCACCGCGCTCCACGCGATCAGGGCGAAGGCGACCACCCAGAGCGAGCGGAGCGGGCCGGTGATGACGTCCTTGAGCACGAGGCCGGCGATCCCCACCGGGATCGTGCCGACGATGACGTACCAGCCCATCCGGTGGTCGAGGGTGCCGCGGTACTCCGGCTTCACCAGGCCGGCGACCCACGCCTTCGCGATCCGCCAGATGTCGCGGAAGAAGTACACGACCACGGCAGCGATGGCCCCCATCTGGATCACGGCCGTGTACGCCGTCACCGCCTCGTCGGCCAGGTCCAGCCCGAGCGCCTTCTCGGCGATCGTCAGGTGGCCGGTGCTGGAGATGGGGAGGAACTCGGTGAGCCCCTCGACGATGCCGAGGACGACGGCGTCGAAGTAGTTCATCGACTCGCTTTCGGGTCGGTGTG
>ERZ724512.86-NODE-86-length-34576-cov-7.052750_pt1 | contig 34576 bp, 28 predicted proteins | sample MGYA00376045_ERZ724512 | MGnify/ENA primary metagenome ERZ724512 (study PRJEB28724, sample SAMN07190883) | activated sludge metagenome | isolation source: activated sludge of sewage treatment plant in Hong Hong | place: Hong Kong | collected 2016-03-17 ... | reverse complement strand
CCCTGCCAGCTAGCCCCAGGCCAGCCACCACCAACTCTCACAGCTTGTCGAGACCAACGGAACCGGGTGCTCAGGCCCGCAGCGCCAGCACGGCGTAGGCCGCGAGCCAGTGCTCGGCCATCCAGTCGCTGCCGCTGACCACCGGCAGGGCGGCGTCCAGGTGGGCCTGAGCGGCGCGCTCCAACACCACCGAATCGCCCAGCCGACGCTGCAGAGCGCGCAGGCAGGCTGCCCGATGCAGGTTGAGACCGTGCAGGTGGGCCGCTTGGCCGTCGGTGGTGTCGATGCCGGTGACCGGACGACTCAAGCTGCCGATGCGGCCGCCCAGCAGGTCGGGCAGGGCGATCTCGACCCAGAGCCGAAACGCGTCCGGTGCGAGCACCAGCCCCATGAGTTCGGCCTCGGCCAACGCCGGCGACAAGAAGTCGTTGCCGCCCGGCTCCCATTCGACGGGATAGTCGCGGTCGTTGCCGTACCAGCGCTTGGACGCCGACGCGATCGCCTCGACCAACGCGGGCTCACCGTGCGTGGCCAGTCGCTGCGCCCAGGGCCAGGAGCGGGCGAGCGCGAAGGCGGTGTTGGCGTGCGTGCCCTGCCGGTTGGGCAGCGACGAGCGCGGCAGCCATTCGATGAAGCCGTCAGTGACCACCGCCGCCAGAGGGGCCAGGGCCCGGGCCCACCGGGTGCCCTCCGCGGCGTCGGCGAGCGCCAACGCCCACCCCCAGCCGTACGGCCGCTCGAAACCGGCCTGTTCGCGCAGGTAGGCGGCCTCGACCGCCAGGTTCTCGGCGGTGAGATGCTCGTCGAGCACTCTCTCGGCCTCGGTGCGCGCAGCCTCGGGCAGATCGGGCAGCAGCACCAGTAACGCCCAATGCATCTCAACCGCCGAATGCCAGTCGAAACAGCCGTAGAACGCCGGGTGCAACTGCGCTGGAGTGCCGGTGTCGTGTGGCCCCGTCATCACATGCCGTGGAGCGTTGGGGTATTCGCGCCGCACCGCCCCGACGATGGTGCGAACGAACTCGGGCGCCAGCTCGAGCAGGGTCACTGCAGTGGCGCAGCGCCGAGCGAGCCTCTGATGCTGACGATGCGGCCCTGCTCGTCGAAATCGACGGCCAGCACGTCCTGGCCCAGATGTACCTTCAGTTGGCGTTCGCCACCAACCACCCGCAGATCGTGCACCGAGGCGTAGGTCAACACCTGCGAACGGGCGTGGCCGGGCATAAGCTCGACCGCCGACATGATGCGGCGGGCAAAGGTGTACCCGTGCGCCGGCGGCCTGGGCACAGCCGGATCGACGATGCCGAAGTAGGCGAGCCCGGTGCCGTAGTCGGCGGTGTAGAAGGCCGTCGCTCCCACCAGCGGTGCCGCGAGCAGGGCGACGCTGGCCCCCGGGCCCAGGCCCGTGTCGACCACTCCGTCGATGCTGAACTGCGGAATGCCCAGCTCCCAGATACCCCACGACTCGGCGAACTGCGTCACCTTGCGCACCGGTGCGACCGACGGCAGTTGCGCCGAAAAGCCTTCGTTGGCCCACGACCACAACCAGGTGTTGCTGGCCTTCGACACGGTGCCGAGCAGCACCACACGCAACGGACGCCCACTGATGGTGAGCAGGCCCTGTGTCACGTCCGCCTGATAGGGCCCGCTGACGTCGACGGCCTGAGTCAGCGCCTCTTGCGCCTCGATCGCGATCGGAAGGTGGGCCGTGACGGCGGCGTTCAGGCGCTCGTGATTCTGATCGGGCATGGCCGCCACAATAGTCCGCGCCCGGCCCGCCAGGGCCGGGTCGGGCAGTACTACCCTCATCGCACGCCGAGTGCCAGGGTTGACCGTATGCGCAACCTCGAGGCGGTCACCGGCGACATCACCACCCAGACCACCGACGCGATCGTCAACGCCGCGAACGCAACGCTGCTGGGCGGCGGCGGCGTGGACGGAGCGATTCACGCCGCCGCCGGACCACGGCTGCTCGAGGCGTGCCGGCGAGTGCGTCGAACCACCTGGCCCGACGGGCTGCCGGTCGGCGAGGCGGTGGCCACCGAGGCGTTCGACCTGCCCGCCCGTTGGGTGATTCACACCGTGGGGCCGAACGCCCACCGGGGCCAGACGGACCCGGCGATGCTGGCCTCCTGCTTCACCCGTTGCCTCGACGTCGCCGCCGAACTCGGCGCCACCAGCATCGCGTTTCCGGCCGTCAGCGCGGGCGTGTACGGCTGGGACGCCGACGACGTGGCACGCATCGCCGTCGATGCCGTGCGCCGGCACCCGTCAGAAGGCGTCCAACTCGTGCGTTTCGTGCTGTTCGGCGATCGGTTGCGGGTCGCGTTCGATCGGGCCTTGGCGAACTGAACCGATCCGCACAGTCACGTTCAGGCTGGTCGCTGTATCGCGGGGTCGCCGGTCGTACTCATTGTGGTCGACCCGGCCCGTCCGCAGAGAGGAACGACCATGAACGACCCCCTGACCGCATCAAGGCGCAACCTGCTGGTCGGCAGCGGCATCGGTGCCGCCGGCCTGTTCGGCATGACCGGCCCGTCGTTGGCCACCGCCGCTCCCATGGCCTTCGTGCCGCCCGACCACGATGCCAGCGGCGTGACGTGGTGGTTGCGTCTCGACGGCATCGTCGGCGAGTCGCTCGACCGTGACCATCCGCGCCAGATCGAGGTGCGAGCGATGGACTGGCAGTCCACTCAGAAGTCGACCAGCGTGGCCGGGGCTGCCTCGAAAGACATCTGCCTGGCTCTCGCCACGAGTTCGGCCTCGCCCGCGATTCTCAAGAATTGCGTGCAGGGCTCGGCCATCGCCACCGCGACTCTCAGCGGGCGCAAAGCGGGCGAGGGGCAGAAGGACTTTCTGACCTGGGACTTCACCAACCTGCGGATCAAGTCCTACGACGTGGCGTTCACCGACGGTCCGCCGCTCGACGTCGTCACCTTCTCGTTCACCCAGGTGACCATGACCTACCGCCCGCAAGACATCAAGGGTGGCCTGGGCGCGCCGGTGACGGTGACCTGGAACGTCAAGAGCGACAAGGTGAGCTGACCCCCGTCGGTCGAGCTTGTCGAAACCCGTACGGGACGCGGTCTCGACACGTTGTGCCCAGCGATGCCCGGGGTCTCGACGAGCTCGACCAACGCGAGCCCGTCCGAACTCGACGAGCTGCGATCAGTAGCTGGGCGTGGGCTGGGCCGAGATGATCAGCGCGGCGTTGAGCGCCACCATGGTCAGAATCGCCAGCACGACCCACCACACCCGACTCAGGGGCCGCTTGAGCAACGTGAGCACCAGTCCGATCGCAGCACCCGCTGCGCCGGCCCAGGCCGTCCACGCCAGTGCGACCCGCTCGGGGTAGGTGTGCGTCATCGACTGCACACCACCGTCGGGTGCCGGCAGCGAGTAATGATCCACCGAGAGCCCGGTGAGCATCACCCCCGACAGCAGGCACGCCACCACCATCAGCGAGAGCACCACGATCGGCACCACGGGCGACTGCTGCGCCCCGTTGTCGTCGGCCGTCAAGGCGTCAGTCGAGGTAGTCGCGAAGCACCTGCGAGCGCGACGGGTGCCGCAGCTTGCTCATCGTCTTCGACTCGATCTGGCGGATGCGCTCACGGGTGACGCCGTACACCTTGCCGATCTCGTCGAGCGTCTTGGGCTGGCCGTCGGTGAGGCCGAAGCGCATCGACACCACGCCGGCCTCACGCTCGCTGAGGGTGTCGAGCACGTCGTGCAGTTGCTCTTGCAGCAGGGTGAAGTTCACCGCTTCTGCCGGAACGACCGCCTCGGAGTCCTCGATCAGGTCGCCGAACTCTGAGTCGCCGTCCTCGCCCAGAGGCGTGTGCAGCGAGATCGGCTCGCGGCCGTACTTCTGCACCTCGACGACCTTCTCGGGGGTCATGTCGAGCTCTTTGGCGAGCTCTTCGGGCGTCGGTTCGCGACCCAGGTCCTGCAGCATCTGACGCTGCACGCGGGCGAGCTTGTTGATCACCTCGACCATGTGGACGGGGATCCGGATGGTGCGGGCCTGGTCGGCCATCGCGCGGGTGATCGCCTGCTTGATCCACCAGGTGGCGTAGGTGGAGAACTTGTAGCCCTTGGTGTAGTCGAACTTCTCGACCGCACGGATCAGGCCGAGGTTGCCCTCCTGGATCAGGTCGAGGAACAGCATCCCGCGGCCCGTGTAGCGCTTGGCCAGCGACACCACGAGGCGCAGGTTGGCCTCGAGCAGGTGGTTCTTGGCGCGTCGTCCGTCTTGAGCGATCCACTCGTAGTCGTCCTGGTCGGACGCACTGATCGAGCGTCCGGTGTTGATCGACTCCTCGGCGAACAGGCCGGCCTCGATGCGCTTGGCGAGGGTGACCTCCTGCTCGGCGTTCAGCAGCGCGACCTTGCCGATCTGCTTGAGGTAGTCCTTCACCGGGTCGGCGGTCGCACCCGCGACCAGCACCTGCTGCTCGGGCTCGTCGGCGTCGTCGGCGTCGCTGACGATGAAGCCCTCGTCCTCGGTCAACTCCTTCTCGACGACGGCCTCCTTGGCCTCTTCGAAGTTCGAGTCGTCGACGTCGTCGAGCGAACGGCGCTTGCCACCGACGGTGAGCACCACGTCGTCACCCTCGCGGGCGAACTTCACGTCGACCGAACCGGGGCTGAGCACGGCCTCTTCGAGGGTGGGCTCGTCGTCGACCTCGACCTCTTCGAGCTCGTCGGGGGCCACGTCCTCATCGTCGGTGGCCTCGGCGTCAAGCTCGGGCGCCTCGGGGGCGGGCGCCGCGGCGGGCTTACCGCGATGGGCGGCGGGCTGCTTTGCTGAAGTGCTGGTGCGACGTCGGCGGGGTGCGGGCGCGGCCTCGTCAGATACGGTTTCGACTTTGGCTGCGGCACTGGAGCGTGGTGACACAAGTAGCCTTTCGGATCTTGATTTTGGGCGCGCACCGACCGGGGGTTGTCAATGGCTAGCGCCGCGTTCATTCTGTCACGCGGGTGGGCACAATCCAAACGCGGGCGAGCACCAGCAGGTCTCGGACGCACCACTAGGGTCGTCGTCATGCCGCAACCTCCGCGGGCCGACGCCCGCCCAACCCGCCGGCTGCACCACGGCGACGAGTTCGTCGACGACTTCGCCTGGATGAGCGACAAGGGGTCGGCGGACTTTCTGGCCCACCTCGCGGCCGAGAACGCCTACACCGTCGACGCCACCGCCCACCTGGCCCCCCTGCGCGACGAGCTCTACGACGACATTCTGGCCCGCACCCGGCAGACCGACCTCAGCGTGCCGTCGTTCGTGCGGCACACCGACGGCTCGGCCTGGTGGTACTACAGCCGCTCGATCGAGGGCCTCGACTACCCGATTCACTGCCGGCTGCCCGCCCTCGACGCCGACGAGATTCCCGACGTGACCACCGCCCCGCCGGGTGAGCAGGTGGTGCTCGACGAGAACCTGGTCGCCGAGGGTCAGGCCTTCTTCGCCCTAGGCCTCTGCGACGTGTCCCCCGACGGACGGCTGCTGGCGTGGAGCCAAGACACCAGCGGCGACGAGCGTTACCGGTTTCACGTCATCGACCTGGCCACCCGGGCCGAACTGCCGGCGCCCGATGTGCCCGTCGCGGCCGGCGGTTGCTGGTGCGGCGACGAGCGGCTGGTCTATCTCACCGTCGACGACGCGTGGCGGCCCGACCGGGTCTGGCTGCACACGCTGGGGTCGGCCGGCGCCGACACCCTGCTGCTGAGCGAACCCGACGAGCGGTTCTGGCTGGGTGTGGACGATTCTCGCGACCGCACCAAGGTCTTGATCGCGAGCGAAAGCAAGCAGACCAGCGAGTACTGGCTGCTCGATGTGACCGACCCGGACGCGGGCCTCCGGGTGGTCGCCCCTCGCCGGGAAGGGCTCGAATACAGCGTCGAGGTGGGCACCGACGGCCTCTACATCGTGCACAACGACGGCGCCACGGATTTCGAGTTGGCCGTGGCGCCGTTCACGGCCACCGGCGCCCACGACTGGCAGCCTCTGGTGCCGCAGCGCCCGGGCGTGCGCCTGCTGGGCGTGGACGCCTACGCCGACTACCTGGTGCTGAGTTCCCGCTCACAAGCGCTGCCGCTGATCGAGGTGCTCACCCGCTTGCCCGACGGCACCTGGGGCGATCCCGTGCCGATCGGCTTCGACGAGCCGCTCTACAGCGCCGGCGCCGTGTCGTCAGACGACCCAACCACCGACCGCATCAGGCTCGTGCACGAGTCACTGGTCACCCCCCGCCGACTCGAGGAATATCGGCTCGACACCGGCCGGCGCCGGGTGCTCAAGGCCACCGAGGTGCTCGACCACCCGGTGCTCGGCGCGTTCGACCCCGGCGCCTACGTGCAGCACCGCGAATGGGTGACGGCACCCGACGGCACCCGGGTGCCGCTGTCGATCGTGCACCGCGCCGACGTGCCGAGGGACGGCTCGGCGCCCGCCCTGCTGTACGCCTACGGCGCCTACGAAACGTCGATGCTGCCCTGGTTCTCGATTCCCCGGCTGAGCCTGCTCGACCGCGGTTTCGTCTGGGCCGTCGCGCACGTGCGCGGCGGCGGCGAACTGGGGCGGGCCTGGTACGAACAGGGCCGGCTGTTGGCCAAGCCGAACACCTTCACCGACTTCGTGGCCTGCGCGCGGCACCTGGTCGACGAAGGCTGGACGTCGGCCGACCGGCTGGTCGCCCAGGGCGGGTCCGCCGGCGGTTTGACCGTCGGGGCCGCGGTCAACCTGGCCCCCGACGCCTTTCGCGCCGTGCATGCCGACGTGCCGTTCGTCGACGCGCTGACCACGATCCTGAACCCCGATCTACCGCTGACCGTCACCGAGTGGGACGAGTGGGGCGACCCGCTGCACGACCCTGCGGTGTACGCCTGCATGAAGGGCTACACCCCCTACGAGAACGTGCCCGCGGGGCGGTTTCCGGCGGTGCTCGCCACCACCAGCCTCAACGACACCCGGGTCGAGGTCACCGAGCCGGCCAAGTGGGTCGCTCAGCTGCGACGTACAGTGGACGACGACCCGGCTCGTCCGATTCTGCTGCGCACCGAAATGGTGGCCGGTCACGGCGGGGTTTCGGGGCGCTACCAGGCCTGGCGCGACCTGGCGTTCGAGCTTGCCTGGATCATCGACCAGGCCTCATCGCCCGCCTGATACCCCCCGCGGTCGAACCCTGAGTACGACTGTGGTCTTGGTTTGTCACCCTGGGGTGCGTTCAGGGTTCATTGAGGGCGAACACGAGAAGTTCTGCGCCGCCCGCTGCGTTGTACTGAGTGACGAAGCGAAAGGACGCACATGATCTCGACTGCGCACCGAATTCGGAGCACCGACGGAATCGACGGCAAGGACGCTGTAGGCCTCTACCTGGACGGAATCGCCAAGACCGCACTGCTGACCGCCGAAGAGGAGGTCATTCTCGCCAAGCGCATCGAAGCCGGCCTGTTCGCCCGGGCACTGCTCAGCGGCACCGTCGACGCCGACTCGCGTGAGCGCGTCGCGTGCACCGCCGACGAACTGAGCCGCATCGTGGCCGAAGGCGACGCCGCGCTGCAGCGCTTCATCACGGCCAACCTGCGCCTGGTGGTGTCCGTGGCCCGCAAGTACGGCCGGGCCCAGATGCCGCTGCTCGACCTGGTGCAAGAGGGCAACACCGGCCTGATCCGTGCCGTGGAGAAGTTCGACTACGCCAAGGGCTTCAAGTTCTCGACCTACGCCACCTGGTGGGTGCGCCAGTCCATCTCGCGTGGCATCGCGCAGCAGGGCCGCATCGTGCGGCTGCCGGTGCACGTGGCCGAGCAGGTCAACCAGGTCTCGGCCGTGCGCCGCACCCTGGAGCGCCGCTTGGGCCGTGAGCCCGAACTCGTCGAGATCGCCGACGAGCTGGGCCTCACCGAAGAGCAGGTCATCGACCTGCTGCGGCTTGCCCGCGACCACGTCAGCCTCGACGCCCCGATCGAAGCGGACGGCGACACCGCCCTGGGCGACCTGCTCGCCCGCGAGATGTCCCCCGGTCCCGACGAGATGGTGCTCGACGCCGAAGACCGCGCCCGGCTCGACGACATGTTGTCGTCGCTCGACGAGCGCTCGGCCGACGTCGTCCGCCGCCGCTACGGCCTGATGGACGGCCGGCAGGCCAAGCTGGCCGACATCGCCGCCGTGTGGGGCATCACCGCCGAACGCGTGCGGCAGATCGAGCGGCACGCCATCGCCAAGCTGCGCAGCTCGCAAGAACTCGCCGCCTGATTCAGCACACCAACGGCCCGTCCCGCCCTGGGACGGGCCGTTGGTGCGTCCAGGGGCTGATGAGACGGCGTGACCGGGCCTGATTATGCGCCGATAGCCTTGCGTTAATGGCATCGTTCTGCGTGCCCGGCACGACGAGCGATGCGGCATTGAGCAGCGGCACTGCACTGGTGCGGCGCGGGTTGCGCACCCACTGGCGAGACGCGACGACCGGTGCCGTGCTGACCTCGACGCATCAGGGTTGCGAGGCACTGGTCGCGGTGCTCATCGGTCTGGTGATCGACCGGGCCGTGGCCCAGCGCGACGTCGCCGCCCTGGGCTGATCGTCGACTTCTTCGCAGTGGCCGCCGCCGACATCGAAGTCGGTGCGGCCACCACCGCCGCCCTCTACTCTCGCGGGCTGTTCAACCCCATCGGCGGGCTGCTGTCCCAACTCGACACCGTGCAGGACGCGGGGGCGTCCCTGGCCCGGCTGGTGGGCGTGTTGCGCCTTGACCGTACCGTCGACTCCCCCGTCGGGGACCCCGGCGACGGGGTGCGGGTGCGGGACGTCGGCTACGACTACGAAGCCGGTCACCCGGTGCTGCGGGGGGTGTCACTGCAGGTGCCGCCGGCGCGCCGCATGGTGCTGGTCGGCGAGAGCGGGGCCGGCAAGACCACCCTGGTCAAGCTGGTCGCCGGGCTGCTGCAACCCAGCGAAGGGTTGGTCGAGGTGGGTGCGCGGCCGCAGGGCGCCGTGACCCAGCCGTCCACGTGGGTCAACTCGGTCAGCCAAGAGGTGCACGTGTTCGCCGGAACTGTCGCCGACAACCTGAGCCTGGGCCGGCCGGACGCCGACGAGGCGACTCTTGAATCGGCATTGCGAGCGGTGGGGGCGCACGCGTGGGTGCACGCCCTGCCGCAGGGCCCGCCACCGTGGTCGGCGAGGGCGGGCACCAACTCACCGTCGCACAGGCCCAGCACCTGGCGCTGGCCCGGCTGTGGCTGGCCCGGGCCCCGGTGGTGATTCTCGACGAGGCCACCGCCGAGGCGGGCAGTGCAGCGTCCCGCGACCTCGAACGGGCAGCCCTGGCCGCCATTCGGGGCAGAACCGCCCTGGTCGTGGCGCACCGGCTCAGCCAGGCCGAGGGTGCTGACGCGATCGCCGTGCTGAGCCACGGCCGTCTGGTCGAACTGGGCACCCACGACGAGCTGCTCGCCAGGAATGGTGCCTACGCGACCATTTGGACGGCCTGGGCCGCGCGCGGCGTCCAACCGCCGCCTTGACCGATGGTCGTCGATCGATCGGGCGTCCTGCTGTGTGGGATCCCGGACAAAGCCTGCACGCTTCACGTCATCCGGGCGCATGCCCACGTCATCCCGGCGCATGCCGGGATCTCATAACGGACGCCATAGTCGCGCGCATCGACACGTAGGCCCGTGAGATGACGACGGATTTGTGAACGTCTGCGGCCGGCTGAGCATGCACGGGCCTGAGATCACGGCCCCCTGGATCGCTCGAACGAGAGCCGGCCTTGTCGATGACCGGCTTCAGGCGCGGTCGACGAGCCGGATCAGGCCTTGTTGCGCGCAGGAAGCGCCGAAGACGCCGTTGTGGCCGAACAGCCGGCCCTGGGCGAAACCGAGGGCTCCAGAGGCCGACGGCGACGCCTGGTCGTACAGCAGCCACTCGTCGGCTCTCACGGGCCGGTGAAACCACATCGCGTGGTCGATCGAGGCGGCGTGCAGCGCGGGTGACATGAACTCGACCGGGTGGGTGACGGTGCTCACGCTGAGCAGCGAAATGTCGGACAGATAGGCCAGCACCATCTGGTGAATGCGCGGATCGTCGGGCAGCTTCGATTCGGCCTTGATCCACAGCATCAGCCGAGACGACCCGTTCTGGGCCGCATGTGCCGGCTCGGTGACGTAACGAGCGTCGAGCGCACCCCACTCCATCTCCCAGAACGCGGCCCGACGTGCCGACCGCTCGCCCAGCACCTGGGCGGCCGGACGGCACGCCTCGGGCGGCGGTACGTCGCTGGGCAGCGGGTCGGCATGATCGAGACCGGTCTCGTGCACGTGAAATGAGCACACCATCGAAAAGATCGGACGGCCGTCCTGCCGGGCCACCACGCGACGCTGGCTGAAGGTGCGTCCGTCGCGGGTCGGCTCGACCACGTAGAGAATCGGCGAGGCCGGCGAACCGGGACGCAGAAAGTAGGCATTCAGCGAGTGCGCGAGCCGATCGCTGTCGACCGTTCGGTACGCGGCACTGAGGCCTTGGGCCAGCACCTGGCCGCCGAACGAACGCTGCATGGCAGTTTCGGGCTGCGGGCCACGAAACAGGTCGGTGTCGAGCTGCTCGAGCTGCAGCAGGGTGAGCAGCTCGCCGGTGGTGCGGGGCATGGCCGATCAGCCCTGCCCGTCGCCCGAATCGTCTTGTTCGGCGAGGAACTGCTCCACGGCGGCTCCGATCTCGTCGGCGGTGGGCACTGCAGCTCGACCAGAGTCGGCGAGCTGGTCGTACTGCTCTTCGAGCGCTGCCAGCACGGCCGGAAACTCGGAGTCTTCTTGTACCTCGGCCTGAATGGTGACGAGCTGCTGCTCGGCCTCGTCGTCGAGTTCGCCCAGCGGAATGCTGAGCCCGGCCGCCTCGTTCATGCGGCGCAGCACCGCAGCGGTGGCCTGCGGAAATGTCGACTGCGCCAGGTAGTGCGGCACGTGCGCAACGAAGCCCATGCCGGTGATGCCGGCGTGACCACCGCGGTACTCCAGCGCCGCCGAGAAGCTGCCGGGAATCTGAATGCGGTCGATCCACAGCGGGTTGCCGGTCGCCCGGGCCGGATCGGTGGAGTGCGAGGTGACCAGAGTGGGCCGGGTGTGCGGAACCGCCATCGGCACGCCGCTGCCGGTGAGCAGCATGGCCGAGTCGAGCCGCTCGGCGATGCCGAGCACCGCCTGCGTCATGCGGCGCCACTGGGTGTCGGGTTCGGGCCCGCTGAGCAGCAGAAACGGCTGGCCCTCGGCGTCCAACACCTTGTACAGCAGCAGTGAGAAGTCGCTCATCGACACCCACTTGTTCGTGTCGAACACCATCTGCGGCCGGCGGCTGCGGTAGTCGTGCAACTGGTCGTGGTCGAACTCGGCGAGCACCTCGTGCTTGCAGTGCGCCAAGATGTGCGTGGCCAGGCCCCGGTTGACCGCGGCCGCGTCGACGTAACCCTCGAACAGGTGAATCAGCACCGGACGCTTGCCGTCAAGGCTCGACCACACCTCGGGATTGAACGTGTACAGCAACCGCGGATCGATCACGCTGCAACCCTACCGCCCGGCTGCGACATCGCTCGGGCCGCTTCGCCGACGGCGGACGGGTGCTGAGGGTGCGTCGAGCGATGGAAGCAGGTGTCGATCGAGTTGATCGAGAGCGCAGCTCCGGGGTCTCGACAAGCTCGACCAGCAGTCGTTGATCGAGCCTGTCGAGATCCGTTGGGGTCTCGACCGCCCCGAACGGCCAGGCTCAGGGCAGGTGAGTCCCGACACCGGCGACCACAAGACCCAACTCGTTCTCGAAACGCTGATCGGGCGGCCCGAACAGGGGCTCGCTGGCGGCCGCCGTCAGCGGGTATCGCTCCACACGCACGAGCAGCCGACGCCCGGCGAACAGGCGGCCTCCGTCACGGTGGGCCAGCAGAGCGCGCCGCAGCACCCGTCCGGTTTCGAGCAGCAACTCACGCCAACCAGTGACCGGTTGCAGCACCAGGTCGCGCCGCATGGCGGTCGCCATCTGGTCGAGTAGCGTGGCCATGTCGGGCAGGTGGGGGTACAGAGCACTCGGCCGGACGCCCAACTGGGCGGCCACCGCCCGGGCTGTCACGCCGCTCAACCCCGCGTTCTCAAGCACGACGAAGGCGGCGTCCACGATCACCGGAACGCTCAGACTGCCCCGCATTGCCTCCCGATTTGAACACTGAACTTTGTTCACTAACGCAGCACGTGAACAAAGTTCAGGAGGCACGGGCACGTCGTCGTGGTTGCCGCTGACTCCGCTGCTGGCCGAACGTCCTGACGCGACCGTGTTGGTTCACGGCGCGATCGGGGTGTCGGGCCTGCTCGCGGTGCAGGTTGCCAAGGTGCTGGGCGCCGCACGGGTGATCGCTGCCGGACGATCTGAGACCGGACTGGCCAAGGCGTTGGGCCGCGGAGCCGACGCTCTGGTGCTGCTCGACGAACCGCTGGCGGCAGTGGCCTGGGCAGCGTGAGTATGAAGGCGATGCTCGGCGCAGTCGGCGGGGTGCTCGAAGCCGCGGCGGACGGTCGGTTGACCGTCGACTACGTCGCCCAGACGCTGGCCGAGGTCGAGGACGCGTGGCCCACCGGCGACCGGTTGGTGCTGGTTCCCTGAGCTCGAGCGGCGATTCTTGAATCGGGCAGCGTCGAGATCCATGAGCGCTGGTGGGATCGGACTGGCAAGCTCGACCACAAGTGGGTCTCGGCAAGCTCGACCAACCGGGATCTCGCGGTCACCGGGGTGGGGTGACCCCGGCCATCGCCGTACGGACGCGTTTCGCCGAGATCGGTGCCGACGTGCCGAGCGACTGGGCGAACAGGCTGACCCGCAGTTCTTCCAGTAGCCAGCCGACGCCTGCGACGTCGGTCGGCAGCGGCCCGGCCGGGTAGCGGGCGCACAGGGCCGCGTACTCGTCTTCGAGCCCGTCGATGATCTCGGCGTTCACCGCGTCGCGGGCCGGGTTGGCCCGGGCGGCAGCCAGCCGCAGCTCGACGGCGTGCAGGTAGCGCGGCAGCCGCTGCCAGTGCGGGTCGGGCGTGCCGGCCACGAAACCGCGGTGCACCAGCCCCGCCAACTGCTCGGTGACGTCACGCCGCACCGGCTCGGGGGCCGTGGGCAGCGCCAACTGCACGCGCTGGTGGCGCTGCAGCACGTCGCCGGCGTTGGTCACCACCGAAAGGGTTTGATCGGCGGCATCGGCCCGCACCCGGTCGCGAAGCGCGGCGAACGCCGCGTCGTCACGCACCAGCCATGGGTCGCCGGCGGTCAGTATCAAGGTCTCGATGGCCTTCAGCCTGGCGTCGGCCAGCAGCGCCGGTACGGTCGGGTAGGGGGACGCGGCCAGTGCGAACTTCGTGGGGTTGCTCAGCCTCGACACCACCCAGTTGGTCACCTCGGGGCTGGTCAGCGCGACCAGCCGGCGCAGCCCCAGCAGGTGCGAACGGCGGGCCTCTGGCTCGGTCGCGAACACCGTGACCCCCACCCGGTCACCGCGGTCCGACAAGGCCGGATAACCGACCACGGTGCCCTCGACCCGGTCGGCGATCGTGCTGAAGGCCCAGTTCGTTGCGCCGCTGTGGGTGTGTTCGGACGCCTCCACGTTCAACTCGGCGCGCACCTTCGAACCGAGTCGTTCGGCAAGTTCGGGCAGGTCTTTGCCGGCCGCGACCTCGGCACCGTCGCGGGTGACCACGAACCGCACCCGCAGGTGATCGGGCACCGCGTCGAGCTGCCACGCGTCTGCGGGCACCTGTACGCCGGTGAGCTGCCGAATCGCCCGGCCCAGCCCGTCGGTCAGCGCCTCACCCGCGACCCGGTGCTCGTCGAGCCAGGCGACGGCGCGGCGGGCGGTATCGGGCGCGGGCACGAGCTTGGCCCGCCACTGTTTCGGCAGCCCGCGCACCAGGGCGGTGACCAACTCCTGCCGCAGCCCGGGTATCTGCCAGCCGAAGTCGTCGGCCGTCACCTGATTGAGCTGGGCCAACTCGATCGACACCGTGACGCCGTCGTGGCCGGAGCCGGGGTCGAACACGTAGCTGACCGGCAGGTCGAGCTCGCCGCTGCTCCAGTGATCGGGAAAGTCGTCGGCGTCGACCGATTCGCCCTGCGGCAACAACACGTCGGACGGCAGGTCGAGCAGATGCTCTTCGCGGCGCCGGGCGTCGCGCCACCAGCGGTCGAAGTGGGCCACCGACACCACGTCGGCCGGAATGCGGGCGTCGTAGAAGGCGAACAACGCTGCGTCGTCGGCCAGCAGGTCGTGCCGTCGGGTGCGTTCGGCCAGCTCTTCGGCGGCCGCGCGCGCCGCCTCGTTGCGGGCCCAGAAGTGGTGCCTGGTGTGCCACTGGCCTTCGACCAGGGCGGCCTGAAGGAACAGCCGCCGCGACTCGTCGGGGTCGATGCGCCCGTAGCTGACGGTGCGGCCGGCCACGATCGGCACCCCCAGCAGGGTGACGCGTTCGGTGGCCACCGCCTGGCCGCTGCGGGCCGACCAGCGCGGCTCGGAATAGGTGCGGCTCAGCAGGTGAGCGCCGACCTCTTCGACCCAGGCCTCGTCGATCGGCGCCACGGTGCGGGCCCACAGCCGCGTGGTCTCGACCAGTTCGACCGCCATCACCAGGGGCGGGTTGATGCGGGCGGCGGCCGACCCAGGGCTGATCGCGAAGCGGCTGCCGCGCGCACCCAGGTATTCGCGCGGGCCACGTCGGCGCTCGCCCGGACGGGTGGTGGTGCGCTCGTCCAGCAGGCCCACGTGCGAGAGCAGGCCCGACAGCACCGCGATGTGCAACCGGTCGATTCCGGCCGGTTCGGTGTTGCGGTTCATGCCGAGGTCGCGGCACACGGTCTTGAGTTGCTCGTTGAGGTCTTCCCACTCGCGCACGCGCAGAAAGTTCAGGTACTCGTCGCGACACATGCGGCGAAAGGCGTTGCCCGAACGTTCTTTGCGGGCGGTGCGCAGGTAGTTCCAGAGCCGCTGCAGGGCGGCGATGTCGGACGGGTCTTTACTCCCGGTCGCCTCCGGGTCGTCGCTGAAGAAGCGCCGATGCAGGGCGTCCGCCTGCTGCTGAAACTCGGCAGGGCGCTCGCGGACGTCTTGAATGGTCAGCCCGGCCACCACCGCCTGTGCCTCGCGCAGGCAGCCCTGCCGCTCGGCCTCGACGAGCATGCGGCCCAGCCGCGGGTCGACGGGCAGCCGGGCGAGTTGGTGACCGATCGGGGTGAGCCGTACGTGCCCGCCGCGCCGGCGCTTGCGCCCACCCCCGCTGGTCGAGCCTGTCGAGACCCCACCACGGCTGGTCGAGCTTGTCGAGACCCCACTGGATGAGATCCCGGCGTTCGCCGGGATGACGGGGCGGGCCGGAGTGACGGGGACGGCCGAGGTGACGGGGTGCTGCGCGTCCGACTCGATCGCACCCAGCTCACGCAGCAGCCGCAGGCCGTCGCTGATCTGGGCCGAGTCGGGCGGTTCGACGAACGGGAAGCGCTCGATGTCGCCCAGCTTGGCCTGCGCCATCTGCAGAATCACCGCGGCCAGGTTGGTACGCAGAATCTCGGGCTCGGTGAACTCTGGCCGCGCCTCGAAGTCGTCTTCGTCGTAGAGCCGAATGCAGACGCCGGGCGCGACGCGTCCGCAGCGTCCGGCCCGCTGGTTGGCCGAGGCTTGTGAGATCGCCTCGATGGGCAGCCGTTGCACCTTGGTGCGCGCCGAGTAGCGCGAGATGCGGGCGAAGCCGGGGTCGACCACCGAGCGGATCCCCGGCACCGTGAGCGACGTTTCGGCGACGTTGGTGGCCAGCACCACCCGCAGCCCACGGTGCGGGGCGAAGACCCGGTGCTGCTCGTGCGCGCTCAACCGCGCGTACAGGGGCAGGATCTCGACCTCGCGGGGGGTGAGGGCACGCCAGTCGAGCGCACCGATCGCGTCGGCGGCGTCACGAATGTCGCGCTCGCCGGAACAGAACACCAGAATGTCGCCATCGGGGCCGTCGATCATCAACTCGGTGACGGCGTCGCAGATGCCGTCGATCAGGTCGCGGTCGGTACCCTGCTCGATCACCGGACGCCAGCGCACCTCGACCGGGTAGGTGCGGCCCGACACCTCAATGATCGGCGCGCCGCCGAAGTGCTCTGAGAATCGCTGGGTGTCAATGGTGGCCGAGGTGACGATCAGCTTCAGGTCGGGTCGCCTGGGCAACAGTTGCTTGAGGTAGCCGAGCAGAAAGTCGATGTTGAGGCTGCGCTCGTGGGCCTCGTCGATGATCAGGGTGTCGTAGCGGCGCAGGTCGCGGTCGTGGGCGATTTCGGCCAGCAGAATGCCGTCGGTCATCACCTTGACCCGGGTCTGCCGGCTGGTCTTGGCGGTGAACCGCACCTGGTAGCCCACCACGTCACCCAGCGGCGTGCCGATCTCTTCGGCGATGCGTTCGGCCAGGCTGCGCGCGGCGATGCGGCGGGGCTGGGTGTGACCGACGCGGGTTCGTCCGGCGGCGAGGCAGAGCTTGGGCAACTGGGTGGTCTTGCCCGAACCGGTCTCGCCCGCCACGATCAGCACCTGGTGGTCGCGAACGGCCGCCACGATGTCGTCGGCCCACGCAGCGATCGGCAGCGCCGGGTCGACGGCCAGTGAGAGCGCGGGTTCGGACACGACCCGTCAGCCTACAGCGGCCCACCAGCTCGATCCTGTGGCGCGGGTGAGCGGGCCCGCCCAGACGCCGCGATCTCAGGGTGCACGGTGAGATCCCGGGGCAGGCCCGGGATGACGGTGGGTACGCGAGGGGGCCGACCGGGGTCGGGTCAGGACTTGACCAGCACCACCGGGCATGAGGCGTAGGTCAACATGCCGCGCGCCACGCTGCCCACCGAATAGGTCGGAAATCTCACCGACGCTTCGAGCACGAGCACCGAGACCTGCTCGCTCAACGACGCGAGTTCGTCGATGGGCGAGCCGTAGCGAACCTCGGCTTCGATGCTGCGGGCACCGGGGTGCCGCACCGCCACCTGGGCGACCAAAGAGGCCTGGGAAGCGCCGGTCTGCCGCACGGCCTCGTCGATCTGCTCCTGGCTGACGCTCGAGCGAAAGATGCGGCTCTGCGGCGCTCGGCACACGCTCACCACGCGCACCGGACGGCCGGTGAACAGCGGGTTCGACAGCGCCCAATCGAGGGCGGCCAGGCCGGGGCCAGAGGCGTCCAGGGCGACGCCGATCGGGCCGTCGATGTGGGTGGCGGTGTCGGACACCACGACCAGCGGGCAGCGCACCGATGCGGCCAGCCCCACCGTGGTCGAGCCCGAGAACTGGCGGCTGACGCCGCTGTTGGCCCTCCGTCCGACCACCACCATCGAACAGTTCTGGCTGAGCTGGGTGAGTACGCCCACCGGGGTGCCCACCGCGACCTTGGTCTGAATGCGTTTCTTGGCCACGCCGAGCGAATGCGCCACGCCGGCCGCCTCGCCCAGCAGCCGTCGCGCCGTGCTCTGCACCGAACTGGCGTCGAAAACCACGCCCCAGGCGCTGTTCACCACCGTGTCGTCGGCCACGAACACCACCTGCAGCAGCGTCTTGGTGGCGGCCGCCACCCTGGCCGCGTACTCCAGGGCCTGCACCGCGTCGTCGGACGCGTCGTAGCCGACCAGAATGGGGGGCGGGCCGGCGTACGGCTTGGCCATGACGTGGTGCTCCTTCAGCTCGGGCGGCTCAGTCGGCCGCGATCGAACGCCCCGCGAAGTGGTCGGCGGCGATGCCGATCACCAGTGGACGATCCCCCGGCGCCCACGGGGCCGGCATGTTGGCGGGCAGTTGCTCCACCGGGGCGCCCGACATGCCGTGCACCAGAATGCTCCACCCCGTGGTGGTTTCGTCGTCGAGGTCGTCGACCTGAAACGACACCTCGACCGGTCGGACGAGTTCGGCCAGCGGCGAGGCGGCCATGGTGCGAAACACGATCGTGTCGCCCACCATGCCGTAACTCACCGGCAGGATCTGCACCCCCGAGGCCGAGTTCCAACCCACCCGTCCGAAGCGACGCGTGCCCAGCAGCAACCGACACTCATCCGCATCGAGTGTGGTCAGATGCCCGTACTGCGCCATACAGGTGACCTTACTGGTATTTCAGATAGTGGCTCCAAGCTTCCAATCCCGAACCTCGGGCATGTCTTCGAGATGTTCCACGATGTAGCTCTCGTGCCGGGCCAACTGGGCCTCACAGAACCGCATCAGGTCGCCCGAACCGCGCCTGGTGACGCGCATGTTGTTGAGCACGTCCATCACCAGGTGGTAGCGCGACGCACGGTTGCGCACCACCATGTCGAACGGGGTGGTGGTGGTGCCCTGCTCGATGAAGCCGCGCACCCTGAACCGGTCGGCGTCGGGCCGTCCATGCACCAACTGGTGAATCGCGCCCGGGTAGCCGTGAAAAGCGAACACCACGTCGCGGTTGTCGGTGAACAGTTCTTTGAAGTAGAGCTCGCTCATGCCGTGCGGGTGGTCCTTGGGCCGCAGCAGCGTCATCAGATCGACCACGTTCACCACCCGCAGCCTGATATCAGGCAGCTTGGCCTTGATGATCTCGGCGGCGGCCACCGTTTCGAGCGTGGGAATGTCGCCGGCGCAGGCCATCACGATGTCGGGCTCGCCGGCGTCTTCTTCGGTGCCCGCCCATTGCCAGATGGACGCTCCACGGGTGCAATGGTCGATCGCTTCGGTCATGCTCAGCCACTGCGGCTGCGGCTGCTTGTCCTGCACGATCAGGTTGACGTAGTTGTGGCTGCGGAAGCAGTGGTCGGCCACCGAAAGCAGGCAGTTGGCGTCGGGCGGCAGGTAGATGCGCGAATGCTGGGCGCCGCCGTTGAGCACCACCTGCAGCATGCCGGGGCCCTGGTGGCTGAAGCCGTTGTGGTCGTTGCGCCACGCGGTGGAGCTGAGCAGCACGTTGAGGCTGGGCACGTCGGCGCGCCACGGCAGGTGCGACGCCTCTTGCAGCCACTTGCCGTGCTGAATGGTCTGACTGGCCGACACCATGGCGAACGCCTCGTAGGTGGCGAACAGTCCGTGCCGTCCGGTGAGGGTGTAGGCCTCGAGCCAGCCGTGGCAGTTGTGCTCGCTGAGCACCTCCATCACCCGGCCGCGCGGGCTCAGGCTGACGTCGTCGGGGGTGACCGATTCCATCCAGGCCCGGTCGCTCGCCTCGAAGACCGCACCCAGCCGGTTGCTGTTGGTCTCGTCGGGGCAGAACAGCCGGAAGTTGTGCGGGTTGCGCCGGTACGCCTCGCGCATCAGCTCGCCGAGCTTGCGGGTCGACTCGATGCGTTCGGTGGCCCTTTGCTCGACCGTCACCGCCAGTTCGCGAAAGTCGGGAAGGTCGAGCGGTTCGGTGAGCAGCCCGCCGTTGGCGTACGGGGTGCCCGACATGGACGCGATCTTGTCGGGGTTGGCGCTCAACACCAGGTCGACCGGGCGGCCGGCGTCATCGAACAGCTCCTCGGGGCGGTACGACCGCAACCACGCCTCGAGCTGGGCGAGGTGGTCGGCGTTGGTCTTCACTCCCGAGAGCGGCACCTGGTGGGCGCGCCAGGTGCCCTGCACCTGAATGCCGTCCACCTTGTCGGGGCCGGTCCAGCCCTTGGGGCTGCGCAGCACGATGAGCGGCCAGCGCGGACGCTCGGTGAACCCCTCCCCCTCGCGCGCCTGTTGCTGGATCTGCTTGATGCCGGCGTAGGCCTGCTGCAGAGCGGCCGCGAACCGGTGGTGCATGCCGGGCAGGTCATCGCCCTCGACCTCGATCACGTCGTAGCCGTGGCCCTCGAGCAGTTCACGAACCTCGGCGGGCGGCTTGCGCGACAGCACGGTCGGCGCGGCGATCTTGCCGCCGTTCAGGTGCAGCACGGGCAGCACGGCACCGTCGTGTTCGGGGTTCAGAAACGAGATGCCCTTCCACGAGCCCTCGAGCGGGCCGGTTTCGGCCTCGCCGTCGCCGACCACGGCGATGGTGAGCAGGTCGGGGTTGTCGAACACCGAGCCGAAGGCGTGGATCAGCGCGTAGCCGAGTTCGCCGCCCTCGTGAATCGAGCCGGGGGTGGTCACCGACACGTGGCTGGGAATGCCGCCGGGGGCCGAGAACTGGCGGAAGAACTTGAGCAGGCCGTCGTTGTCTTGGGTGATGTGCGGAAAGGCGTCGGTGTAGGTGCCTTCGAGGTACGACGCCCCCACCAGGGCCGGGCCGCCGTGGCCGGGGCCGGTGATGTAGAGGCAGTCCTGGCCGGTGTGCTTGATCAGCCGCGACACGTGGGCGTACACGAACGCCAGCCCCGGGCTGGTGCCCCAGTGGCCGAGCAGCCGCGGCTTGATGTGCTCGGGCTTGAGCGGTTCGCGCAGCAGTGGGTTGGCCATCAGGTAGATCTGGCCGACGGTGAGGTAGTTGTTGGCGCGCCACCAGGCGTCGATGCCGGCGAGCTCGGATTCGGTCAGGTCGGGCAGAGTTTCTGACATGGCCCCCACGCTAGCCAGGTTCGCCGAGGTGCGGAACCGCCCAGCCGCGCCTGCGTCATGCCGGGGGGACGCCCCAACGTGCCCGCCTTTCGGCGCGCTGCGTACCGGGCGACTCAGCGGCGCAGCCTGCATCGCCCAGGGCGGGACGGGGTGCACCCCCACGGCGCGGCACCCACGTGAGCACCGCAGCTACCTGGCCACGAGCGCAGCTCGAGTCAGCTCAGCCGTCGCCGGCAAAGGTCGTGCGCCCGCGCAGCTTGGACGCCAGATGCTCGTCGATCTCGTCGGACACCACCGACACCGCACGCAGCGCCTGATGCAGATGGGCGGGGACGAAGGGCTGGCCGAAGATCGACAGCGAAACGAAAACCCGGTCGCGAATCAGCATGAACCGCACGAATCGCGCCTCGGTGTTGAGGTCGCTGAGCACCTCCATGGCCCGGCTGCGGCCGTCGACGTCGTGCACCACCGCCGAGAACACCAGCACCTCTTGAGCGTCGCTGGTGGCCCGCACGAACACCATCGTCGAGCCGACCCGCAGTGCGAAGTCGCCGTCTGCGTCCTGCAGTGGCTGGTGGCCGAGCAACTGCGTCAGCTCGGCCTCGATCAGGCGGTCCAGTTCGGCCTTGCCGCTCACCACATGAGCCAACATGTCGTCGGACTCGAACATGGTGGTCGGCGCCTCTCGGGCACCGGGCGGGGTGAGGATCTCGGCGAGCTGGTCGGGGGCGAGAAACGCCGGGTGCGGCACGTGGTAGATGTTGCGCAACACGTCCGTGGCCCGCTCGGCCAACTCGACCGCGTCTTCCTGGTTGCCGACGATCCAGTAGTTCTCGCTGGGGTATGCACCGTCGACGTTGGGCGGGTTCCAGCCGCGCTGCTCCAGCGCCTCGAGCTGCTCGGTGCCGAGCTGGAACTCCTCGCTCAACGAGGCGTTGCCAGCGGCCTCGACGACCAGGTCTTGCACCCCTTCGCACCGAAACAGCACGAAGGGCGACATGCCCTCGTGCTCGGTGGCCAGCGATCCGATGCGCAGCGTGGCGCCGCTGTCCATGTGTGAGATCACCTCACCGAGGCGCGTGGCGAACTCGGTCCAGGCCTCGTCGGTGCTGCGATCGATGTCGAACGCGTGCACCTCACTGGGGTTGTTCGGATCGTCCACGCGTCCAACCTAGCCCGCAGCCCGGCCGGTAGGGAACCGAACGGACGCACCGGCGTGGCGCTCACCGGTGGCGGTGGATCAGCAACACGCGGACGCACTCGACTGCGTCGCCTCGGACGAGCTCGATCTGGTAGGTGGCACGACCCTCGAGCACGGGGTCGAACGAGTCTGCGCACGGCAACAGCCCTTCTTGTTGCGGTGTGCCGGCACGGACTCGCACGCCACCGAAGGGCTCAGCCGGCACCCAGCAGACCTGCGATCAGGGTGATCGTGGGCACCGACAGCATGGTCGAGATGAAGATGGAGTCTCGGGCCAACAACTCACCCACTTCGTAGCGCGACGCGATCACGTAGATGTTCTGCGCCGCGGGCAGCGCGGCGATCACCGTTACGGCCAGCAGTTCGGACCCGTTCAGCCCGAACGCGAAGCTGCCCAGCACCCATGCGGCCAGGGGCATCAGCACCACCTTGATCACCTGAACGAGCCACACCCGCGGGGCGTGGCTGCCACGGATCGCCAGAGGGTCGAGCCGCAGCGAGATGCCGAAGGCGAGCAGCATCGCGGGCACCGCGATGGCGCCCACCATCTCGATCGGCTTCAGCACCAGCGCCGGTACGCTCACGCCGGTCAGCTTCACCACGACGGCGAGCAGCACTGCGGTGGTGATCGGGTTGCGCAGCGGCAGGGTCAGATAGCTGTGCCAGGCCAGCGGTTCGCCCGACCGGCGGGCGGTTCTGGTGTCGAGCACGGCGAGCGCGAGCGGCTGCAGCAGGCCGATCTGCACCAGCATGATCGGCGCCATCCAGGTCATGTCGCCCATGATCGCGGCCGCGATCGGCAGGCCGAGGTTGCCGGCGTTGGTGTAACTGGCGCACAACGTGCCGATCACGGTCGCGGCATTGAAGCGGCCGAAAAGTGCTCGCGAGGCGACCAGATAGGCGACGGCTGCCGCCCCGATGGCGATCAGCGACACCGTCAGGGTGTGCGAGAACAGGTGCGCCAGGTCGGCCTGCACCACCAGCGAGAACAGCAGCGCCGGAGACGCCACCAGAAACGCCAGCCGATTCAGCAGCGCGCGATGCAGATCGCCGAGCACTCTGAAGTGCGCGAGCAGCGCGCCGGTCGCCACGATCACTCCGATCGTGAAGAACCCCGACAGCGCACCCTGCACTCGTAGCAGCCTAGGGGTGTCGGCGTCGGCCGCGCGGTGCGTCCCGGCGGCTCGCACGCGCCAGCACGCCGCAGCCGCACCGCGTACGATGACGGCCGATGACCCCGCGCAACCACCTGATCGACCTGGCCCGGGCAACGTCCGTGCTGGTGGTGGTGACGTTCCACTGCCTGCTGTATCAGGTGGTCGTGGTCGACGGGCTGCCGCAGGTGGTGCCGTGGGCGCCGCAGCCGCACTGGTCGTGGTGGACGGCCAGTTGGTTCGTCATGATCATTCCGCTGTTCTTCATCGCCGGCGGTTTCGCCCACGCCCTGGTGGTCGACAAGGTGCGGGCCGAGGCCCGCGGCTACACCTTCTATCTGGCCTCACGCGCACACCGGCTGGTCGGGCCCATGCTGCTGTTCGTGGGCTTCAGCACGGTGCTGTCGACCGCCGCGGCCTGGTTCGGGCCGGTCGCACCCAGCATCGCGCTGAGCGTGCAGTTCGCCCAACTGTTGTGGTTCATCGCGATCTACCTGGTGATCGTTGCGGTCGCACCGTTCATGGTCACCCTGCACGACCGGCGGCCGTGGTTGCCGCTGCTGGTGCTCGGCCTTCTCGCCGTCGTGGTGGATGCCTGGTCGTGGCGGGTCGGCGACTTCGAGGTGCGCTACGCCAACCTGCTGACCGTGTGGCCGTTGTGTCATCAACTGGGCATCGCCTACCACCGTGGGTGGTTTCGGCGCGGACCGGTCTGGGTGTCGTGGGTGGTGATGGCCGTGGCCGCGGCGATCATTCCGGTGCTGATCTTCGGCCTCGGCTACCCCGGGTCGTCCATCGGTCTGGGCGACATTCCGATCGCCAACGTGCTGCCGCCCACCGTGGCCATGGCGGTGCTGGGCGCCGCACAAGCGGCCGGACTTGGGCTGCTCGAACGGGCCGGTGTGGCGGCCCGGCTGTCGCCGCGCACCGAGCGTGGGCTGTCGGTGGCCAACGCGCTGGCCGTGACCACCTATCTCTGGCACATTCCGTGCATCGTGATCGCGGGCGCGCTGCTGTTCGGGGTCTCGCGACTGGCGCCGGCGGCCACCGAGGTGCTGTTGTCGCAGTGGTCGATGGTGCTCGTGACCTACGGGGTGATCGCCCTTGTGGTGCCGTGGATCGGACGGCTCGAGTACGCCCTGATTCCACCACTGGGCGACGCCCCGTCGCGCGGTGTGGTCGCCGCCTTTCTGCTGCTGATGCTGGGCACGGCCCTGGTGTGGCGCTACGGCACCGTGCTGCACCCCGCACAGCCCGTCTCGGCGGTCGGGCTGGTGCTGCTGTTCGGCGGCATGGCCTGGCTGGCCCGGGCCGCGCGAGCAGGGGCTCGAATACACTGACCCGACGACGACGGAAGGTGGAGCCCAATGGACCCGACCGGTTGGGGCGCGCCCTTTCCGATCGTGATCGCAGCGCTCTTCGTCATCGTGCTGCTGCGCTCGAACGCCACGTACTGGGTCGGACGACTGGTCGCGAATGGTGCCCACCGCACGCGTGCCGCGCGGTGGATGGACTCACCGGGTTACCAGCGGGCCGTCGAGCGGATCAATCGCTGGGGAGCGCCGGCCGTCAGCGTGTCCTTTCTGACCATCGGCGTGCAGACGCTCGTCAACCTCGCCGCAGGAGCGACCCGCATGCCGCTGGTGCGGTACGTGCCGGCCACCGTGGTGGGCTCGGTGGCCTGGGCGTTCTTGTACGGCACCGTCGGCTTCGTCGGTTTTGAAGCGCTCGCCTTGCTGTGGGAACACTCCCCCGCAGCCGCTCTGGCCGCAGCGGCCATCGCCCTGGCCGGCCTGGTGTGGTTCTTCATGCGACAGGCGCGGCGCAGAACGGTGGACGCCGACCCGGCCTGAGCGTCGGTCGAGACAGCTTGTCGAGACGCCTCACCGCCGGTCGATCGTGTCGAGACGGCAGTGCCTCTGGTCGAGCGTGTCGAGGCCTCCCACGCCGACCATCTGCCCGCGGCCCGGTATCAGAGCGTCGCCCGAATGAGATCCCGGCATTCGCCGGGATGACGGCGGGCCTGTGGTCGAGCGTGTCGAGACCCGTGTGGAACCGCGCTTGTCCAGCCCTGCGAGACCCACGGCAACCGCCGGTCGAGCTGGCAGTGCCTCGACAGCGAAGGGGGCCCGGTATGCACCGGACCCCCTACGCACTACCCTTCAGCCGCGCCCCCCGATACGCGGCAGGGTCGTCAGCTGCAGCCGCTGGTGCTGCCGCAACCTTCGCAGATGTAGCAGCTGCCACTGCGGCGCATCTTGGTGCCGCAGGTCATGCACAACGGCGCGTCGATGGCCAAGCCCGAGATCTTCTCGAGCACCTCGGCGGTCGAATGCGGACGGGCCTCGACCAGGGCCGGCTGGTTCGGGCCGTCCTCGTGAATGGTGACCTCGTCGCCCGCGTCGTTCTTCAACGCCTCGGACTCGATCAGGTTGGCCTCGTCCTCCTCCGACAGGTACGACCCGGTTTCGACGTAGCGGGCCCGCTCGGCGGAGGTGTGAATGCCCAACTCGGCGCGTTCGTCGAAGGTCAGGTAGTCGAGTGCCAGCCGACGGAAGATGTAGTCGATGATCGACTGCGCCATGCGCACGTCGGCGTCATCGGTCATGCCCGCCGGCTCGAACTTCATGTTGGTGAACTTCTGCACGTAGGTCTCGAGCGGCACCCCGTACTGCAGGGCGATCGAGATGGCGATCGAGAAGGCGTCCATCACCCCGGCCAGGGTGGAGCCCTGCTTGCCGAGCTTGAGGAACACTTCGCCGAGGCGTCCGTCGTCGTAGGCGCCGGCGGTGAGGTAGCCCTCGGCCCCGCCCACCGAGAACGACGTGGTGCGGCTCATGCGTGACTTGGGCAGACGCTTGCGACGCGGCCGGTACTCGACCTTGACCGGCGCCTCGGCCACCGCTTCGGCCTTGGCCTCGCTCTTCTTGCCGTCGCTGAGCGGCTGGCCGACCTTGCAGTTGTCGCGGTACACCGCGAGCGCCTTCAGGCCGAGCTTCCAGCCCTGCAGGTACACCTCGGCGATCTCGTCGACGGTGGCGGTCTCGGGCAGGTTGACGGTCTTGCTGATCGCGCCCGACAAGAACGGCTGCACCGCGGCCATCATGTGCACGTGGCCCATCGGCTTGATGGCGCGCTCGCCCATCGCGGTGTCGAAGATCTCGTAGTGCTCGCTCTTCAGGCCGGGCGCGTTGACCACGTGGCCGTGGGTCGAGATGTACTCGATGATCGCCTCGACGGTCTCTTCGGTGTAGCCGAGCCGACTGAGCGCCCGCGGAATGGTCTGGTTGACGATCTGCATCGAGCCGCCACCGACCAGCTTCTTGAACTTGACCAGCGAGAAGTCGGGTTCGATGCCGGTGGTGTCGCAGTCCATCATGAAGCCGATCGTGCCCGTGGGTGCGAGCACGGACGCCTGGGCGTTGCGGAAGCCGTTGCCGGCCCCGAGCGACACCACCGAGGCCCACTCGCTGGTCGCCGCATCGTGCACCGACGCGTCGAGGTCGGTGAACGTGCGCACCTCGTCGTTGGCCGCCTGATGCTTGCGCATCACCTTCTGGTGGGCGGTCGCGTTGCGGGCGTAGCCGTTGTAGGGGCCGACAATGCCCGCCAGTTCGGCCGAGCGGCGGTAGCTGGTGGCGGTCATCAGTGACGTGATGGCCGCGGCCAGTGCCCGTCCACCGGCGGAGTCGTACCCGCGACCCACCGCCATCAGCAGGGCGCCCAGGTTGGCGTACCCGATGCCGAGCTGACGATAGTCACGCGTGGTCTGGCCGATCGACTCGGTGGGAAAGTCGGCGAAGCAGATGCTGATGTCCATGGCCGTGATGACCAGTTCGACCGCCTTGACGAACTTCGCCACGTCGAAGGTGTCGTCGTCGCGCAGAAACTTGAGCAGGTTGAGACTGGCCAGGTTGCACGATGAGTTGTCGAGGCTCATGTACTCGGAGCACGGGTTCGACGCGGTGATGCGGCCGGTCTCGGGGTTGGTGTGCCAGGCGTTGATCGTGTCGTCGTACTGAATGCCGGGGTCGGCGCACTCCCAGGCGGCCTTGGCCATCTTGTCGAACAGCGACCGGGCGTCGACGGTTTCGATCACCTCGCCGTCCATTCGCGAGCGCAACCCGAACTCGGTGCCGGCCTCCACGGCGGTCATGAACTCGTCGGTGACCCGGACGGAGTTGTTGGCGTTCTGGTACTGCACGCTGACGATGTCTTTGCCGCCGAGGTCCATGTCGAAGCCGGCGTCGCGCAGCGCGCGAATCTTGTCTTCCTCGCGGGCCTTGGTCTCGATGAACTCTTCGATGTCGGGGTGGTCGACGTCGAGCACGACCATTTTCGCGGCCCGCCGGGTGGCACCACCGGACTTGATGGTGCCCGCCGATGCGTCGGCGCCGCGCATGAAGCTGACCGGGCCGGACGCGGTGCCGCCGGAGGACAGCAGCTCTTTGCTGGAGCGGATCCGGGACAGGTTCAGGCCGGCACCGGAGCCGCCCTTGAAGATGAAGCCCTCCTCCTTGTACCAGTTGAGAATCGAGTCCATCGAGTCGTCGACGCTGAGAATGAAGCAGGCGCTGACCTGCTGCGGGCTCTTGGTGCCCACGTTGAACCACACCGGGCTGTTGAAGCTGAAGTACTGGTGCAGCAGCATCCAGGTGAGCTCGTGGTCGAAGATCTCGGCGTCGGACTCGGTGGCGAAGTACCCGTTTGCCTCACCGGCCCCGCGGTAGGTGCTGACGACGCGGTCGATGAGCTGGCGCAGGCTGGTTTCACGAGCCGGGGTGTTGAGCGCTCCGCGGAAGTACTTGGTGGTGACGATGGTCGAGGCGTTCACGCTCCAGAAGTCGGGAAACTCGGCGCCGCGCTGTTCGAAGACGGTCTCACCGGTCTTCCAGTTGGTCTGCACCACGTCGCGGTGCTCCCACGTGACCTGGTCGTAGGGGTGGACGCCCTCGGTGGTGAAGACCCGCTCGACGGTGAGCCCCGACGACTTGCCGGAGCGCTTTCCGGCGGTGCGTGTGATTTCGGTCATGGGTTGGCTTCGCTTTCAGTTGGGCTCGGACGCGCTGAGCGCGGGCGGCGAAAGGTGATTACGTAGGTTCTCGATCTCGGACTCGAAGTCTTCGACCGACGAGTAGTGCTTGTACACCGACGCGAATCGCAGGTACGCCACGGCGTCGAGCGATCGCAGGGGCCCCAGGATCGCCAGCCCCACCTCGTCGGCGGGAATCTCACCCTGACCGCCGGCCCGCAGCGATTCTTCGACCTGCTGGCCGAGCCTGGCCAGGTCGGCGTCTGACACCGGGCGGCCCTTGCAGGCCTTGCGAACGCCACCCACGACTTTGTCGCGCGAAAAGGCTTCGACGACGCCGGAGCGCTTCACCACCACGAGCTGCATCTGCTCCAACGTGGTGAACCGACGCTCACACGAGGGGCACTGACGTCGACGCCTGATCGCCGCGCCGTCATCGACCACGCGCGAATCGAGCACGCGCGAGTCGGTGTTGCGGCAATACGGGCAGTACATGATGCGACCCCTCTGCACCGACGATGGCGAACACCCTGTGGACCAGCGTGTGAACGGGCTGTGGAAACCGGTGTGGATAACAACCACCACCTGTGGGCGAACCACGTGCCTGTAACTACTACATGTAGATACTAAGCATACCTCGATGAGTTGGCAATGACGATTCGCGGCGCGTCGTGACGAAGCCGCTGCGCACCGTGCGCGGCGCCCCGCGAGCGACGAGGCAGACGCCGCCCGCCAGGCCTGAGCGAACCGTCGACTCAGCCGCGAACGACGCTCACCAACGAGCCCTGCTCAACACCCACGGGGGCGTTCGATACAGAGACGAAAGCCGCCACGGCCGTGATCGTGGCAGCCGCCACGACGCCCAGGAAGAGCCCCATCACGACGATGAGCCCGCGGCGGGTCAACTGCACCCCTTGGGCGATCGGCGCGGCCACCGGCCGTGCCACGCGCACCAACGGCGCCGCAGGAGGCGCAGAGGGTCGCCCGCCGGGGCCGGCCGGATGGGCCGGACGAGCAACCGGGCCACGCGTCTGAGGGACGTGCCGCCACCGCGGCGGCGTGGACACCCGGGCGGCGGCCGGCTCGTCGGTACGCGCCGTCTCAACCAGCATTGCGCTCATCTCGCACCTCTTTCTCGAACATACGTTCGACGATCATTGTTACCTCGCGACCACGTGAAGCGCAAGCACTATTCGTACAGACGTACCCAGCGTGTCGCGACCTGTGATCAGTCCACCAGGGGGGTCTGACAGTTTTCACAGGGCACGTCACCCACAGCGCACCACCGGCCGCGGACGCCCCGGTCCGGCCGGGCGGGAGCGCGACCGGGCCGTCGAATGATTCGCGACACGCTCGAACAGATGTTTGAATCGCGATGTTCGATTCCCTACCCTGAATCCATGGCTGGCAGGAATCCATTCGACAAGACGCCGCGACGCGGGCGTCCACCCAAGCAGCCCCCCAAGATGAGCGTGGGGCGCCCGAGCAATGCCGAGGTCGCCCAGCAACTGGAGATGGCGAAGATCACCCAGTTGCCCGACGGCCCGGCCGACACCGAGGGTCTCACGCCTCGGCAACGCCGCATCCTGGAACTGATTCATCTGGCGGTGAGCACCCGGGGTTACCCGCCCACCATTCGAGAGATCGGCGAGGCCGCAGGCTTGGCCTCACCCTCGAGCGTGTCGCACCAGCTGCGGGCGCTCGAGGCCAAGGGTTACCTGCGTCGCGACCCACATCGCCCGCGCGCCATGGAGGTACGGCTGCCCGAATCGGTGACGCGGGCGGCGCAGCCCGAGGCCGAGGGCCGGTATGACCCGGCGTCCGAACTCGATGTGGTCGATGTCACCGGTATCGGCGACGCGATGCCCGAGGCGGTCAACGTGCCCGTGGTCGGTCGCATCGCGGCAGGCGGCCCGATCCTGGCCGAGGAGCGCGTCGAAGACGTCTTTCCGCTGCCCAAGCAGTTGGTGGGCGACGGCACGCTGTTTCTGCTCGAGGTGAAGGGCGACTCGATGATCGAGGCCGCGATCTGCGACGGCGACTTCGTGGTCGTGCGTCAGCAGCCCACCGCCAACAACGGCGACATCGTGGCGGCTCTACTCGAAGACGAAGCGACGGTGAAGACCTTCAAGCGCACCGAAGGGCAGGTGTGGCTGCTGCCGCACAACCCCGCCTACTCCCCCATCGACGGCAACCAGGCGTCGATTCTGGGCAAAGTGGTCGCGGTACTTCGCCGCGTCTAGCGGGTGCCAGTGCGCGTGCAGATTCGGGTCAAGCCCCGCGCCGGCCGCACCAGGGTGGGTGGACGCTACGGCGACGACACCCTGGTGGTGGCCGTCCAAGCGCCGGCGATCGATGGGCGCGCCACCGCCGCCGCACTGACGGCTCTGGCCCAGGCCGTCGGAAGTCGTTCTGCAGACGTCACCTTGGTGGCCGGGGCGACGAGTCGAACCAAGGTGGTCGACATTCCCGACGACTGCGGGGCGGCTTTTCGCCGATTGCTCGAGACCTGACTCGGCGCACGTCGAAGACGAGATCCAGGGGTGTGCCTGCACGACTGAGGCGCGTCGTGGCCGCAACGCTGCGCGCTCGAACCAGCACCGCGCAGGCTGTCAGCGGCGGCCGCCGAATCGTGGTGAGATCCCGGCGTTCGCCAAAACGACCCGGTCACGGCTGCCGGCAGCCACGCCGCAGCACCTATCAGACCGCATTCGAAAAGGGCGCACCCAACACTCGACCATTGCGCATTGAACTCTCAACCAATACTCAGCCCGCCGGGCGGTAATGCCAGAATCGCAAGAAGTCGTGGTTCGCCCATCAACCCACGACTGGTGTCGATACGGCGGCAGTGCCGGTATTGGCGCCCGCGCCTTTCACGCGCCCAATTGTCGCCAAGCCAGGGAAGGTCAGCCCCCATGACTCACCTGAAGAGATTGTTGGTTCGGCTGCCGATAGCCGTCGTGGCGCTCGCCCTCACCATCGCCTCCGCCCTGGTCAGCGCGCTGCCGTCGCACGCCGTTGTGGTCGCGCCGAGCCGCGAGGCACTCAAGGCCAGAGCCCTCTACTATTTCGCCACCGCGCAATCGGCTGAACGTTCCGTGATGATCGGAACACTCAGCACTCGCTCGGCGTTCGAGGGCCGCTTGTGGTCTGATTTCGTGAGCACCTGGGCGCGCATCAATGCATCCATGACGATGAACACCGCCGTGCCCAGCGGGCTGCCCAAGAAGGGCCACGTCTTCATCGTGCTGGGCTCGGGGCTGAAGTCCTCGGGAGCAGTGAGTGCGAAGTTCGAGCGCAGGCTGCGGCTGGCCGCCAAGGCGGCCAAGGCCTACCCGACCGCCACGGTGCTGATCAGCGGCGGCGCAGCGCGTCGCGGCCGCACCGAGGCCGAGGCCGGCTATCGCTGGCTGCGCAAGGCGGGCGTCAAGGCGTCTCGGCTACTGCGCGAGAGCCGCTCGTCGAGCACCATCGGCAACGCCAAGTATTCGATGGAGCTGCTGTCCCGTGACTCGGGGTACACCAGCTACAGCCTGATCTCTGACTCGTCGCACCTTCGCCGTGCCTCGGTGCTGTTCGAAGCGGCCGAGGTGCTGGTGCAAGAGCGCACCGGTCGGTCGTGGGGCATCAAGAGGCTGGCAAACCTGGCCCACATCGACATGGCCCGCGCGGGCCACGGCCAGTTGAGGGCCAGTTCGGTGAAGATAGCCGCCGAGAACGTGGCGTCACTGTTCTCGGTGCTTTCGCAGTACCGGGCGCTGGTGGCGAAGAAGCCCGCGAAGCTCACCTTCACCGCGCTGCAGGTGACCCCGCCCAGCACCCTGAGCTATCACGTGGGCCAGAAGGTGAACACCAAGGGCCTGGTCACCCGGGCCGTGTTCAACAAGGGCACCTACAGCCAACCGGTCAGCGCCAAGGTCACCGGCTTCGACACCGCAACGGTGGGCACCCGCCGCGCCACGGTGAGCTACACCTATCGCGGAGTCACGCTCACCGGCCGGTGCGACTACCGGGTCACCAAGGCCGCGAGCGTGACCACGGCCAAGCCGTCCGCAGCCACGGCGACCCGGTCACGAACCCGGGTGACGCTCACCGCCACCGTGAAATCGCAGGTCGCCGGCGTGACGCCCAAAGGTTCGGTGCGCTTCTACCTCGACGGCGTGCGCGTGGGCGACGTCGTGCTGGGCTCGGCCAGGCAAGGGGTGGCGGCCTTTCGCTACCCCACCATCGCCACCGCCGGCAGCCACCGGCTGACAGCCCGCTATCGGGGCGACGCGCGCGTCACGGCCTCGTACGAGTCGGTCATCATCATCGTGAAGGGCTGAGAGCGCCGGTTAGCTGGTCACCCAGTGCTGCCTCAGTGTGCCGATGCCATCCACACAGGGGTCTCGACAGGCTCGACCAACGACCGGGTCTCGACCCGGCCACCCCTTCGGGCCGAACGCCCAAGCGGGCCGAGGCGGCAACCGCCTCGACCCGCTTGGTGCAGTGACTCAGAACTGACCCTGCTCGATGAGCTTGGTGCGCTGCCGCTGCAGCGCCACGTCGCGGGGGTAGGTCTTGTAGAAGATGAACCAGTAGATGGCGTTGATGATGTACGGCACGGAGCCGAACCACAGCAGCGTCAACTGCAGGCTGCCGACGGCCTGCGAGATCGCGCCCAGCGAAAGGCTCAGCGCCGCGGTGATCGCGCCCTGAATCAACGAGAACAGCACGGCGAACGCGGTGGCCGACAACTGCTTGGGCGCCACCGACGACACCATGGGCAGCACGCAACCCGAGAAGCCGATCGAGAACACCAGGCCCATGAGAAACACGACCACGTAGTAGCCGATGCTCGGGTCGTTGGTCACGGTCTGACCGGTGCCCTTGGACACGTCGGAGTCGAAGAGCGAAGCCATCTGGAACGTGATGTAGGTCATGACCGCGAACGACACCGCATAGAGCTGGAACAGCAGCACCCGGCCCTTGTCACCGAAGCGCTTATTGAACACGTCGCCGAGGTAGCCGCCCAGCAGCGCCGACAAGAACGAACCGATGCTCTGCACGGTGGCCAGGTAGGCGGCGTTGGTGACGCCGTAGCCGAGGTCGCGGGCCCAGAACTGGGCCTGGAAGCCGAAGATCACCAGCGAACTGACGAACAGCAACATGGGCGCCATGGCGGCCAGGGTCGGAATCTTGAACAGCTTGGCCGCGTCCGACAGCTTGAACAGGCCCGCATCCGACTTCATCTCGGTCGAGAGTTCGTCGGCGCCGGTCACCTTCTCAGGCTCGTGCACGAACCACAGGATCAGAAAGCCCGACACCACCGAGGTGACGCCCATGGCGATCATCGCGTACCGCCAGCCCTCGGGGTTCGCACCGAACTGGCCGATCAGCGGGGTGAGGATGAAGCCAATGATGGCGCCGGTGGCCCGCACCAGGCCGTAGGCGCGCCCACGCTCGGAGCGGCGGTACAGCGAGCCCAGCAGACCGTTCAAGATGGGTTCGGACGCCACCGTGCCGATCAGCGCGATCGAGTACAGCACGAGCAGCATCGTCCAGCTGTTGGCGAAGCCGGTCGCCACCGTCCACAGGCCCCAGAGTCCGGTGACGATGAACAGCACGCGCTTGCGGCCGAACCGGTCGGCCACCAGTGCCCAGATCGGGCCGAAGAGCGAGCGGGCGATCATGCTGAGCGCGTTGAGCAGGCCCAGAGCAGCATCGCCCAGCCCGAACGCGAGCATGATCTGCGGGAAGAATGTCTTCGACACTCCACCTTCGGAGTTGTCCACCGCCTGCGACACGCCGAGGGCAATGGTGCCACCCACGCGGCCGCGAGGCATCACGAAGTCCTTCTCTTCGGGGTCCAGGTCGTCGTCGGAAGGTTGGCTCGTCAACACCGTGCCGGTCGGGGTCTCAGCGGGCGTCGCGCCGATCACCTCGAGCGGATCGTCTTCGCCCAGATTGCTGTTCTGCGTCATGTTGCTCGTTTCCTCTCGCCACCCCCGGCGCATCGTTGTACCGGGATGCCATCGCTACCTTGCGTTTGGGTGATCCAATGGCAACCCATCGGGGCGGCACCGCGACAACAGTTGCCATGTGTTTCACCGGCGAGGGGGGGTCGGACAACCGGCCGTGGCGGAATCGTAACCCGGCAAGCACCGCCGAGCGCGGGCGTCGGGTGCTACGCCTCGGGTGGCTTCTCCAGCCGCTGCAGCGCGCCAATCGCCACCTCACGGTCGGTGGTCGGCCAGAAATCGGGCATGGACGCGCGCAGAAAGCTGCCGTAGCGGGCGGTGACCAGTCGCGGGTCGAGCACCGCCACCACGCCCTTGTCGGTCAGCCGGCGGATCAGCCGTCCCGAACCCTGAGCCAGCAGCAGTGCGGCATGCGTGGCCGCGACGGTCATGAAGCCGTTGCCGCCGCGCTCGGCGACGGCTCGCTGCCTGGCCTGCAGCAACGGGTCGTCGGGCCGCGGGAACGGAATCTTGTCGATGATCACGAGCCGGCACGTGTCGCCCGGAACGTCGACGCCCTGCCACAGCGAGAGTGTGCCGAACAGGCTGGTTTCGGGCTCTGCGACGAACGTGCGGGTGAGCTCGCCCAACTGGGCGTCGCCCTGGCACAGAATCGTCATGGCCGGCAGTTCGCGCCGGCAGTGCAGTGCCGCCGCCTCGGCCGCGCGCTGCGAGGCGAACA
>ERZ724512.80-NODE-80-length-35093-cov-8.017581_pt1 | contig 35093 bp, 23 predicted proteins | sample MGYA00376045_ERZ724512 | MGnify/ENA primary metagenome ERZ724512 (study PRJEB28724, sample SAMN07190883) | activated sludge metagenome | isolation source: activated sludge of sewage treatment plant in Hong Hong | place: Hong Kong | collected 2016-03-17 ... | reverse complement strand
GCCTCGGCCAGCGCCGCGCTCAGATGGGGGCAGAACGGCTGGGCCACGGCCACGTGGGCCACCAGGCCGTTGCCAAAGAACGACCGTTCGCGCGCGCCCTTGGTGAAGTCAAAGAGCTGGTCGGGCACGACGATCTCGCCCGGCGCGAAGTCCTCGCGCAGCGAGCCGCAGGCGCTGACGGAGACGATGTAGCGCGCGCCGAGCGTCTTGAGGGCGAAGATGTTGGCCCGATAGGGCACTTCCGTGGGCGTCAGGACGTGGCCGCGGCCGTGGCGCGGCAGGAATGCCACCCGTCGGCCGTGGAGCGTGCCCACGGTGATGCTGTCGGATGGCCGGCCGAAGGGCGTATCGATGCTGACCGATTCCACCGCGGTCATCTCCGCCATGTTATATAGGCCGCTGCCACCGATGACGGCCAGAGCGATTTCGGACATAGGGATGCTCCTGAGGGGGCTGCATTCGGCGAGCATCAGGCGAGCCGTTCGCCCCTACTGGCCGCGGTTATACCATAAAGCGGTTCCGGCGTCGCCCACCGGCTGGGCTACGCCAGGTCTACGGCCGGGTCTCGCCACGACGCTATTTGTGGCCGGATATGCGGTTGTCTCTGTCCCTGAAATGATCTATAGTCTAACGAGCGACTCATCATCGCTCTGCCCGTAGTGTCTGCTCATCGCTGAGGAGGAAGTCTTATGAAATGGTTGATTGGTTTGTTGATTGCCGCTACAGGCCTACTGCACTTGCTGTTTGGTCTGGGGATCGGCCTCTTTGGTGGCTCTAACCTGAACTGGATGCTCGTGTTGAACGGCGCGGGCTACCTCGTCCTGCTGTTCCTGTTTTGGACCGCCACCGGTTCACGACGCAACACCATCCGCTGGATTCTATTGGCGTACACACTCATTACTCTGGTGGGCTATTTCCTGATCAACGGCGCGGGCGCGTGGCAGTTCACCTTTGGCTTGATCATTAAGGGCATCGAACTGCTGCTGGCCATCCTGCTCTTGCTGTACCGCGGCCGCGATGAAGTCACCGTCGCGGCCACGACCGCCGCCCCGGCGGCGTCGCGGTCGGGCGCGGGCGTCACCAGCACTGCCTACCAGTCGGCCGCCGGCGCAAGCTCGGTCAGCACGGCCGGGCCAATCGGTGCGGCGGCCGTGGCGGACATGGTGTCCAGCGAAGTGGACGCGACCGTCGACGCGCCCCACGTGGGCGATCGCGCGGTGGCTGACATCGATGCCGGCCTCGACAGCGCCGCGGCCGACGTGGGCGCCTGGGGCGAGCCGACGACGGCCAATATCGATATGGGCATGGGCGCGGGCGTGGGCACGGTTCGCCTGGATGCCGCTGAGCCGGACTACATGGTCGAAGACGTGGTCGCCGAAGACGTGGTCGCCGAGGGCGTGGTCGTCGAGGGCGTGGTCGTCGAAGACGTGGTCGCCGAGGGCGACATGGTCGTCGAAGGCGACGTAGTCGAAGAAGCCGCCGTGGTCGTCGAAGACGCCGTGGAAACCGATAGCTGGCTCGACCGGACCGGCGAGCGCGTTGGCGACGCCGTGGACAGCGCCGGCGACGCGGTTGGCGGCGCTGTTGCCGCCACCGGCGCGGCGTTGGGTGCGGCCGGCGCGTGGTTGGGCGACAAGCTCGATGATGCCGGCGAGGCCGCCGGCGAGGCCATGGGCGACGCCGGCGACTGGATTGGCGACCGCGTTGAGGACGTTGGCGAGGCCGCCGGCGAGGCTGTGGACGCCACCGGCGAGGCCATGAGCGACGCCGGCGACTGGGTTGGCGACCGGGTTGAGGACGTTGGCGAGGCGGCCGCGGGCACGGTCGGGGCTGTCGCCGGGGCCTTCGACACGGAGGAACGGGCTGCCACCGCCGAGCCGACGGCGGCTCAGTTGCGCTCGGAATTGGAAGAGTACCTGCGCTCGTTCGGCTCCGGCTCGGAGTTCCGCAAGGGTGTGGAATACATCGAGGGCATCGGCCCGGCGTACGGCGCGAAGCTGCGCGGCGCGGGCGTTGTCAGCGTGCTCGACCTGATGGTCGAAGGGGCCACCCGCATCGGCCGCAAGCACCTTTCTGAGCGTAGCGGCATCTCGGCCAGCCAGATCCTTACCTGGGTCAACCACGTCGATCTCTTCCGCATCAAGGGCGTGGCCGAAGAGTACGCCGATCTGCTGGAACAGTCGGGCGTGGACACGGTCGTTGAGTTGGCCCAGCGCAACCCCAACAACCTGTTCAAACGCATGATCGACATCAACGAGCAGAAGAAACTCGTCCGTCGCACGCCGCATCTGTCCGACGTGCAGAGTTGGGTCGAGCAGGCCAAGGGCCTCAAGCGGCTCATCCACTACTAGGATCGCGCCTATCGGCCTTGGCCGGAGAAGCGCTTACGCAAAGCCGCAAAGTAAGCAAAGGACGCAAAGAAGAAGCGCGATCATCGGTCGTTTCTTCTTTGCGCCTTTGCCCCTTCGCGCCTTTGCGTGCGCTCCTATTGACTTGGCAATAACCCTGCGCCCCGTCCAGGGGCACTTGTGCGATTGCCCCCTGTCTGCTAAACTGCGCCCACGATGAATTCCAGGGTTCGGCTGTTGTCGATCGGGGGATTGCTGCTGGTTGTGGGCGCGTTGCTCTTCCTGCGGCAGCCGTCGTCTTCGGCCGTCCTCTACACGGGCGCGGCCCAGGTCGATAGCGGCCCGTTGCGTCTGGAAGTCATCGTCGATCCCCCCGTAGCGCGACCCGGCGACACCGTGCGCCTGACGGCCCGCGTCAGCAACCGCGCCGCCGGCCTGCTGACGCCCTCGGTGACGTTGCGTCTGCCGCGCGGCCTCAGCAGCGACGCCTACACCCTGCCGGCCGGGGCCACCCTCAACCTCCAGGAGAATCGTATCGACTGGCAGCCGGTCGTCGGCGGCGGGCAGACGCAGTCATTCAGCCTCGATGTCGTCGTGGAGACGACCGACGTGTTGATCCCGGAGCAGAGCGTCGTCGCCGAGATGCGCCACCAGGGTGACGAGCAATCGGCCCAGGCGCAGATCTGGCTCGGCATCCCACCGCTCATCGGTGAGATGCTGCCACAGCACGAGGCCGCCGTTGGCCAGCCGATCCAGCTACAGGCTCAGATCGCCGGGCCGGGGCCGCTGAGCGCCGTGTGGGACCTGGGCGACGGCCGCCACCTTGACCTGGCCGATCCCGTCGTCATCTTTCCGGCCGCCGGCGAGTACGACGTGACCCTGCGCGTTAGCAACCCCGCCGGCGTTGTCTCGCGCCGGGCGGCGGTGACCATCCTGCCCAACCCCGTGGCCAGCTTTCGGCCCGACGATGACGCCCCGGCCATCGACCAGCCGGTGACTTTTGTAAACGCCAGCGGCGGCCAGCCGCCCCTGACTGTTTTCTGGGACTTCGGCGACGGCACGACGCTGATGGGCGAACAGCAGCCCAGCCACACCTACCGGCAGGGCGGCGCCTACCGCGTCCGCCTGACGGTCGAGAACGCCTTCGGTCGCTCCGAGGCCGTCTGGGATGTCACCGTCGGCGATGCGCCGGTGGTGGAGATGTCGCTCGCCGAGGGCGCAGCCGTTGGCCGGCCGTTGACCGGGCAGGCGTCCTCAACCGACGGCGCGACGCGCTTCCTCTGGGACATGGGCGACGGCCGCCGCCACGAAGGAGCGACCGTCAGCCACCTCTACCGGCGGCCGGGCGACTATTATGTCACAGTGGTGGCCGACAACGGCTTTGGCCAGGCCCAGGTCGGCCGCTGGGTTCACGTTGACGCCGGGCCGACGACGCTCTTCCTGCCGCTGGCCACTTACCTGAACGGCAGCGGCGTGGCCAACCTGAGCGCCGAGGCGGCCCTGCCGTCCGACCTTGACCCCGTGGCCACGACGCCGGGCCAGGTCTATAGCCTGTCGCCGATGACCTTCCCCACAGGCACGACCGCGGCCGAGGAACTGTACGCCTATCTCAACGCCGCCCGCGCCCAATTCGGCCTGCCGCCGCTGGACTACAATCAGACGCTCAGCGCCGCGGCCCAGGGCCACGCCCAGGACAAGGCCCAGTTCCCGGCCAACCCCCACGTCGGCTCCGACGGCACGACCTCGGCCGAGCGCTACCTGCGCGTCGGCTACGGCGGCGGCTTCGCCGGCGAGGCCACTGCCTGGGGCTTCGCCGACGCGCGCCTGGCCGTCGAGTTCTGGATGAACAGTGACAGCCATCGGGCGCTGGTGCTCAATCGCCTGGCCACGGACGTGGGCGTCGGCTACGTGGTTGACTTCGCCACGGAGAACGTCTGGCATTGGACGGCCGAATTCGGCGTCAGCTACGGCGCGCCGGTGCGGCCGGTTGTGCGCCTCCAGGAGCCGGCCACGGAGCTGAGCGCTCTGGATAACGAGACAGTCAACTATAGCTGGCTCTGGCCGCAGCCGCTGGCCGCGGGCGAGCGCTTCACCGTGTACGTCCTGGTGGGCAACCAGACCGTCGCCCTGGGCAGCGTCGCCGCGCCGGTCTATGGCAGCCGCTATATCCTTTCGGCCGACGCCCTGAGCACGATGGGGCCGGCCGGGCTATCGCCGACGGCCTACCGCTGGTTGGTGCGGCTGGAGGACGGGCTGGGCAACACCCTGGCCGAGAGCGAGCAGCGCGCCATCGCCTTCGCCGCCGACCCGGCCGCGCCCACGCCCGCGCCGACCGTGGCCATCGTCACGGCCACGCCGGTCGGGCCAACAATCACGCCGTCGCCGACCGTACCGCCGACGGCCGTTGCGCCGACGCTCGAACCGCCGCCCGTCGTCGTCACGGCCACACCCCCGCCGCCAACGCCCGAACCCACGACGCAACCGGCCGAGCCGCCGCCCGGCCTGGTGACGGCCACGCCGCAGCCATCGCCCACGTCTGAGCCGTAGCTACATGCCGGCTAAGCGCCCTTGCGAGCAAGGCCGCTCCGCTTTACAATCATGGCATGGCAGCAGACCCGGTTGTCCTCAACGGCCGCTATCGCCTCATCGATCGTATCGGCAGTGGCGGCATGTCGGTCGTCTATCGCGCGCAGGACCTCTCGCTGGGCCGCATCGTCGCGGTCAAGATTCTGAACGAGAACCTGACCGACGACGAGGGCTTTCTGCGCCGCTTTCAACGTGAGGCCCACGCCGCGGCCAACCTGTCCCACCCCAACATCGTCACCGTCCATGACATCGGCCAGGACGGCAACCGCCACTACATCGTCATGGAGTACATCGACGGGCGGACGGTGAAGCAGTTGGTGAGGTTGCAGAACCAGCAGGGACAGCCGTTGCCCGTCGGCCGCGTCCTCGACCTAGCCATCCAGATCTGCGCCGGCATCGGCTATGCCCATCGGGCCAACCTGATCCACTGCGACGTCAAGTCGCAGAATATCCTCGTGACGCGCGACGACCGCGTCAAGGTGGCCGACTTCGGCATCGCCCGCGCCCTGAGCGAGGCCACGCAGCACACCTCCGACAGCCAAATCTGGGGCACGCCCCACTACTTCTCGCCGGAGCAGGCCGCCGGCCAACCGGCCAGCCCAGCCTCCGACGTCTACGCCATCGGCGTGGTGATGTTCGAGTTGTTGACCGGCCGGCTGCCCTTCATAGCCGAGACACACACGGCCCTGGCGCTGAAGCACATGCACGAGCCGCCGCCGCGAGCGTCCGAGCTTAACCCGCTGGTGCCGCCGCAGCTGGATCAGATCGTGCGCAAGGTGATGTCGAAGGAGCCGGCGGCGCGCTACCGCACCGCCGACCAGTTCGGCCGCATCCTGAGCGCCTACCGCGAGAGCAGCTTGCAGGCCACCGGCCCGGCCGCGCCTGTCTCCATCCTGGAGCTGGCCCCGCCGGCCTATGAGCAGCCAACAGCGCTCTACGGCCGCCCCGGCGGCCCGGACGAGGCGCTCAACCCGGAGATTATCGTCCACGCCGGCCTGTGGCCGGAGATGGACTCTATCAGCAACGCCCAGACAGCGCTGTACCCTGCCGCCGGCAAGCGGGAGGAACGCGACTGGGTGGCAATTGTCCTCGGCATTCTGGCCGTCGCGGCCATGCTGGGACTCATTCCGCTATGGTACTTTGTATACTTGGCCTATCGAGGCTAGAATCCGTCCGATCGCGCACGGGTAGCCGGAGGCAACCACTATCATGAATTCGACTCGACTGACAAGATGGCTGGTCTATCTGCTGATAGGCGCGGCCATCGTGGCCGTATTGTGGAGCTATAGCTCCGCGCCCGCGCCGCAAAACGAAATCCCGATCAGCCTGTTGGCCCAGCAGATTCAGGCCAACGAAGTCGCCGAACTGCGCGTGTCGGGCGACGGCCGCGAAGTGACCGTCGTCTACGTCGACAGCCAGCGCACGTCGTCTGTGGCGGCCGTTAGCGATGTCAGTTCGATCGAGGAATTGCTGGCAACTTACGGCGTCGATAGCAGCAACTACACCGACAACAGGCCGGTGGTGATCTATCAGCAGCCCAGCCAGTGGGGCGGGTTGCTGAATCTGGTTGGTATCTTCCTGCCGGCGCTGCTGATCATCGGCTTCTTCTACTTCATCTTCCGCCAGGCCCAGGGTACGAACAATCAGGCCATCTCGTTCGGCAAAAGCCGGGCGCGCATGTTCACCGGCGACCATCCCACCATTGGCTTTGAGGATGTCGCCGGCTGTGACGAAGCCAAGGAAGAGCTGCAAGAGATCGTCGAGTTCCTGAAGGAACCGGAGAAGTTCGTCACGTTCGGCGCGCGCATCCCCAAGGGCGTCCTGCTGGTCGGCAGCCCCGGCACGGGCAAGACGCTGCTGGCCAAGGCCGTTTCGGGCGAGGCTGGCGTGCCCTTCTTCTCCATCGCCGGCTCCGAGTTCGTGGAGATGTTCGTCGGCGTCGGCGCCAGCCGCGTGCGCGACCTGTTCGAGCAGGCCAAGCGCAACAGCCCGTGCATCATCTTCATCGACGAGATCGACGCTGTCGGCCGGCAGCGCGGCGCGGGCCTGGGCGGCTCCCACGACGAGCGCGAGCAAACGCTGAACCAGATTCTCGTCGAGATGGACGGCTTTGACACGGACACGCACGTCATCATCCTGGCAGCGACCAACCGGCCCGACATCCTTGACCCGGCCCTGCTGCGGCCCGGCCGCTTCGACCGGCGGGTGATCATCGACCGGCCGGACATGCGCGGCCGCGAGGCCATCTTCCGCGTCCACCTGCGCGGCAAGCCCATCGCCAACGCCGTCGATGTGGCCGTGCTGGCCAAGGCCACGCCCGGCTTCGTCGGCGCGGACATCGAGAACACCGTCAACGAGGCGGCCCTGCTGGCGGCGCGGCGCAACAAGAAGAACATCGGCATGACCGAGTTCCAGGAAGCCATCGAGCGCGTCCAATTGGGGCCGGAGCGCAAGAGCCGCATCATGTCGCCGGAGGAGAAGGAACTGACCGCCTATCACGAGGCGGGCCACGCTCTGGTCAGCCACTACCTGCCCCACGCGCAAACGCTGCGCAAGGTCACCATCATCCCGCGCGGCATGGCCGGTGGCGTGACCTGGTACATGGACGAGGACACCAGCTTCCTGACCCGCTCCAAGTTCGAGGCGATGATCGCCACGGCGTTGGGCGGCCGCGTGGCCGAGGAGATCGTCTTCAGCGAGATCACCACCGGGGCCAGCAGCGACTTGCAGCAGGTCACGCGCCTGGCGCGGGCGATGGTCACCCAGTATGGCATGAGCACCGAGTTGGGTCTGCGCGTCTATGGCGAGAAGCAGGAACTGGTCTTCCTGGGGCGCGAGATCAGCGAGCAGCGCGACTATTCCGACGCCGTCGCCGAGCAGATCGACGTCGAGGTGCGCCGCATCATCGACTCGGCCCATAGCCTGGCGATGAAGATCCTGACTGATCATCGTGACAAGCTGGAGTTGGTGTCGCGGCGGCTGCTGGAAGTAGAGACGCTGGAGTCCTTGGAGTTCGTGGCCCTGCTGGAAGGCAAGGACGTTGTCGTGCCGCCCAGCACGCCGCCGGGCAGCCCGAAGGTCAACCTGCCCAAGCCCAGCGAAGGTACGGAGCGCCCCCGGCCGTCACTTGACCGCCCGCCGTCGCCGTCGCCGGCCTGATCGCCTTTTGCCCGGTCGGTCGGGAACGCATTTCGGGACAGTTGGTATGTTTGCCGGCATCGATGTTGCCTACGTGTTCGGTTACGCCAATGATGTCCTGCAATCCATCATTGTCATTTTCGGCGCGGCGGTTGTTCTCTACAACCTCCCCCGGCTGCAACGCGGGTCGGTGCAGCGCTCCTTTTCGGCGCTCATCAGCCTGGTCGTCCTTGTCTATCTGACCGAACTGCTCGTCAGCCGGGCCGTGGCCCCGGCCTCGGCCGAGTTTCTGCTGCGCCTGGGCTGGCTCGGCGTGGCCCTGGTGCCGGCGGCGCAATTCCACCTGTCCGACGCTCTCTTGCGGACGACGGGCAAGCGCTCGCGGCGGCGGCAGGTGTTGGTGGTGCTCAGCTATCTGGCCGGCGCGGCTTTTGCCCTGCTGGGCCTGCTCAGCAATTGGGTCGTCGGTGAGCCGTCCGCCCTGGGCACGACGCCGCGCCTGGCCGGCGGGCCGCTCTTCCCAGTCTTTGCGGCCTACTTCTGGGGCGTGGCCCTGGCCGGCGTCTACAACGTCTGGCGCGCGCGGCAGCGCTGCCTGACGACGACGACGCGCCGCCGCATGACCACGACCCTGGTCACGATTCTGGCCGCGCCGTTGGGCGTCTTCCCCTACCTCATGCTGGCCACGCATCCCGCGGCCGAGTTGCCGCTGCTGCTCTGGCCGGTGCTGATTCTCGGCAACCTGGTCGTCAGCATCCTCTTCGCCGTGCTCACGTCGCAGTTGGTCTACTTCGGCTCGGCCTCGCCCGATCGCGTCGTGCGCGTGCGGCTGTACAAGTACATGGCTCGTGTGCCGCTGGCGGCGACCATCGTCTTGCTCGTCTTCGTTCTCGTCAGCCGCGGCAACGGCGTCCTGGGGCTGCACAAGGAGGTCTTGCTCGGCTTTGCCGTGGTGGCCACGGTGATGATCGTCGAGTGGGTCATCCACCACTACAAGCAGATGTTCGAGCGCGCCTTCCAACTCAACGATGACCCCGACGTGCGCCGCATCCAGGCGTTGAGCGACCGCCTGCTGACCACCAGCGACCTGAAGCAGTTCCTCGAAAGCGTGCTGGCGGCCACGTGCGAGGCCGTGCGGACGCCGTCGGCCTTCGTGGCCGCGCTGACGCCCACTGGGCCGCGGCTGGAGGCGGCCATCGGCCCGCCGGCGACGCTGGAGGGGCTGCCCGACGTGGCCTTACAGCGCTTGTCGTTGCCCAGCGGCAACGGCCAGGGGCCGGACGAGCCGGCGCGCAACGACAGCTTCTTTATCTGGGGCGACTACTGGATTCAGCCGCTTTACAACCAGCGCAACGATCTGATGCTCGGTATCCTGGGCATGCGCGCGCGCGCGCCTCAGCCCGATCTGGTGGCCGAGGAACTGGCCTTGCTGGCGCGGCTGCGCGCGCAGGCCGCCGCGGCCCTGGAAGACCACATCTTGCAGCAAGAGGTCTTTGCCGCCGTCGAGGGCATCCTGCCGGAGATCACCGCCCTGCAGGAGCGCCGCAGCGCGGCCACGTTCGGCGCGCTGCCCGTGCTGACGGCCGAGATCGCCCGGCCGACCGACGAGTTGCTGCAAGACCCGGAGTTTGGCAACATGGTCCGCGACGCGCTGACCCACTACTGGGGCGGGCCGAAGCTGACCGAAAGCCCGTTGCTCCAGCTTGAGGTCGTGCAGCGCGAGATGGAGGGACACGACAACAACCCGGTCAACGCTCTACGGGCCATCCTGGCCGAGGCTATCGAGCAACAGCGGCCGGACGGACAGCGCAGTCTGACGACGACCGAGTGGATCCTCTACAACATCCTCGACCTGAAGTTCGTCCAGGGCCGCCGCGTGCGCGACGTGGCCCGCCGCCTGGCCATGAGCGAGTCCGACCTCTATCGCAAGCAGCGCGTGGCCATCGAAAACGTGGCCCGTACTATCGCCAACATGGAACGAACCGCCCTCGGAGGCGAAGAGGAAGACCTTGAACCCATCCCCGCCGACAGCCAGCTCATCGCCAACGGATAGCCCCTTTCGCGCCCGCGCCGGCGAACTGCATTGCGAAGACGTGTCCCTGACGGCCATCGCCGCGGCGGTGGGCACGCCCGTCTACGTCTACAGCCGGGCCGACTTGATCGGCCGGGCGCGGGCGTTCCTGGAGGCGGCGCGGTCGGCGGCCGGCGATGGCGCGCTGGTCTGCTATGCCGTCAAGGCCAACGCCAACCCGGCGCTGCTGCGCCTGTTGCGCGAAACCGGCCTGGGCGCGGACGTGACCAGCGGCGGCGAACTCTTCCTGGCCCGTCACGCCGGCGTCGAGCCGGACCGAATTATCTACTCCGGCGTCGGCAAGCGGGCCGAGGAGATCGAAGAAGCGCTGGTCGCCGGTATTCGCGCCATTCACATCGAGTCGGAGATGGAGCTGGCTGCCGTGGCCGCGGCGGCGGCCCGGCTGGGGCGAGTTGCCCCGGTGGGCGTGCGCGTCAACCCCAACATCAGCGCGGCCACGCATCCCTACATCAGCACCGGCCTGCACAGCCACAAGTTCGGCGTGCCCCGCGAGCGCGCCGTGGCCATCCTGCGCGCCGCCGCGGCCGATCCGTGGCTGCGGCCCGTCGGTCTGGCCGCCCACATCGGCTCGCAGATCACCGACCTCGATCCGTTCGCCCAGGCGGCGCGCTTCCTGGTGAGCGTGGCCGATGAACTGGCGGACGAGGGCATCCGGCTGGAGTATCTCGACTGCGGCGGCGGGCTGGGCATCGACTACCAGGGCGCGGCGCCGGGTCTGGCCGACTGGGTGCGCGTCATCGGGCCGGTCATCGGCGCGGCCGGCTATGGGCTGGTCGTCGAGCCGGGCCGCTCCATCGTCGGCCGGGCCGGGGCGCTGCTGACGCGGGTCGTCTACACCAAGCAGCAGGGCGACAAGCGCTTCGTCATCGCCGACGCGGGCATGACCGATCTCATCCGGCCGACACTCTACCAGGCCCATCACCCCATCGTCCCGGTCGCGCCGGCGGCGGGGGAGGAAGTCGTCGACGTCGTCGGCCCCATCTGCGAGACGAGCGACTTCCTGGCCCGCGATCGCGCGCTGCCGCCACTGGCCGCCGGCGATCTGCTGGCGGTGCTGCACGCCGGAGCCTATGGCTTCGCCATGAGTTCCAATTACAACGGCCACCTGCGGCCGGCCGAGGTGCTGGTGGAGGGCGACGCCTTCCGCGTCATCCGCCGCCGGCAGACCTACGCCGATCTGATTGCCGGCACGTGACCGCTGCCCCGCGCGTCATCCACATCTCATCTCAATCCAGACAGGCCTCGTAGAGATAATCCCACGTATAGATGCCCGAATCGTGGCCGTCGTTCCAGCGCAGTTGGATGGCGTATGTGCCCACCGGGGCGATGGCCTCCAGGTTGAGAGCGTCGTCCTGGGCGCGCCGGAGCAGCAGCTTGTCGGCCGGCCGGCCCATGTTGTCGTGGCCGCCCTGGCAGAGGACGCAGGGGCAGACGGCGCGCAGGCCGGCGAAGGAGTAGCGGCCCTCGCGGCCGTCGCTCCAGGTGATGGTTAATATGCGTTGCGCCCTATCGGCGACAACGTTCGTTGGTTTGGCATGCATGAGCATAAGTGTAAGGCCTTACCGATCTGTTTTGTAGGGGCGGGCCTGAGACCCGCCCCTGCCCACCGCCGTATCCATTTTGTAAGGGCGGGTCTGAGACCCGCCCCTACATGAGCCGGCCGGCGATCTCTGTGCGGCTCGCCTGCAACGCGGCCAGCTTCTCGCGCTCCTTCTGCACGACGGCCGGCGGGGCCTTTTGGGCAAAGGGGCTGTCGAGCAGGCCGGTCAGCCGGGCGATCTGCTTGTCCAGTTCGGCCAGTTCTTTGATCAGGCGGGCCTGCTCGGCGTCCAGATCGACCATGCCCGCCAGGGGCAAGTAGCAGGTAACGGGGCCGAGCGCCAGCGTCAGAGCCTGGGCGGGCGGCTCGGCCGTCGCCGTGATACTCAGGTGGGCGTCGTCCAGCCGGGCCAGGGCGACCAGGATGGGCCGCTGGCCGGTCAGGAAGGCGGTGCGGTCGCCGGCGGCGATGACGGCCGGGATGTAGCGGGCCGCGGCGACGCCCTGCTCGGCGCGGGCGTTGCGGATGCGGCGGATCAGCTCGCGCACGGTCTCGAAGTCGGCCGCGCTGCTGCCCTCGCCCAGCGCGATGGGCTTGGGCCAGTCGGCAATGATGAGCGCCTCGCCCCAGCCGCCCGGCGGCGCGATGCCCAGACCGGACTCAATCGCCGCCCGGCGTAGCTGCTGCCACGTCTCCTCGGTCACGTAGGGGATGAACGGGTGCAGCAGGCGCAGAGCATAGTCGAGCGTCGTCACCAGCGTGCTCAGGGTGGCCCGTGCCGCCTCGCCGCCGGCGTTGAGCTGCACCTTGGCGATCTCCACGTACCAGTCGGCAAAATCGCCCCACAGGAAATCATACACCTGTCGGCCCGCCTCGCCGTAGAGATAGCCGTCCATGAGCCGGTCAACGGTGGCGATGGTCTCGCCGAGGCGAGTCAGAATCCAGCGATCGGCCGGGCTGTAGGCGACCGGCAGGCCGGTCGCGGCCGGCAGGCCCTGCCCCTGCGTCTCCAAAGCGCGGGTGATGAAGCGCGCCGTGTTCCAGACCTTGTTGGCGAAGTTACGGTTGCTCTCCACCCGTTCGGGGGCCAGGTTGAGGTCGTTGCCGGGCGTGCCGCCGGTGAGCAGGGTGAAGCGCAGGGCATCGGTGCCGTAATCGTGGATGACGTCGAGCGGGTCGACGACGTTGCCCTTGGTTTTGCTCATCTTCTGGCCGTGCTCGTCGCGCACCAGGCCGTGTAGGTAAATGGTGTGGAAGGGCACGTCGTTGGTGAACAGCGCCGCCGTCATGACCATGCGCGCCACCCAGAAGAAAAGGATGTCGTAGCCGGTTTCCATGACGTCGGTGGGGTAGAAGCGGGCCAGGTCGGCCGTCGGTTGGGGCCAGCCGAGCGTTGAGAAGGGCCACAGGGCGCTGCTGAACCAGGTGTCGAGCACGTCGGGGTCCTGGCTGATGGCCGCGTTGCCGCAACGCTCGCAGGCGGTTGGGTCGGTCGTGGCCACGGTCTGATGGCCGCAGGCGGCGCACGTCCACACCGGGATACGGTGGCCCCACCACAGTTGCCGGCTGATGCACCACGGACGGATGTTGACCAGCCAGTTGTCCCATGTCTTCACGAAGTGGTCGGGGACGATGGCGATCCGGCCGCTATGGACGGCGGCCAGGGCCATATCGGCCATCGGCCGCATCTCGACGAACCACTGCTTGCTGACCATCGGCTCGATGATCTCGCCGCCGCGCTGGCTGCGGGGTACGTTGAGGGTGTACGGCTCGGTCTTGATGATTAGATCAGCGGCGGTCATGTCGGCCCACAGGCGCTCGCGGCACTCGAAGCGATCCAGCCCGGCGTATGGCCCGGCGGCGGCGCTCATGGTGGCGTCCTTGTTCATCACGGAGATGACGGGTAGGCCGAAGCGCTTGCCGATCTCGAAGTCGTTGGGGTCGTGGCCGGGCGTCACCTTGAGCGCGCCCGTGCCGAAGGCCATGTCCACGTAGGGATCGGCGATAATGGGAATCTCACGGTTGAGGATGGGCACGAGAGCCGTTTGGCCAACGAGAGCGGCGTAGCGCTCGTCGTCGGGATGGACGGCCACGGCCGTGTCGCCGAGGATGGTCTCCGGCCGTGTTGTCGCCACGGGCAGAAAGCCGCCGCCGGCCACGGGGTACTTGAAGTAGTAGAGCAGGCCCTGCTCCTCGCTGTATTCCACCTCCAGGTCGGACACAGCCGTTTGCAGGCCGGGCGACCAGTTGACCAGGTACTCGTCCTGGTAAATCAGACCCAGACGGTAGAGGCGCACGAATGCCTCGCGCACGGCGGCCGACAGGCCTTCGTCCAGCGTGAAGCGCTCGCGATCCCAGTCGCACGACGCGCCCAGGCGGCGCAGCTGGTGGGTGATCTGGCCGCCATACTTGGCCTTCCACTCCCAGGTGCGGCGCAGGAACTCGTCGCGGCCGACCTCCGCCCGCGAGGTGCCCTCCTCGCGCAGCATGCGTTCCACCTGGAGTTGGGTGGCGATGCCGGCGTGGTCGGCGCCGGGAACCCACAGCGCCGCCCGCCCCTGCATGCGCGCGCGGCGAATCATCAGGTCTTCCAGGGCGACGAACATGGCGTGGCCCATGTGCAACTCGCCGGTGACGTTGGGTGGTGGGATGGAGATGACAAACGGCTCGGCGTCGGCCGGGCGTGCTTCCGGCTTGAACCAGCCGTTTTCTTCCCACCACTGGTATAGCCTCTCCTCCGTCCCGCGGAAGTCATAGGCCTTTGGCATCTCAGTCATGCGTTTATCCCCTTGCGTGCGCGAATATGACAAATGAAAACGCTCTCGTCCATATCAAGGACGAGAGCGCGCGGCTCGCGTGGTACCACCTTGCTTCCGGCGCGGATGGCGCGCCGGCACTCGAACGGCGATAACGGGCCGGCCCGCCCGCGCCTACTGTGCGTTCAGCGCGGGGACTCCTGGGCGACTTCGGCGGCGGCGCTCCGGCGTCGGCTCTCAACCATGACCAACGCTCTCTGTCGGGCAAATGGGCCGCCTACTCCTCCCAATCATGGTCTTTCGGCAGTGAATTGTCGATCGCCGCTAGTATAGTCGCCGCGGCGGCGGCGCGCAAGGGCCAGGGCCACAGCCGCCGGGGCATAGAGAGCGACCCGCGCCGCGGCCGAGAAGCGCTCCACGCGCCAGTCCATCAACGGGATGCGCCCGAAGACGTTGATGGGCAGGGCGACGAGGGCCAGCACGGGCAGCACGGCCGAACGCGCCGCCCGCAAGCGTGCCGGCTCGGCCGCCCGGCACGCTACCCAGCCCACCAGCAGGGCGACGACGAGCGGGTACGTCCAGATGCGGCCGGTGTCCCAGGCGATCAGGTGCAACGCCAGCGGCAGGAAGGGCAGCAGCCCGCCGGCGACCGTCAGGCGGCGCGAAACCCCACCGGCCCGCAGAGCGTTGCCGATGAACACCAGCCAGACCAGCAGCGACGGCGCGACGGCGACGATCAGTCCCCGGTCGAACAGCCGCCCCCAGACGCGCGGGCTTTGCGACTGGAACTGGGCCAGGAAGGACTTGGCAAAAGAGCGCGGGACAATGACTTCCTGATCGTACTGGATGAAGGGCTGCTTCTCCAGATAGGCGATGAGCGTGCTTTCCAGCCGGGCGGCGTCGATGACGTAGGATTGATAGAGGAAGAGCAGGGCGAAGGCCAGCAGGGGCGCGGCCAGCGGTGCGACCCGCCGCAGACGCGCGGCCGTCGTGGCCTCGTCGCGCCCGGCGCGCAGCCAGGCCGCCCAGAGAGCCGTCGGGAAGCCGATGAGCAGGATCGTCTCGTGGACGAGCAGCCCCACAATGAGCACCAACGCCGCTGCCCACAGCCGCCCGCGCCAGACCAGACCGATGGCCAGCACGCTGAGCAGGATGATCGGCCCGTCCAGGTAGCCGTTCAGGTGGCCGGTCATGACGACGAAGGGCGAAGTGGCAAAGACGGCCACGGCCAGCACGGCGTCGGCCGAGAAGCCGCAGCGGCGCAGGATCGACCAGCACAGGGCCACCAGCGCGGCGCACAGCAGCGCCGTCAGCAGCGAGACCACGACGGCGATGGTCGTCTCGGCCACGGCCGGCGTCGGGCTGAGAAACGGGGCCAGCAGGCTGCCCGCCAGGCCCCGTTTGATGAAGCCGAAGTTGTAGCTGATCAGCCAGTGGGCTTCGGCCCAGTCGTTTGGCCGCCGCAGCCCACGCCCGAGCGTTACGCCGAAGGCCCACAGCAGCCCCAACGCCGCCAGCCGGTTCGCGCGCTGCTCGCCCATGCTACTGCTCGAAGATGACGATCTCCTCGATCACGTCGCCCGGCGCGGTGGCCGTGTCCGGGTCGCGCAGGGTGATGCCGCTGAGAACGTCGTCCCCCTCGGTTAGCTCGCCGAAGATGGTGTGCAGCCCGTCCAGGTGGGTCGCCGGGGCGAACGTGATGAAGAACTGGCTGCCGTTAGTGTCCGGCCCGGCGTTGGCCATGGCCAGCAGGCCGCGGCGGTCGAAGGTCAGTCCGTTTTCGGTCTCGTCCTCGAAGGTGTAGCCGGGGCCGCCGCTGCCCGTGCCGCTGGGGTCGCCGCCCTGGGCCATGAAGTTCTCCAGCACGCGGTGGAAGGTCGTGCCGTCGTAGAAGCCCTGATTGGCCAGGTAGACGAAGTTGTTGACGGTGATGGGCGCTTCATCGTCGAAGAGCAGGAAGCGCATCTCGCCGCCGTTGGCCATGCGGATGACGGCCTCGTATGACTTGGCCGTGTCGATAGTCATTTCCGGCGCGGCACTGTAGTACTCGTTGCGGACGCCCGGGTCCACGGCGGCCAGCGGCCGGTCGCTGGCCATGGCCGCCGGCTCGCCGGTGTCGTCCTCCTGGTTGAGCACGAAGGCGACGATGGCGATGGCCAGCAGCACCAGGATGACGGCGGCGGCGATCTGTAGCCGGCGGTTCACTTCCTTGCGACGACGCTCCGCCTCCTGGCGGCGCGCCGAGACGGACGGGGTGCGATTGAGGTTCTTAGACATGCTGTGGGCAATGCTCCTGTACAGGTGGATTTATGGCGGCGGGGCGGCCCTGGCTTGGGCCGCCCCGCCATTGATGGCCTATTTACGACTCATCGGGATGTAGCTGATGTTCGGGGTCGGGATGGTGACCTGATCGACGACCACCGGCGGGCTTTTGTCGTCGTCCCACATGACGCTGAGTGTGGTTCCGTCGGCCCCACCCAGGTCGCGCAGGAAGTCGATGTAATCGCTGCTGGATGTCTGGTAGTAGAGCGTGGCCACGACGCGCACGGCCGCTGCCGGCAGGGTGTACTGCGTGTCGTCCCAGTACTGGCCGTCGGCATAAGTCGCGCCGACGGGCCGCAGCCCCGACTGGTCGAAGGCAGCCACGGTGTAGCCGCGCGGCGGGATGCGGTTGTCCTTGTAGGTCGTGTTGTTGAGCGCGAAGTGGAACGACGGCCCGGCCTCCAGCCCGGCGACGGCGGCCAGCGCCGGCGTCAGGCCCTGCTTGGCCTCATAGACCTTGATGGCCGCGTCCTCGGTCAGCTTGCCGGTGTTGGCGTTGTAGGCCCCGGACTCGTAGACGAGTTGCCCCGCGGCATTGTAGGCGCGCAGATTGAGCCACATGCGCCGCCCTTCGGGGTAGCCGGTGGGCAGCTTGTGGCCCGTCTCGTTGGTGACGCGCACGGTGGCGATCTTCTGCGCGCCGCTCGTTTGCAGGCTCATGGTCAGCGTAGCCGCCCGCCGCAACATGCTCTCGGCCGCCGCCTGCGTCAGGTCGAGCGCCGTGGCGTCCAGTGGGTTGTGCAGCCGCCAGCGGCTGTCTTGCAGGATGCGCGGGATCCAGGCGTTGCCACCGGCGAAGACGTGGGCGGGCAGGCAGCCGGTCGTGTTGCAATCGCGGTAGGTGGGGCCGAACACGTCGGCGGCGTAGCCGGTCTGCCGCTCCATGTGGCAATCCTGGCACGTCTCCACGATCATGCTGGGCATGGCCGCGGCGAACTGCGGCGCGAAGACGCCGCCCTTGGCGTAGCTGCTGTTGAGCCACTCGTCGTAGGTGCGCTCCAATGGGAAGAGCTGCCCCTTCTCGAACGAGGGCGCGGCGGCGTCGAAGTCGGACGGCCAGTACTGGGCCGGGGCGTTGCCCGGCGGGTCGGGGTTCCAGCTCAGCGCCGGATTGTCCACGTTATGACAACTGCCGCACAGACGCGACTCGGTCACGGCGTCCTGGCCCTGGCCCTGGAAGCGCGTTTGCAGCACCGGATGCGGGTTGACGGGGCGCGCGAACGGGCCGCGCCGCCGATCCTGCGGGTCAAGGATGATCATCGCGCTGGCGACGTGGTTGGCCGGCGGCGGGTTGGTCAGGGCGGCGCGGATGCCGGCGTCGATGGTCGTGGCCTGATCTTGCGCGCCGGGCACGGGATCGACCATGCGGTGGCAAACCTCGCAGGCCAGGCCGGCGTCGATGTCCTGAGGGGTCAGAGCGCTGCCGTCGGCCGGGTCGCTGCGGCCGGCGAACCAGCCGGTGGGCGCGTGGCAGCGCAGGCAGAACTCGCCCGCGTCGGTGGCGTCGTCGTTGGCCACGGCGAAGGCGGCCCAGAACAATGGGTCGCGCCCGGCCTGGCCCATCATGCTGCCGCGCCATGTCTTGTAGATGGGGTCGCTGTGACAGGTGTCGCAGGTTGTCGGATCGAGGATCGGCGTGAACTCAGCCGCGTTCGGGTTGGGCTGGGTGCCGGGCAAAAAGAAGTCGTTGCGCGTTGTCGGCAACGGTAGGTTATTGGCGGCGCGGCCGGCAGTGCTGTCGGCGTTGCCGCTGTCGGGCGAATTCTGGCGGGCGGCGACGCGGCCGACGCCGATCGCCAACATCAGGACGGCTAACAACAGCAGGCCACCCAGGATCGAGCGGCCACGGGACGGGCGCGGCCGTGGGGCCGCGGGTCGGTGATTGGTGCTCATGTTCCCTCGCTCTCCTTCCATTGACGCTCCAGCCAGACCAGGGCGGTCAGGGCAAGCGCGGCGGCGATTCCCCCCACCAGGTAGCCCTCGACGATGCTGGCCTGGGTGATGTACAGCGCCATCATACCCAAAACGCCGCAAAACAGGTAGAGAATCAGCACCGCCTCGCGCGACGAGAAGCCCAACCGCACCAGGCGATGGCTGGTGTGGTCGCGCCCGGCCGTGTTGGGGCTGAGTCCCCGCCGCAGCCGCGAGACGACGACCAGGGTCATGTCGAAGATGGGCAGCCCGAAGAGGAAGATGGGCACCATCCAGGTGACGAAATTGGAGTTGTCGGGAAAGCGCAACTGGATGCCCATGGCCGCCAGCAGGAAACCCAGAAACAGCGAGCCGACATCGCCCATGAAGATGCGCGCCGGTGGGAAGTTGTAGCGCAGGAAGCCGAGGCAGGCCCCCAGCAGGGCGGCCGACAGGGCCGCCACGAGAAACTGGCCGTTGGCCAGGGCCAGCAGCAGGATGAACGACGCGATGACGGCGGCAATGCCCGCGCTCAGGCCATCCATGTTGTCGAGGAAATTGATGGCATTGGTGATGCCCAGCAGCCACAGCAGGGTGATGGCGTAGTTGACCACCGGCGGCAGCGGCAGCCGGACGCGGACGCCGAACGCGGCCAGAATGAGGAAGCCGGCCAGCTGGCCGGCCAGTTTGGCCCAGGCGGGCAGCGGCCGGTAGTCGTCGATCAGCCCGGTCAGGGCCACGACCGTCGTCGCCAGCAGCACGCCGAACACCGTCGGCTCCGGCTCGCCGCGGTAGATGACCAGCACGGCCAGGATCGCGCCCAGGAAGATGCCCACGCCGCCTAGCAAGGGCATGGGCGTGCGGTGGGCTTTGCGCTGCGAGGGCGCGTCAACCAGGTTGAGCGCCAGCGCGGCGCGTCGCACCCACGGCAGGCCGGCGAGGGTGATGGCCAGGGCGATGAAGAAGGCGGCGAGGAAGGCGAGCATATTGCTGACCTGGGCGGCTGCTTATTCGTCGAGGGCGACCAGGAAGTCCTCGATCTGGGCCGCCGTGCTCTCGCCGGCTGTCTCCAGAGCGCGCTCGGCCAGGGCGCGGGCTTCGTCGGGCCGGCCCAGGCCGTCGAGGATCTGCGCCTCCAGGAAGTCCAGTTCGGCCGTCGGAATGGTCACGGGGTCGTTTAGCTCTCTGGCGCGAGCCAGGGCCGTCGCGGCGGCCTCGTACTCGCCCAGTTGCCGCCGGATCTCGGCCAGCTGAATCCAGGCGCGGAGGTTGGCCGGGCTGAGCAGCAGGCCGCTATCGAGCGCGGCGGCGGCGGTGCGGAAGTGCTCGGCGCGCTCGGCTTCGGGCAACGGATCGCCACAGGTGATGTAGGCGTCGGCGCGGGCGAGCTGCGTCTGGGCGTAGAACGGGTCGATGAGGGCCGATTCGTCGTAGAGGGCCAGGGCGCGGTCACAGTCGCCGACGACCTCCAGCACCAGGCGGGCCAATTCGTTGCGGACGATGGTATTTTGCGGGCTGAGGACGAGGGCCGTCTCGTAGTAGCGCACGGCCAGGTCGAGCCGTTCGGCCTGCTCGGCTGGGTCGTCGGTGGCGGCGTACCAGCGCGAGTTGAGCCGGGCCAAGTTGGCCGTGTGGTCGGTGTTGAGGGGCGCGATCTGCTGCGCCTCTAGCAGCAGTGTCTCGGCGCGCGACAGCAGGGCCGTTTTCTCGACCGCGTTCTCGCTTAGCGCGGCCCGCTCCAGCAGTGCCCGGCCGAGGAACAGGTAATAGAAGTCCTCCTTGGGGGCGTGGGCGACAGCGGTGTCGTAGATGGCGATGGCCGCGTCCCACGTTTGGCGGCGGAGGACCGGGTCGGCCGAGGTCGCCCGCGTGGCCTGGTCGTCGAAGGGCTTGGCGCGCTTGTAGATCATGTCCGCCTGGATGACGCGGACGTTACTATACCCGCCCAGCCAAAGCGCTCCGGCCAGCAGCACGGCCAGCGCGCCGAAGGCCAGCGGCCGGGGCGCATCGCTCCACGCCCGGCGGCTCTCGCGCAACGCCGGCCAGGCCAGAGCGACCGACAGCGCCGCCATGACGAGGAAAAGGAAGATGGTGAACGTCGTCAGCAGGCCAACCGCCTGCCCGGCCTCGAGGGCGCGCAACTCGGCCGCCGTCTGCGGTTGGGTGCTGCCCTGGTAGAACAGCAGCGAGCGGTAGCGCGCGGCGTGGAGAAAGACGTAGAGTAAACCGGCCAGCAACGACCCGGGCACGACCGCGGCCAGCGCCCCGACCGCGCCACTCTCTCGCTCCCACACCAGCCACAACAGGGCCACGCCGGTCACCAGCAGGAACGCGGCGACGGCGACCGCCCCGGCGATCAGCGCCGGCAGGGCCATGCTGGCCAACGCCACGCCCAGGATGGCCGCCCCGGTGGCCGCGCCCGGCCGGCCCAGCCACAACCAGACGGCCACGCCGGCGCAGATCAGCGCCCCCAATAGAGCCGCGTTCTGCCCCATTGTCCCGGTCAGCGTCGCCGGCGAGGCCAACAGGCGCGCGGCCACCCCGGCCAGCGCCAGCAGCGCCAGCAGGCCGGCGGCCAATTGCTGCCGGGCGCGGGACGGTGTACCGACGCGCAGCCGTAGCTCGTCGTGCTTGGCCATCTCGCTCAGGAAGATCAGCCAGCCCAGTCCCCACGACAGCACCAGCAGCGACAGCACAAAGGGCGAGTCGGCGAAGTCGGCGCGGGCGTTTTGGGTCAGCGATTGTAGGAAGACCTCGGCCGCGGACAGGTCGGCCGGGCCGGTGATGGTCTTGCCCGGCGGCAGGGCATAGGTGATGAAGTTGTAGCCGAGGATGCCGACCACCAGCAGCAGCAGCAGGCCGGGGACGAGCAGTGTGCTCCACAGCGCGGGTCTGGCGGCGGGGGCCGGGGCGGGCGCGGCGGCCTTGCGGCGGCGCTTGCCCGTCGGGATGGCGGCGGCCGGCGCTTCCGCGGGGGCGGCCGTGGGGCGGGCGCGGACGCTGACCAGCGCCAGCATCAGCGCGGCGTAGACGAAGAAGTGCAGCCGCGTGGCCGAGATGGCGATGCCGAAGTGGATTTCGACGTAGTGGGCCAGCACGGCGGCCACGAGGGCGTTCATCAGCAATTGGTCGGGCGCGAAGGGGCGGGCGCTGTTGCCATCCTCGCCCGGCGCGGCGCGGCCGAAGATCGCATGGTAGATCAAATAGGTCACCACGCCGACGATGACGCCCACGGGCACGGCCACGCCCAGGTAGATGGGGCCGGCCAGCCACACGGCCAGCAGCGCGGCCACGACCGCGCCGCCCACCCACAGCCCGACTAGGATCAGCCCATCGCGCCGCGAGCCGACGACCCCCAGAGCGCGAAAGGCGAACAGGATGACGCTCAGGAAGAGCGCCTGCCAGGCCACCAGCCCCAGCAGGCCGGTGATCACCAGCGCGTCGAAGGTCTCGTTGTGCGACCGGTCGGGCGAGGCATTGCGCGCCTCCACCGTGGCCAACTCCGGCGGGTAGAAGCGGTTGTAGGCCACGTACATCGTCTCCGGCCCATAGCCCAGGATCGGCCGCAGCCAGTTGAACGGGTCAACGCGGCCGTCGGGGAACTGGAGCGGCGTGTGGAAGGAGATCAGCTCAACGACGCCCTGCCAGATGAGAATGCGCACCCGGCCGCTCTTCTCGCGGCCGGTTGTGTCGGACGGGTCGAGCATCCGGCCGAAGGAGCCGACGGTGGGCAACGCCCGCCACTCGTCGAGCACATTCAGCACGCCGCCGGCGACGGGCACGCCGCGCAGTCCGGCGGTGCGCTCCGCGGGCACGTTGAACAGCAGCAGCCAGCCGGCCATGAAGACGGTCAACAACATCCAGGCCAGCCACAGCCAGCGCCGCCCACGCCGCAACGCCGCCAGAACGAAGACGGCCACAATTGACAGGGCTACGACACCGAAGAAGAAGCCGAAGGCCACCGCCGGCCCGGCGATGCCGGTCACCAGCGGGCTAAGCAGCAGGGCCAGCACCGCCGGCAGCACGAACGCCACTCCGGCCAGCGCGTCCCGGCCGCGCCGCCCCTCGGCCGCCGCGCCGCGCATGGAGACCAGCAGCACAAGCGTGAAGGCGAACAGGCCGACGCCCAGGCCGATCAGCGGCCCGCGGCTGCCCGACCAGTAGATGGTCAGTAGTTGGATGGCCAGCGTGAAGAGGTAGGCCGAGGCGCGGGCCACGTCGGCCGCGGCCAGCCGCTCCTCGTTGAGGATGCCGCTGAGGGCGTCCACTGCCCGGCCGAGCGTCAGAGGGACAATCATGATCAGGTAGGCGGCAATGAAGATGGCGTTGCCCATGTGGCCGGCCACGCGCACCTCCACGTCGCCGCCCCACGGCAGCGGGTCTTGCCCGAAATGCTGCAACAGCCCGTAGAGGGCCACGGGGATGCTGGTGACGATGGCCACGGTGATGACGCGCCGCACTTGCCCCGGTGTGCGGATGGTGGATGCCATCAGGGCGAAGACGACGACGTAGGACAGGGTTGTGTACGTCCCTTGCAGACGCTGGTAGGAACCCAGCCAACTGACGCGCGGCGATACAGAGAAGAGCGACGCCAGCACGTAGACGATCACCAGGGCCAGCACGGGCAGCACCAGCGGCCGGTGCCAGATCGCGTCGGGGTGCGACGGCCGCAGCCAGTCGCGTTGCCGCCAGCCGCGCCGGTCGATGAAGCCGACCAGCCAGACGGCGGCCATGACCAGCACAAGCGAGCGCAGCAGCGCCAGCTTGTCCGGCTCAAAGACGCGCTCGGATTGGATGTTGAAGAAGAGAGGTACGGCCAGGATGGCGATCAGCCAACCCGCTTCCAGCAGCCCGGCGCACCAGCGCGAGAGTCGTGAGTCCATCGGGCCTAAGCATAGCATAGAGCGCCAGAATAGGAATAGAACAGCGCCTGAGTTCGGCCGTTCGGCCGGGTGTTGCCGCGCCCGGCGATCTTGGCTACACTTCCGCCGCAATGGAACCCCTGCCCGTCGATGTCTTGCAGCTACAGCGCCGCGACCCGGTGGCCTGGACAGCCCTTCTGTCGCGCTCACCGGAGATGGCCGATGTCGTCGTCACCGCCGTCACCGCCGAACCGCTGTGGGACACCACCCTTGTTTCGCCCGGCCGCGCCCGCGTTGAACGCGCCCACCACATGCGCCGCTACGTCCTGACGCTCGACGGCTGCTCCGACCCGATTACTTTTATCGCCAAGCAGACCAATGTCGTCGAGGCGCTGCTCTACAACGCTCTGGGCGAGCCGGCGGCCACGGGCATCGTCCCCTGCCACTACGCCCACGTCGATGGCGACGCCAGTTGGGTCATCCTGGAGGACGTGCCCGACGATTTCCCGCCGCCGACCTGGCAGCCGGCGCACGTGGACGCCATCATCGCCACGCTGGCTCGCATCCACGCCGCCCACTGGCGCAAGGACATCACCGGCATCGGCGCGATTCCCCACTTCCTCCACCGGCCGGAAGGCCCTTATTCGTGGGACACGCTGCAGGGCGACCGCCTGCCGCTGTTCGAGGACGGCCCCGGAGCGATTCTGTCGCGCCACGCTGTCCGCCGCGCCGGCCGCTTAGCGCCGCTCTTCCTGGAGGCGGCCAACGGACTGGTGGCCTTGCGCGACCTGGGCGGCTGGCCGGGCGTGCTGGGCGAGGCGCATCTGGCCGCGGCGGCCGATCTGCTGGACGATCCCGTGCCGCTGCTGGCCACGCTCGATGACCTGCCCTGGACGCTCATCCACGGCGCGCCCCAGGCCGACCACTGGCGGCTGACCCTCTTCGACGAGCAGTACCTCATCGACTGGTCAACCGCCCAACACGGGCCGGGCGTGATCGACCTCATCGCCTTCCTGGAGCGCTTCCCGTTGCTCTACGAGCGCCTGCCTGAGGGCGAAGACGAGGACAACAATAGCCGGCCGCATATCCGCCTGCGCGAGGTCGCGCCGCTGTTTGAGGAGACGGCCATCGACACCTACCTGCTGACGCTATCGGCCGAGATGGGCCAGCACTTTTCGGCGCGGCGCTTCCGGGCGGCTGTGCCCGCGGCGCGCTGCCTCCACGTGCTGACGACCTGGTTCCCCTACTTTGCCCGCTGGAGCGACGACATGCCCGACAAGGCCATCTGGCAACGGCTGAACCAGCTCAGCGAGGCCGATCTGGCTCAGTCGCGCGTCGGCCCCATGGCCGGCCTGCGGCCATATCTCGCCGGCGTGTTCGACCGCTTTCTCCATGCCTACCGCAGCCTCTGAGCGCCGCCGGCCAAACCCCCCGTTGCAACGTCGGGCGCGCGCCTGCGTATAGACCTACAATGTTAGACGCACTGGGCGAGAGTTTTGTCCTCCTTGTGGTGATGGTGGCCTTTGGCGTCGGCGTGCTCGGCTCGTTTCTGCCCGTCTTGCCCGGCACGCTCATCGTCTGGGCAGGCGTGTTGTTCTACGCCTGGCCGTTCGATGGCTTTGCGACGTTTTCGCCGTGGACTTTCGCCCTGATCACCCTCGTGGCCATTGTCAGCGGCACGGCCGATCTCTGGCTGCCGCTGCTGGGGGCCAAGAAGACGGGCGCGTCGTGGCGGACGCTGGTCGTTGGCCTGATCGGCGGCATCCTGGGCACGTTCCTGCTGCCGTTGCCCGTCTTCGGGACAATTGTCGGCTATGGGGTGGGCGTTCTGGTGGCCGAGTACGTGCGTCACGGCGCGTGGCGGCCGGCCTGGCGGGCGACGCTGGGCGGCGTCGTCGGCTGGGGCCTGAGCGCCGCGGTCGAATTGGCCGGCGCGATCATCATGATCCTGCTCTTCTTCACTCAGGCATAGCCCCACGGAGCAGTTGGTTGGCAAGTTAGCGCGGCGGCGACCGGCTCTCGCGGAGAGCCGTGGCCTGGCCCGCCGCTTCGGCGTATGTGAGGCGCTTTGAGGTTATGGAAGAGTTTTTGCGCAATTTTGGTCTGGTGCTGCTGGGCGTGGTCGGCGTGGCCGGCATCGTGGCGCTCATCCTGCTGGTCATCATCATCGTTCAGGTGCGGCGCATCCACGTGCCCCCCGACGCGGGGCTGGGTGAGACGCTACTCTACACGCCGTTGCTCGTCGTCCTCTTTCTGGACGTGCTCGACCTGTCGCTCGACTTCTTGTCCGCGCCCATTGCCTGGGTCGTTCTCGACCGGCTGGGGCTGAAGGGCTTGCGCGGCTTCGCCACGGTGGAGTCGTTGGTGCCCTTCACGCAGGTCATCCCGACGATGACGCTGATGTGGATCGGCGTGCGCCTCTTCGGCAAGGAGCGCTTCCTGGAAGGCCGCGGCTACGATTCGCGGCCGTAGCGTCAGCCCTCCCAGATGGGTAGAGCCAGGCAGAAGACCGTAGCCTGGCCCGGCTCAGTCTCGCACCACACCCGGCCGCCGTGCAGGTCGGCGATGGACTTGACGATGGCCAGCCCCAGGCCGGAGCCGGCCGGCCGTTCCGTCGCCGCGCCCTGGCTGCCGCGGTAGAACCGCTGGAACAGGTGCGGCCGGTCGGCCGGATCGATGCCCGGCCCGCGGTCGATCACGCTGAGCACGACCTCATCCCCGCGCGCCTCAGCCCGTAGCCGCACCGGGCCGCTCTCCGACGCATACTTCAGGGCATTGGTGACGTAGTTGGTCAGCGCCCGCCGCAACAGCGTTGGGTCAGCTTTCACCGGCGGCAGGTCGACCGGGGCCTCGACGACCAGGCGCATGCCCCGCATCCACGCCGGCGAGGCGTACTCGGCGGCGATCTCGTCCAGCACGTCGCCCACGGCCACGCGGTCGAATTGCAGCCGCATGCCGGCGCGCAGGTTGGCCATCTCCAGCAAGCCCTCCACCAGGGCCGACATCCGGTCGATGCCGGCAGCGATCTTGTTGACGTACTGCTGCTCCAGCGCCGGGTCGTCGGGCAGCGGCAGCAGGCCGACGTAGTTGCGCATGTAGGTCAGGGGGCTGCGCAGGTCGTGGCTGATGCCGTCGAGGAACTCCGATTTCAGCCGGTCAACCTCTTTCAGGTCGGTGACGTCCTGCAAAACGGCCACGCGGCCGATGGCCTGCCCGTTGCCGGTGGAGACGGTCGAGACGCCGGCCTGGAAGTCGCGGCCTTCGGCGGCGAGGTCAAGGTCGTTGCCGGCGGCGTCCTGGCCGGCCGTCAGCCGTTGGGCCAGCGCCCGGCCCGCCTCGCTGCCGGCCAGCACGTCGGCCACAGGGCGGCCGACAGCGTCGGCGGCGCGCAACCCGAAGGCCCGCTCCATGGCCGGGTTCAGCAGCAGCACGCGATCGGTCTGGTCGGTGACGATGACGGCGTTGGGCGTGCTGGCCAGGACGGCGGCCAGTCGGCGACGGCCGCCCTCGGCCGCGGCGAACAGATAGGCGTTCTGCACCAGCACCGACGCCTGCCCGGCCAGCGTCCGCAGCAGGTTGCGCTCGTCGCGGTCGAAGTAGTGCGGCTGGCGATAGCCCAGGTAGAGCGCGCCCTGGTACTCGCCGGCCAGCCGCAGCGGCAGAGCAAATAGCGCCGCCACCGGCGCGGCGCCCAGTTCGGCGGCTAGTTCCTCCGGCGCAGTCAGGCCCAGTTCCTCCTCGGCGCGCATCCGCCGGACGACGGCGCGGTCGAGGGGGGCCATGCCCTCGGCCGCCGGGCCGACGGCAAAGACCAGCGGCGCGGGGCCGTTGGGGTTACGGATGACCGCCCGCGCCCCGGCCGCGCCCGTGCCCCGCAAAACGCCCTGAAGCACGGCAACCATGCCCTCGCCCAGGTTGACCGTCGCCGCCACGTCGTTGCTGACGCCCAACAGCAGCGACAGCTCATCCAGCCGTTGCCGCAGGGCGCGCTGCATCTGCGAGAAAGCCAGGCTCAACTGGCCGATCTCGTCCACGCGCTGGCTGCGCACCGGCCGCTCCAGGCCGCCGCCGCCGGCGATGGCCCGCGACGCCTGGCTGATTTCGCCCAGCGGCCGGACGATGGCCCGTCCCAGCCCGACGACGTAGGCGACGAACAGCCCGCTGACGGCCACCAGCAGCAGCGCCAGCGGCCCCATGACGCCCAGCGCGCCGCGCAAAATGCGCGCCTGAGGCACGATGCTGACGACGCGCCAACCGCTCTCCGGCACGAGCGCGTAAGTGACGAGTTGGCGCGCCCCGACGGAGTCAAGTGTCTCATAGATCGCCTGGCCGCCGGGCAGGGTCATCACTTGCTGTTCGGCGGTGGGCGCTTGCCAGAGCAGGGAATCGATCGCCAGACCTCTCCCGCCTGTGCCGGCGGCAAAGACGATTTGATCCCCCTCGCCGACGACCAACCCCCGCGCGCCCAGACCGCCGGCGACATTGCCCAGCGTCGGCGTGGCGATGTGGCCGAGCAGCACCGTAGCGTCCGGGCGTGGCAGGGCCAGGCTGGCCTGGCCGGCGTCGGTGATGCCGAAGCGCGTCTCGCCGGCGGCCAGCGCGGCCGACACAAGGGCGCTCTCTGCCTCGCTGAGCGTCGGCTGGCCGTCTGTGGCGCTGAGCACCAGAGCGCCGGCAACGAGCTTGACCTGACTGAACTGGGGCGCGGCGGCGTTCAGGCGACCCAGCGCGGCCGAGCGCGTCTGTGGGTCAGCGGCGGTCAGCGCCGGATCGACCCCTTGTTCGGCCAGTGTCGCCGCCAGTTCGGTTTGCAGCGCCCCCAGACGCCCGGCCACAGCCTGGGCATTGGCGGCCATCTGTTCGGCGACGGCTGTCCGCGTGGCCCGCGCCGACAGCGCGAAGACCGCCAAGGCGCTGAGCAGCGCAATGGCGACGGCAAAGGACAGGAAGGCCGTCGTCAACTGGCGCTGCAAGCTGCGCTTCAGGGGCGACGGCACGAGGCCGCGCTCCGGCCGCCAGTGGGGGGCGATCCACAGGCTGAGTGTCACCAGCAAGCCGCCGGTCAGCCCCTCCAGGGCCAGCGGCACGAGCGCATACGCCCCCAGGAACAGGTCCAGGTCGAGCGCCGCCAGGAGGCCCATCCGTGGCCACATGGCCGCCACGATGTCGAGGACGGTGAGGAGGCCCCACAGCAGCCGGCCGAGTAGCCCGGCGACGACCGGCTGCCGCAGCGCCCGGAAGAGGCGGCCGGAGTAGTTCTGCTGCATCAGCCAGGCCGAGGCCCCGGCAACCAGCCCGGCGGCCAGGATGTCGTTTGGCGAACCGGTCTGGCCGACGGCCCGGCCCAGCCCGGCGAACAGGCCGACGACGATGGCCGCGGGAATGTTCAGCGCCGCCCCGGCCAGCAGGGCGGGCACGGCGGCGAAGAGGGCCAGGGTGGCCGTGGTTGGGTGCTCGCGCAGCAGGGGGGTGGCCCAGGGCAGTCGCAGGGGCAGCAGTTGGCTGAGGGCCAGCGCTGCCAGACAGAGCGCGCCGAGGGCCAGCCATTGCCGCCGGCTCATGGCGCGCAAGACGGCCGCGGCGCGCAGGCGGTAGAGGACAAACAGCAGCAGAGCCGCCAGTAGGAGTGTCAGGCCAAGGGAATCTAGCCCGAAATACGATAGCCCGGGTACGGCGGCTCCCCAGATGTTGGTGGGCGTGCTCACGCTGTGGTCACTCACCTGCCACGACGCCGATTTCGGGCCGATACGTCCGCCCCCTGGCGATGATTGCTCCTATGGCGACAGTATAGCAGCCCTGCCCCAGTTTGTCATTTGTCTGGCAGTCTACTATGATAACAGCCCATGGATATGCGTCGCCGGACTTATGTCATCCTGATCGGCATCATCTTGCTCACCATTCCCTGTTACATCTCCGGCATCGCCCTACTGGCGCGCGCACCTGACCGGCAAGGCCCCGCGGGCACGACCACGCCCGAGCCGCCGACGGCCACCGCCACCGCCACGCAACGGCCGCCGGCGATCATCTCCGTCACGCCGCCCGGTTCGCCCACGCCGCAGACGACGGTCACCGCGTCGATCACGCCCACGCCCTCACCGACGACGACGGCCAGCGCGACGCCAACGGGCACGGCCACATCGACGCCAACGCCGACGATCACGCCAACGCCGACGGAAACGCCCACGCTGACACCGACGCCGACCGAAACGCCGACCGAGACGCCCACGGCCACCGCGACGCCGACGGAGACGCCCTCAGCCACGCCGACTCTGGACTTTGACGTGCTGCCCAGCGAGACGCCGACCATCGATCCCTCGGCCAGCCCGACGGCGACGGCGACGCCCTGACCGGACAAGGACAACCAGCGCTCATGGACACTTTCGACTTATTGAAACGCCTGACGGAAACACCGGGGCCGTCGGGCAATGAACACGCCATCGCCGCGGCGCTCCAGGAGATGTGGCGGCCGCTGGTCGATGAGACGACCATCGACCGCGTCGGCAGTCTCGTCGCCATCAAGCGCGGCGCGGGCGAGACGGAGCCGCGGCCGCGCATCCTTCTGGCCGCCCACGCCGACGAGCTGGGGCTGATGGTCACCAACATCGTCGCCCACGGCGGCAATGGCTTCCTGCGCGTGACTAACCTCGGCGGGGTGGATCGCCGCCACCTGATGGGCCAGACGGCCGTCGTCCATGGCCGCGAACCGCTGACGGGCATCCTCGGCGGGCTGCCCGACGCCCGGTTGCCGGAGCGGGAGCGCGGCCAGGCTTACACCTACGACAACCTCGTTCTCGACGTCGGCCTGCCCATTGACCGGTTGCGCGAACTGGTGTCGGTGGGTGACTTCGTCAGCTTTCGCCAGCCATTGCGCCGCCTGCAGAAGAACCGCGTCGCCGGCAAGGCGCTGGACAACCGCGCCTCGCTGGCCGCTCTGACGCTGTGTCTGGAGGCCCTCCAGGCGCGTCGCCACACCTGGGACGTGGTCGCCGTGGCCACGGCGCAGGAAGAGACGATCTATCTGGGCGCGTACACCAGCGGCCACGCCCAACGTCCAGACATTGCCGTGGCCATCGACGTCTGCCACGCCAAGGGGCCGGGCGCGAACGACGGCGAACTGGCCGAGTTGGGCGGCGGCCCATCGCTGGGCCTGGGCGCGGAGATTCATCCGGCCGTCCACCGGGCGCTGAAGGAGGCCGCCGAAGCGCTGGAGATGTCGGTGACGGTCTCGGCCAACGCCAGGGGCGCGGGCACCGACGCCTACGCCCTACAAACGGCCCGCGAGGGTATTCCCACCGGCCTGGTCGAGATTCCGCTGCGCTATATGCACACGATGGTCGAGACGGCTGACACGGGCGACGTGGAGCGCGCCGGCCGCCTGCTGGCGGAGATGATCGCGCGGCTGGACGACGCCTTCCTGCCCAACCTGCGCGAGGAACTGATGCGGCCGGATAACCGCAAGGACAATGGTCAATGAACCAGCTCCTGCAACAACTCACGGAGGCGGTTGGCGTCTCCGGCGGCGAGAAGGAAGTGCGCCTGCTGCTGCGCGACCTCATCGCCGGCCACGTCGATGAGTGGTCGGTCGATGCCATGGGCAACCTGCTGGCCACCAAGCGCGGCACGGGCGCAATGGACATGCGCGTCCTCGTCGATGCCCACATGGACGAGGTCGGCCTGCTCATCAGCGAGATCGAGAGCGGCGGCATGTTGCGCTTCGACACCGTGGGCGGCTTCGACGACCGCGCCCTGCTGGGCAAGGTCGTCCAGATCGGCCCGCAGAAAGTGATCGGCGTCATCGGCGCGCGGGCCATCCACCTGCTCAAGTCGGGCGAGTATGGCAAAACGGTCAAGGCCGACGCCATGCGCATCGATATCGGCGCGAAGAACAAGGACGGCGCGGCGGCCAAGGTCAAGGTCGGCGACTACGCCGCCTTCGTCACCGCCTACGAGGAGAACGCCGCCGCCGGCGGACGCATCGCCATCGGCAAGGCGTTCGACAACCGCGCCGGTTGCGCCGCCCTGGTAGAGCTGCTGCGCGGCGAGCGCTTTCCGTTCGACCTGGTGGCCGCCTTCACGGTGCAGGAGGAGGTCGGCCTGCGCGGGGCCAAGATCGCCGCCTACAGCACCCGGCCCGACGCGGCGCTGGTGTTGGAGTGTACGCCCGCATACGACCTGCCCTCGGAGGCCGACGCCAGCCCCAACGTGGCCCTGGGCTGGGGGGCGTCCGTCTACGTCATGGACGCGCGCACCATTCAGGCCCCGCGCCTGGTGGCGCACCTGACGCGCACGGCCGACGCCCGCGGCATTGCCTATCAGATCCGCCAACCCGGCGGCGGCGGCACCAACACCGGTGCGATCCAGCGCGGCGCGGCCGGCATTCCCGTGGCCACGCTGGCCGTCCCCGGCCGCTATGCCCACACGCCGACGATGATGATCAGCCTCGATGACTACGACAGCGTCGTCCGCCTGGCCGAGGCCGCCCTGCGCGGCCTGACGCCGGAGATCGTGCGCCATTCGTGAATGACAAAGGGATTCAACCTATGAACGATCTGCTCCGCTCCCTCGTGGAAGCCTATGGCCCGTCCGGTTTCGAGGACGCCCTGCGTGATCTCATTCGCCCGCTCGTGGAACCCCACGCCGACGACATCAGCGTCGATGCGATGGGCAACCTGCTGGTCCACAAGAGCACGGCCGCCGCGGGCGCGCTGAAGGTGATGATCGCCGCCCACATCGACGAGATCGGCGTGATGGCGACCCACATCACCGAGAAGGGTTTCCTACGCTTTACCAATATTGGCGGGGTCATGCCCCATACCCTGCTGGGCAACCGTGTGCGCTTCGCCGACGGGACGATTGGCGTCATCGGCGTCGACCACAGCGACGACCGTGGCGCCATCCAGCCGCTCAGCAAGCACTTCATCGACGTGGGCGCGACGGGGCGCGAGGATTGCCCCGTGCGTGTCGGCGACGCCGCCGGCTTCGACCGCGCCTTCGTCGCCCGCGGCAACTACCTGACGGCCAAGAGCATGGACGACCGCATCGGCTGCTACGTGGCTATCGAGGCGCTGCGGCGGCTGCCGGCCGACGTGCCCCACGACGTGACTTTTGTCTTCAGCGTGCAAGAAGAGGTCGGCACGCGCGGCGCGGAGGCGGCGGCCAATCGCATCCTGCCCGACGTCGGCATTGCCCTGGACGTGACACGAACGGGCGACGTGCCGGAGGCCAAGGCGATGAGCGTCAGCCTGGGCGACGGCCCGGCCATCAAGGTGCGCGACAGCGGCATGATCGCCCACGCCGGCCTGGTGCGCCTGATGCGTCGCCGCGCCGAGGAGGCCGGCATCCGCTACCAGATGGAAGTGCTCGACGGCGGCTCGACCGACGCCCGGTCGATGCAGGTCGCCGGCCCCGGTTGCGCCGCGGGTTGCATCTCCATCCCCTGCCGCTACGTCCACTCCCCCAGCGAGACCGTTGACAGCCGCGACGTGGAGGGCTGCATCCAGCTACTCGTCGCCCTCCTGAGCGGCTCAATCGACCTGTAAGCAAAGAATTCGACGCCAAGACGCGAAGGCGCCAGGACGCAAGGAAGAGATTCCCTCTTCCTTGCGTCTTTGCATCCTTGCGCCTTTGCGTTGACTTCTTACGTCAGACCGTCGAGGACGGCCTGGAGTTCGGCGGGCAGTTCGCTGGTGATGTGCAGCTCGGCGTCGTCGGCCGGGCGGCGGAAAGTGATCTCAGCGGCATGGAGGAAGTGACGCTTCAGGCCGAGGGGGTCTTTGCGCCGGCCATAGGTATGGTCGCCGACGACGGGGAAGCCGATGTAGGCCAGGTGGACGCGGATCTGGTGCTTGCGGCCGGTGTGGGGGTGGCACTCGGCGTAGGTGTAGTCGCTGGTGTAGGTCAGGGCGCGGTAGGCGGTCTGCGCCGGGCGGGCATCGCCGCGCGTCGTGGCCACGACGGCCATCTTCTGCCGGCTGCGCGGGTCGCGGCCGATGGGCGCGTCGATGAGCGCTTCCGGCGGTTGCAGCGCGCCGTTGACCAGGGCCAGGTAGCGCTTGGTCACCGTGCGCTGTTTGAACTGGTTTTGCAAGTACCACAGCGCCTGGTCGTGCTTGGCGGCGATAATGAGGCCGCTGGTGTCCTTGTCCAGGCGGTGGACGATGCCCGGCCGTCGCTCGCCGCCCACGCCGCCGAGATCGGGACAGTGGGCCAGCAGGGCGTTGACCAGCGTGCCGCCGTCGTGGCCCAGCGAGGGGTGGACAACCATGCCCGCGGGCTTGTTGACGACGATCAGGTCGCTATCTTCATAGCGCACGTCCAGAGCGATGTCCTCGGGCTGAACCGACGCCTCGACCACCTCCGGCACGAGGGCCACCAGCGTCTCGCCGCCCTGGATGCGGTAGCTGGGCCGGGCGCGCTCGCCGTCCACGGTCACCAGGCCCTCGCGGATGAGCCGCTGCCACTGCATGCGCGACAACTCCGGCACGGCCGCGGTCAACGCGCGGTCGAGGCGCTCGTCGATGGCGTCGAGGGTCAGTTCTATCCGCTGGTTAGGGCCTTCCATACAGTCGGTCGAGCCGGGCTAGAGGTCAACGGGCGAATCGGTGGGGCCGGCGGCGACGGCCTCGGCCGTTTCGGCCGCGGCGGCGGCTTTGGCGGCGCGGCTGGCCGCCTCCTCGCGGCGCAGTTCGCGCCAGTAGGTGATGCCGAAGAGGATAACGCCGCTGACGATGGCCAGGTCGGCCAGATTCCAGATGTACCACGGGCCGGTGTCGATGAAGTCAGTCACGTGTCCTTGCCGCAGCCGGTCGATGAAGTTGCCCAGCGCGCCGCCCAGTTGCAGGCCCAGGGCCAGTCGCAAGAGCCACTGGCCGCCGGGCAGGGTCATGTTGAAGTAGGCGATGGCGATGGCGACAACGACGGCCAGAGCGGCGAAAAACATGCCCGTGCCCTGGAACAGGCCGAAGACAGCGCCGGTGTTGGCCGTGTGGACGACGCGGAAGATGTTTTCCAGCGCCGGAATGGGCGCCCACGTGCCATAGAGGGGGATGCGCGTCTCGACCAGGTACTTGGTGCCCTGATCCAGCAGAATGACGACGGCCATGATGAGGAAGGGCAGGAGCTTCTCCCCCCAGCCGGCGCGCGCCGGGGCCGCGGGGGGAGTGCCCGTGGCCGGGGCGGAGGTCAGCGTTTGCGGTTCGATCATGCGGCGATTGTACCAGCCGGGCGAAGATCGGCGCAAGAAGGCTCAGGCAACCGGCCGTTCGGCGACAATGACCGTGACGGCGCTCTCGGCCACAACGACTTCGTGGCGCGCGACGCGGAAGCCGGCCGGGGCCAGCGTCGCTTGCCAGGTGGACAGCCGCGCCGCGGCGTCCTCGCTCTCCGGCCGGCGCTGTCCGGTCGCGGCGTAGAGCCAATCGATGAGCGCGCGCAGCGGACCGTGGCTGCCCAGGCGCGCCTCCGGCACGATGACCAGCCGTCCGCCCGGCCGCAGCAGCCGGAAGACGGCCGCGGCCGTCGCCGGGGCGACGATGTAGG
>ERZ724512.75-NODE-75-length-37165-cov-11.935786_pt1 | contig 37165 bp, 32 predicted proteins | sample MGYA00376045_ERZ724512 | MGnify/ENA primary metagenome ERZ724512 (study PRJEB28724, sample SAMN07190883) | activated sludge metagenome | isolation source: activated sludge of sewage treatment plant in Hong Hong | place: Hong Kong | collected 2016-03-17 ... | reverse complement strand
CGGTAAGCAAGAAGGGCATCATCAACGTCTTCATCCCGGTGCTCAGCAACGACTCCGCCGTGAAGTACTTCCAGCTGAACATCCCGGGTGGCCAGCTCGACCGTGAGGACATCAACGTTCACGTCCACGGTCTCGACCCGAACTACGTTCAGGCCAAGTGCGCCTCGAGCCCGCTGAAGACCAACGCCGTCTTCGAGCTCGGCGAGCGTTCCTACCCGAGCGGCACCCCGACCGGCCCGACGACCACCGTCACCTCGCCGCAGACCACCCAGGACTGCGTCGGCAAGGCCGGTACCCCGAAGCTCGGCTTCAACAAGGTCAACGGTCCGAGCGCCGTCAAGAACGGCAAGACCGGTTCCTACAAGGTGACCATCAAGAACCCGGGCACTGCCACCGTCAAGAATGTTGTTGTTACCAACAACCGCGGCGGCAAGACCCTGGCCGGCAACATCGCCCCCGGCAAGACCAAGACGGTTTCCGTCAAGGCCAAGATCAAGGGCAAGAAGGGCAAGAAGGTTGCCGTCAAGTTCACGGCCAAGGCCGGCAACGTCAAGGCCAGCACCACCAAGCAGGTGAAGGTCAAGTAAGACTGCCTCAATCAACAGCGAAAAAGGGCCGCCTCCGGGCGGCCCTTTTTCGTGCAGTTCCCGGCCCGGTCCCTGTCCCCGCCCGGTAAAGGTCCGGTAAACGCCAAAGCTTGCGGGGTGAGCTGGGGGTTTCTTCAGGTAGCGGCTCCCGCGGCCGCCTGAGTTTCACTCCGTCCACGACATTCGAGGAAATGATGAAACACCTGAAGAACACACTCGCTTTCCTTCTGGCCGCCACGGTCTCGCTCGCCTTCGCTTCCAGCGCCGGCGCCGCGGGTGAATCGGTCACCGCAACCACCAGCATCTCCGGCATGGGGGGCAAGCTTTTCAAGGAGAAGCAGGTTGCAGCCAGGCTCAACATTCATGCGGAGGTGACGACACCGGACACCTCGCCGCAGGTCCTGCCGATGAAGAACGTGAAGGTCACGTTCCCCGCAGGAATGGCAATCCGCCCGAACAATTCGAAGACTCCCGTCTGCTCGGACAGCAAGCTCAGCAACACTTCGAACCTTTCGAATCCTTCGGGCGTCGTCGCCTCCTGCAGCAGGTCGGTCGTCGGCAGCGGTACCGCGGCGATCTACCTCGCCAAGGTCAACCTGCCGACAGCGCTCATCACCGACCCCATCCTGATTGCTTTCAACGCCGGTTACACGGGCAGTGGTCAGCCCAGGATCAAGATCTACGGCTACTCGAAGACCACCAACGTCGGCATTCTTATGAACGGCACCCTGAAGGGGAGCGTCCTCAGCATGGCCGTTCCGGTGCTGAGCAATGACTCGGCCGTCAAGTACTTTGATCTGAACTTCCCCGGTGGCAGACTTGATCGCGAAGACATCGGCGTCCACGTTCGCGGTCTCGACCCGAACTATGTCCAGGCCAGGTGTGCCAGCAGCCCGCTGAAGACCAACGCCGTCTTCGATCTCGGCGAGCGCACCTACCCGGCTGGCACCGACGTCGGTCAGACCACCCGGGTCGCTTCCCCCGAGACCATGCAGAGCTGCGTCGGTCTGGCCGGTCACGCCAAGCTCAAGGCGAAAGTTGTGAAGAAGCCGCGCGCGGTCCGGAACGGCGGCAGGGGGTTCTTCCGCGTCTATGTAAGGAACTACGGAACGGCCACGGCAAAGGGCGTTTACCTGTTTGCGCCCTCGGTCAAGAAGAAGGTCGGCTGGATCGCTCCCGGCGTCGCCAGGACGATCGGCATCCGGGCCAGGGTGCGCGGCCGGAAAGGTCACTCCCGGACCATCAGGTTCACGGTCAAGGGAAACGGCGTGTCCGCCTCCGCCTTTGCGAGGGTCCGGGTGAAATAGCGCCACGCACGCGTATCGGGAAGGGCGGCGGCCTAGGCGGCCGCCCTTCTTCACGGTCGGGCTGCCCTACAGCTTCGCCAGTTTCTTTTCATCGAGCTCGACGCTGACCGGGCAGTGGTCGGAACCCATGACATCACCCAGGATCTCCGCCCCGGTGATTGCCTGCCTGAGGCGTTCGGAGGCAAGGAAGTAATCGATCCGCCAGCCGGCGTTCCGCTCCCGGGCCTTCGACATGTACGACCACCAGGAGTAATGGCCGTTGCCTTCGGCGAAGAGGCGGAAGGTGTCGAGGAAGCCGGCGTCGAGAAAGTTCTGGAACCCCTGCCGCTCCTCGTCCGTGAAGCCGTGCTCGCCGGCATTGGCCTTCGGGTTGGCCAGGTCATCCTCGGTGTGAGCGACGTTCATGTCGCCGCAGACCAGGACCGGCTTTTTCGCGTCCAGCATCTTCATGTGATGGAGCAGGGCCGGATCCCACTGCTTCTCGCGCAGCTTCAGCCGGGAGAGGTCCCGCTTGGCGTTCGGCACATAGGTCGTAACCAGGAAGAAGTGGTCGTATTCGGCGGTGATTACCCGGCCCTCGGCCCGCGGGTCGCCGTATGAATCGTTGTGCAGGTCGTACTCGTCCGAGATCTCGGCGGCGAAATCGTTCAGGACCGCGATCGGCTTCTGCCGGGTGAAGATCGCGGTTCCGGAGTAGCCCTTCTTCCCGGCCGAGTTCCAGTACTCCTCGTATTGCGGGAGGTCGATCTCGGCCTGGCCCTGCTCCGCCTTGGTCTCCTGCATGCAGAGGATGTCGGGGTCGTACTTCTCGACGAAGGAGCCGAAGTCACCCTTGCGGATGACGGCCCGAATGCCATTGACGTTCCAGGAGAAGATCTTCATCGGCCCGCCAGACTACCCGGCGGGTAGGATTCGGGGCATGTGGCAGGGGAGAGGCTGGCAGGGCCTGGCAACGGTGATCGCGATAGCGATTTCGATTCTGGTTCCGGCGACGGCAAATGCCGGCGAGGGCGGTTTCACGACGGGGCGCCTGGGCCCGTACCAGATCCGGTTCTCCGACTCGCCATTCGGCTTCAGCATAAGCAGGGGCGGCCGGTACCTGCTGGCCGGGCTGGGCCACAGTTTCGAGCGAAACGGGGTGCGCTACGCAACCCTGGGATACACCCCGCAACCGGCGAAGGAGCTCGAACCGCCGGACCTGTCGGCGGCGCCCGACGAAGAGCCGTCCACGCAGACCTCGTACGTGGCGACCAGGGCAAATGGAATGTGGTTCGGCCCGGATGTTTACGAGGCGCGGCCACGGACCGACTCGCCCGGCGGCCGGCGGATGCGGCTGACGATCTGGCTGAGAAAGGACGGAACCCTGGGAATCCGGGCGGGGATGATGGCGGGCAAGGCAGGCTCCGTCTACCTCGGGTTCCGCTCGCCGCAAAGCGAGGCCTTCCACGGTTTCGGCGGCCGCCGGGAAGGAACCGACCTGCGTGGTTCCGACATCAAGAGCTGGGTGCTCGACTACCGCTATCCGGACCCGACCACCGCCTACTACTCTCCGGTTCCCGGATTCATCTCATCGCGTGGCTATGGCCTGCTGCTGAAAGGCGACCGGATCAGCCGCTGGCGGATGGCCAGCGACCGGCCAACAGCCTGGCGGGTCAGCCGGCCCGGCGGGTCGATGGAAATGACCCTGACCTCGGGCGGTCAGGCCCGGGCGATGGCCGGAATCTCCCGGCTGACCGGAAGGCACCGCCTGCCGCCCGCCTGGGCGACCGGGACCGTTCTTTCCCGGGCGATCGGGATCGCCGCGGACTCCGGTGGCAAATACCAGTCGCGGGTCGAGTCAGATCTTGAACATCTGGCCAGCGCGGATTTCCCGATCTCGGCCTACGCCTTCGAAGGCTGGCAGGCGCTGCCCGGGAGCTTCGTCAAAGCGACGATCCGGACACTGAAGGAAGAAGGCATCCACCCGGTGCTTTATCTGCGCTCGTTCGTTTCGAATGACACCGCGGGCACGGAAGGCCCCGGCACCTTCGACCAGGCGATTTCCCGCAAGCTGGTTGCGACCGGCAAGGACGGGAAGCCGTTCCTTTTGCCCTCGCCCTTCCCGGGCGGTCAGGCGGCGGTGATTGACCTGACCAAACCGGCCGCGGTGAGGTGGTGGCGGAACCGGATCTGGAATCTGTTGGACCTCGGCGCCGACGGTTTCATGAATGACTTCGGCGAACAGGTCGAAGCCGGCATGAGATTTCACGACGGGACCAGTGCCGCGCTGATGCACAACCGCTACCCGGCCCTGCAGGCAAAAGTCACACGAGCGGCCGTTGACGCCTGGGAGCGCCGGCATCCGAAACGGCACATCTTCTTCTTCCAGCGGGCTGGATTCACCGGCTCGCTCAGTTCGGTGAAGTGGGAAAGCGCCCAGTTCCCGGGTGACGAGACGGTTGACTGGGGCAGCGACACGGGGCTGCCTTCGATAGTTCCGGACATGCTGAACCGGGCGCTAACCGGGGCGGTCGGTTTCACGACCGACATCGGCGGCTACTCCCAGTTCCGGACCGAGCAACCCTTCATCCCGCCAACCGGAGAAGAACTGTTCACGAGGTGGGCCCAGGCCGCTGTCTTCACCCCGTTCTTCCGGGTTCACAATTCCGGTCTGAGCGGGGCGCGGATGCCGTGGGACTTCTCGACCGACGCTCAGTCAACCTGGAAGAAGATGGTGGTCCTGCATAACCGGAGCCGGCCGTTGATCAGAAGGCTCTGGAAGCGGTTCCTGAAAACCGGCATGCCGATGATCAGGCCCCTCTATCTGGCCGGCGGGGTCGGACCAAAGAATCCGCACAACGATGACGAATGGATGGTCGGTCACGACCTTCTGGTCGCGCCCGTCCTCGAGGAGGGCGCGGTGACCCGGGAAGTGCTGCTGCCATCCGGCTGCTGGCGCCGGTCAGGTACCGGCCCGCCGGTCGAGGGCGCCAGGACGGTTGAGGTGGGCGCCGCCCTTGACGAGCTTCCCTGGTTCACCCGTTGTGGCACCAGTCCGCTCTAAGCCGGAAGCCGGCCAGCAGCGGGCCTTCCGGGGAATGCGGCTGAGAGGAGTCGAACCTCCACGTTCTTGCGAACACAGGCACCTGAAGCCTGCGCGTCTACCAGTTCCGCCACAGCCGCGCGGAGGCGGAACTCTACCGGCTTGACCCGCTGCGGCGCACTCCGGCTGTGGCCGGGCGGGCTTGATCTCCGCAAGGCCCCGGCGTGACCCGGCCGACCGTCCGTTGAGCATCCGAATTGTTAGAATGCTCGCTGCGCGCCGCTATCGTCCAGGGGTCTAGGACGCCGGATTCTCAGTCCGGAAACCGGGGTTCGAATCCCCGTAGCGGTACCTCCGAAAGCCCGCCCGCCGGCGGGTTTTCCCGTTTTCAGACCGGATCGGCATGACATCGGCGACAATCGGAGCGTGGGATTCGAGTTGACCAGACGGGACCTGGGCAAGGCGGCCCTCGCAGGCGCCGCTGTGGCCGGGCTCGGAGGAGCGGCCGGACTGGCCGGTTGTGCCCGGGAAGGCGGTGGCAACGGATCCGGAGCCTCGAAGCAGGAGGTGATTGACGGTCTTCCGGAAACCGGGATCCCCAGGCCGGTCGACTACATCCGGACCGACTGGTCGCATGACCCGCTGGCCTTCTGCTCCTACTCCTGCCTCGCCCCGACTCCCTACGGTTCGGAGATCAGAAGGATGCTGGCCGAGCCGGTCGGCAGGATCGCCTTTGCCGGGGAAGCCACGGCGAGGATTCCGGCCACGGTTCACGGGGCAATCCAGGCGGGAAGGGACGCAGGAAAGTACGCGGCCGGGCAGCTCAGGGCCGGGGCGCGGGTGGCGGTGGTCGGGGCCGGGGCGGCCGGCCTCTCCTGCGCCGGTGAACTCGAACGCCTCGGCCTGAAGCCGGTGGTGCTTGAAGCTTCGGACCGGGTCGGAGGAAGGGTCAGGGAGGCCGACCTCGACGGTTCGCCGGTTGAACTTGGTGCCTCGTGGATCCACGGCGTGGACGGAAACCCGCTGACCGAACTCGCCGGGGAGGCCGGTGTCGGGCTTCACCCGTTCAGGTACCAGCTCGATTTCCCGGTGCCGGGGCAGCAGGCGCTCGGAGCGGGGGGCGAGCATCGCTACTGGCAGGCAGTCAATTCCTTCGGTCCCCGCTCGGTCCGCCATCCGGACGTTCCGCTCGAGGCAATCCTTCCGCGGCGGCGCGGACCCGGGCTCGAGTGGGCGATCCAGGACGAGGTCGCCCAGGAATACGGGGCCGACCCGGATCAGCTGGCGGCGCTCGCGACCTGGGAAGGCAACTGGCTGCCCGGAGGTGACGCCTTGCTGGACGGGCCCTACTCGCAGGTGATCGGAAGCCTGTCCGGTGACGCCGGGATCCGATTCGGGTTCGAGGTGCGGAAGATCAGCCAGCGGCCGGGGGAGGTCCGGCTGACCGGGGCAGAGGACAACGATGAAGTTGCGGCCGACGCGGCCGTGGTCACGGTTCCGATCGGGGTACTGAAGGCGGAAAGGATCGAGTTCGACCCGCCACTGCCGGCCCGGACCCGTACCGCGATCGACGGACTCGGGGCGGGTTTGCTCGACAAGGTCTGGCTGGCCTTCGAGGAACCGTTCTGGGATGAAAACGCCGAAGGTTTCAGCTGGATCGACCCGGGGAGACCGGGACGCTGGGGTGCCTGGGTGAACGCGGTGCCAGTCACCGGAGAGCCGTTCCTGCTCACCCTCTCCGGCGGCAGGGACGCCCACCGGCTTTCCCGTCAGAGCGATCTCGAAATCATCAGCGGCACGACGGCCGCGCTCAACTCGATGTTCGGCTAATTCGCGAGCGTCTGCGGGGGCGAGATCAGGAACGAGATCGAACGCACGGTCGAAGTCGTCGGGGTGGCCTTCGGGCTGCCCTTCGCCGTGAAGCTGATTCTCACCCGGACCTGCCTCGGCTTGCCGCTCGCGACCAGAGCCTTGCGGAGCTTGCTTCCGGCTTTCACGACCAGCGAAACAGTGCGGGCTTTGGAGCTCTTTTGCCATGCCCGTTGAACCAGGTCGGACTTTCCGGCGTCATCGGCAGCCACCACTCCTGCTCCGGGGACGGCGACCTTGATCAGCGCCGAACCGTCGCCGCGACTGGTCACCTTGCGAACCTTGAAGATCCTGTTCGACGGAGGGGTCGGCTGCGAGGGGATTCGCACCGTGGTCGGATCTTCATCCAGATTGTTGGCGACCGCTCCGGCGGGTTCGCCGCCTCCGCTCACGGTCGCGGTGTTGACCAGATTGTCAGGCGGGTCGTCGCTGACCGCCACGGTCACGGTCACCTCCGGATACGAATTGCCGGAACCGAGCGGATCCGACCGGCTGCAACTCAGCGAAGCGAGGGTGCAGGTCCATCCGTCTCCGGCAATGGCGGTGCCGGTCAGCCCGGCGGGCAGCTGATCCGCGACGGTCACGGCCCCGTCGGTCGGCTGGTTTCCGGTGTTGGTGACCTCCAGTTCGTAAGAACCGGAACTCCCGGCCAGCAGATCGCCCTGATGGCTCTTGGCGACCACCAGGTCCGGCCCGAGCGCGGTCACTGACGGTGGCTCCGCCCCCAGGGGTTGCTCCGGCCAGGCCCTTCCATCGGCCGTGCTTAGGCCGGTGATCACGGGCTGGCTCGCGTAGGTGCCCGGCAGCGGATAGGTCCTGAGACAGGTGAAGATCCAGGTTTCCCCCGGGTCGAGCACGGGGTCGGTGTCGGCCGGCAGGTCGCCGGAAAGGTAGTTGAGGGGTCCGCAACCGGCGTCGGCCAGGACATCTCGTGGTCCGTTCGATCCGGTGGGCACAAGTCCCGGCGCCGGCGTTCCGGCCGTGGGGACCGGGCTCGTGTTGGTCAGGAGGTAGACGGTGGTGACGGTGAGCGGGGCCGGTCCGGACTGGACGTCGGGGATCACCTTGAGCTCGACCTGGGGCCGGGTCACGGTGAGCTTGGTGCCGGGTCCGGTGCCGGTCACGGTTTCGTCCGCCTGGCCATTGTGGATCGTGGCCTGCCAGGAGAGCTCGAGCTGCGATTCGAAGACGTCGTCGGCGAGATCGACGACATAGGGGCCGTGGTTGATGATCTCCGCGTCATAACCTGCACCCAGGGGCACGTTGTCGATCAGCAGGAAGTGATCGCTCGAGACCTCGTCGGCGCTTGGCGGCCGGACCATGATCGAGAGGCCGCTCAGGTTGCAGGCTGACTCACCTTTGTTGTCGACGTGGGCCGCGAGGGTGAGCTGATCGCCATCCCTGAGTGGCACTGCCGTCTGGCTGAGGGTGTCAGCCGAGAAGGTGACGGTTGGCTTGGGGCCGAGACAGCCTGCGGGAATCTGGTGGGCGCTTGCCGCAGGGACGGAAAACACTGCGCCGAGTGCCAGAACGACCGCCAGACATCGCTTTATCTCCCTCATCGAACCCCTTGCCTTCTGCCTGAAGAGTACCGACCCTGACCGCGGCCGGCTGAAAACGGGGTTCAGACTTCGGACTCGGCGTGCTTCACCGGTTCGCCTTCTTCATCGATCGGGTTCTCGAACGGTTCCGGCTTCTGGTGGGATGCGGCTTCGCGCCTGGCCTTGCGGACTTCGAAGATGACCGGGATCACCGAAACGGCGACCACGCCGATCAGGATGAATTCAATGTTGTTCTTGACGAACTCGATCTGGCCGAGGAAATAGCCCAGGGTGGTCACGCCGGCGCCCCAGAGGATGCCGCCGACGATGTCGTAGACCAGGAAGGTGCGGTAATGCATGTGGGAGGTGCCGGCCATCACCGGCACGAAGGCCCGGACGATCGGGACGAACCGGGCGAGGATGATCGCCCGCGGGCCGTGCTTTTCGAAGAATGCCGCGGTCTGGTCGACGTACTCGCGCTTGAAGAAGCGGCTGTCGGGCCGGTTGAAGAGCGGCGGTCCGAACTTGCGGCCGATCCAGTAGCCGGTCTGGTCACCGGCGATCGCGGCGATCGGAATGGTGACCAGGAGCACCCAGATGTCCGGGAGCACGTCGTTGGCGGAGAGCAGGCCCGCCGTGAACAGCAGGGAATCGCCGGGCAAGAAGAAGCCGACCATCAGCCCGGATTCCATGTAGACGATCGCCAGCACGCCGAGCATGCCGAAGGTGCGGATCAGCGATTCCGGGTCGAGCCAGCTCGGCCCGACGGCAACCGGCAACCTGTCTATGACATGAGAAAGAAAGTCCATGGGCGAGGGGCGGAATCCGGCATCTTGACAGGTCACGCCGCGTCAGGAGTCTCTATCATCGCCTGCGAAGTCGGTCGCACCCCTTCAGCGGGGTCAGGGAATCCGGTCCGAGTCCGGAACTGACGCGCAGCGGTAGGGACGTCCTTGAAGGCACAAAGCCACTGGACCATTGGTCTGGGAAGGCTGCCTCCCAGCAAACGTCCAAGTCCGAAGACCTGCCGGCTTTGCGCCACATGGCGCACCGAAAAAGCGGTCTCGCGTAGGGCCGCCGGACAAAAGGAACGCATGACCAATCGAATTACCTCACCTGCCCTCGGGTTGCTGCTCGGGCTGACCCTGCTGCTTGGCCTGGCTGCGCAGCCTGCCGCGGCTGGAAACAGGGTCGCGGCCAACCTCCGGGTAGTTACCTGGAAGGGTCAGATCATCTTCGACGGCAAGGTGAAGACCGGCACCGCGAAGATCAAGCCGAACGACGATTGCCTCGGCGGCCATGCCGGCCCGGCTCGCACCGTGACCGGTCCGACCGCGCTTGGCCTGCTCTACCAGGCATCGCTCCGCTACAAGGCGCTTCAGCCGCTGAAGATCTCGGACGGTGACTTCGGCTTCGGCATCTGCGGTATCGCTGATGTCTCGGCCAAAAACAAGGAGTGGTGGGTTCTCCGCCGGAACAACAAGGACTCGATGTCCGGTGCCGAGACCACCAGGGTCAAGGCCGGCGACACGATCCTGCTCTACCTCGCCAGGACCTACGAGGACACGGCCCCGGACTCACTGGTGCTGAACGCTCCCACCAAGGCAAGGAAAGGGGCCAGGGTCAAGGTCCGGGTCTTCTCCTTCACCGGTGCCGGCAAGCGGACCCCGGTCGAGGGGGCCAGGGTCTTCGGCGCAAAGGGAGCGTTGACCGACGCGCAGGGATACACCTACCTGACCATCAACGGCAGGACGAATCTGGTCGCCCGCCAGGGCAGTCTGATCCCGTCGAACCGCGTCTCGGTTTCGATCCGGAAGTAAGCGGAACGAGTGAAGTCCGCAACCGAAAGCCGACGGTCCGGGGGCTTTCCTGCCCGGGCCGTCGGCATGGCGGTTGCACTGTTTTTTGGTCTGCTCCTGGCCGGCTGCGGGCTCGGGCCAGGCGAGGACACGGGTGACGCCAGCCTGCTGGTCACCCGCGACTACGGGTCCCGGGTGCTGTTCGACAATCCCGGTCTGGCGGTGAACGAGTCGAGCAACGCAATGCGGCTCCTTGACGGCAACGCCGAACTCGAGACCCGCTACGGCGGCGAGTACGTTCAGTCGGTCGACGGGCTCTCCGGCGACCGGAAGGACGGCCGCAGTTTCGACTGGTTCTTCGCCGTTAACGGCATCGTTGCCGAACGCGGCTCGGCCCAGTTCCCGGTCACCGGCGGCGACCGCGTCTGGTGGGATTACCGCGACTGGACCGACGCGATGGAGGTCGGGGCTGTGGTCGGTTCCTACCCGGCCCCCTTTTCGACCGGCTACGACAACCGGGACTGGGGCGTCGAGATCGACTGCCTCGGTGAGGAAACGGCCTGCCGGATGGTCGAGAACCAGCTCGAAGGGGACGGTGTCACGCTGAAAGACAGGGGAGAGAACATGCGGATTGTGGTCGGCGCTCTTCCCGATCTGCTCGAGATCCCGGAAATGAAAAGACTCAACCGGGGACCCTCCGCCAGCGGAGTCTTCGCCGGTTTCGGCGTCGGACCCGTTCTCGAGAAAGATGGCAAACCGGCTCCGACCCTTGCAGTCGAAGGACTAAGGGTCGATGGCCGCGTGGGAAGGAAGTACGGCCCCGATGCCGGCCTCGTGGCCGCATTGCGCCGAGCCGACGATCCGCCCGTCTGGCTGGTCACCGGCGGAACGGACCAGGCGGTTCGGATGGCGGCCGCGGCGCTCAACCCGGGCGACCTTGCCCGCAGGTACGCGGCGGTTGTAAACGACGGACAGGTCTCGTCCCTGCCCTTACCCTGAGGCCGGCCATGAAGAAGCTCTCCCCGATCGCCTTCGTGCCCCGGCGGGAAACCGTTCAGTCGGCCTCGCTCGCGCCGGTTGCGCTCTACCTCGGCGCCTACCTGCTGGTCTGCTTCTTTTCTTCCGACCCCCTGGTACTGGTTTTCGCCACGGCCGGCGCGGCGCTCGCCGGTTACGGATGCGGAGCCGGCCGGGCGGTGAACTTCTCGCTGAAGCTCGGTGCCTTCCTCGCTCTGACCATGGTCATCGTCAACGCGCTGGTCACCAGCCGCGGAGCCACCGTTCTCGCGCGGCTCGGTGACTGGCCCCTGCTGGGGCAGGTCGAAGTAACCGCGGAGGCGATCGCTGCGGGCATGCTGATCGGTCTTAGGGTGATCGGCACGATGGTCGTGATCGGCGTCTGGTCGGCCTGCGTCGACCCGGACCGGATCCTGCAGGCGGTCCACGGCATCGCCCGCCGCTCCGCTCTCACCGCAACCCTTATCTCGCGCCTGGTTCCCCTCGCGGCCACCGATTACGCCCGGATCGGGGAGGCGGCGGAGCTTCGCGGCCCGGCGGCCAGCCCGGTCAGCCGGGGGGCGATGGTGCACCGGCTGCTGGCCGGTTCACTCGACCGGGCAGTTGACGTGGCAGCCACGCTCGAGCTTCGCGGTTACGGGCTATCGGCTGAGTCCACCCGGTTCAGGCCGGCCCCTTCGCGTTTCGATCGCCGCTTCTGGATCGGCGGTTTGCTCCTGACCCTGCTCGCCTTCTTCGAGCTCCTGGCCGGATCCGGTCGTTTCGTCACCTACCCCGGGATCAGCTACCCGGTCGGGGCCGAAGGGCCGCTCGCCGCCCTCACCTTCCTGCTTTGCGGATTCGTGACCTGGCGGCGGGGTGGCAGGGGGGTGCGCCGGTGAACCCGGTTACCGCCGAACGGTCAGCCGGCCGCAGGGCTGGTCTGGCGCTCGAATTCGAAGGGCTCGGATACCGATACTCCGGGTCGGAGGTGGCTGCCCTCGCGGAGGTTTCGCTGGCGATCGAGCCGGGCGAGTTCATCGTCCTGGCCGGTGGTTCGGGATCGGGCAAGACCTCGCTGCTTCGGGCGGGTTGCGGATTGATCCCGCATTTCCACGGCGGCGAGATCGCCGGTGCCGCCCGGGTCGGCGGCCGCTCGATCCTGGAGAGCGGGCCTGGTGAGCTGGCCGACGTGGTCGGATACGTCGCCCAGGACCCGGAGACCCAGATCGTTTCGACCACGGTCGCGGCTGAGCTCGACCTGCCGCTTCGCTTCCGCGGCGACCATCCCGCCGAACGGGCCCGGGCGGTTGAAGAGGTTGCCCTCGCGCTCGGCATCCCGCACCTTCTGCCTCGCACCGTGACCACGCTCTCCGGCGGTGAGCTCCAGCGGGTCGCGCTTGCCGTCGCCCTGGTCACCCGGCCGCCGCTGATCCTGCTCGATGAACCGACCTCGCAGCTCGACCCGGTATCCGGCGATGAGCTGATCTGGCTGCTCAGGCGCCTGAACGAGGAGTGGGGCGTGGCGGTGGTTCTGGCCGAGCACCGGCTCGAGCGCTGCCTGCCCGCCGCCGACCGGGTTGTCGCCATGGACGAGGGCCGCATCGGCTTCGACGGAACTCCCCGGGACTTCCTCGCCTGGGCGATCGCGAACAAGCCCGAGCTGGCCACGCCTTCTGCCCTGATGTTCGCCGGGTCAGACATCGAGCCCCTGCCGGTCGGAGTTCGCGATGCCCGCCAGATCCTCCGCGCCCGCGATTCCGGGGGCGATCAGCCACCGAATCGGTGGCCAGACGCCCCCGGAAAGCGTGGGAGGGGTCTGGATTCGGGTTCACGGGCCGGTTCTTCGGTGGCACTGGAAGCGAAGCGACTCTGGGTCGAGCTCGACCCCGGTGACGGCCCGGTCGACGTGCTGCGCGGAATCGACCTGGAAGTACAGGCCGGGGAGAGGGTGGCCCTGATGGGCCGGAACGGGGCCGGCAAGTCGACTTTGCTGCGGGCCGCTGCCGGCTTGATCGACCCGGTCTCGGGCAGGATCAGAGTACCGGGGGGGATCGCGCTTCTGACTCAGAACCCGGGTGATTTCCTGGTCCGCGAGCGGGTTGGCGACGAACTTTCAGGTCCGGCCGGGGAGGCGGCCCTGGGTGCGGTCGGTCTGGATGTCTCACCGGACCGGGATCCGCGCGATCTGTCCGGTGGCGAGCGCCAGCGGCTGGCCCTGGCGATCGCCCTGGCCGGACGCATGGAAGGTGAGGCGGTGCCCGGCCTGGTCTGTCTCGACGAGCCGACCCGCGGAATGGACCGGGGGCTCAAGGGACACTTGAACGAACTTGCCGCACGCCTGTCCGGTCAGGGCGCCGCGGTCGTGATTTCGACCCATGACGTCGAGTTCGCGGTTTCCTTCGCCGATCGGGTCGTCCTGCTCGGTGACGGCGAGGTGGTGGCCGACGCCGAAATGCCGACCGTGCTCAGCGGAGGCTGGTACTTCGCCTCCGAGGCCGCCCGGGTACTCGACCAGCCTGGCCTGGTTTCGGTCGAGCAGGGCATCGAGTTCCTGAAGAGGGAAACATGAGCTGGCAGCTGGTCAGCGTCGTCGTGTTGCTGTTCACGCTCGGGGCCGGGATGCTCTGGTACGAGCGTTCGCGCCCGCCGTCCCAGATCGTCGCCCTGGTCGCCGTGCTGGCCGCGCTGGCGGTGGCCGGCCGGATTGTGCTCGCGCCGATCCCGAACGTGGTCGCGACCACCGACATCGTGATCATCGCCGGCTTCGTGCTCGGGCCGGCCCCGGGGTTCGCGGTCGGTGCCCTGGGCGGGCTGGTCTCAAACTTCTGGCTCGGCCAGGGAGTCTGGACGCCCTGGCAGATGGTTGCCTGGGGCATGTGCGGTGTGGCTGGCGGTGTCCTCTTTCATCTGGCACGGGGAAGGGTCAATCGCTGGACCCTGGCCGCCTTCTGCGGGCTGGCCGGGGTCGTTTTCGGCGCCTGGATGAATCTTGAGACGATGGTCGCATTCGGGGGGGAAATCTCCCTGGACCGGTACCTTGCACTCGAGGTAAGAGCAATTCCCTTCGATATCGCGCACATGACCGGAAACATCATCTTCGCCCTCGCTGCAGGGCCGGCGATGATCGCCGCCCTGACCCGCTTTCGCGACCGGTTCCAGTGGCGTCAGGTCCCGACCGGGGAAGCGGCCCCGCCTGATCCCGGGCCGCCCCGGGACCGGCCCGCGCAACCGGCAGGTGCCGCCGGGGTGAGCCTGATCCTGCTCGCGGCGCTGCTCATCGCCTTTGCCGGCGGAGGCCCGCAGAGGGCGGAGGCGGCGTACACGGGCGAAGCGAAGAGCGCCGCGGCCTGGCTGAAGACCCAGCAGAACACGGACGGCGGTTTCTCCTCGATCCCGGGCAGCACCTCTTCGGTCGGCATCACCGCCCGGGCGATGTTCGCTCTCGCCGCGGCCGGGACCAACCCGCTGGACGTGAAGACCAACGCCACGCCCTACGGCTATCTGGTCAATCACCGCGACGACATCAATGACGCCAGCGACATCGCCCTGACCATCCTCGCGATGAAGACGGTCGGCCAGGACCCGCGGGACTTCAAGGGGCGCAACCTGATCAAGGCGCTGAGGGCCAGGCGCGGCAACGGTTCCTTCGGCAACGACGTGAACGTGACCGCTTTCGCGGTGCTCGCCTTTCGCTCGGTCGCCGCCACCAAAGACGCGCAGTATTCACTCGACTGGCTTCACGGGGCGCAAAACGACAACGGAGGCTGGGGCATTTCGAAAGGCTCGGACAGCGATTCCGATTCAACCGGTACCGCCCTGATGGCGGTCACCGGCGACAAGGTGGCAAACCGGGCGATCAAATTCCTCGACGGGATCCAGAAGAAGTCCGGCGGTTTCGGCAACAGCGGCAACGTCAACGCACAGTCGACCGGCCTCGTAATGCAGGGTCTGGTCGCCCAGGACCGCAGCGTCAACTACCTGAAGAAGAACGGCAACTCGGCCGCCGACTACCTGCTTTCGCTGCAACAGGATGACGGCAGCATTTTCTACGCCAGGGACAACGACGTGACCAGGGTCTGGGTGACCGCCGACGGCACGACCGCTCTGGCCGGGCAGCCCTTGCCGATCGGGGCGCCGCCGCGGGCCGACAATGGCAACGATGCGAACAACGGCTCGGGCGGCACCGCTCCCGGGGACGGCTCGAACACCGGCGGCACCTCAACCGGCGGGACCCTGCCGGCCGGGTCGCTCGCCGGGACGGGCAACACGGGCAGCGCCAGTGCCGGTTCCGGCAGCGGCGCAAACGGCGGCAACGGCGGCAACCAGGGCTCCGGGAACGGCAACGGCTCCGGCAGCGGCAGCGGCACCAATGGCGGCGACGGATCATCTTCTGCCACCACGCTGCCCCCGACCGACACCGTGGCACCGGTCATTCCGGAAGCGCCGAGCGCCGAAGTGCTGGCCGCATCCGAGGCCGGCCCTCAGCCTTCACCGCTAGTTGCGACCCTGATCGGGCTTGCGGTCAGCGGTTTCCTCTGCGGCGGCACCATCCTGCTGGTCCGGCGGCTCAATTGGTAGGTCGAAGCCAGTCGCTGGAGGCGATCGCCGGATCGCATTTCGAGGTGGTCGTGATCGGCGGCGGGATCACCGGGGCCGGAGTCGCGCTCGACGCGGCCTCCCGCGGCTACTCGGTCGCCTTGCTGGAAGGTCGCGACTACGCGATCGGAACCTCATCCCGCTCCTCGAAAATGGTTCACGGCGGCCTCCGGTACCTCGAGAACTTTGACGTGGGGCTGGTCCGTGAAGCGCTGCTCGAGCGCCAGCTCCTGGTCGAGCTGGCTCCGCATCTGGTCTATCCGACCCCGTTTCTGGTGCCGAGCTTCGGGGAGGAGAAGCCGGATCGCAAGGTCGGGCTGGGCCTCGGGGCCTACGACGTGCTGGCCGGGGCGACCAGCGGGCGCAACCGCCGCGAGCGGCGCTGGCGCCGGCGACCGGCCGAGGCGGAGGAATCCTGGTCACCGGACCGGCACCGGACGATCGACCGGGAAGAGCTGCTCGAACTGGTCCCGGCCCTGGAGACGCGCGACCCTGAATCGGCCTACCTCTTCTATGACTGCCAGACCGATGACGCGCGGCTCGTCCTCACCGTGCTGGGCGAGGCCGAACGCTTCGGCGCGGTCTGCCTGAACGGCGCCAACGTCACCCGGGTGCTGGAGAAGAGCGGCAAGGCCCGGCAGGTCGAGTTCACCGAAATTGCATCGGGCGAAACTGTGGTCGTCGAGGCCGACAACATCGTCAACGCGACCGGGGTCTGGGCCGACCAGATCCGGCCGGGCGAAATCGAACGGGAAGAGGACATCCCGAAGATCGCACCGAGCCGGGGCGCCCACCTGCTTTTCTCCGCCGATGACGTAGACATGGGCCGGGCCGCCTGCATCGTGCCGGCCGGCGAGGGCCGCAGGATCTTCGCCTTGCCCTGGTACGGCCGGACCCTGGTCGGGACCACCGACGTCGATCACGACGGCGGCATCGAGGAAGTCGCGGCCACCGAAGACGACATCGAGTACCTGATGAACGCGCTGAACGAGTTCATGGACCTTTCCCTGACCGACTCCGACATCGTCGGGGCCTTCGCCGGGGTCAGGCCCCTGATCAGCACGGGTGATCCCCGCAAATCCGTCGACATCTCCCGCCAGGCCGAGCTCTACGAGACCTCATCGGGGATGCTGACCATCACCGGTGGCAAGCTCACCACCTGGCGGCGGATGGCGAAGCAGACCGTGGACCGGATCGTCGAAAGGGCAGGCCGGGAAGCGCGCTGCCAGACGGCCGAGATCCCGCTCGGGATGGAGATCGACCCGGCCGAGCTGAGCGCCCCGGAAGGCGTCAGCAAGGAGTCGCTGGCCCAGCTCGCCTTCCGTTACGGCCACGCCGCCAGGGGAGTGATCCGCATCGCCGAATCGGATCCCGAAATGGCCCGACCGATCGTCGACGGGATGCCGGACCTGATGGCTGAAGCCCGCATCGCAATCGAATTCGAGCAGGCCCGCTCGCTGGCCGATGTGCTGTTGCGGCGAACCAGGCTCGGGCTGACCGCCGCCTCCAGCCTCGCGACCGCCGACTCGGTCGAGCCCCTCGCTGCGGTGATGGCGCACGGTCTTGGCTGGGGTGACATCGAGAAGAAGCGCCAGATCGACGAGTGGCTTGGCACCGTCAAGGCCGAAGGTCTCAACCCGGCCGGTTCCTGAAACTTCTGATCGGGCCGGGCTCCGCGGGCTCGACTCAATACCATGGGGCCATGGAACTTTTCATTGACACCGGTGCCGTATCCGAGGTCGAGGAGATTGCCGCCTGGGGCGTGCTCAGTGGCGCGACCACCAATCCCTCCCTGCTCGCCAAGGAAGACGGTGAACCCGGTGACATCATCCGCAAGATCGCCAACCTGGTCAACGGACCCACCTCTGCCGAAGTTGTCTCCCCTGACGCCGAGGGGATGATCGCCGAGGGCCAGGCTCTGCGCAAACTCCACGAACACGTGACGGTCAAGGTCCCGTTCGGCCCCGAAGGCCTCAAGGCCACGCGGGCGCTGACCGATGACGGCGCGATGGTCAACATGACCCTCGTCTTCTCGCCGAACCAGGCCCTGCTGGCCGCCTCGGCCGGCGCAACGTTCGTCTCCTGCTTCATGGGCAGGCTCGACGACATCTCGGTTGATTCGGCCAAGGTGCTGGAAGAGATCTGCGACGTGCTGCGTGCCCGCGACCTCGATTCGAAGGTGCTGGCCGCCTCGATCCGGCATCCCGAGCACATGGTCGTCGCGGCATCGCTCGGCTGTGACATCGCCACCGTGCCGGCCAAGGTCTTCCACCAGATGCTGAACCACCCGCTCACCACCGAGGGCGCTGCCAAGTTCGAAGAGGACTGGAAGAGCCGCCCCGAGTTCGGCGAGTGGCTGGGTGGCCTGGTCGCTGCCGACAAAGGCTGACATGTCCGATCTGAAATCGAAGTCGCTGGCCGAGCTCCACGAGCTCGCCGCGAAGGCAGGTATCGAGAAATTCCGGCTCCTGCGCAAGGACGAGCTGGCCGAGAAGCTCGGTGACGCCGATGGCGCTGCCGGGGCCGAAGATGCCACTGCGGGTGACGCTTCCGGCGATTCCGGCAGCTCCGAATCCGACCGCGGATCGCGTCGCCGGGGTGGCCGGGACCGCGGTCGTGGCCGCGGAGACCGCGAGCCTCGCAGTGACCGTGAACGGCGCGGCGGCGGGGACCGTGACCGCAAGAATGGCCGCGGCGACCGGGAGGGCGGTGACGGCCGTGAGGATTCCGAAGGCCGCGAAGAGGAAGCGGAAGCTGAACTCAGCGAAATCACCGGGGTGCTCGACGTGCTGCCACGCGGCAGCGGCATCATCCGCTCCGACGATGGTCCCTCGGCCGGGATCTACGTCTCGCCCGCCCAGATCCGCCGTTGCGAACTCCGCTCCGGCGATGAAGTCAGCGGTCCGGTCCGCCCGGCCCGCCGTGGCGAGCGCCGGCCTTCACTGGTCCGGGTCGAGAAGGTCAACGGCGAGCCGCCGGTGGATGAGCGCTCCCCCCGCTTCGAGAGTCTGACCCCCGTTGCTCCGCATCGGCACATGCCGTTGAGCGGCGACGCCGATGACATCCTCGCCCGCTCGGTTGACCTGCTCGCTCCCCTCGCCTTCGGCCAGCGGGTGCTGGTCGAGGCCCAGCCGCGTTCCGGCCGGACCAGCTTCCTGCGGTCGCTGGCCAAGGCGATCGCCCGCGGTGCCGGTGACGAAGCCGAGATCATCGTGCTCCTGGTCGACGAGCGGCCGGAAGAGGTGACCGCCTGGTCCCGCGAGGTGCCGGAGGTCGAGATCGCCGCCGCGCCCGCCGACCTCGGTGCCCACGAGCAGGTCCGGACCGCCGAGCGGATTCTGGCCAAGGTCAAGCGCCAGGCCGAGGCCGGCAACGACGTCGTGATCATCGTCGACTCGCTGACCCGGCTCGGCAACGCCTACGGCGAGGCCGGAGCGGTCAAGCCCTTCTTCGGGGCCGGTCGCGAACTGGAAGAGGAAGGTGCCGGCTCGGTCACCGTGATCGCCACCGCCCTCTGGGGCTCGCCCGGCGACCAGGACGTGATGGACGCGGTCCACACGACCGAGAACGCGACCATCCGCCTCGATGCCTCGCTGGCTTCGGCCGGGGTGGAGCCGTCACTGGACGTCACCGCCTGCGCAGTTTCCGGTCAGGAGTCGGTACTGGACCAGGAACAGGTGGACGCGGTACGCCGCCTCCGGGCTGAACTGAAGGACCTGGAACCGGTCCCGGCCGCCAATCGCCTGGCCGAGCTGATCAAGAGCTCCCCAAGCAACGAAGAACTGCTGAAGAACCTGTAGCTAGAGCCCCTCCCAACCATCGTTTTGTGCGAATGGGAGGGGCGGGTCCAGAATGGAGGGCGGGTCGGACCCCGCCCGACTTGAAGTTCTCTATCGGCGGAAGGCGACGCGGCGCCAGCTCGGCTCTTTGGCCAGCTCGATCATCTCGGGGCCGCGGTCGGGCTGAATGTAGCCGAAGGTCTGGCGGCCCTCGTCGAAGGCGATGTCCAGTTCGCCTTCCTTGACCCGCTGGTCGAGCCAGGCGCCGCGGAAGACGAGCCGGCGCAGCCAGTGGACGAAACTCTGGTTGCCGGGTCCGGTCAGGTCCTCCCAGTGATGGGTGACGTGGATGCCCAACTCCGAGCTCGGCTCCTCGATCTCGCCGGAAACGGCCAGATGGAGCAGGTCATTGAGCTCGGCGAAGGTCAGGCCGGGAGTCACGAAACCGAGCCGCACTGCGGCCTGTTCGACTCTCTGGCTGAAGTCCCGTTCGTTGAACGAGAACCTGAGATTGCCGTACTCGAGCACATAGTCAGTGCCCGACTCGTAGTTTCCTCTGCGGGTCTTTTTACTTTCCACGGTTGAAGCCTTGAGCACCCGCGGCATGGTCCTTGGGTGCCCGGGCATCATGCCTTGAGGCTGCCTTTAGGGACTTGGCACCGCCGGACCTGAACGGGCGGTTGCACCCCGAAAGACTCGTTGCAGAGCCGATCCGGTTCTGCGGGGGAGAGTTTCCTGTGCCCGTGCCTTAGAGGGGCATGGCGATTGGTGCGGATATCACGCGGCCGGCGAGGCGTTTCCGGCGACTTGAGCGGCGGAGGGTTCACGGTTTCGAGGTGATGGTGGCCGGTGACCCGGTGTCGCGGCTTCTGGGCCTGGCGCTGCTGGACCGGCACCGGGCGCCGGAAGGTCTGCTGATTCCCCGGTGCCGATCGGTCCACACCTACGGCATGCGGTTCCCGCTGGACCTGCTTTTTCTCGGGCCGGACTGCCAGCCGCTGATCGCGGTGCGGGAGGTCGGGCCGGGCCACCGGGTGCGGGTGCCGGAAGCCGCGGCGGTGCTGGAACTTCCCTCGGACTGGGACCTGGAGAAGTGGGAGGGGGCAACCGGCGCGGGATCTGGCGGAGAGCCGGGCGCCGCCGAGCCGGACGGGCCCGGCAACCCGGGGCGGGGGCGGGGCTGATGCTTCCGGTGCGGGAAGGGATCGCCCGGATCGTCGTCTGCGAGGACGACCAGCCGACCCTCGAACTGCTCTGCGAACACCTGACCGCCGACCGTTTCTCGGTCCTGGCTGCGCCGAGCGCCGCCGATGCGATGCGGCTCTGCCTCTACAACGACCCGGACCTGATGCTGCTCGACCTTGGTTTGCCCGACGCGGCCGGGCTCGACCTGTTGCGCGAGATCCGCAATCCGGACCGGACCGTGAACCGGGTCGATCCGGGAATCGGGGTGATCATCGTCAGCGGCCGCAGCACAGAGCGCGACCGGGTGCGCGGCCTCAGCGAAGGGGCGGACGATTACGTCCAGAAGCCCTTCAGCTACGGCGAACTGCTGGCCCGGATCAATTCGGTGCTGCGGCGCCGGCGGCGCAGCCATTCCCTCGTTCAGGTCGGGGAAATCGAGATCAACGACGTCGAGCACACGGTCCGGGTGGGTGGCCGCTACCTGCGACTTTCGATGAAGGAGTACGCGCTGCTGAAGATCCTCGCCAACGAACCGAGCCGGGTCTTCTCGAAGGAGGAACTGCTGCAGGAGGTCTGGGGATACCGCTCCTCCGGGCACACCCGGACCCTCGAAGCGCACTGCAGCCGGCTGCGGAAGAAGCTCGATCCGAAGCACGGCCGTTACGTGGTCAACTGCTGGGGAGTCGGCTACCGGCTCGTGGGTCCGTGAGGGGTGCTGAAGTGAGTATTGGACTTGCCGACCTGATCCCCCTGCTGGCCGCGCTCTTTGTACTTGCCGGGCGGGAAGCCTGGCTGGCCCATCGCCGCGTCCTCGTCAATCGGGCGCTCCATGAAGCCCGGCGGCCGCTCCAGGCGATCGCGCTCTCCCTGCCGGCGGGGCCGGGCCGGATGACCCCGGTGCTGCCGGTCTGGCAGGCAATCCAGGCGCTTGGCGAGGTCGATCGGCAGATCAACGGCGGTGCACCCGACCGGCCGAGGCCCGAGCCGATCGCCTGCCGGTTGATGACCGAGGCCTGTGTGCGGCGCTGGCAGTCACGGGCCCGGATGGCCGGAGGCGGGATCGAAATGCGCTGGACCGGACCGGAGGCATTGGTGACCGGGGATCCGGCCGCGCTCTCGGCGGCGATCGAGAACCTGATCGTCAACGCGATCGAGCACGGTGGGCCGCGGATCGTGGTGCGGGCCCTGGTGATCGGCAAGCGGCTGCGGCTGGAGGTCACCGACAACGGCAAGGCCCACCGTGCCGCGGGACGCTCCGGCAGCCCGGCCGAAGTGATCGCGAGGCTGCGTGGCAAGGACCGGCACGGCCACGGGTTGCCGGTGGTCCGGGAGGCCGCCCGTGAACATGCCGGCCGCTTCGAGATCAACCTGGATGAGTCCGGTTCAACCGCGACCCTGACCCTGCCCTGCGCGACCCGGGCCCCGGCTCCGGCACCGGGGCTGGTCGGGACCGAGGCCTGAACCGGGATGGGCCGGCGCCGGCGGGCAACGCTGATGCTTCTGGCCGCCGCCGGTGCCGGAATCCTCGCGGTGAGCCTGGTCGGCGGGTACTCCTCCTCGGTCGCCGAGAGCTACGGCGAGCTGAGGCCGGTCGTGGTCCTGACCCGCGGTCTCGCTCCCGGGCAGGTGATCTCACCGAAAGTGGCGGCGGCTAGTTTCGAGATCCGGCAGGTGCCGGCACGTTTCGTACCGGCGGAAGCGCTGGGTGATCCGACCCGGGCTGTTGGCCTGGAACCGGTCGGGCCGATGCCGGCCGGCAGCTACCTGACCGGGCCCGGGCTGATGGTGCCGGGCAGCGACCGGCCGAAACGCAGGCCGCTCGGTCACGGCCGGCATGCGGTCGAGATATCGGTGGCAGGAGCCGGGGCCCTGAGCGGGGGCGGAAAGGTTGACGTTCTGGTCACGACCGATAACGACCGGGGTGGAGGCCGGACCCTGGTCGCGGCGCGACGGGTCCCTTTGATCTCGATCGGCCGGACCGGTCAGAGCGAGGCTGGCCCGGGACTGACCGAGGTGACCCTGGGGCTGACCCGGGGCGAAGCGATTCGCCTGGTTGACGCGCAGACCTTCGCCCGGCGAATTACCGTGCTGCCACCGGCGGGGCCCTGAGATGGATGACCGGGGGAGGCTGGCGGCCGAGATCCGGGCCGGTCTGATTGAGCGGCGCCGGGCCGGTGCCGGCACAGATCAGGAAGGAATCGAGCAGGCGATCCGGCATGCGGTCGAAGCCCGGGCGGTGATGCTCTCCGAAGCGGCGCAGGAGGATCTGGTCGAGCGGATCCTCCGTGAGGCATCCGGCCTGGGGCCGTTGGAGGTTCTCCTTGATGACGGCAGCGTCGAGGAAGTCATGGTCAACGGGCCGGACCTCGTCTACGTTGAACGGGGCGGAAAGATCGAACCGGCCGGGGTCAGGTTCGAAGACGAGGAACAGCTCAGGAACACGATCGAGCGGATCCTCGCCCCGCTCGGCAGGCGGGTCGACGAGCTCAGCCCGATGGCCGATGCACGGCTGCCGGACGGTTCACGGGTGAACGTCGTGATCCCGCCGCTGGCGGTCGACGGGCCGGCGGTTTCGATCCGCCGCTTTCCCGGGCGGCGGCCCACGGTTGACGACCTGGTTCAGTGGGGAACCCTGAGCGCCGGGCAGGCGGAGCGGCTGGGTCGCGAGGTGGCGGCGCGTCGCAGCATCCTGATCAGCGGCGGCACCGGTTCCGGCAAGACCACGCTGCTGAATGCCCTGTCGGGATTCATCGATGCCGCCGAACGGATCGTGACGATCGAGGACGCGGCCGAGCTCAGCCTCGCGCAACCCCATGTGGTCCGGCTCGAATCCCGTCCGCCAAGCATCGAGGGCCGCGGCGAAGTGACGATTCGCGACCTGCTCCGAAACGCGCTGAGAATGCGACCCGACCGGATCCTGATCGGAGAGGTGCGCGGCGCCGAGGCCCTGGACCTGCTGACCGCCTTGAACACCGGTCACGACGGAGCGCTTTCAACCGTTCACGCCAGTTCGGCCACCGATGCCCTGGCCCGGATCGAGGTCCTCGCCCTGATGGCCGATGTCGGATTGCCGCTGAACGTGATCGGCGCCCAGCTCCGCCGCGGGATCGACCTCGTCGTCCACATTTCCCGCACCGCCGAGGGCGGTCGCAAGGTCACGGAAATCGAGGAGGTCGGCCAGTGACCGGCGCCCTGCCCGCCTTCCTGGCCGGAATTGCCGCGGTGCTTGCCGTGGTTGCCGTCGGCGAGGCACTGGGCGCCCGGACCCCGGCCGACGAGGGGCAGGGTCCGGGAAGAGGCGACCGGGCCGGGAAAGAAACGGGCGGCGGCGGGGCCGGGCTCAGGGCCTGGCTGGCGGCCACGGTCGAACCGCTTCGACGGGCCCGGCGTGAGGGCTACCTGCCGACTTCCGACGAACGCTTCCGGCTGGCCCTGCTGTTCAGCTTCGCGGCGATCACCGGCGGTTGGTGGCTGGCCGGCCCGGTGGTCGGCTTCGGCCTGGCGGTTGCGGCGCCGATGCTGGCCGGCTGGCTGATTTCCCGGGGGCGCCGGCGCTACCGGCGGGCGGTTGAGAAATCCCTGCCGGAGGTCTCCAGGGCGATCGCGGATTGCCTCAGCGCCGGTCATTCACCGCGCGGCGCCCTGGTCGCGGCGACCGCCTCGCTGGAGGGTCCGGTTCGGAGCGAGTTCCAGACGATGAGGTACGAACTCGAGGCCGGGGCGCCAACCACGGACGCGATCCGCAATCTCGCCACCCGGTTTGACTCGCCGCGGGTAGATGCCTTCGCCACCGCCCTGATCAGCCAGCGACTGGCCGGCGGTGACCTGGCGGCGCTCCTTCGCCGCTTCGCCGAGGGAGCCGCGGAGCGCGACCGGGTGGCGGAGGATGCCCGATCGGCTACCGCCCAGGCCCGCTTCACCGGCTATCTGGTGGTGGCGATGCCGCTCGGAGCGGCACTTTTCACCGAGTTGCTCAGACCGGGCTTCTTCGCCTCGATCCTCGGTTCGGTGCCGGCCCTGGTCCTGGTCGGGCTTTCGCTCCTCCTGCAGCTCGCGGGATTCATCCTGATCTCGAGGCTCGCGCGGATCGGTGTGACATGAGCCTGCTGCCGGCCCTGATCGGGGTTGCCGCGATCATCCTCGGAGCGCTCGGACTCCGGGAGATCACGCGGGAAGGGGGAGGAGGTTCCGGTGACGGACCGACCGCGGCTGCCCGGCCGGCCGGGCAGATCGCGGACGGGCGTGGCATCCGGAGCGGCCGGTCCGGGGGAGGCGATTCGGGGGAATTCCCCAAACTGGGCGACCGCATCCGCCGGGCGGGACTCGAGGCGGTACTGGCGCCGCGGTCGGTGCTGCTGGCCAAGGGTTGCTGCGCCGCGGTCGGGATGCTTTTCGGTTCGCTTTTCACCGGCGTGCTGCCAGGCAGGCTGGCTCCGGTCATCCTGATCGCGGTTGCCGCCGGCGGTTTCATCCTGCCCGACTTCATGCTGGAGCGAACGGCCAGCCGCCGGCACCGGGGCATGGTCGCCGCGTTGCCCGACGTGCTCGACCTGCTGGCGGTCTCGGTCCAGACCGGTCGCGGTCTCGGCGGTTGCCTGCTCGACCTGGCCAGCTCCGGCCGCGGGCCCCTGATCGCCGAGATGTCCCGGGCCGGGGACGACATGGCGTGGGGTAGCGGCCAGGCGGCGGCACTGGAAGGTCTCAGGCAGCGGGTCGGCGGTCCCGAGATCACCTCGTTTGTGTCGACCCTGGAACGCTCGCGCCGGCTCGGTTCGCCGCTGGCCGACCAGCTGCGAAGGCAGTCGGCGACCCTCAGGCAGGATCAGCGACGGACGATCGAGGAACAGGCCGCCCGGGCCGCGCCGAAGATCCAGCTGGTGATCGCCCTGATTCTGGTCCCGTCGGTCCTGCTTCTGATCGTCGCTGCGCTCGCCGCCAACGCCGACAGCCTGATCAACGTTGGCTACTGAGCCAGGTGGCAGACGGTCAGCGTCAGGTCGCTTCTCATCCGCAACCCGGCGTTGCCATGGTTCTGCGGGCCGCCAACCAGAGCTGCCGAACGGGCCGGTACCCGGCCGGCCGGGGTGCCGGCGTGGCTGAAACGGAAGACGCGGAGAGCGGCCGGGTGGCCGGAAGGGTTGCGGAGTTCAAAAAGGCCAGGCGGGACCGCGACCCCTCGTGGTCCGGGGAGAAGGTAGGCCGGGCGTCGGCAAGGCAGGTCCCTGGCACCTTCGGGCAGGGGGCGCGGAGATCCGATGCCGGAGACCCGGTAAGCGGACCGGTCGGCGATCAGGGCGGAGCCGGGGCCGTTCTCGCCGATCTCTGATCCGGTGAAACCCAGCCGGCCGTACTGATCGACGGCTGCGGTGTAGGCGGCCAGCGAGGGGATCTCCAGATCGTCGACCGCCCGGAAGGGGAGGTTGAGGAAGAAGTCCTCTTCCTGGGTGGCGAGGTCATCGGCGGTCAGCGAGGGGTCGGTGGGGCCGACCGCTTCCACCCCCGCCAGTCCGGAGCGAAGCAGGACGGTCACCCCGGCACGCTGCTGGTCATTGTGGCGAGCCTGTTCGACCACGCCGTTGAGGCAGAGCGCGGCAACCGCGATTCCGGCCACCCAGACCAGGGTGCGGCCCGGCTTCCCGGGCCTGATCAGGCTGCCGAAGGTGATCACGCTTGCCAGCAGGAACGGATACATGTAGCGGGAGCTGTCGAAGTTGCGATCCTCGACCGGAACCACGATGACCAGCGCCCACATGGTCAGAAGCGTCGCCGCCCCCGCGAAGAACAGGGGATTGGCCCGGCCCTTCCCGAGCAGCCAGACCAGCAGCGCGGCCAGACCGGCGGCGATCAGCAGGCCGATCGTCGTCTGTATTCCGGAGGCGACCCCGTCTGGCAGGTGAATCAGGCTCTCGGCTACGGCGCCGGTGGCCCGGAAGCCCCAGACCGGCAGCATGAAGATCCGTTCCGGTTCCAGTGAGCTCTCCGAGGAACCGGGCAAGTCCCGGGCCCAGATCCACCAGGCGAAATATCCGAGGAACGGGATCGCCGGAACCCAAAGGTCCCGGATCCGTTTCGAGGCAATCAGGAAAACGGTGGTTCCGACCAGGAAGGGCAGCGTCTGCGAATAGGTGGCGACACCTAGACAAAGGGCGAGGCAGGCCAGCACCGACCGCCGGGTCGCCGGTTCGCTCAGCATCAGCAGGGCGAAGAGGCCCAAGCCGACAGAACCGAGCACGGTGATTCCGTTGCCGTGGAAGACATGGGCAGGGTCGCCGCTGAAAAAAAGGACGACCAGGCTGATCGCGAGGGCCGGCCACTCGCCGCAGTAGCGGCGGAGCAGCCGGTAAAGAATCCAGACGACCCCGACCAGAACCATGGCCGCGGCCAGGCGGATCACCCGGTAGTCCGGCCCGATCGTCTCGAAGATCAGTTTGTAGAGGGCTTTCGAGGTGAGGATCAGGTGGCCGACGTAGGGGTGGAAGGCGCCGGAAAGGTCGAGATCGGGACTGAGCATGAACCAGACCAGCTCGTCGGTGCTGAAGGTGATCCCCCGGCCGATCCACATGTTGAGGGCGACGCTGGCCACCGAGGCCAGCGCCAGGATGGCCTGGGGCCGGACCCCCTTTGCCGGGTTCACGACCCGGTTTCGCGCGCGGCCTTCGGCGAGGACTCGGCGACTTCCTGGAGCAACCGGTTGGCCACGTAGGTGCCGACCCGGGTCACGTTCTCCAAGCTTTCCGTGCTGTCCATGTGCCTCGAGACGTAGGCGACCAGATGGCCGTTCTCGAGTTCGAAGGCGAAACTGTCGGGCGGGCTTTCGGTCAGCCAGACGATGAAGCTGGGGGAGAAGAGGCGCCGGGTCCAGATCGGGTCCTGGCTGTCGTTGACGAACACCTCGAACCGCTTGGCAAAGGCTTCGCTTTCGAGGGTCACCCGCTGCATGTTGCCGAGGAACTTGTCCTGGATCCCGTCGAGGAGCTTGAAGCCCGCCCGGTGGACCTGAAGGTCGGTCATGTGCTGGACGATCTCCGGCATCTCGACGTGGATGATCGTGAAGGGGTAGTCGGTTTCCGTTTCGTCACCGTCCGAATCGCGATGGACCTCGGTGTAGGTGTAGAGCACGAGGTTGCCGTCCATCCCGGGCGAAAGCTCGCCGGAGAACATCTCGTCCGTGTTTGACTTGTCACCCATGCGGAGCAGCGGGGTCAGTTCGCCGATCTCGGGCGAGGTGCTCCGGGTCAGGCCGTGCGTTTCGCAGTAGTAATCGTAGAAGGCGTCTTCGGCCCGGCTGTCGGCGATCATGAAGACCACCAGCAGGGAGCCGAGGAAGACGATGACGAAGGCGGCGCCCCCCATCGCCGGGAAGCCGAGCCCGGCGAAGATCAGTCCGGCGAGGACCGAAAGCCCGATGATCCAGGCCCAGGTCGACTTCTTCCGGGTCATCTCCCTGAACTTGGCCGAGCGGAGCTGGTTGGCGTGGGTGACCGCCACCTCGCCTTCGGCGCTCGCACCTTCAAAGGTGCCGCCAGGCTTCGCTTCCTCGCTCACTTCTCTTCTTCCACTTCGATCTTGACTTCGGGCGAGTCGTGATGCGCTTCGGCAGGTGAGCTCTGGCCGACTTCCTCTTCGAGGCGGCCCGCCACATGGGTACCGAGCCTGATCATCTCGTCGAAGCCTTCGGTGTCATCGCGATGCTTGGGCACATAGGCGCAGAGCCAGCCGTTCTCCAGTTCGAAGGCGAACTTCTTCGGCGGGCTGTCGGTCAGCCAGACGATGAAGCTGGGCGAGAACAGACGCCGGACCCAGACCGGATCCTGTTCCTTCCTGACGAAGATCTCGTAGCGGTCCCGCATCGCCTCGCTTTCCAGGGTGACCCGGCCGAAGTCGCCGCGGAAGGCGTCCTCGAACTTCTCGAACAGCTTCAGACCCGATTGCCTCTGCACCCTGAGGTCGGTGAGGTGCTGAACGGTGCCCGGCATGTTGACCATGATCACGGTGAAGGGGTAGTCGGTCGATGTCTCGTTGCCCTTCGAGTCGGTGCTGGTAACCGTGTAGGTGTAGAGGGCGAGGGTTCCCTCGATCCCCTCGGAGAGCATGCCGTTGAACTGCTGGTCGACCCGGGTCCGGTCACCTTTCCGCAGAAGCGGGGTGGAGCCGCCGAGGATGCCGCCGGACTGATGGGTCAGTCCGCGTGCCTGGGCGTAGGCCTCGTAGAACGCGGTGGCAGCCCGGCTGTCGGCGATCATGAAAGTGATCACGATCCCGATCAGGAAGACGAGAACGAAGGCGCCGCCGGCGATCGCCGGGCCGACGATCATCCCGGCGGCAGCGGCGATCACGCTGCAGACGACGATGATGATCCAGGTCTTCGCCTTGCTCATCAACTCCTTGAACTTGGCGCCGCGCAGCTGATTCGCATCGGAGATCTCGGTCATATCGGGAGGTTATTTCATGACCGGGCGGTGCAATCGCCGTTGCAACTTTTGGAAGAAAGTGGGGGGTTGTGTTGCAAAGTGGGGCAAAGTGGGTTACATTGCCATCGAGTTGAAGCCAAGGGCCGGGGTGATGGAGCTCCTCCCGCTCTCACCACCCCGGCCCAACTCTTTCCCGGTCAACCCACGGCGAGGCAAAGAAAGGACGAGGAGCGGTGGCGTTCAGAGGCCAGCACGAACACAGCCTCGATTCCAAGGACCGCCTCACGGTGCCCCGCAAGTTCCGTGCCGCTCTCGACGAGGGATACGTTCTCGCCAAAGGCCCGGATGCCTGCCTCTGGCTCTACTCGACCAAAGACTTCGACGCGATGGAAGAGCGCTACGTCGCTCCCCACAGCCCGTTCGGGGCCGACGCGCGCAACCTTCGCCGGATGATCAACGCCAGCGCAGACGAGGGCAATCTCGATGCGGCCGGCCGCATCCGCATTCCGGACAACCTCAAGGAGCTGGCCGGAATCGAGGGCGCCTGCACCGTGGTCGGCGCCGGTGACTACATCGAGATCTGGAACGAAGGGACCTGGGCCAAACTGAGCCAGGACCTGCTCAGCCAGTTCGGCGACGTGGCCGAGAACCTCGCCGGGAGCACGGAGTGACAGCCGCCGCGCGGCTCGCCCCGATCGGAGCCAAGGTGAGCGACTCGCGCCAGAGCCACAACCCTTTCGACCGGCCCGAACAGGGGCCGAGGGGGCACCTGCCGGTACTGGCCGGGGAGCTGGTCGACCTGATCGGCCCGCAGCTCGGCGAGACGGTGATCGACTGCACATTCGGGGCCGGCGGTCACGCCCGCCTGGTCGCCGAGCGGATCGGAGCCGAAGGTACCCTGATCGCGATCGACCGTGACCCGGTCGCCCAGGCTCACTTCCAGGCGTTCGAGACCGAGGCCGCCTGCCGGACGAGATTCGTCGCCGCCGAGTTCAGCCAGGCCCTGAAATACCTGCAAAATGAAGGTATTCGCGCTTCGGCGCTGTACATGGATCTTGGGATGTCTTCACTTCAGGTGGACGCCGCCGAGCGTGGCTTCTCCTACTCACATGACGCGCCCCTCGACATGCGGATGGATCCGCGACAGGAATTGACCGCCGAAGTGATCGTCAACACTTGGTCCGAGCAGCAGCTCGCCCAGATGCTGCGTGAACTCGGCGAGGAGCGATACGCCGGCGGGATCAGCCGCCAGATCGTCGCCCGGCGGCCGCTGACCAGCACTTCGGACCTGGTTGAGGCGATCAAGGCCGGGATGCCGGCCGCGGCCCGTTTCGGTTCCGGCCATCCGGCCCGCCGCAGCTTCCAGGCGCTTCGGATCGCGGTCAACGGTGAACTCGAAGCAGTCGATGCGGCCCTGCCGATCGCCTGGGACAGCCTCGAGATTGGCGGTCGCATGGCCGTCATCTCGTTCCACTCGCTCGAAGACCGCCGGATCAAGCGCTTCTTCAACGATCTCGCGACCGGCTGCACCTGCCCGCCGGAGCTGCCGGTCTGCGTCTGCGGGCATGAGCCGGAGGCCGAGGTGCTCACCCGCCGGCCGATTTCCGCCGGGGAGGAAGAAGTCGGGATGAACCCGAGGGCCCGCTCGGCCCGCCTGAGGGGGGCCCTGAAGCTGCGTGAAGCGAATGAGAATCCCGCCGGGGAGGTTCGCTGATGGGCGCCCCGGCTCGCACCATCCCGGTCCTTCCCGCTCGCGTTCCCTCCCGGCGCACGGTCCCTCACCGTCGGCCCGCCACCCGGCGCCGGCCCGGCAGCCGGCAGCACTCCGGCCTGCGCCTGATTGGCAGGAGCGCCCATGCGGTCACTCATTTCCCCGAGTCGGGGCTGGTTCGCACCGCCGCCACCGGCCGACGCTGGATCTTCGTGATCGGCGCGCTGCTACTGGCGATCGTCGCGATCAACGTGGTCACCGTCAGCTACGGCGCGATGGCCAGCAAGCTCGAAACCCAGATCGAATCGATCGAGCGGCAAAACGCCATCCTGAAGTCGTCGCAGACGGCTGCTCTGGCGATGCCCCGCGTTCAGGCCCAGGCTGAAGCCGAAGGCATGTACCTGCCAGAGCCCGACGCGATTCACTACCGCTCCTTCCAGAACTCCGACTATGCGGCGGCCGCCGAGCGACTGGCGGCCGGGGGCTGATGCGACTGCAACGGCCCGAACGGCGGATCGGCCTGCTCTTCGCGGTCAGTCTGGTTCTTCTGCTCGGGCTCTTCGCCCGGGCTTTTCTGCTTCAGGTGGTTCAGGGTTCCTCGCTCGCATCCCAGGCGAAAGGCCAGCAGGAAGACATCATCGAGGTGCCCGGTCTGCGCGGCTCGATCCTCGACCGCAACGGCCAGCCGCTGGCCGGGTCCGAAGCCGGCGCCACGATTTACGCCACCCCGTACCAGATCAAGGATCCGCCGGAGGAGGCCAGGCAGGTCGCGAAGGCGCTCGACGCCGATCCGGGCGAGGTGCTTGATGCGATCACCCAGCCCGGCGGGTTCTCATACGTCGATCGCAAGGTGGACCTGAAAAAGGCCGAAGCGGTCGACAAGCTGGGCCTCGAAGGGATCGGACAGGTTCCGGACACCCTGCGGGTCCGGCCCCAGGGTGACATCGCCTCCCAGGTGATCGGGGCGGTCAGCGACGAAGGCGAGGGACTGACCGGAATCGAAGCCGGACAGGACGGCGTGCTCAAGGGCGTAAACGGGGAGCGGCGGCTGGTCAAGGACGCACTCGGCGACCCGATCAGCCTCGACAACGTCCGCGACGCCGAGGACGGCCAGCCGGTTCAGCTGACGCTGGACTCGAACATCCAGGCCGAGGCCGAGAAGGTGCTGGCCGGGATCGGGGAGACCAGCAACCCGATCAATGCCTCGGCGATCGTTATGGACGCGCAGAGTTCCGACGTGCTGGCGATGGCCAACTGGCCCCCGGTTGACCTCGACAATCTCAGTCAGGCGAAACCCGAAGACCTGCTCAACACCGGCACCTCGTACACCTACGAGCCCGGCTCGACTTTCAAGGCGATCACGGTCGCCTCGGCGCTTGAGACCGGAACTGTCACCCCGTCCAGCACTTTCACACTTGCCCCCTCGATCCAGGTGTTTGACCGGGTGATCGAAGAGAGCCATCCGCGAGGAACGGTGACCCTCGATGTCGGTGACATCCTCGCCCAGTCCTCGAACGTGGGGGCGGTGACGATCGGGCTCGAGATGGGGGCGACGAAGTTCAGCCGCTGGATCGGCCGCTTTGGTTTCGGCAAGCCGACCGGGATCGACTACCCCGGCGAGGAACAGGGGATTGTCCTTCCTTACAGCGACTGGTCCGGTTCGACGATCGGCAACGTGCCGATCGGCCAGGGCCTGGCGGTCACCCCGATCCAGATGGTCCAGGCCTACGGGGCTCTCGCCAACGGCGGCATTCTCCGGCCGCCGCGGCTGATCGAAAAGATTGGTGGCGAGGAAGTTCCGGAACAGAAGGGCCACCGGATCATCGGGCCCGAGGTCGCTTCCGAGGTGAGGGACATGCTGAAGGGGGTACTCGCTCCGGGCGGCACCGCCTCCGAAGTATCGGTGCCGGGCTACAGCCTCGCGGGCAAGACCGGTACCGCCCAGGTCGCGACCAAATACGGCTACTCGGACACGAAGTATGTGGCCTCGTTCGTCGGCCTCGCACCGGCCGACAATCCGCGCATAGTGGTGTCGATCATGGTCAACCAGCCGCAGGGCGCCCACACCGGCGGCGAGGTTGCGGCCCCCGGTTTCGGTGAACTGGCCGCATTCGCGCTGCCATATCTCGGCGTTCCGACCGATCAGTGAAATTCCCGGCGGAGCCTCTTCCTTCCGTCCGTGAATGTGAGAGGAAGGGGCGGGTTTCTTTTGGAGGGCGGGTCGGAACCCGCCTGACCAGGTTCTAAACTCAACGCCATGCGGCTGGACCAACTCGCCCGGGATCTGGCCTCGTCCGACCTCGTCGGCGACCCGGGCACCGACATATCCTCGCTCCAATTCGACAATCGGAAAGTGACTCAGGGAGCGCTTTTCTTCTGTGTTCGCGGCGAAAAGAGCGATGGACACGATTTCGCGCCGGCCGCGGTTGAAGCGGGCGCCGCAGCGCTGGTCTGCGAAAAAAGGCTCGATTTGGCGGTGCCGCAACTTGTGGTCGGCGACACCCGCGCTTCAATGGCACCGATCGCGGCCTGTTTCAACGGCTACCCGACCCGGGATATGAAACTGGCCGGGATCACCGGGACCAACGGCAAGACCACGACCGCTTTCCTGCTGCGGGACATCCTCGAATATGCCGGTCTGCCCAGCGGCCTGATGGGCACGGTTAAGCAGGTGGTCGGCGGGGTCGAGGAAGAGGTGGTCCGGACGACGCCCGAGGCGATCGACCTCCAGGCCTCTTTCCGGCGCATGCTCGAGGCCGGGGACGAAGCATGCGTGATGGAGGTTTCCTCTCACGCGATGGTCATGCACCGGGCTGACTCGATCGATTTCGACCTTGCGGTCTTCACCAACCTGACCCAGGATCACCTCGATTTCCACAGCGACATGGAGGATTACTTCCAGGCCAAACGGCTGCTCTTTGCCGCCGGTCCGGGCGCTGCGGTGGTCAACGTCGATGACGAGTACGGTCGGCGCCTGGCCACCGAATTCGACTGTCTGACCTATTCGGCGAACGGGGCGGCGGCCGACTATTCGGCTGTGGAAGTGAGTTTCAACGCCGGCGGGGCGAGTTTCCTGCTGCAGTCAGAGCATGGGGACATACCCGTCACCACGATGCTTCCGGGCAGCTTCAACGTGGCCAACGCGCTGGCCGCCCTGGCCGGGGCGATCGCGCTCGGCGTCGACCCGGACGAAGCGGTGGCCGGTCTCGCCGACGCCGGCCGGGTGCCTGGCCGTTTCGAACCGATTGACGAGGGGCAGGACTTCGCGGTGCTGGTTGATTACGCGCATACCCCGGACTCGGTCGAGAACGTGCTGCGGGCGGCCCGTGGCCTGACCGATGGCCGGCTGATTTCGGTCATCGGGGCCGGCGGTGACCGCGACCGGGCCAAGCGGCCCCTGATGGGCCGGGCCGGGGCGGAACTTTCCGATCTGGCGGTCATCACCTCGGACAACCCGCGGTCGGAGGACCCTGCGGCGATCATCGAGGACGTGCTGGCCGGAATCGAAGACCGTGACGCGGTACTGGTCGAGCAGGACCGGGATGCCGCGATCGGCCTGGCGATCAGGGAAGCCGGACCGGGGGACACGGTCGTAATCGCGGGCAAGGGCCACGAGCAGGGTCAGGAATTCGAGAACGGACGCAAGATCCCCTTTGACGATCGCGACGTCGCCCGCAAACACCTGCGCGAGCTGGTCGGGAAGCCGGCGTGATCGAACTGACAACCGAACAGATGGCAGCCGCGATGGGAGCTGAAGTCCTCGCGCGCGGATCGGGCGGGGTGCCCGGCCGGGCCGAGATCGACTCGCGGGAGATCGCCGGCGGCGAGCTCTTCTTCGGGTTGACCGGAGGCCAGAGCGACGGCGGCGAGCATGCCCGCGGCGCGCTTGAAGCCGGTGCCTGGGGGGTGGTGGTCACCCCGGAACGGGCGGCAGAACTGGCCGGCAGCGAACCCGACCAGGCGAATGCCTTCATCTTCGCGAGCGTGGATCCCCTGCTTTCACTTCAGATGCTGGCCCGGGCCTGGCGAAGGGAACTGGGTGCGACGGTGATCGGGATCACCGGCTCGGTCGGCAAGACCTCGGTCAAGGACATAACCCGGGCGCTCCTGCCCGGTGCCGTTCACGCCTCGGCCGAGAACTTCAATACCGAGATCGGCCTGCCCCTGACCATCCTCGAGGCGCCGGCCGGAACGGAAACCCTGGTCCTGGAAATGGCGATGCGGGGCGAAGGCCAGATCGCCGAGCTGGCGGTGATCGCCGAACCTGACATCGGCGTGATCACGAACGTCGGTCCGGTTCACGTCGAGTTGCTCGGCTCGATCGAGGCGGTGGCGGCCGCCAAGGCGGAGCTGATCACCAACATGAAGCCGGACGGGGTGATGATCGTGCCCTTCGAAGCCGGCTACCTCGACCCCCATCTGGAGAACGTTCCGGGGCTGGTCCGGTTCGGCGGCGAGGGTGATGTCCGGGTGGTCGAACTCTCGGTTGAAAACGGCGCAACCCGGGCCCGGATCGAAACTCTCCAGGGCTCTCAGGCCTTCGAGTTTCCCTTCGCCGAGCCGCATAACCTGACCAATTCCCTGGCCGCGATCGGGGCCGGGGTGGCGGCCGGCTTCACCCCCGCCGAGCTGGCTGCCCGGGCCGACGGGATCGCCTTTTCCCGCTTCCGCAACGAACACATCGACCTCGGTGCGCGCGGTCTCATCATCAACGACTGTTACAACGCGAATCCTGTTTCCATGCGCGCCGCCCTCGAATACCTGGCCCGGGTCGATCGTCCCCGCAAGCTTGCCGTGCTCGGTCTGATGGCCGAACTCGGCCCCGACGAGGTCCGCTTTCACGAAGAGATCGGTGAAATCGCCCGGGAGCTCGGGATCGAGGTGATCGGCGTCGGGGATCTGGCCCGGGCCTACGGACCGGAGCTCAAGGCGGGTGACGCCGAAGAGGCTGCCCGGTTCGTCGAAGAGCGTTTTGGCCCCGATCTAGCGGTGTTGATCAAGGGTTCAAGGGCGGCCGGACTCGAGCGGGTGACCGAGCTTGTCACTGCCGCGGCATCGGCGGGAAGCGGGGCCCCTCGTGGGTGAAATCGTGATCGGGGCGATGGCCTCGATGTTGATCTGCCTTTTCCTCGCCCCGCGATTCATCGATTTCCTTCGGGCCCGCGAGTTCGGTCAGCACATCCGCGAGGAAGGCCCGGCCGGTCACCAGACCAAGGCGGGCACCCCGACCATGGGCGGACTGATCATCTTCACCGCGATCATCGTGCCCTTCCTCGTTCTTTCCGAGCGGGACGCGGCTTCGATGACTGTCTTCGGCGTTGCTCTCGGTTGCGCCGCCCTTGGCTTTGCCGATGACTACATCAAGATCATCAAACGCCGTTCGCTGGGCCTGCCCGGCCGCTACAAACTGCTTGGCCAGGTCGTTCTCGCCCTGATCCTCTGGTGGGTGGCCCGCCACGAGGTCGGCCTCGAACCGGTGATCCACTTCCGGATCGGCGACTTGACCTGGAACATCGGCCCGGTCGCCTACTTCATCCTCGTCTTCCTGGTCCTGGCCGGGGCCACCAACGGGGTCAACCTGACCGACGGGCTCGACGGACTTGCCGCCGGCTCCAGCGCGATCGTCCTGCTCACCTACACGGCGATCTCCTACGTCACGGTCGGCCAGCACGACCTCGCGCTCTTCGCCGTCTGCCTGGTCGGCGGCTGCATCGGCTTCCTCTGGTTCAACGCCTTTCCGGCGACCATCTTCATGGGGGATACCGGGTCGTTAGGCCTGGGCGGCGCCATTGGTGCGCTCGCGGTCATGACCCAGACCGAGGTGCTGCTGATCGTGATCGGCGGAATCTTCGTAATCGAAGCCCTCTCCGTCCTGGTCCAGGTCTTCTCTTTCAAGACCTTCGGCCGCCGGGTCCTGATGATGGCCCCGCTCCATCATCACTTCGAGATGATGGCCTGGTCCGAAACCAAGATCATGCTCCGCTTCTGGATCATCGCCGCCGTCTGCTCCGGCATCGGCTTTGCCATCTATCAGCATTCAATCGGCCGCTAGGCCCGGGCCCGGGCCCAGGAACCACCAGCCGCACGCTGACCTTCGTCGGTCGCTCGACGGTTCGGGAACGTACGAAAAGTACGCCCCCTTCACCGCCTTCGCTTGCCTCCTCGGCAGCGCACGGCTGGAGGCCCCTGGGCACGACCCGCTGACCGCTGGAGGTGCACGACCCGCTGACGGCTGGAGGAGACGTCGACCCGATCCCGGCTGGAGGCCCCTGGGCACGACTCGCTGACGGCTGGAGGCGTTGGCATTTCGCGAGATGCGGTTTGTCGGCATATAGCGCCGACAGATCGGATCTCGATCG